>Ga0163152_10006032_pt1 | contig 13907 bp, 9 predicted proteins | sample OliLakLV19MP8IB2_FD_148635 | JGI IMG/M metagenome (GOLD analysis project Ga0163152, IMG submission 148635) | Freshwater microbial mat bacterial communities from Lake Vanda, McMurdo Dry Valleys, Antarctica - Oligotrophic Lake LV.19.MP8.IB-2 | ecosystem: Environmental > Aquatic > Freshwater > Lake... | reverse complement strand
GTCACGCTCGGCGCGACGATGCGCAGATCGACCGTGCCGATCGGACAGCGCGGCAAGGACGCGCGGCCCTCCTTGTCCAGCGCGAGGCTGATGTTCACGCCGGCTGCCATCTGGAAGCGCACGGAACCGTCGGTCACGGGCGAGCCGTCGACCGCCGACACGACCTGGACCGCGCACGGCCCGATGTTCGGCGCGAGCTGCGCCGCGTCGAGGACGATCTCGACGCGCTGGTCCGTCGCCCCCAGCGGGCGCGCCGTGATCACGCGGTCGGCGAAGAGCGCATGGACGCAACCGGCACCGGCCGACTGGATGACCAGCTCCCACGTGTTCCGCTCGTTTTTCGCGCTGCGATCGAGGCAGCGGTGGCGCGGCACGTCGGCCGGCGAGAGGGTCGACCCCATCGGGCGGCAGGCGTTGTCGAGTCCGATCCCGAGGAACGGCAGGAACGATGGCTCGAGACCGAGCGTCTCGGCCTGCACCGGTCGGCCCTGCGCGTCGACGATCACGACGTCGATGGTGCGCGCGTAGGGCAACAGGATCTCGACTTCGGCGGAGGGGTTCTGCTCGTCGATTCGCGCCACGGCTGCCCCGCGCAGGTCGAGCAGGTCGAGGAACGAAATGAGCTCCCACTCCGCCGCGACGAGATCGCGCAGCTCGAAGCGGCCGTACGCGTCCGTCATCGCGCGCCGCTCCGGGATCGGCACGGTGCTGCGCGGCGAGGTCGCGCGCACGCCGATGCCCGGCAGCGGCTCGCTCGCGCCGGGACCGCCGAGCACGCGGCCGCGGATCATACCGTGGGTCCAGGGGCTCGAGGCGCTGGCGCTGTTCGCCGCGCTCGTGCGTCGTGTTTCAGCCGGCACGTCGATCTCGTCCGACGTCGCGGACTCGGGTGCTGAGTCGACTTGCAGGCTTGGTACTTCGTCCGTCGCCGGCATCGGTGCCGGCGCCGACGCGTCATCGCTGGGAATCACCTGCGTCGGCTCTTCTCTGAGCCAGAGCCAGCTTCCGCCCAGGACCAGCGCGAGGATGAGCAGTGTGACGAGCAGCCACGCTCCGCTTCGGGGCGACGACGGACGGTTCGAGGGCCGGGACCACGCGCTTCGTTTGACACACCGCGCTCGGACGAGCTGCCTCAGGGATGCGCTAGTCACCACGACCGAGATCATGCGGACGGGGCATGTCGTTCGACGAACTCATCAGCCTCCGCCCTCCTTGCGGCCCGTGAACTGCTTGCGCTGCGCGGCCTCCCTGGCTTGAACCGCTTCGAACCACGGCACGTCGACGTCGAGCAGTTCGTGATCGGTGACGTGAATCACGACGACGTGGGACGGCGGGCTGCTCACGACCTGGTCACGGCGCAGATTCTTGACCGAATCCCCGCCGCACGAGATCGCGTAAGCGCCGGGTCGGACCGCATCGAACTGGAATCGTCCGTCCCGCAGCTCGAGCTTCTGGATGCGGGATCCGAGCCGTTCCGCTTCTGGATCAATGCGCCAGAGCGCGATGCTCTCCACCAGCTCGAGTCGAGCGCCGTCGAGCCCGAGTGTGCTCGTCGCGCGCGCGGGCAGTTCGACTCGACCCGAGATGCAATAGCCGTCGGCGAGCCGGATCACGGGCGTCGTCTCGTCGCCGTCCACCAACGCAGTGTCAGGCTGGTGCCGCGGCGATCGCGCGCGCGCTGTGAGCGTCACGTGTGGTACGTCGCGCACGACCGCCAGGCCGTTGGCGTCCGCCGTCACGTCCTCGACCAGCAGGCCTTCGAACCAAAACTCCACGCGCGCGCCCGCGATCGGCGCGCCACTGCCGGAGACGACGCGTACGCTGGCGCGCGTCCAAGCATCGCGGATCGCTTGCGGGTCCACGGGGATCTCGATCGTGTTCGCCACGTCCTCGAGCGGGTGGCTGGCCACGACGCGCGGACCGAGCAGCACATGCAGGCATTCGCCGTGCTGCGTGAAGGCCTTCAGGCGCCAAGCCGTCGATTCGTTCGCGCCGAGCTTTTCCGGGCCGCGGAAGCTGCCCAACTGCTGCCAGCGCTTCAGCTCCGACCTTGCACGCGCGTCGCGCGGGCCGATGCCCAGCGTGAGGGCCCGACCGAACGCTGGGCGCAGCCCGATCTGTTCCACGTTCGTCACCGGCCCGCTCGAGTCGACGAGGTTCACGCCGACATCGCGCCAGAACGGCAAGCGTACGACGGGCGCAGCCGTGGGTTCCTCGGGCGTGACGGGCACGACAAGCCGGACCGCGCGGTGCCCGGGCGCGTACATCTCCGCGAACCAGTAGGCGAACGCGACGTCCTCGATCACGAAGTATCCGGCCGCGTCGGTGCGCGCCTCGTGCTCGCGCGGGTTGCGTGCGCGACTGCGCCACATCGTGACGGTCGCATTCGCCAGCGGCGTGTCGCCGTTCCAACCGCCGAGGACCTGGCCGCGGATCATTCCTCCGGTCCGGGGCTTCGATGCCGGCGTTGCCTGCGCTGACATGACGCGGCCGCGACCTTCTGCCTCGATGTCGGAAGCTTCGGTCAGCAGCGCGGGCTCTTCGGGCTGCGCGGAGGCCAAGTCAGGCTCGACGAAAGGAGTCGGGATGACTAATACCGACGATACTTCCGAGCTCGACCCGGTCTGTGTCGAGTCGACGCCTAGCCAGAACCACGCGCAGCCGAGCGTCGCGACGACGGCTGCGAGACCGGCGAGCAGCCACGCTCCGCGCCTCGGATTCACGACGAACAGTCTGACACAGGTTCGCTCGAGCGTCCCTGCGCCCGATCGTCAGGGCTTTTTCCGATCCACGCGGAGCACGACTCCAAGTGCGTCCCCCGCGCGGAGGTCGACACGCTCGGTCACGACGGCCTCCTGCGGAGTCATGAGCGGCGGTTGCCTCCCGGTCTCCGATCGATCGGCTCCAGCAGGCACGGGCGGAACCGGGGGCCAGCCGGCACCCACGACGTACGTCTCGTGCCACAGGGATCCGTACTCGAAGCGCCCGTCCGGGCCCGACTTCGCGCCGAAGGTGTAGCTCGTGCCCATGCGCAACTTGGCTTCGTCCTCCGACTGAAGGATGAGCGGTACGTTTTCGATGGGCTCACCCGATCCGTCGACCACGATGCCGTGGATGCGACGCGGAGCGCCCAGGCGCAGGACGAGCGGTGCCGACAACGGGATCTGCACGTTCTGGCGCAAGCTCGCGTACTTCGGTGCGTCGACCGTGAGCGTCGTCTCCCCCAACGGCACGAGCCCGAACCCCACGCGTCCCTCTTCATCGCTCGTACGCGTCCACTTCCGGTTCCCGAAATGGAACACGACCTTCGCGCCCACCACGGGAGCGTCGTCGGCCGTGTCGAGGACGAGCACGTCGCAAGCGCTCGTCGCCGCGGCCAGGTCCTGCGCGAGAAACTCGACCAGGTCCTGTCCGGCGGACACCTCGTGCGCGCTGACGACGCGCTCGGCGAGCAACAAGTGGATGAACGCTGTCCGGTCGTCTCGAAGCGGGATCTTCCAGTGCAGGCCATCGGGCACGCTTTCGCTGGAGACGCGCGTCGCCGAGTGGTTGTCCGACATCCGGCTGCCTGGACGCTGGCACTGCGGAGCCAACGCCACGCCCAGCAAGCTGGTGATCGGCGCGTCGATGCCGGGCGTTTGCGGAGTCGCGAGCTGGCCCTGCGCATCGACGATGCGCACGTGGACGTCACGGACCAGCGCGGCATGCTGCAGTCTCAAGTTCACGCTTGCCTGCGAGCTCTCCGAGGAGAGCGAGACGAATTCCACCCGCTCGGCGCGTCGCGGCGACGTAGCGCGCACGACCCAGGACCCCAGGCGCAATCCGGATTGCCGGACGGTGCCGTCGTCCCGGGTCGCGAGCGCGGGGATGTGATCCCACGGGCCGTGCGGCGCGATCACGACTTCTGCGCCTTCGATCGGCGAGCCGTCCTCGTCGCGCACGACGCTCACCTCGATCGCGCCGTCTGGGATCCCGAGCCCGGCCGCTTGTGTTCCCGACGCGATCGCGTCGGCACGACCAGCTTCCGGTCGTGCGTCTGCTTCCGAATCGCTGGTGAGCTCGACTTCAGTCGCGCCGCGAGAGGCGTCTTGCGCGAGCACGGCATCGACATCAGGGGTCGGTCGATCCGGCGAGACGCGCGGAACGACGATGAGGAGCACGCTGACCGCCACCACGACCAGTGCGAGCACCCACGCGAGCGGGCGAAACATGCTCCCATCCTGCGCCGATCCTGCCCGTCGGGCAATTCGCCCGGCGGCCGCGCGCTACTTCCCGATCAGGAAGTGCGCGATGTCACCCTCGCGCATCACGTAATCGCGACCCTCGACGCGCATCTTGCCCGCGGCCTTGACCGCCGCCTCGCTGCCGAGCGCGACCAGATCCTCGACCGAGTACACCTCGGCGCGGATGAAGCCCTTCTCGAAGTCCGTGTGGATCTTGCCGGCCGCGACCGGCGCGACGTCGCCTTTGTGGATCGTCCAGGCGCGAATCTCGATCTTGCCGGCGGTGAAGAACGACTGCAGGCCGAGCAGGTCGTAGACCTTGCGGATCAGCCGGTTCAGACCGGGCTCGGACAGGCCCAGGTCGGCCAGGAACCCGGCGCGGTCCTCCTTGGGCATCGACGACAGCTCGCCCTCGATGTCACCGCACAGCGCGACGACCTCGGCACCCGTCTTCGCGGCGTGCTCGCGCACGATCTGCGTCAGCGGGCCTTGTCCGTCGAGGTCGTCGTCGCCGACGTTCGCGACGTACAGCACGGGCTTCATCGTGATCAAGAACAGCGGGTCGAGCGCCTCGTGCTCCATCTTCGTCCACGTCGCCGTGCGCAGCGATTCGCCGCGGTCGAGCAGCGCCTTGGCCTTCTCGAGGGCGCCCTTCTGCAACGCCGCGTCCTTCTCGCCGGCGCGCGCCTTGCGCGAGGCGCGGTCGAGCGCCTTGTCGACCGTCTCCAGGTCGACGAGCTGTAGCTCGAGCTCGATCACCTCGATGTCACGCTTCGGATCGACCGAACCCGACACGTGGATGATGTCGCCCTTCGCGAAGCAGCGCACGACGTGCAGGATCGCGTCGCACTCCTTGATGTTGCCCAGGAACTTGTTCCCGAGGCCCTCGCCCTTCGACGCGCCCGCGACGAGGCCGGCGATATCGACGATCTTCACCGAAGCCGGGAAGAGCCGGTCCGTGGTGATGTACTTGTGGATCACCTCGAGCCGGTCGTCCGGCACGTCGACCACGCCGATGTTCGGCTCGATCGTGCAGAACGGATAGTTCGCGCTGGCCGCACCGGCGGCCGTGATGGCGTTGAAGATCGTCGATTTCCCGACGTTCGGCAGTCCGACGATCCCGCAGGCAAGTCCCATGAAGCCCTCTTCGCAGAGAAACGAGGGCGAAGAGTCTAACGGCTCAGCATCGTCGCGGCGAGAGGCCTGCGGTGCTGATCCCGCGACGGATGCGGCGCCGTGCAGGCCGTCGGGTCGGCTAGTGGCCGTCCTTTTTGAGACTGGTTCTCAGTAGCGGGAGCCTCAGAGGCGCGGCATGCTGGCGGCACGATGCGCGCGACACCCACCCTCCTGCCATTCCTGCTCCTGGCCGCCGCCTGCTCCGATTCGGGGGGCGTCCCGCCGCCGTCCAAGAGCGCCGCGCCCGGGATCGTCGTGAACTTTGCTGACCTGCCCCACGGCCCCGCGCCCGCGCCCTGGAAGCAGGAGAGCACGAAGGCCGGCGAGCCGGTCGCGACGTGGGTGATCCAGGCCGACGAGACCGCGCCGTCCGCTCCGCAGGTCCTCGCGCTCGAGCGGTTCGGCTCGGCCAAGACATTCAACCTGTGCTGGAACCCCGACCTGAAGTTCCGCGACGGCACGATCGAGGTCTCGGTGCGGTCGCTCGCGGGCGAAGTCGACCAGGGCGGCGGTCCCGCGTGGCGCATCCGCGACGCGGGCAACTACTACGTCTGCCGCTACAACCCGCTCGAGAAGAACTTCCGCCTCTACGTCGTGGTCGGCGGCGAGCGCAAGCAGCTCGCCACCGCGGACGCGCCCGACCTCCCGAAGCCCTGGACCCGGATCGGCGTCGAGCACGTCGGCGACAAGATCCGCTGCACGATGGACGGGAAGACGCTGCTCGAGGCGACCGACGCGACGTTGCCCGAGGCCGGCGGCGTCGGCGTGTGGACCAAGGCCGACGCGCGCACGGCGTTCGACGACCTGGCCGTCAGCGCGCGCTGAACGCAACGCTCGCGCGGATGCGCGGGTTCACTCGCCGTCTTCGCCCGTGCCGGCGTAGCCCAATCGCTCCACGGCAGCGCGCTGTTCGGCGTCGAGCACCAGCGCACGCGCGCGCTTGGCCCCGTCCTCGGAGCACTTGCGGTGCTCGCTCAGCATCGTGCGCAGCCGCGCGATGGTTTGCGCGTCAGGAGCCGCGAGCGGCGCCTGCTCGCCTGAATCGCGGTCGAGGTCGAAGACGGACTCCTGCGCGCCACGGACCACCAGCTTGAGAGGGCCGTCGATCGCGGCCTTGATCTCGTGCCGGCCGCGCTGCACCGCTTCGGCGATCGCGCGGCGCGGCGCTTCGCGGGCGGTGAACAGCGGAACGAGCGAATGCGATTCGATGTCCCCCGGCACCGGGAGGCCGCACAGCTCGAGCAGCGTCGCGTGCAGGTCCAGCGCGCGCACGCGATCCTCGGCGACGTGCCCGGACGGCACGTGGCCGGGCCACGCGATCAAGAGCGGGACGCGCAGGAGCTCGTCGTGTTGCGCGTGGCCGTGGTCGCAACTGCCGTGTTCCCAGAACTCCTCGCCGTGGTCGGAGTGGAGGACGACGATCGTGTCGTCGATGAGCTCGCGCTGCCCCAGCTCGTCGAGCAGGCGCCCGATCTGCTCGTCGGTGAACGCGATCTCGCCGTCGTACAGGTCGGACGAGAGCTGCGCGACCTCGTCGGACGGCCGGCCGGCGCGCAGCTTGCCCAGGTCCGGCGGCCATGTCGCAATCGACTCGACCGTGCGGCCGGCGAAGCGCTCGTCAAAGGGCGCGGGCGGCGCGTACGGGAAGTGCGGGTCCATCAGGTGGACGACGCACAACCACGGCGCGCCGCGGACCTCGTCGATCCAGTCCAGCGCCACGTCGACGCCGTTGCGCGCGTTCGAGCCGTAGGCCACGTAGCGCTCGAACCCGCGCTCGAGGCCCGATCCTCGCGACAGGAACGGATTGTTGTGGAACATCGCCGTGGCGAACCCGGCCGAGGCGAAGCGCTCGGCGAGCGTGGTCAGGTCCGCGCGCAGCAACTCGGTGGTCAGCTTCGCCGGCGCTTCCGTGTCCGTGCCGAAGAGCCCGTCGCGCTCCGTGACCACGCCGGCGCGGTGCGCGCACGGCAGCAGGCCGGTGAAGAGCGACCCGTAGCTCGGCAGGGTCCAGGGCGCGCTCGAGTACGTGCTCGCGAAGCGCGCGCCGCGTGCTGCGAGCGCGTCGATGTGAGGGGATGTCGGCTTGCCGTATCCATAGCAGCCCAATCGATCCGGCCGCAGCGTGTCGACTGTGATCAACAGCACGTTGGGCGTGCCCACACGAGGGCTGGGGCGCTTCCGCGCCTGGATGGGGACCTCGAAGGCAGCGCGCACCTTCTCCGCGCCGGCGGGCGGGTCGCCGACCCAGCTGGCGCTCAGCTGAAACGCGAGACGCCCGCCCGATCCGCCCGTCTTGTGGTGGATTGGCGCCCATGCGCGCGACGTGTCCGCCAGATCGAATTCGTGGTTCCACCACGCTTGCGAGTCACGCGGGCCCACCGCGACCCGCACGCGACCCGTGCGCGGTCCACCGCGCTCGACGAGGAGTCCCGCCGCGGACTCGAGCGTCGCGATCGTGCCGGCCTTCCACGGCAGGTCGACCGGCACGGTCTTCCCCACCGCGACGGTCCAGGCATCGCGCGCGTCCGAGGCGATCCGCGCGACGCCCGTGCGCTCGCGCGCGAGCTCCGCCGCCGGATCGACCGGCAGCGGCAACGCCTCGACCGCGACACGTTGCAGGGCCGGATTCGCCGGCGGATCCGAGCACGCCGCCAGGCTGACCAGCGCAATCAGGGACGCGAATCGCACCATCCGATCGTACCGTACATCGACCATCGCGACGACGACGGCAACTGCGGTGAGAAGCGAGCGTCTACCGTTCGTAGAGCGCGTGCCGCCCCACGTTGTCCTTCGCGCGCAATCGGTACGGTCCACCTTGGGCGTCGAAGAAACGCGAGCGTTCGAACCCATCGCGGCCGGCGGGGACGCCGACGATCCAGCGGGGCCAGGTCTCGAGGGCGCGTGGGGCTTCCATGTAGTCCTCGCGCGCCACGATGCCGCGGTCGAGCAGGCGGTAGATGCAGGCCTTGTCGCCCCACACGCCGACCGCGTCGTCGGGTTGGATCTCGCTCTGCAGCAGGTCGTAGAGTGCCTCGTCGACGTGCCGGTGGTCGAGCTGGTTCGTCTGGTCGTAGAGCTTCTGGATGAACAGCGGGCCCAGGTGCCGGCCGAACAGGCTCGACCACGTCGTCGCGAAGCCGAGAGCGAGAACCCCGCAGCCCACCGCGACACCAGCGGCGTGACCGAGGCGGTCCGTGACCCAGGCGACGCCGCACGCGGCGAACACGAGCAGCAGGATCACGCTCGGCAGGTGCGCGCGCATCAGCCACGCGTCGCCGAAGAAGAGGAAGAGGAGCGCGGGCCCGGCGACCGCGTTCGCAGCGAGCCAGCGGAACGCCGTGCGGTCGACACGCCGCAGCCACACGGCGCCGGCGAGCGCGAGCGCGAGCATCGGCCAGGTGATCAGGAGATCGGGGCGTTGCTGGACGAACAGGTTCTCGAGCGTGAGACCCTTCAGTTGGAGCCAGCTCGTGCCTTCCGGAGCGCGACCCAGCGGGTTGAACCAGACGGCCTGTGCGAACGGGCTGAGCAGGAGCGCCAGCGTCAGCGCGCCGACGACCGACGCGCCCGCGAAGTACGTCCACCAGCGGCGCGAGGCGAGCGCGGCGCGCGCGCTCCACGTCTCGCCGCGGATCCACGGTGCCGCCAGCGCCACGAGCGCCGTGCCGGCGACGTACGGCGCGACGCCCTCGTGCCACCCGAAGGCCAGCAGCGACGTCGCGATCATCGAGAGCGCGAGGCGCCGCATCGTCCGCGCGTCCGGCTCGGGCCGCTCGATCAACGCGCGGTGCGCGAAGACGAGGAACGCCAGGTACCAGCACGCGAAGCCCGTCTGTCCCCAACCGGTGCGCGACAGGAACACGACCAGCGGCGAGAGCGCCACGAACGCCGCGGCCAGGATCGAGAGCCAGCGGCGCGTTGGCATCAACCGCCGCACGAGCCACGCGACGAACAGCACGGTCAGCGTCCCGCTCAGTGCGCTCGACCAGCGCAGCGACTCGAGCGCCCCGAACCCGAGGCGGTAGAGCCAACGAGCCGTGAGCTGGTGCAAGTACGAGTGCTGGTACGTCGAGTTCGGCTCGTCGTAGAGCCGCACGAGCTCGCGCACCCAGGCCACGTCGGCCCGGATCCAGTCCAAGATCGATCCACCGCACTCGAGCGCGTGGATGCGCGCCGAATTCAGGTAGTTCCCGTCGTCCGGCCCGATGCGGAACGCGGTGATGTCGTGCACGCGGATCCAGAACGCGACGGCCACGACCGCCGCGAGCGCCAGGATCTCGAGCGCGCGCGTGCGCGGACCGGCCGGCCGCTCGCTCATGCGCGGCTCATCCCGCCAGCGCCACGCAGTCGATCTCGACCTTGGCGTCGCGCGGCAGCGCCGCGACGGCGACGGTCGAGCGCGCCGGCGGCTCGTCGCCCGTGAAGTAGCGCCCGTAGACGGCGTTCACGGCCGCGAAATCGGCCATGCTCACGAGGTAGACCGTGCACTTCACGACCTTCGTCATGTCGGTGCCGGCCGCGGTCAGCACGGCCTTCAGGTTCTCGAGCGCGCGCTCGGCCTGCTCGGCGACGCCGTCGGCCTCGATCTTGCCGGACTTCGGATCGAGCGCGACCTGGCCCGAGCAGTGCACGAAGCCCCCGGCGACGATCGCCTGGCTGTAGGGTCCGATCGCTCCGGGCGCGTGCGGGGTCGAGATCTTCTTGCGTTGCGACATGCGTCAGGTCTTTCGGAAGCGCTGCAGCGCTTCGGCGACGACGGGCGGTACGAAGCGCGACGCGTCGCCGCCGGCGGTCGCGATCTGGCGCACGAGCGTGCTCGACACGTGGGCGAAGCGCGGCGCGGGCGCCAGGAGGATCGTCTCGGTCCCGGGTGCCAGCTCGGCGTTCGTGCGCGCCATCGCGACCTCGAAATCGAAGTCGGAGCCGTCGCGCACGCCGCGCAGGATGACGCCGGCCGAGAAGCGCCGCGCGGCGTCGACGGCCAGGCCCTCGACGGCCTCGACCTGGACGCCCTTCAGGTGGCGCGTCGCGCGCCGCGCGAGCTCGAGCCGCTCCTCGAGCGGGAAGAGCGTGCGCTTGTCGGGATTGTGCGCGATGCCCAGCACGACGCGCGGGAAGAGGCGCAGCGCGCGTTCGACCAGGTCGAGGTGACCGAGGGTCACCGGATCGAACGTACCGGGAAAGAAGACGGTTTCGGCCACGGCGGAGCGGTGAGGATGCCTCACCGCACTCCGTGACGGAACCAATTCCTGAGCTACTACTTCCGAGAGTCGACGCGCGCAGCGCAGATTCTTTCGGATGTCGTAGCTCCGGCGCCGGAGGCGCCGCGCCGCCCGTCAGGCGGCGAGGAGGGGGAGGCCGCGTGTCGCGGCCGACGCGGGGGAGGGTCCGCCTCCCCCGCCAACAAGGACTCAGCGCGGGCCAAAGCCTCACGCGTCGGGTTGCGGGCATCGCACGCGCTGAGAGGCCGCCCCGCGAGCGGGCGGCCCGCCGAGTCCCCGCTGCAAAGAGTCGGCTTCGCCTGCAACCGCTGCTGGACCCGCTCGTCAGCAGGATGTGGAGACACCGCCCGCACCGGCACGGCCGCTCCTCGCGGGCGCTCTGGCGCTGGCGGCGGGCGGCTGGGCCGGTTCCGAACTGCCCGTCGTGGGCGCGGGAATATGGCTCGCGGCCGCCTTCGTCGGGCTCGCGACGGGCCTGTGCCTGAGCGCCGCGGCCGCCGGGAGCGCCGGCCGCAGCGGGCGCGCGGCGGCCGCGTGCGTCGTCATCGCGGCGCTGGGCGGCTGGCGCGCGCAGGTCGAGGCCGCGCTCCCGGCCAGCACCGTCGGACGCTGCGCGCCCGAGCGCGAGCTGGACGGGACCTTGCGCGCACGGCTCGCTCCGGGCCGACTCGCGATCGAGGTGCCGGCCGGCATCGTCGCCGCAGACGAGCTGGTCGAGCTGCGCGGCGGCAAGCCCGTCGCCGCGCGCGCGCGCGGGCCCGCCGCGCCGCCGGCACCGCGATCGGACGCGCAGCGTTTCCAGGCCCTGCCCGACGAGCTCGTGCGCCTCGCACCGCCGCGGCGCGACGCGGCGCAGACCACGGCCGGCGCGCTCGAGCGTCTGCGCGCGACGTTGCGCGAGCGGCTCGGCGCGGTCGCGGATCCCGACGGTCGCGCGCTGGCCGCAGCACTCGTGCTGGGCGACCTGGGATGGCTCGCGCCGGACGTGCCCGACCTCTTCGTGCGCACCGGCACGTTCCACGCGCTGGCGGTCAGCGGCGTGCAGGTCGTGCTCGTCGCCGCGCTGCTCGTGGCGCCGCTGGCGGCGGCCGTCGGGTTCCTCGCGCGGCCGCTGGGAGCGCGCCGCGCGCAGCTCGCGCGCGAGATCGCGCGCGCGGCCTGCATCGCGGTCTACGTGCCGCTGACCGGCGCGGGCCCGCCGGTCGCGCGTGCGGCGCTCTCGTGCGCCTTCGCGCGCGCCGCGCCGCTCGTGCGGGCGCGACGAGCGGCCGAGGTCGTCGTGCGCGGAGCGACTTACCGCGCCGTTCTGGCACGCCGCGCCGACGGGTTGTCGCTGTGGTCGCTCGCGCTCGTGCTCGAGTGCGCGCTGCATCCCCGCGCAGCGGCACAGCTCTCGGTGCAGCTCTCGTACGCCGCCACCCTGGGCCTCGTGATCGGCACCGCGCCGTTGCGGCGCATCCTCAGGCCGCCGCGACCCGCAGCGGTCGATGCGCTGGGCCGGCCGCGGTCCGCGTACGGACGCGCGCTGCGCTCGCGCGTCGGAGCGTCAGGGATTGGCGCATTGGCAGCGTCGATCGCGGCCGTGCTCGCGACGCTGCCGTTCGTGTGGGTCCGTCTGGGCGAGTGGTCGCCGGTCGGCGTGTTGGCGACGCTCGCGATCGCGCCGCCTACGATCGTGCTGCTCGTGGCGGGCTGGATCGCCGCCATCGCGCCGGGTCTCGTGCCCGACGCGGTGCTGGCCGTGCCGGCGCAGATGCTGCTCGCGACCCTGCACGCGTTCGACGCGCTGCCCGGCACGCCCGAGCCGTTGCCGCCCAGGCCGGTGGCGCTGCTCGCTGCGACCGTGATCCTCGCGTTCGCCGCGTTGACGCTGCGCAGCGACGTCGCGCGGCGTCGCTGCGCGCGCCTGGCGGCTGGCGCGGGCGCGATCCTGCTCGTGCCCTGGACGACGGCGCCGCGCGAGCTCGAGGTGCACGCACTCGACGTCGGCGCCGGCTCGTGCGCGGTCGTGCGCGCGCCAGGACTCGGCACGTGGGTCTTCGACGCCGGCTCGCGCGACCGCACCGAGGTCGCGCGCGCGGCCCTGGGTCCGCTCCTGCGTTCCTTCGACGCGGGCACGATCGGCGTCGTCGTGAGCCACGCCGACAGCGACCACGACGGGGCGATCCCCTGGCTCGTCGCGCGCCACCGCGTGGCGGTCTGCGCCGGTGCGCTCCCCGCACAGGCGGCCGAGCGGTTGGCGCACAGCGTCCCGCTCCTCGACGTGGGTCGAGGGCGGGCTGCGCTGCCCGCTCTGCAAGGCTCGTGTCAGGGCCGGATCTGGCTCGAGCGCGGGCTCGACGCGCCGGGCAACGAGGGCTCGCGCTCCCTGCGCGTCGTCTGGGGCCCGGACGAAGTGGTGCTGACGGGCGACGCCGAGGCCGAGGGATTGCGCGCCTGGCTCGACCTGAGGGCCTCGGGCAGGCCCCTGCGGCTGCTCCTGGCCCCCCACCACGGCTCCGAGGTCGAGCGATTGGGGCTCCTGCTCGACGCGACCCGGCCGGCCGAGGTCTGGGTTAGCGGTCCGGCCCGGCCGCCGATCGCGGACGAGCTCGACCGCCGCGGGATCCTCTGGCGGTCGACCGGGCGGGATGGACCTCTGCGGATCGCGTTGGCGGCCGGTCCGGGTTGGAATGGGGTGTGCCACACGCCGGGGTCGGATCCCGGATCCGATCCGCCCTGAGCCCGGCCCCCCGACCGTCCCGATGAACCCGATCCAGAGCCTGATTCCTGGCCTCCTCCTGCTCGTCACGACCTCGTTCCAGGAGCCGGCCGCGGCGCCGCCCAAGGCCGAGCGCTGGATCCTCCACCTGGAGGACGGGCGCGTGCGGCGCGGCCTCGCGCGCGAGACCGCGGACGGCTTCGAGGTGCGCAACGGGAAGTCGTGGGACGCGTTGGCCAATGCGCAGGTCGCGCGCGCCGAGCGAGAGCGCGACGTGCTGCGCGAGCTCGAGCGCCTGCGCACGAACGCGCGCGAAGCGACGGCGCGCGTTCCAGGCGCGCGCGAGATGCAGGCGCGCGCCGACGTGGCGCGGGTCGAGGTCGCGCGCTGGGCGCTGGCGCAGGGACTGCTCGAGGAATCGGTGGCCGAGATCGACGCGGTCCTCGCGGCCGACCCCGACCAGCCGGCCGCGCGCGACTTCGTGGCGCACGCGCCGCTCGCGCTGACGCTGCCGGGCGACGCCGACCGCTCGGCCGAGACGCGCCTCGTCCTGTTCGGCGCGCGCGATCTCGGCCAGGGCCGCTT
>Ga0163152_10006030_pt1 | contig 13908 bp, 15 predicted proteins | sample OliLakLV19MP8IB2_FD_148635 | JGI IMG/M metagenome (GOLD analysis project Ga0163152, IMG submission 148635) | Freshwater microbial mat bacterial communities from Lake Vanda, McMurdo Dry Valleys, Antarctica - Oligotrophic Lake LV.19.MP8.IB-2 | ecosystem: Environmental > Aquatic > Freshwater >... | reverse complement strand
CACACTGCGCCTCGATGCCTTCATGCAGGAGCGTTCGATCGACAGCGTCGACGTCCTCTGGATGGATGTCCAGGGCGCCGAGAGCCTCGTGCTCGAAGGCCTGGGCAGGCGATTGCGCGACGTGCGCTGCCTTCACATCGAGGTCGAGTTCTTCGAGATCTACGAAGGCCAGGCGCTGTTCGACGACGTCGACCCGATCCTTCGCGAGCGCGGGTTCCAGCTGCTGGGATTCACCTCGTACTCCCGCTATGCCGCGGATGCGCTTTACCTGCGCGCCGGTATCCCGGTCGATCCGGCGGCGTTGCGCAGGGACTTTCCCTATTTGTCACGCAATCTCAGGAAGATGCGGGCGCACCGGATGCGAAGGTCGGTCAGGAAGTTTTTCGGCTTGCCGCCGTGGCAGCAGGGACGACGGACTGAGCATGTGCGGCTGGGAAGCCCGGGGTAGGCAAGCGCCTACGGCGTGCCTTCGTCCGTCCGCTTGCAAGTCGCGAAGCCGACGGACTGGCACAGCGAAAGAGATAACGTTTGCTATTGTGCAGGCGCGGCAGCGCCCCCGGGTGGACCGGGGAGATTTCTATACGTAAAGAAAGCCAGCAATTGAGCCTGAAGGCGCAGTACGCCGTCCTCAGCCATCGACTTAAGCCGTGTCAAGCTTTGGATGGTGCGCATTTCCATCGACACGATGTGCCTGAGATCAGCGTAGCCGGTGCCGATTTCAGGCACACCGTCGAGCGCCAAGAAAGGTATTCGCTCTCCACGAAGTATCGTGTCCCGATGGGATGGTTGCAGATGCGAGATCGAAGCGATTGGTGCCACCAGCACGCGCTTGGTCTGTGATTTGTCAAGCTCGCAGTCATGTGTCACGACGAGCGCGGCTGCAAAGCGTCCGCGTCCAAGATAGTGACCGATACCGTCAGGATCCCCGAACCACTCGTCTTGTTCGTGCCAAACGGCCTGCTGATCCTTATTTGTAGGACCTTTTTTGAGTGGTCGTGTGGGGAACGCCGGAGCTCCGAGCGGAACTGCGGACAAAACGTCACCTTGGGAAAGGGCGCTCTTAAGCGCCGGTTCCCACCAGTCTGGCATCAGATGATGGGATCTGGATCGTTCTCGAGGGACTGCGCTGCCAATGCAGGCGCGCTGCGCAGTTGGGACACCATGTCCGTCCAGTAGCTCGGAGAAACAACTACCCCGGCCATGGCCGGACCTTTGCTTTGCTTATGAGGCGCGAGGGGTTTGGCGATAGCATCGCTCGGCACGAGCACCGTCATCACCGCAATCCCTGCAGACAACACGGAGCTGACAAGACTTACCTTCCAATCCTGTCTACGCGTGGGAGCGCGCTTTACTTCAGTCACGACGGGCTCATTGCGAATAATCATCACCCCATCGCGCCAGGCGCTAGGCTGATACGACTCGAATCCGATCATGGTTTCACCTCCTTTTCAGCTTCCTGCTTCGCTGCCATTTCCCGCATCTTGGCCACAATCGCGACCGTGTAGGCTGCGGACAATGTCACTCTGACAACAGGATCCACTGCAAACTTTCCACCGTTCAGCATGCTCATCATGGTGAACGCCGAAGCGTAATAGAAATCTAGGCAAGCTTCTGTGCCCGACTGCGCCATAGCAATCATATTTGCCGCCAGCGCTACCGTCTGCTCGGGCTCCTCATGGAACACGGCGAGCGGCTTAGCCACCACCTTCGGCGCCGGGGTCGCCAGCCCCATGGTCGAATTTTGCACTTCTGCCAATGACGCCACGAAATGGGTCACGCCTTCGAACCCCATGTGAATCACCAACATGGAGCGTAGCCCACTGCCCACCGACCTACGCTGCCCAAACAACATTCGAACCGAATCGCCATCATCGTCCAGAATCGATACAGCGTCGCTAACGTAACGCCGCTCTGGAACCGGCGCCGCAGCCAAATTCACCTGCGCAGTTATCACACCGCCGGTTGGCCTCGGTGACTGCTGGCGCACCACCTCCAGCACGACACCTTCACCTGGCCGAATCTGTTGATAACCTTTGACAACCGCTCCGGAATTCTTCGGCATTTCAGAACCTTAACACGCTTAGCCGCATCTTCACTATCAGAAAAAGCCGCAACTTCGATGGCTTATTGAAATTTCTAGTTTTGGACGGTTTTTCTAAAAAGCGTAAGAAATTATGGCTTTAGGACAATTGGTTGCGTCTTTTCTCAGGCTTGGATTCTACTTGCGACCGCACGAAGGTACTAGGGCACGGGGAGGGCTAAGTAAAAACTCTTTATCCAGACGCCGTGGCGGTGTAGTGCCTTGAAAATCAATAGGAAGCCTTTGCCTGCCGAAATGGCGCGATGCGTGCGGCGCGGCCGGCGTCCATGGGTGTGACAATGCAGGACATTCGCTCGTATGCGCTATCGCAGATGGAGCGTATGGAATTCAACGTGCGCGAGATCCAGAAATCCGCCGGACACACGAATATGGCGACGACTGAGGGCTATCTGAATCAGCACCGCGATCGCCACAGCGATGCGCGGTTGATGTTGCCGGAGCGGCCGAAAATCTAAGCCGGGCTACGCTGAGGGTGCGGCGGGCGGCTGGCGACTCGCCACCATAGCCGGCATCGTAAAGGCGTATAGCAAGAACGTTTCAGTGAAGCTCTGAAGGGCGGTTGCGGTCTGGGCGTCGAAGTCTTCGTCGTCGTGAGCCGCGTCGTTTCCATCTAACCGAATCGCGTGTGCCCAGTCCTTCATCGCTGGAGTGATCAGATTCTTCTCTCCTAAGATGTCGATTCGCTTTGCAAGGGTCTTCCCTGACAATGATTCGTCAAGCTTGCGCGTCGCCAACTCGAGCGTGCGGCGAAACATCATGCCGGCAGAATTCCAGTTTTTTCGTTTCAGAGCATCCATCGCCTCAAGGTAGGTCGCCTCTACTCTGGGCGGGCAGTCCTTGGGGCATACGGTGTCTTTGATTTGGGGCCATGCGTTTAGAACATGGATATTCGCGTTAGGTGCATCAATCCGGCCGGGCCAGTTTGCAGGCGATGCGGAGTCGTGGGTCTTTCTAATCCGCAGCGATACGGGGAAATGGCAGTGACCGCAAGCCGCTGTCGAAAAAACGATGCTCCCGTCCGAAGGGTGTCCTCTGTCATTGAAGATCGAAAATGCGACACTTTCGGCGAGACAATGCGGACAAGTTTGTACGAATGTTCCCATGGCTTCAAGTATCGACTTTGCGCGGCTCGGGCCGAAAACTTAGAAGGCTTCTAAGCGTCGGAGCGACGCGCTGCTCTAAGTTATTGAATGCTGGTCGGGGCGAGAGGATTTGAACCTCCGACCACCTGCACCCCATGCAGGTACGCTACCAGGCTGCGCTACGCCCCGAGGGCGCGGATTATAGCAGAGGGGTCCTGACAGCCTTGGTGCGACAGCGCTCAGTGCAGAGGCGCGTCGCCCTTGTCTGCGGCGGGCTCGCCCGCGAGCGAATCGATGACTTCGCGCAACTCGCGCTTGATCCCCGCTACGTCGATCTTGCCGCGGCCGTTACCGCCCTTGGCCGTGTTCTGCGCACGTTCCGCAGCTTCTGCCCGCGCGGCCTCGCGGCCTTGCGAGTAGACGTCATCGAGCCTGTTGCGCGCGCCGCTGATGGTGAAGCCTTCCTCGTACAGCAGTTCGCGGATGCGGCGGATGAGCAGGACTTCGTGATGCTGGTAGTACCTGCGGTTGCCGCGCCGCTTGACGGGCTTCAACTGCGTGAATTCCTGCTCCCAGTAGCGCAGGACGTGCGGCTTCACCCCGCAAAGCTCGCTGACCTCACCGATAGTGAAGTAGCGCTTGGCCGGGATCGGCGGGAGGTCAGCTTTCTTGCGGCTTGTGTCCATCGCCATCACGCGACTTCTCGACCATGGCCTTCAGCTTCTGGCTGGCGTGAAATGTGACGACACGGCGGGCGCTGATGGGGATCTCTTCGCCCGTCTTGGGATTGCGTCCCGGGCGCTGCGGCTTGTCGCGCAGCTGGAAGTTGCCGAAGCCAGAAAGCTTGACGCTTTCGCCGCGCTCGAGAGCCCCCCGGATCTCCTCGAAAAAGGCTTCGACCATGTCCTTGGCCTCGCGCTTGTTCAGGCCGACCTTCTCGAAAAGCAGGTCGGCGAGTTCCGCCTTGGTCAAAGTCATCACTGCTCCCTAAATCTTCTTTAACTACGGAGGGTTCCGCCAAAACGACGACCCAGCAATTCGACCATCTGGGCGATGGCGGAATCGGCTTCCGCATCTGTGAGTGTTTTTTCAGTATCTTGCATAACTATCCGGAACGCAAGGCTTTTTCGGCCAGCTGGCAGGCTCTTGCCCTGGTAAAGGTCGAACAGGCGCACCGAGCGCACGATGGCCGGCTTTTCGCACCTGAAGGCGTCCAGGATGGCCTGCACCTGCACCCCCGCGTCGACCAACACCGCCAGGTCGCGGATCACCGGCGGGAAGCGCGAAGGCTGCCCGGGATGCGGCACTGGGACGTCCTGGAGGGCGCCCGCGTCCAATTCGAAGACGACCGCCGGCTGCGGCAGCTCGAACTTGCCCTGCCATCTCGGATGCAGCTCGCCTACCCAGCCTATGTGAGCCCCGTCGAGCATCACGCGGGCCGAGCGTCCCGGATGGAGTGCGGGGTGCGGCGCCGCCTCGAAACGCGCGACGCGCGGCCACAGCAGCGCCTCGACGTCTGCCTTGAGATCGAAGAAGTCGACCGGCCGCACGGGCACGGCCCATTGCTCGTCCTCCGCAGGGCCGCACGCGGCCGCAGCAACCCTCATGGGCTGCGAAAGACCTGCCACCTCGAGTTGTCCGTCCCTTACCGCGGCATCGCGCAGGAAGGCGCGCCCAACCTCGAACACGCGCACGCGGGACTGCTTGCGCGCCATGTTGTAGCGGATGTTGTCGATGAGCCCGCCGATCAGCGTGCTGCGCATCGCGGACTGGTTGCTCGCGATCGGGTTGAGCAGCTTGACCGGGTTCGGGTTGCCGGCGAGATCCGCCTCCCAGCCCTCGTCGACGAACGTGAAGTTGACGACTTCCTGGTAGTCGCGTCCCGCCACTTGCGCCCGGATCGCATGCAGTGAGCGGCGCGACTCCGGCTCGGCCCGCATGGCTGCGGTTGCCGACGGCGGATTGGCGGGGATGCGCTCGAAGCCGTAGACACGCGCAACCTCTTCGATCAGGTCTTCCTCGATCTCGATGTCGAAGCGATAGGACGGCGGCGTTACCGTGAAAGCGTCCGCGGCACGCAAGTAAGGCAATGACAGGCGCGTGAAGATGTCGGCCATCTCGTCGGCGGTGACCGGCACGCCGATGACCTTCTGCGCGCGGGCAACCCGCATGGTGACGGCCTTGCGCTCCGGCAGCTTCTTGACCAGGTCCACGGTGGGACCCGGCTCGCCGCCGCAGATATCGAGGATCAGCCTGGTGGCGTACTCGATCCCCATCACATTGTTGTCGAAGTCCACGCCGCGCTCGAAGCGGTGCGAGGCGTCCGACGAGAAGTTGTACTTGCGCGCGCGGCCGGCGATCGCATCCGGGAAGAAGAACGCGGACTCGAGGAAGATGTTCCTCGTGTCGAGGTCGGCCCTGGTCGAGTCGCCCCCCATGATGCCGCCCAGGCCGATCGGGCCCGAGTCGTCGGTGATGCACAGCACCGAGCTGTCCACTTCCACCGTCATCTCGTTGAGGAGCTTCACCTTCTCGCCGGGACGTCCCCAGCGCACGTCGATGCCGCCCGTGACCTTGTCCTGGTCGTAGACGTGCAACGGGCGGCCCATTTCGAGCATGACGTAGTTGGTCACGTCGACAAGAGCGGAGATCGAGCGCTGCCCGGCGCGCTCGAGGCGCTGCTTCATCCACTCGGGCGTCGGCGCCTTGGCGTTCACGTTCCGGATTGCGCGTCCGGAGAAGCGTCCGCAGCCTTCGGTGTCGGTAATGTCGAAACGCAGCTTCGCATCGCTTAGGGCCGCGATGGGCTTCACCTCCGGCGGGGTCAGCTTCGAGCGCGTCAATGCTGCGACTTCACGCGCCACCCCGAGCACCGAGAGGCAGTCGGCCTTGTTGGGAGTGAGCTTGATTTCGAAGACGTTGTCGTCCAGCTGAAGGAGCAAGCGCACGTCCGCGCCGGCGGCCGAACCGGCAGGCAGGGCGAGCAGCCCGCTATGGTCTTCGGAGAGCCCGAGTTCCCTCGCCGAGCACAACATGCCCTGGCTTTCGACGCCGCGCATTTTCGCGGCCTTGATTTCCATGGGCCCGGACTCGCCCGGCAGCTTCGCGCCGATCACGGCCAGGGGCGCCTTCATGCCGGCGCGCACGTTCGGCGCACCGCAGACGATCTGCAGCGGATCGCCCTTGCCGATGCTCACGCTGCAGAGCGATAGCTTGTCGGCGTTCGGGTGCTTTCCGACGTTGAGAATTTCGCCCACCACGATGCCGCTGAACGGCGGCGCGACGGGCCGGAGGGACTCGACTTCGAGCCCCGACATGGTGAGGAGGTGCGCGAGTTCATCCGTCGTCATCGACGGGTCGACCATGGCGCGCAGCCAGCTTTCGGGGATCAGCATCTCAGAACTGCTTCAGGAAACGCAGGTCGCCGTCGAAGAACTGGCGCAGGTCGTCGATGCCGTAGCGGAGCATCGTGAGCCGCTCGAGCCCCGAGCCGAACGCAAAGCCGATGTGGCGCTCGGGGTCGAGGCCGAAATTGCGGACCACCGACGGATGCACCTGCCCAGACCCGGAGATTTCCAGCCAGCGTCCCTTGAACGGGCCGTCGGCGAATTGCATGTCGATCTCCGCGGAGGGCTCGGTAAACGGGAAATACGAAGGACGAAAGCGCACCTGCAGCGCCTCGGTCTCGAAGAACCGCCGCAGGAAATCCGTGTACACGCCCTTGAGGTCCGCAAAGCTGATGTGCTCGTCGATCCACAGGCCTTCGACCTGGTGGAACATCGGCGAGTGGGTGGCATCCGAGTCCACGCGGTACGTGCGGCCCGGAGCGATGACCTTGATCGGCGGACGGTGCATGCGCGCATAGCGCACCTGCATCGGGCTGGTATGCGTGCGCAGCACCAGCTGCAGGCCCGAAGAATCTTTCGCGTCGACGTAGAACGTGTCCTGCATCGAGCGCGCCGGGTGGTTCTCCGGGTTGTTGAGCGCGGTGAAGTTGTACCAGTCCGTCTCGATTTCGGGGCCGTCGGCCACGTCGAAGCCGATGGAGCGGAAGATTTCCTCGACGCGCTGCCAGGTCCGGATCACCGGGTGGATTCCGCCGGGGCTGCGCCCGCGTCCCGGAAGCGTCACATCCAGCGCCTCTTCGGCCAGGCGCGATTGCAGCTTCGATTCGGAAAGTTGCGCGCGGCGCGCATCGAGCGCGGCCTCGAGCTTGGTTTTCGCGGCATTGATGCCCGCGCCGGCAGCCTTGCGTTCGTCGACCGCAAGGGCGCCCAGTCCCTTAAGGAGCGAGGTCAGCTCGCCCGACTTGCCGAGATAGCGCGCCTTTGCGTTTTCCAGCGCGGCGGGGTCACCGGCGAGCCCGAACTCGCCAAGCGCCCTGGAGACTATTTTGTCTAGGTTCATCACGATAAGAGGGAAGGGCTCCCGCCCCTCCTCAGACCTCCCCAGAAATGAAAAGCGAGGGTCTGGCCCTCGCTTTTCTTTGCTTCGGTGAGATGGCTCAGACCCCGAGGTTGGCCTTGACCTGCCCGGCGATCTTCGCAAACGCCGGCTTGTCCATCACCGCGATGTCCGCGAGCATCTTGCGGTCGATCCCGATGTTGGCTTTCTTCAGGCCGTTCATGAACACGCTGTAGGTCATCCCGTGCTGGCGAACCGCCGCGTTGATGCGGGCGATCCACAGCGCGCGGAACGTGCGCTTGCGGTTGCGGCGGTCGCGGTAGGCATACTGCCCCGCCTTCATTACCGCTTCCTTGGCGATGCGCCATACGTTCTTGCGGCGGCCGCGGAATCCCTTGGCCTGCTCGAGGACCTTCTTGTGGCGCGCGTGCGCCGTTACTCCACGTTTGACTCTTGGCATTTGTCCTCTCCTTTACGCGTAAGGCATCATGGCCTTGACGGCGACCATGTTGCTTTCGTGGACCGCGGTGCCGCCGCGCAGGTGGCGCTTGCGCTTCGTGGTCTTCTTGGTGAGGATGTGCCGCAGGTTGGCGCTTCCGCGCTTGATGCTGCCTGAGCCGCGCATCTTGAACCGCTTCGATGCGCCTTTCTTTGTCTTCATCTTGGGCATGAGTGGCCCCTTTCTTCTGATTTGTGACGCCAGGTGGCCCGCTTCGCGTGCGCTTGATACCCGGTAGTCACAACTTCCCGCGCAGAAACTCCTGCGCAGTGGCCCTGCTAAATCATGCTGCCGCGGGCTTGTTCCCGGCAGACTGGTCCGCCGCCCCTTCGGCTTTAGGCGGCGCTTTCGGTGCCGACTCGCCTGCGGGCTTCTTCGGCTTGGCCGCCGCGACCTTCACTTCTTTCTTCTTCGGCCCCAGCACCATCACCATCTGGCGGCCTTCCATCCTGGGGAAATTCTCCACTACCCCGTGCTCCATGAGGTCTGCCTTCACTCTCTCCAGCAGCCGCACGCCGAATTCCTGGTGCGCCATTTCGCGGCCACGGAATCGCAAGGTCACTTTCGTCTTGTCGCCTTCCTCGAGGAAGCGGATGAGATTTCTCAGCTTGATCTTGTAGTCGCCCTCATCCGTTCCTGGGCGGAACTTGACCTCTTTCACCTGGATCTGCTTCTGCTTCAGCTTGGCTTCGTGCGCCTTCTTCTGCTCGCGGTACTTGAACTTGCCGAAGTCCATGAGCTTGCACACGGGGGGCACTGCGAGCGGGGCGATCTCGACCAGGTCGATCTCTTTTTCCTCCGCCATCCGCATCGCATCCGCGATGGACACGATCCCTAGCTGCTCGCCTTCCTCGCCCACGAGACGGATCTCGGGGGCCGTAATCTGGGCATTCAGACGCTGTGCCTTGCTGCTGTCGATGGCGATGGGTGCAAACTCCTTTTCTGGCGGCTGCTTGTCGGTCGCCGCGATCACCGTGCGCAACCACCCGGCTGCGCGAAAAAAACCGGCCGTGTACTACGCGCTGGTCTCTTTTTGGAGACGTGCGATGAAGGCTTGGAGGCTCATGGCCCCGAGGTCCTCACCGCCGCGCGTGCGCACGGCCACTGTCATAGCTTCTTTTTCCTTGTCTCCCACGACCACTTGGTAGGGGAGCTTTTGCAAGCTATGTTCGCGTATTTTATAGGAAATTTTTTCATTTCGCAAATCCGCCACGGCCCGCCACCCGGCCGCGCGCAAGGCCGCAGTGACCGCTTCGGCGTAGGCCGACTGATGCTCGGAAATGTTCATGACCACGACCTGCTCGGGCGCCAGCCAGAGCGGGAAGGCGCCGGCGAAGTTCTCGATCAGGATGCCCATGAAACGCTCCATGGAACCGACGATGGCGCGGTGGAGCATGACCGGCACGTGGCGGGCATTGTCCACGCCGACGTACTCCGCGCCCAGCCTTTCGGGCATGAAGAAGTCGACCTGCATGGTGCCGCACTGCCAGACCCGGCCGATGGCGTCCTTGAGCGAATACTCGATCTTCGGTCCGTAGAAGGCGCCCTCGCCGGGGGACACCTGGAAATCGATGCCCGAGCGCTTCAGCGACTCCATGAGCGCCGCCTCGGCCTTGTCCCAGAGCTCGTCCGCGCCGATGCGTTTGACCGGGCGGGTCGCCACCTTGTAAATCACTTCCTTGAAGCCGAAATCGCTGTAGACCTTCTGCAGGAGCGCGGTAAACGCCTCGCATTCGGCAAGGATGTGGGCATCCGTGCAAAAGATGTGGCCGTCGTCCTGGACGAACCCGCGCACGCGCATGAGGCCGTGCAGCGCGCCTGATGGCTCGTTGCGGTGGCAGCTGCCGAACTCGCCCAGCCTGTACGGCAGGTCGCGGTAGCTCTTCACGCCCTGGTTGAATACCTGGATATGCCCGGGGCAGTTCATCGGCTTGACCGCGTAGTCGCGGTTCTCCGATGAGGTGGTGAACATGTTCTCGCGGTAGTTTTCCCAGTGGCCGGTCTTCTCCCACAGGCTGCGGTCGAGGATCTGCGGGCAGCGCACTTCCTGGTAGCCGTTGTCGCGATAGACGCGGCGCATGTACTGCTCGACTTCCTGCCAGATTGCCCAGCCCTTCGGATGCCAGAACACCAGGCCCGGAGCCTCGTCCTGCATGTGGAAGAGGTCGAGCTGCTTGCCAAGGCGCCGGTGGTCGCGCTTCTCGGCCTCCTCGAGCATTTTCAGGTAGGCGTCCTGGTCTTCCTTCCTGGTCCAGGCGGTGCCGTAGATGCGCTGAAGCATCTCGTTCTTCGAGTCGCCGCGCCAGTAAGCGCCGGCCAGCCGCATGAGCTTGAAGACCTTGAGCTTGCCGGTCGAGGGCACGTGCGGGCCCCGGCACAGGTCGATGAAATCCCCCTGCCTGTAGAGCGAGATAGGGTCGTTGGCCGGGATCGAAGCGATGATCTCGGCCTTGTAGGCCTCGCCCTGCTTCTTGAAGAACTCGACCGCCTCGTCGCGAGGCATCTCGGTACGCGCCACCGGCAAGTCGCGCTTGGCGATCTCGCCCATGCGCTTTTCGATCGCCACGAGGTCTTCGGGCGTGAAAGGCCGCTTGTACGCGAAGTCGTAGTAGAAGCCGTTCTCGATCACCGGCCCGATGGTCACCTGCGCGTCCGGGAACAGCTCCTTGACCGCGTGGGCCAGCAGGTGCGCGGTGGAATGGCGCACGACCGAAAGGCCGTCGGCATCGCGCTCGGTGACGATCGCGAGGTCCGCATCCTTCTCGATGCGAAAGCTCGTGTCGACCACCTTGCCGTCCACGCGACCGGCAAGCGCGGCCTTGGCCAGGCCCGGACCGATCGACTGCGCGACTTCGGCCACGGTTACCGGGGCCGGGAAGCTCTTGATCGTTCCGTCAGGAAGTCGGATCTCTGGCATCGCAAATGAAAAACGCGGCAAAGCCGCGCTCCCTGAATTTTCTACCATTACAAGTGTTGGTAGGCGCGATTGGACTCGAACCAACGACCCCCACCATGTCAAGGTGGTGCTCTAACCAGCTGAGCTACGCGCCTGGGGTTGCGTGAAACGGTTGCGTGAAACGGTTGCGTGAAACGGTTGCTTGAAACAGGTGCTGCTTAAGGGGGCGGATTCTACCGTATCCCGCCTTGATTTCTCAATCAAAGTCACCAGATTGTCATGATCCGGCGCTAGCCTCCGGGGTGCCCGGGTACCGCAAGGCGGCATAATGAATCGCAAAGGAGATCGCCGTTGGAACTGATCCTGTGGCGCCACGCCGAAGCTGAGGAATCGATGCCCGACCGCGCGCGGAAACTGACGCAGCGCGGGCACAAGCACGCCGCCCGCGTAGCGGAGTGGCTGCACCAACGATTGCCCTCTAAGTTCACGGTGATTGCGAGCCCCGCGGAGCGCACTCAGCAGACTGCCAAAGCGCTCGGGGTTCCGTTCAAGACTGTCGAGGCCCTTTCGCCCGGCGCCTCGGTCGCGCACATCCTCAATTCAGCCGAATGGCCCGACCGCAGGGGCGCCGTGATCGTGGTCGGCCACCAGCCGGATCTTGGCCGGGTGGCGGCTTTCCTGGTCTCGGGCGCGGAGGCCGACTGGACGCTCAAGAAAGGCGGGCTCTGGTGGCTCACGAACCGTGTGCGCAACGACGAAGCGCAGATCGTGGTGCGCGCGAGCATTGCGCCTGACTTGATCTGAACAGGCCGATCCGCCCGGTCAGCCGGTCTTGGCGATCTGCGCGGCGCGCTTGTCGGAAACCGCGCTGATCCTCAGGCTCATCCCCACCGCTTTCCAGATTTCGCTTTCGGTTTCGAACGCCGAGCCGGTGAGCGGATTGTCCTCGAGCCAGGTCTGCGGCACTTCGATCGTGAATCCCGCCGCATCGCCCGCCACCAGCAGCGGGGGCAGCGTTGCATCAGTCCGGCTGCGCATCAGCAACGTCGCCAGCCGCAGTGCAAAGACCAGCAGCCAATCGGTTCCTTCGAGGCCTGCGTCGTGCATCTTGCCGAGCTTGCCGCGATGGGCCAGCACGATGCGCGCCAGCCGCTGCTGCTCCATTTTCGAGAAACCCGGCATGTCGGCATGCGTGAGGACATACGCCGAATGCTTGTGATATTGCGCATGCGCAATCGACAAGCCCACTTCCGAAACGCGCGCGGCCCAGTCCAGCATCAGGCGGTCCGGATCGTCTTCGCTCGGCGGCACGAAAGAATCGTAAAGCCGCAGGGCAAAAATGCGCACACGCTCGGCCTGCGCCGCATCGATGTGATACCGGCGCATGAACTGCCGCACGGTGACTTCGCGCATGTCGCGGTGCTCGAAGCGCCCCAGCAGGTCGTAAAGCACGCCCTGGCGCAACGCGCCCTCGGACACGTTCATCTTCTCGATGCCGAACGCATCGAAAACCGCGAGCAGGATCGCCAGGCCCCCCGGCAGCACCGGCGCGCGGTCGGCCCGCAGCCCGGGCAGGTTGTCGGGTGAAGCGCGCCCCAGCCTGACGAGTTGCGTGCGCAGGCTGTCGAGCCCCGCGCGGGTGATGCCGTCTTCCGCATAGCCCGACTGCGCGAGGAGATCGGCGACCGCCTTGATCGTGCCGGAGGAGCCGACGGCCTCCTCCCAGCCGGCGGCCCGGTAGTCCTGGACGATACTCGCGAGCTCGTTGCGCGCGGCAAACTCGGCCGCCTTCATGCGCGGCTTGTCGACGATCCCGTCCGGAAAATACTTCAGGCTGAAGCTTACGCAGCCCATGTAGTGGCTTTCGGTGAGTTGCGGCTCAAGGCCCACGCCGATGATGAGCTCGGTCGAGCCGCCGCCGATGTCGACCACGAGGCGCTTCTGGTTGCCCGCGGGCAGCGAATGCGCGACGCCGACGTAGATCAGCCGGGCCTCTTCGCGTCCGGCGATCACTTCGATCGGGAAACCGAGCGCGTCGCGCGCATCGCGCAGGAACTGGGGCGCGTTTTTCGCCACGCGTAGCGCATTGGTGCCCACCGCCCGCACCGCCTGCCTCGGGAATCCGCGCAGCCGCTCGCCGAATTTGGCCAGGGCCTCGAGCGCTCGCGCCTGCGTGGCGCGGTCAATGCGCTTGTCCGGGGTCAGGCCGCCGCCCAGCCTGACGGGCTCGCGCAGCGAATCGAGCGGGTAGATCTGCGAGTCGACCACGCGTCCAACAACCAGATGGAAGCTGTTGGAGCCGAGATCCACCGCGGCCAGGAGGTCATGACGTGCCATTCGCCGACGTTAGCACCCGTTGATGACACCGGCAACGTCGAGCGAGGCCCCTCGATAGATGTAACAAAACCTTCATGTGACAGGATTAAACTGCTGGTTTGCCTGGCCCGATGATGAAGCGCACCTCGCCACACGCGCATTTCCTGAACCGCGAACTGGGCATCCTCCAGTTCAACCGGCGCGTGCTTGCACAGGCGGAAGACGACTCGCTGCCGCTGCTCGAGCGGCTGCGCTTTCTGTGCATCGTTTCATCCAACCTCGACGAATTCGTCGAGATCCGCGTGGCGGGACTGAAGGAGAAGATCAAGCTCAAAGTCCACGAGGCCGGGCCCGACGGCAAGGGCGCCGCCGAGATCTACCCGCTGCTGATCCAGGAAGTGCGCTCGCTGGTCGAGGCGCAGTACAAGCTGCTGAACGAAGTCCTGTTGCCGAAGCTGGCCGGGGAAGGCGTTCATTTTCGCCGCCGCACCGACTGGACTCCGGCGCAGAAGCAATGGATCCGCGACTATTTCTTCCGCGAGCTGCTGCCGGTGCTCACGCCCATCGGCCTCGATCCCGCGCATCCTTTTCCCAAGGTGCTCAACAAGAG
>Ga0163152_10006029_pt1 | contig 13909 bp, 13 predicted proteins | sample OliLakLV19MP8IB2_FD_148635 | JGI IMG/M metagenome (GOLD analysis project Ga0163152, IMG submission 148635) | Freshwater microbial mat bacterial communities from Lake Vanda, McMurdo Dry Valleys, Antarctica - Oligotrophic Lake LV.19.MP8.IB-2 | ecosystem: Environmental > Aquatic > Freshwater >... | reverse complement strand
GGGGCTCCTTGGCATGGGCGGGGGGGAAGAACATGATCCCACACTTTTAACACCGACCCTTCCTTTTTCAACCGACCGTGCCTAATATTAGAAAACAAGCTTGTCCCTGATCACTTCCGCGCCCCGTCTTCCTCCATCGAAGCCGGGGCAAGCCGTGAGGCGCCCTAGTGAATCTCATCCGACGTTACGGTTTCGCGCTGCTGGTGGCCGCGGCCGTATTGTTCCCCTTCGTTTTCTATTCCTCCGACATGCAGTCGCGCAAAAACTTGTCGGCTGTGGAAAAAGTCGTGTTCTCCGTGAGCGCGCCGGTGCAATTCGTGTTCCGGTTCGTCTCGCAGAACCTGAAAGACTCTTTCCAGTCGTACGTCGATCTGCGTGGCGCCCATGAGGAAGCTTCGCGACTCGGGGAAGAGAACGCCAAGCTCGCAGTGCAAATTCAGGTGCTCAAACAGGTGGAGCACGAAAACGAACGCCTGCGCGCGCTGCTGGATTTTTCCAAACAGGGCGAGCTGCGATTCGCCATGGCGGAGGTCAAGAGTGCCGACCCCTCGTTTTTATACCGCAGTGTCCGTCTGGGCCGCGGCGAAAAAGACGGCGTGGCGCCCGGCATGGCGGTTGTGGCCGCCGCCGGCGCGGTGGGAATCGTCATGCGCACGGTGGCCGAATCGAGCGACGTGCTTCTTGTCACTGACCCGAACGCGAACCTTGACGTCATCGTTTCGCGCAATCGCCGCCGCGGCATCCTCGTGGGCGGCACCGCCAACGTCATGCAGTTCAAGTACTTCGATCGTGGCAGCCGCTTGCTCGTGGGCGACGAAATCGTCACGAGCGGTCTGACCGGGTCTTTTCCGCGAGGCATCGCAGTGGGCCGAGTGTCTCGCATCAAGGTGGAGGCCGATGGCGTGACGCAGACCACCGAAGTTGAGCCCGCGGTGAACTTCGCGGACGTTTCGGAGGCGCTCATTCTGTTGACGCCTTCGCGCGAGGTGGACGTCATCCGCAAGGTTGGCGGACTCGAGTGGATGAAGAAAATGGTCGAAGGCAGCACGCCCGGGCGCTCGGGAGGCTAGCATGGCACGATCTGGTCGATTCAGTTTCAATCTGCTGCGCACAGGCGGTCCACTGGGTCCGCTGGTACGCCTGGCGGGACCGCGGCAGCTGCATTTTGTGGTCATGCTCGCCGTGGTGTGCACGGTTGTCTACCTGCAATCGTACGTGTTCGCGCGCAGCGCCAACCCGTGGTTCCACGTCGATCTCACCGCCATCCTCGTGGTGTATGTGGCGGTGGAGCATTTCCTCCTCGGCGCGTTCGTGCGCATCGCTGTGGCAAGTATTCTCATGCAGGCCACGAGCCTTGCGCCGGTCGGCTTTTTCCCTATGTATTTTCTGTTGGCGCTCGTCGGTGCAAATCTCGTGTCACGCTATGTTGTCCTGCACAATCTCAGCTCCCAGTTCCTCACCTTCGCCGGGATCTTTTTGCTGAAGTTCGTGCTCTTGTATTTCGTGCTGTTCAAGCTCGGCCAGACCATCACGGTTGGCGCATGGGCGCTGCTGTGCCTGCCACAATTCGTCGTCACCACTTTGCTGTCGGTGCCAGCTTTCTCGCTGCTCGCGCGCCTCGACTCGTCGTTCGAATTCGCGGCCACGCGCGACCGCCGCGCCGAACTGGTTGAAAGCTTATAATGGCCATGGACGGAAAGTTTCGCACCGAATCTCTCATCGACCCCAAGCGAATTTACATCGCGCTCGCGGCGTTTCTCGCGATCATGACGGCTCTCGTGGGACGCTTGTGGTACTTGCAGATCCTGAAGGGCAAAGACTTCGCCATCGCCTCGGAGCGCAACCGTGTGCGCGAGGTGACACGCCCGGCCCCGCGCGGTTTGATTTACGACACGGACGGCGATCTGCTGCTCGCGAACCGACCTTTCTTCGACCTCGTCATCATCCCCCAGTACCTGCAGAACAAAACAGAGACGGTGCAAATTGTCTCCAGTCTTTTTTCCATCCCGGTGGACCAGATTGAGAGGCGTCTCACGGAGGCTCAGGGCATCCCGCACTTCGTGCCCGTTCGCATCAAGCGCAACCTCACACTGCATGAGGTCGCGCTGGTGGAGAGCAACAAGTTCTTCCTGCCGGGCGTGGACGTGGACACCGCGCCTCGCCGAGATTACGTGCGAGGAGAAAGTGCGCACCTGTTTGGTTACCTCGGCGAGGTGACAGCAAAGGAACTCGATTCTCTCAACACCGCGTCTCGCGGCTACCAGTACAGGCTCGGTTCGATCATCGGCAAACTCGGCGTCGAAAAGAAATACGAGCAGCACCTGCGCGGCGTTGAAGGCAAGGATTATCTGCAGGTGGACGCTTACGGCCGCCTGCAGACCGACTCATCCCTGGACTTCGGCCTGAATCAAAAGAAACCGGGTCGGCGCGGTTACGATATCTACCTCACTCTTGATGCCGCAGTGCAGAACGCGGCCGTGGAGGCGTTCCGCAACAAGAACGGCGCGCTTGTGGCCGTGGGTGCGCAGACCGGCGAGATTCTCGCGTACGTTTCAAATCCGAACTTCGCGTTGTCCACCTATCAGGACGGGCTCACGAGCGAAGACTGGCAGCTTCTGCAGAACAATCCGTTCAAGCCGCTTCTCGACAAAGTCACAGGCGGCGCGTATCCGCCGGGCAGTACGTTCAAGATGATCACGGCCATCGCCGCCCTGGAAGAAAACGTGATCTCGCCAGCGAGATCGTTTTCGTGCAACGGCGTTTTCACGCTCGGAAATGGCCGCTGGCGCTGCTGGAAGAAAGGTGGCCATGGCACGGTCAACATGCGCAAAGCGCTGGAAGTTTCGTGCGATGTGTACTTCTACCAGATAGGAAACATGCTAGGAGTCGACAGAATAGCCAAGTGGTCGCGCGCGTTCGGTCTCGGCGAAAAATCCGGACTGGATTTGAATATGGAACTTCCGGGCATCGTGCCGAGCTCGGACTGGAAGATGCGCACGAAGGGCCAGCCGTGGCAGAGCGGCGACACCATCAACGTGAGCATCGGCCAAGGTTACAATCTCATGACGCCTCTGCAGATCGTGAACATGACCGCCACTATGGCCAACGGAGGCCACCTCTGGCGCCCTTATCTGTTGAAGAAAATCGTGGACGACCATGGCACGGTGCTGCATGAGGAAAAGCCCTTGGAGCGACAGCGTGTCCAAATGCACCCGGACAGTCTCGCGGTCGTGAAAGCCGGACTTCTGGATGTGGTGACCGGCGTCAACGGGACAGGGAAAAAGGCGAAAGTGGAAGGTTTCACGGTGGCCGGAAAATCCGGAACGGCGCAGACATCCGCACTTCGCAAGCCCAAGGAACAGGAAGACATCGCGTTCCAGCTGCGTGACCATGCGTGGTTCGTGGCCTACAGCCCCGCGGACAAACCCGAGATCGCCGTGGTGGCTTTGTCAGAGAATGACGGCGGTGGCGGCGGTGCCAACGCAGCGCCCATCGTGCAGAAGGTCATAGAAGCGTACTGGCGCAACAAGCATCCCGAAAAATTTCCGAAGATGAAGAACGACGGCACGCTCGCGCAGAAGGACGAGGATCTCGTTCCACCCACCGTGGACGTGTTGCCTCCTGAAGTGCCCGAGCAGTCCGAGATCGACGCTCCAACCGCCTCCGAACGGAGCGACTGACGTTATGCTGCTTGCGCAACTCCTCAAAGAAAAACTCCGCGGCATTCCGTGGGCCCTGCTCATCACCGTGTACACGCTCATAGCCGTGGGGCTGTTCAATCTTTATAGCGCGTCTGGCGCCGACGTGTCGCCTTACCGTTTCAACGACCAGGTCAACTGGGTGCTGCTCGGAACCGCAAGCCTCGTTTTCTGGGGCTTGCTGCTCGACATGCGCTCCATCGAGCGCTTCACATTTTTTGGTTATGTCGTCGTGTGTCTGTTGCTCTTTGCGGTCGACGTGCGCGGTGACACGACAAAGGGCGCGCAACGCTGGCTCGCACTGGGGCCTGTTCGCATCCAGCCTTCGGAGCTCGCGAAGTTCATCATTATCCTTATTACAGCCCGAAGCTTCGGGCTCATGAAGGGCGTGCAGGAGTTCACCCTCTTCACTCTATGGCGGCAGTTCGTCCTCGTCGGTATTCCCTTTCTCCTCATCCTCATTCAACCCGACCTCGGAACCGCAAGTCTCGTTCTGATGATTGCCGGCTTGCAGATAGCCTTCGTACGGGTGGATTGGAAGAGCGTGATCATCGTTGCTTTCACGGGCCTGACCGCCTCGGCGCTGGCCTGGAACTTCGTGCTCTACGATTACCAGAAGCAGCGCGTGCTGAACTTCATCAATCCGATGCGCGACCCGAAGGGCGCAGGCTATCACTCCATCCAAAGCATGATCGCAGTGGGAAGCGGAGGTGTGTGGGGACGCGGATTTCAGCAGGGAACGCAATCGCAGCTCAACTTCCTGCCGGAGCGGCACACCGACTTTATCTTCTCGGTTTGGTCGGAGGAGCATGGCTTTGTCGGGTGCCTGGTGATTTTCGCGTTGTACGCGGCGCTTATCCTTCAGATCTTCCAGATCGCCGAGCGCGCGCGCGACACTTTTTCGTCGCTCGTCGCCCTGGGCGTGGGCGGATTCTTTATGTTCCATTTCGCCGTGAACATCGGGATGGTGGTGGGAGTTTTCCCAGTCGTGGGTGTTCCGTTGTCGCTTATCAGTTACGGCGGAACACACATGCTCACCGTCATGAGTTGCGTGGGATTGCTCGTGGCGGTGGAGCGCAAGCGCGCTCAGTCGAGCCCGTGACGCCTGGCGCGGCCTTGTGCACGAGAATCTTATCGATACGGTGCCCGTCGAAGTCCACGACCTCAAAGCGCAGGCCGGTTCCTTCGCATATGTCGCCCGTGCGAGGCATGCGGTTGAACAGCGTGAGCACGAATCCGGCGAGAGTCTTGTAGCCGCCCTTTTCTTCGGCGGGCAGTTCGTCGAGGTTGAAATACTCCTTGAAAGCGCCGATGGGCAGAGTTCCGTCCACCAAAAAAGTCCCGTCATCGCGGCGCACGATCTCCTGGCCTTCGGGCGCGGACGCACCCACAAAAACCTCGAGCAGATCGGTGAGCGTCACAAGCCCCTGTACGTTTCCATACTCGTCGATGACGAAAGCCACGTGCGCCCCGCGGCTACGGAACGATTCGATGACCGAGAGCGTGCCGCTGCTTTCGGGCAGGAACAAGGCGGGTGTCACGATGCTCACGAGGTCTTCGCTCGTCTGCACGTCGTAGGAATAGATGTCCTTCACGTGCACCGTTCCCAACACGTTGTCGAGGGTGCCGCGCACGAGCGGAAAGTGTGAGTGCGGAGCAGCCGTGATCTTGAAACGATTGACTTCGTAGTCCGCCTCCAGATCGAGCCAGATGATCTGAGGACGCGGTGTCATCATGGCATGGATGCTTGCGTCGCCGAACGCGAGCACGCGATCCATGATGGCTTTTTCACCCGGTTCGAACACACCCGCCTGTGTTCCCTGTTCCACCAGCGTCATGATCTCTTCGCCCGTGACCGGTGGCTCCGCGCGCTGCTCGTGTCGACCCACGAGTCGGAGCAACATGCGCGTGGACCAGTCCAGCAAGAACACGATGGGTGAGGCGAAGCGCGAGATGGCCTGCATGGGCCCCGCCGCGACAGACGCAAAAGCTTCGGGGTTGTGCAGGGCGATGCGTTTTGGAAACAGCTCGCCAATGACGATGGACAGGTAAGTCACGATGGCGACCATTATGCCGACGCTTATGGCCCGCGCATGCGGGGCAAGAAGCGGGATATTGTCGGCAATGGCCTCCTGGATGTGCATCGCGGCCCGCGCGCCCGAAAAGACGCCCGACAGGACGCCCACGAGTGTGATGCCGATCTGCACCGTGGAGAGTAGTTTGCCCGGATCAAGGGCAAGGGCGAGGGCTCGACGTGCGCCAGCATGTCCCTCATCGGCGAGCTGCAAAAGGCGCGCCTTTTTGGAAGAGACGATGGACATCTCGGAGGCAGAAAAAAGCCCGTTGATGGTGAGCAGAAACGCCAACAGCGCGAGCTCAGAAAGGACCCCTCCCATGCTGACAATCTCCGAACTTCCACAGCGCGCTGCAACGGGTAGCAGCGACGGAGCATCATGCTAATTGCAGCGAGAGTCTATGACAAGGATACGCTCCTGCTTCCGACCCCGATCGACGATCACGAAACGGACGCGAACTCCGTTTGCTCTGCTCCCAAGCTAGGGCGACCTCGACTCGGGCTGCGGACCCCGGCCCCCTCCCCGGATCCGAGTTTAAGGTAACGCTGTGTGCCGAGCCGGTGCGCTCCTCGGTTTGACAGCGCCCACGCGCGCCAATAGCCTTGGGCGACACGGCAGCAGGCACACGAACGGACCGGCGAACAGACCCGGCGAACAGACCGGTGATCCGACCGGCAAGCGGTCGAATCCGGACTTCACGAAAGCTTCTAATACTATGATGAACGATCCCAAAGACCCGTTCGCGCTCACGCGCACAAAAGTGTTTCTTTATGGCGCGGGTGTCACGGCCGTACTCGCGGGCCTCGCATGGCTCTACGTTCCTGCCTCACCTCTGAGTCGTGCAGTCAGCGCACCTCTCACTGGCCCAGGCAGCCAGTCCGCCGCGCTCTCCGGCGAGCCGGCTGCGTCCACGGGAAGCGCCCCCACGGCTCAGAGTCCAGCGGAACTGATTGCGCAGAACAACGGGCCCGAAGCCCTCTATTCCCGTTTCTGTACGCAGTGCCATGGTGACGACGGTCTTGGAAACACCATGATGGCGCGTATGATGACAGCGAAGGTGCCGAATCTTGTCACAGGGCCGTGGCAAGTGGCTCGCACCCCCGAAGCGGTTTCGCAGCTCATTCTCAAAGGCTCCGAAAGCAAAGCGATGCCCGGATTCGAACGTGAACTTGGCTCTGAGAAGGCGCGCGCTCTGGCGGACTACGTGCTCACATTCCCCGATGTGAAGAAGCCCCAGGCAAAGTAACGAGTGCACCGGAGCGGAGTAGGGCAGGACACGGGGCGCCACGGAAAGGCACTCGCATGAGAATCCTCGGAATCGACCCTGGCACACGGATCGCCGGTTACGGGCTCGTGGACATTCAAGACGGGCGTATTTCCGCCGTCGCCGCGGGCGTCTGGCGCCTCGGTGAAAAGCGCGAACTGCCGCATCGACTCGGGCAACTGAGCACCGAATTCGGCCGCGTGGTGGACGCCTTTTCGCCTGGCATCGTCTGCATCGAACTTGCCTTCCTCGGAAACAATCCAAGATCCGCCATCAGCCTCGGGCACGCGCGTGGTGTCATCTTGTCGCAGGCCGCGCTCAAGGGTCTTGTGGTGCACGAAATTTCAGCCACGGCTGCGAAAAAATCTGTCGTGAATTTTGGGCAGGCTGGAAAGGAACAGGTGGCCGCGGCTCTTGAGGCCTTGCTCAAAGTCCGCTTCACCGACATTCCGCTCGATGCGTCCGACGCACTTGCGATTGCGTATGCCCATGCGTTGCGTGAGATCGAGAGGTCACGACTCGCCACGTCCGGGGGCCTCCTGCCGTCAAAGGACCAGTCTTGTTCGGCGAGCTGGTTTGGGTCACGATCCGGGTCTCAAAAGTTTGGCGACAGTGCCAAAAGCAAGACGCGCAAGGAAAAAGGCGGGGAGCGCAACCAGGGGTTCGCTCTTTTGCTGAAGAGGGCTGAGGGAGGCCGTTCGTGATCGTCCGCGCTCGAAGTTCCTGCTCACCATTCCTGGTGGCGTCCGCCATTTGTGGCGTGATCTTTCTTCTCACCGCATGCAACCTGTTCAAAGGTTTTTCGAGCTTCGAAGAGAAAAGTGCCACGGCGACACCCACGGCCGAGGCGGACGCAAGTCCAGGTGCCGGCGCGGATGATGCGGGAGCAGTTTCGCGCGCGGGTAGCGTCAATGTGCGAGGCAACCTGCCGCCGGGTGCCACCTCACCCACGCCTGGAGCGAAATGAACCGCGTGCGCTGGATCCACGCTGTGGCGCATGTCGCCGTTGCAGGAGTGTGTCTTTCGGGGTGCAAATCTCGCTCATTCAATACGAATTCGACAGAAGGGAGTGGCGCGGCAGGTGCCGCCGCCGCTTTGCCACCTGCCAGCCCTGCCTTGGCACTCACCGGAGTTCCCGCTACGGAATCCGCACAAGAAACGCTCCCGCTCTTTCGCGTGCAGCGTCCTTACGCACGCCTTGCGCAAGGAGCGAATGGTGACGAGCGCGGGCCGTGGAATCTTTCGCCATTCGACGCTGCGGAAGAAGTTCCTGACATCGGTGCCACGCGCGAGCTTCTTGTGCGCGAGGCACCACGCGCGCGCATTCGCACCGATGCCGCGTTCGACGCAACGCTGCGTGGGGCTGTGCGTGCGCTGACTCAAAGCCAGGTTCTGCGCGGCCGTCTCACGACTTTTCCACGATCGGGTTCATCGCCTGCGTTCGCAGGAGCCGAAATCGCTCCGCCCGAAACCGTGTCCATTCCGCTCGTCTCGTTGGCCCGTGCGGCTTCGCTCGCGACTGTGGAACCTCTCGACGGCAACGCACCACAATCGTCAATCACGCTGATTCGCACGTATGCGCAGCACTGGCCCTATCTTGAGGCTTACTCGGATCTGGGTGCCGCCGCGCGTCGTCCGGAAAGTGAGTCGTTGGTTTTGTCGCGCGCCGCACTCGTGAAGACACTTCGCGTCGAGGCAGCTCGCGCGGCCATCGTTATCTCAGGCCGTGCGTGGTCGGACTTCGTGCGTCGCAATGATGCCCTGTTGCGGCGGCTCGGCTGTCGCCTGCCCACCCCGTGCGCATCGCTTTTCGAGCGTTACCTTCAGGAGTCCGAGGGCAAGGTCGCGTTTCCTTACGCCTGGAAAAAGAAATCCGCGGCCGACATCGCCGCCGTTGGACGAGTGCTCGGTCTACTCGAGTCCAAATCCCGTCCCGAGGTGGACGTTGAGTTGTGGGATGATCTGCGCTCGACTTTCGAGTCGGATCCTGTCCGTGTTCGAGGGGTCCGTGAGCTTCTGGCTGTCTCCGAAGCCCTGGAATCCGCTCTTGCGCAGTCTGTTCGGGGTTTTGCTGGGCCGTGATTTCTTTCAGAACTTGGATCCCTAGTTCCCGAGGGGGGAGACACAACGCATCAGATGGATAGTTTTGATGAGCTGCACTGGGATAGGGGTTGTCTCGATGCCAGTCGCCTCTGAGACGGTCGGGGCGTTGGCACCGTTGCAGGAGAGGGACACGTTAGAGTTGTTACCGCCCCATGCATTACAGCTCGTCAGGTAAGACCCCATCTGCTTGGGGGTGGTCCTCAACTTTGAGTCGATGACGATGCGGTTCGCCTGTTGAGGGCTCGGATGAACCGCCCAAATTCCCGTATCGTCTAGTTGATGGCAAAATGGTGTGCCCGCTTTCGGGTCGCATACGCTGCCTTGCATGACGCCATTGGTTTTGACGCATTTGGGGGGGTAGTTGAGTCTTGCGAGGATCTGATTACAGCTAAAGTCGGGGCTGAGGCTATTGTTTTCGAAGCAGACCATGGAATTGTTAAATTGCCATTTGAAAGGAATCGCCATGCACACGGGCGTGCCCGCGGGCGTGAGCCCGTTCATGAGCTCACCGGGTTTGCACTGGACCGTTCCTGGCGGTGGCGGTAACGTTTTATTCGCGATGGCCGTAAATTCTTGGGTGTTCACCACAGGCTTGCAGGTAATAGTGCCGTCCGCAGCGTAGCCTACGAGCCTCTCATTCTCCTTACAGTCCACCACAGGCTTGCAGGTGATAGTGCCGTCCGCTTCGTAGCCCACGAGCCTCTCATTCACCTTACAGGAGTGTTGGATCTTCGAAATGGGCACGATGATCGACCGGAACCCTTTTTTCTCGTCCTCGTTGTAGGAGTCGAGCTTGTTCATGCCGGGCACGACGATGTTGGGGCTCTGCCGCACCACGGTCCACACCTCAATGCTGTTGGTGGGGGTCCGGCGGAAACGTCCTATCACCTCGAGCGGACACTTTGCGGAAGCGTTGGAGCAAGAGCGGCCGTCCAGGGTGAGTCGCATGGGGTCCGAGTCGCTTCCCGTGACTTTGGATCCACCGGTGTCCTGAAAAGTGCAAGAGCCATACGGGCTGGGGCAGGCTCCGGGGCTGAGAATGCAGTCCTTGAGTTTCTGGCACAGAGGCGCGCCCGCCTTGTCGTTGATGCTCACGCTGATGATGCGCGGCGCACTGGCCTCGAGGATGGCATTGGTCACGTTGACCTTGCCGTTGCGCACCGACACTGCGGTCATCTGGTTCTGGACTTTTTGCATGTTGGTGATGTATTTTGCGATGCCCGAGACCACGGCGAGCAGCATGACGCTCGCCACCATGACCTCCACGAGGCCCATTCCTTTTTCCGACGAGCGAGAAAAAAACATTCCGTTCCTCCCGGCTCGGTTTGGCGGCCGGCCATTCTTCTTAACGACGTTGCATCCGCACGGATCCCTGTCTGGCATCCGCTGCCAGGGTTCCTGCGACATTCTTCCTATCGACGCCGGATTCGTTCTTCTTGAGAAAAATTCATCTTTTTTGTTGAGAGACTTGTCGTCCCTACAAAGAGGTGTGCGAAAGCGTGGCCGCTACGCCGGGAAAGATGCTTCCACATTGGGAAAGAATTGTCCCGCTGAAGCGGCGGAGCGCGATGGCGGCTCTTGAGTTTCGCCTCCAGCTCATGAAAAAATCCCGCCATTGTCGGTCGATGCGAGGGTCTCGAGGAAAGCTCCTTCCACACATCGCTTGCGATGCGCTATCCCTTTCCAGAGAACATTGAGAACGTGTCGGAGAACCGACTCCGACAAAAAAAATTCAAGTGCGAGATTTTTACGAGTCAGTGTCTCAGATTTTGGAAAGTTATCTCCCAGAAACTGGTGACTCGGATGATTTGATTTTGCCAATCTGAAACTTGATGGGGATTAACTGATTTTATCCGCCAAGGCGCGCGCGCCTTCCTCGGTGTTGGCAAATATGTCTTGTGTTCCAGTGGAAAGCCATTTCACCGCAAAGGTACCAGCAGCCAGCTCGGCATCGCCACGGAATGCAACTGCGCTCGCGCCTACTTTTTCGGCCGCTTGGATCTGCTTGCCGAATTTTTGCGCCGTCAGTGGACTTTCAACAGCCAGACCCACGTTACGTAACAGGCCGGCCAGCGCGAGCGCGCTTACGCGATCGGCTTCCGAAAAGCGCACGACGCTCACCTGCGTGCCTTTCACCAGTGTCGGGATCAACCCATGCACCTCGCAGAAATTCAGCAGGCCCACATCGCCCGCGCCATAGCCGATGCCGGGCAGGGGATCGACGCCGAATGCGCCCACGAGGTTGTCGTAACGCCCGCCGCCGAACAGCGCACGCCGGTTGTCGGGGTGGCGGTCGTACACCTCGAACACGAGTCCTGTGTAGTAGTCGAAACCGCGCATGACGCTTGCATCGAACTTGACCATGCCCGGTGGCAGCAGCGCCTCAAGAACGCGCAACCGTTCTTTCAACGCGAGTGCGTTGTCTGCCCGCCCCTCGACGAATTTTTCCACATCGTCCGCTGGCGCATTCAGGAAATCTTCGAGACGTGCGCGCTGGGCTGCATCCAGCCCCAGTTTTTCGCCCTGTTCGGAAAACTCCTCGGCCGAGAGTTTGTCGCGTTTGTCGAGCAGACGCAGCAGCGGTCCTTTCAGATCCAAGGGCAAGCCCATGGCGCCGTATAGAAAGTCGTTGACGAGACCACGGTGGTTCACGCGCACTTCAAAGCTTTCGGGTGTGGCCCCCAGAGCGCGCAGGATCTCGGCCGCGGTCAACACGATCTCGACGTCCTCATCCACGCCGGTGCCACCGAACACGTCGACGTTCAATTGATCGAACTCGCGCAGCCGTCCGCGCTGAGGCCTTTCGTATCGCATGCAGGTGGGAATGGAGTACCAGCGGATGGGGCGGGGCAACTCGCGGTATTTGGAGGCGACCATGCGTGCGAGAGTGGGCGTCATTTCGGGACGGATGGCGATACGCCGCTCGCCACGATCCACCATATGGTACAGCTGATCGCTGACGATCTCCTCACTGGACTTGGCCGCGTAGAGTTCAAATGGCTCCACGATGGGGCCTGCGTACTCCTCGTAGCCAAAGCCTTTGAGGACGCTGCGGATGCGATCATAAATCCACGTGCGAACACGCAGCTCGTTCGGATAGAAATCGCGGGTGCCGCGGTAGCCCTGCGTCGACAATGGTGCGTTCATCGAACCGTTTCTCCTAGGCCTCCCGGCATTCCGTCCCTCGTTCGGGCGCCAGCCTAGCGGCCCACTCGGTTTTGTGTCAATTTGGATGGCTGAGCACCTTTCAGGCGTCCGAAGCCGCGCGGCCAATGGCCGTCTGGCCCGTGTGCCAACATTGCCCCTTCCACTCCCTCTCTCTCGGGACACTGATCAATGAACGAGTCTTGCGCAGAGTGGCAGCTTGAGCCTGCGAAGCTTCCCCGGCACGTTGGCATCATCATGGATGGCAACGGGCGTTGGGCCACAGGACGCCGCCTGCCACGTGTGGCGGGGCACCGCAAGGGCGTCGAGCGCGTGCAGGAGATCACTGAACTTGCCGGTAATCTCGGCATAGAAGCGCTGACCCTGTATGCCTTCTCCGACGAGAATTGGCGCCGCCCCGAAGAGGAGGTCGGCGCGCTCATGGGACTGCTGCGGTGGTACCTCCGCGCGGAACGCAACCGCATCGTGCGCAACAACGTGCGTTTCAGAGTCATCGGCGATCGCCGCAAGCTCAGCTCCGACATCCTCTCACTCATCGAGAGCCTCGAGGCCGACACCGCGCACAGCACGGGCATGCACCTTGCCGTCGCGCTTTCGTATGGGAGCCGCGGCGAAATCGTGCGCGCCGTGAAACGCCTCGCGCAGCAGGTGGACAAGGGTGAAGTGTTCGCCGACGACATCGACGAACAGGCCTTTGACGATGCCCTGGACACAGCCGGACTTCCCGCGCTTGACATGCTGATACGCACCAGTGGCGAACAGCGCATCAGCAATTTCCTGCTGTGGCAGGCCGCATACGCGGAGATGTTTTTTGAACGCACGCTGTGGCCCGATTTCAGCTCAACCTGTTTCGTTGAACTGCTGCGCGCCTTCGCCGAGAGGGAACGCCGTTTCGGCCTGACACCGCAGCAGATTTCTTCTGGAGCGGCTCCCGCTGCGTCCTCACCCACACCCCGTGCCGTGGCAACGGCGGCGTTCTCATGAGCCTTCTCGTTTCCGTGTTCACCAACCCCATCGTCGCGTTCATCGTCCTCGTGGGCGTGGTCGTGTTCGTGCACGAACTCGGACATTACGTCGCTGGTCGCCTTGTGGGCGTCGACGTCGAGGAATTCAGCCTCGGCTTCGGACCCAAGGCTGTGGGTTTCAAAAGGGGCCCCACCGAATTCAAAATCGGCTGGCTTCCTCTCGGCGGGTACGTGCGTTTCTATGGAAGTGAAATCGGCGCCGAGATTCCCCCTGAACGACGTCACCGCGCGCTTCTCACGAGTGGCGTTGCGAAACGTGCCACGATTTCCCTTGCCGGCCCTTTCGCCAATTTTGTTCTGAGTTTTTTTGTGATGGTAGGACTTTCGGCGTGGGGGATGCCTCAACCCGCGCCCATCGTGTCCGTGGTGCCGGGGCTCGCAGCCGAGCGCGCGGGCCTGCGCGATGGCGACAAGATTGCATCCATTGCCGGTGAAAAAGTTTCGACCTGGTCCGACTTGAACCGCATCGTCACCGCTTCGGCCGGCAAGCCGATTGTCTTCGAAGTGGAGACGTCCGGAACAGGTGAGGCCCGTGCCATCACTGTCGTTCCTTCGGACGAGGCGAGCCAAAGCCGGTTC
>Ga0163152_10006026_pt1 | contig 13919 bp, 12 predicted proteins | sample OliLakLV19MP8IB2_FD_148635 | JGI IMG/M metagenome (GOLD analysis project Ga0163152, IMG submission 148635) | Freshwater microbial mat bacterial communities from Lake Vanda, McMurdo Dry Valleys, Antarctica - Oligotrophic Lake LV.19.MP8.IB-2 | ecosystem: Environmental > Aquatic > Freshwater >... | reverse complement strand
AGTGGACTCTCTCGCCCCGAATCAGCCAGACCGCGAAGACCTCGTCAAAGGTCCGCCCGCCGATAAAGCCTTCGACAAAGACGGCAAGCCCACTCAAGCTGGTTTGGGATTCGCCAAGAAAAACAATCTCGACCCTGCCACGCTCGAAGCCCGCGAGATCGACGGCGGAAAATACGTCGCCGCTGTCGTCAAACAAAAGGGACGTCCCACTCCCGAAGTCCTCGTGGACGCATTACCCAAACTCGTCGAGAGCATCAAGTTTGAAAAATCCATGCGCTGGCTGCCCGCGTCCCGCCGCGCGGGAAATGACCTAGGAGCAACATTCTCACGTCCCATTCGTTGGTATGTTGCCTTGCTCGGTGACACCGTCATCCCGTTTGAATATGCTGGCGTGACAAGCGGCAACATCTCCCGCGGACTTCGCCCGTACGGCTCGCCAGATATCAAAATCCCTTCGGCGGAAAAATATTTTGACGTGATTCGCGAAGCAGGCATTTTGCTAGATAAAGAAGAACGCAAAGCCTCCATCGTCGAACAAGTCAACCAAGCCGCAGCATTGATCGGCGGCGAAGCCATCATCGACGATAGTCTGCTCAACGAAGTCACGAATCTCATCGAAATGCCCACCGCTGTCATGGGCGGCTTCAACGAAGAATTCCTGACCCTGCCGACCGACGTTCTAGTCTCGGTCATGAAAAAACACCAACGCTACTTCCCCGTGCGCCCGTCCACGCAACACGCAACACGCAACACACTCCTCCCTCACTTCATCGCCATCCGCAACGGCGACGACATCCACATTGACACCGTCCGCGAAGGGAACGAACATGTTCTCGGCGCGCGCTTTGCGGATGCAAACTTCTTCGTCCGCGAAGATGTCAAACTCAAACTGGAAGAATATCGTCCCAAACTGTCCACGCTGACCTTCCACACCAAGCTCGGCTCCATGTTGGATAAATCCGAGCGCATCGAGAAATCGGTCAACGAGTTGATTCCGATGTTGGGACTCGAAGTAGACGAAGCCATCTTCGCTCGCCGCGCCGCGCATTTGATGAAAGCGGATCTTGTCACTCAAATGGTGACCGAGATGACATCCCTTCAAGGCATCATTGGGGGTGAATACGCGTTGCGAAGCGGCGAACAAAAAGATGTTGCTGCCGCGATTGGTGAGCAATATCAAACCGTTCCACAAACAAAGATTGGTCTCGTCGTTGCCTTGGCAGATAGACTCGATTCTCTCGTGGGTCTCTTCGCGGCAGGACTTGCTCCCACGGGCGCGAAAGACCCGTTCGGTTTACGCCGCGCCGCAATTGGTATTGTCCAACCGTTGATCGAACACGATATTGATTTTGACTTAACCGAAGCGGTGAAGAAGTCTGCCAAGACACAGCCGATTGAAGTTAAAGATGATGTGCAGAAACAAATCCTTGAATTCATCACCGGCCGCTTGAAGGTGGTGCTCAATGAATCTGGTTATAAACACGATGTTGTGGATGCTGTTCTCGCGGAGCAATCGAATAACCCTGCGGGAACTGTCCGGGCGGTGAAGCAACTGTCCGCTTGGGTGGAGCGCGAAGATTGGTCATCCATTTTGGATGGCTTCGCGCGCTGTGTCCGCATCACCCGTGACCAGAAGACCCAATTCAAAGTGAGTGAAAAGCTGTTCGTCGAGGAGGCAGAAAAAGGATTGTATGAAGCGGTCAATCGGCTGTCGTCAGTTGTCGAAGGCGATGTTGATTCGTTCCTGAAAAATGTTGCCGCGTTGATTCCATCCATTACCCTCTTTTTTGAAAAGACCATGGTCATGGTGGAGGATAAATCCATAAAAGAAAATCGCCTGGGTTTGTTGCAGCGAATTGCATCACTCTCAAACGGAATCGCCGATTTGAGCAAACTTGAGGGATTCTAAACAAAAAGCGGCTTAATCGAGCCGCTTTTGTATTAAAAGTAAATGAGTCAATGTGATACTTTGTTGCCAAATCGGACACAATTGGGTATAATTTTTTTTGTAGCTTCAAGCGGGGTATTTAAGTCGTGGCCGATTTTCACATCGCACCCAGGGCTTTCATTTCATGCTAATCGGAAAGCCTGTCACATCAAAAGATCTGATTAGCGAGGAGAAACATACCATGTCCAAACCAATTACCCGAGTTGTTATTTCTGTTGTGATAGCGCTTGTCCTTGTCGCAGGGATATATACGAGTGTGCTGGGTGCATCGATAAGTGTTGGCACAAAGAGTGCGCACGCTTACAATCAGAGCTCACAAGGATTAAGCAGTTTTGGAGCCGGGGCCTCTGATCAGACTGGGAGTGATTGCCACTCTGATTCCATGATCAACCCGGAAGATTATTAGTATTTTCGTCCACCGCGGGGGGACCAATTCCCCGCGGTGGACTTAGTTGAAAGGTATTTACCTGCTCGGGAATCGAGTATAATTTTGCGTAAGTTCACAGTTGAAGAAATCGTCTAAAACACTGACCGAAGTATCATAGAAAAATGCAAGCAAATTACAATGAAATTAATATGAATCGAGAGTATACTGAGTTTGTATGGTATCAAAATCAGGCGTTGGGGATACCTTCATGGTCTGTCACTGCAGCAAATTTTTTAATATTAATTCGTTAATGGTTAAACAATGATGAATTCTGTTTTTGCCAATCGCTCCATAGAGTTACTCCCGGAAGAAGGACGCCTGGTCCGTCAGGCAAAAGCCGGTGATGCAGACGCGTTTGCTCAACTTTACGATGCATGTGTTGAACAGGTATATCGTTATATTTATTTCAGGGTGGCAAATGACAGGATCGCCGAGGGCGTTACTTTTCAAGTATTTTTCAAAGCGTGGGAACAGCTTGAACACTATCAAACCTTCCGTTCATCTTTTATCACGTGGCTTTATACAATTGCGCGAAACCAGGTGATTGCGTATTTCCGTACCCACAGAAAAACTTTACCCCTCGATAATAGCTTCTCATTGACATCCGAGGGCCGCTACCGCGGTGAAGAAGTTCAGGATATGTTTGATCTGCAAGCCATGCGCGATGGCCTGCAATTTTTAACCGATGAAGAGCAGCAGGTTCTGACCTTGAAATTTATAGTTGGGTTGCCAACCAAAAATATTGCGCGTCTCATGGCAAAGAGCGAGGGCGATGTCAGTGCTTTGCAGATCCGTGCTTTGCAGACGCTGGCGAGGTACTTGAAAGAGAAGGAATTAATATGAAAGACTTTCAACGTATCCTGGAAGACTGCCTGGCCAGACTCACCAACGGCACAGCCACATTGGATGAGTGTCTGGCGCGTTACCCCAAACATGCCGAAGAATTAAAGCTGCTGCTGCAAACTGCGCTTCTTTTAAATCGTGGCCGCTCTGTAGTGCCTTCACCCACATTCCATGCCTATACTCGTTCTGCAGTGGTCCAGTATATACGGTCTCACCCGCGTCAGCCGCGAAATATGATTATGCCGTTGTTCCAGCGTTCAGCATTGGCTTTTGCCATGCTGATGATGGCTCTCATTGTTACTGGTACAGCTCAGGCTCAATCTGCTTTGCCGGGTGACACATTTTATCCCTGGAAGCGGACGAGCGAGCAAGTCTGGCGTGCGATATCACTTGACCCCGTTGCTACGGACATTATGCTTTCCGAGCGCCGCCTTAATGAATGGCTTGCAGTTTCAGATGACCCGGCTCTGAGTAATAATGCAATGAATAATTATCTGGCAGCGCTAACCAAACTGGAGACTGTAAAAGATGTGCAGACTCTTACCCTCATTATGCCCGCGCTTCAATCGCAACAACAGACTTTAAATAATGTCGGTTTATCCAATTCGGATCTGGATGACTATCTGGTCGATGTAGCGAATTCCATTCCTGCCACAGTGGCCACTAATGTCCCGCCGACGGCCACTAATATTCCACCGACGGCCACTAATGTCCCGCCGACGGCCACTAATATTCCACCGACGGCCACTAATGTCCCGCCGACGGCAACTAATGTTCCGCCGACAGCTACGGATGTCCCGCCGACAGCTACGGATGTCCCGCCGACAGCAACCGATGTCCCGCCGACAGCAACGGATGTTCCGCCGACTGCCACGGATATTCCGCCAACAGCCACGAAAGTTTCGCCCACCGCGACAAAAGTTCCGCCAACAGCGGTTCCCACAAGTATTCCGCCAACAGCGGTTCCCACAAGCATTCCGCCAACAGCGGTTCCCACAAGCATTCCGCCGACAGCTCAACCTACTTTGGAAGAAATTCCATAATAAAAGCGAAAGCCTTCCGCATTACTCGGGGCAGTATATACTGCCCCGAGTATATTTAATTTCGATAGATTATTATTTTTCGCTATATATTTGCACTTCCCTTCAATCAAGTCTATAATACCGTTACATGTCCACCGTTGATGAAGTTAAATCGAAAATAGATATCGTCGACCTTGTAGCTGAAGCGGGCGTGAAACTGCGCCATGCCGGCAAGAACTATACGGGCTTCTGCCCGTTCCACGATAACAAGCACACGCCTGCCTTCGTGGTCTGGCCTGAGTCTGGCACCTGGCGGTGCTTTGGGCAGTGTAATGAGGGCGGAGATATTTTCAAGTTTGTGATGAAGCGCGAGGGGCTGGACTTCAAGGATGCCCTGCAAAAACTGGCAGACCGCGCAGGCGTGAAGGTTGAATCTCTTCAACGTGAAGCGCCGCAGGTAAAAGAAGCGCATGAGCATCTCCGCAAGCTGCTTGAAGATACCGTCATCTTTTATCGCACCCATTTATTTAATAATACAGAGATACTGACTTATCTGCGCGAGAAACGCGGACTAACCGATGCGACCATCGAAACCTTTGGCCTGGGTTATGCGCCTGCCGGTTACGATAATCTTTTGAAACATTTTGTTCCCAAAGGATACAGCGAAAAAGATTTAATTGACGCAGGGATGTTGTCTGTCCGCGAATCTGACGACACACGCAACACGCAACACGCAACAAGGATTTACGATAAATTTCGCAACCGCATCATGTTTCCCATTCGGGATGAAAATGGAAAGATGGCTGGTTTTGGCGCACGCATTGTTGACCCGAATGACCCTTCGACAGGCTCAGGGCAGGCATCTCCCAAATTTCTTAACTCACCTGAAACACCGATCTTTACAAAAGGAAAAATCCTTTACGGATTGGACCGCGCGCGCAAGCCGATCCGCGCGGCAGACCAGGCGGTGATCGTGGAGGGTTATCTGGATGTGATCGCTTTGCATCAAGCGGGTTACGAGAACGTCGTCTCACCGATGGGAACGGCATTGACTGAAGATCAATTGCGCTTGCTCAAGAAGTTTTCCAAAAATATTGTTATGGCTCTTGACCCAGATATCGCGGGCCAAAAAGCAATTGTTCGCGGGCTGGATGCGGCTCGTCAATCTATGGATAGAGAAAACGAACTGTTCTTTGATCCGCGTGGCTTTTTGAGGCATGAAGCTCGCTTAAATGCAAACATAAAAGTTGTAGTATTACCGGACGATCTTGATCCAGACGAGCTCATAGCCAGAGATAAAAACGAATGGGCAAAACTTGTTGAAAAGGCACAACCTATTGTTTTGCATGTTATGTCAACGATCTCTGCTGGCCGAGATTTGAGTGACCGCAAAATAAAGAACGAAATTGCATCTCAAGTTTTGCCACTTATACAGGATTTGCCTGATCCGATTGAGCGCGACACTTATATCCAAAAATTAGCTCGTCTGATTCAGGTAGATGAAAGCGTATTAATCGGCACACAGGCTCCGGGTCCGGCAGTGAGGCGCAAACCGCGTGCGGCGGCTGGTCAGAGTCAAAAGGCTGATCTGTCTGTTGTGGCGGTGAATCCCACATTGATGATCGAAAACTATTGTTTGGGTGTTTTATTCCGTAAACCTGAATTGTTATATCGGCTTGATAGAAAACTGGAAGAGTCTCATTTAAGTGCGCTGGCAGTGGATGACTTCGGGTATACTGACCATCAGTTGTTGTTTGGCGTGGTACGCCGGGCGGTGGAGCAGGATGAGAAGGACCATCATCATTATGTGATGAGCCACCTGCCTGAAACGATCAGTGATGTTTCAAGAGACCTGCTTGCGCAAACAGATCAGATCGACCCTGTGGACGATAAACTGGTCGATGAATTGCTTGCGCGCTTTATTGACCTGCGGCGCGCGAACGCAATGGCGAATGTGAATCAATTGCGCTTCCTGCAGGAGGATGAACAGCAACAGGGCGGCGTGAATATAAAGGTGTATCAGGAGCAGGCTATACAATTCACAAAACTGCTCCATAGTTTGGACCAGGCGAAACGAAGGATATCTTCAAAGCGGCAGGCGTAATGTTTTAGAAGTTCGGGTGTTATCTATAAAACATAGCCATTCAGGAAAAGGGACACATGCCCGCGAAGACCAGACCGAACAATAAACCGAAGTCTGTGCCACGGAAAAAAATAATTCCGAAGGCGCAATTTGACGCGCCGGAGATCGAAGCCGGGGAAACCCTCTTTTCGGTAAGTTCCATTTTGGAATCCCTGGAAGATGATAATGGCCTCCCGCTTGGAATAACGGATGATGAGATCATCGAGCCCGATGAATCTTTACTGACGCAGCAGGAGGAGATTGACGATGTTTTGCCCGTACATTCGCATGAGATTGCAACCGAGCTTTCCGAAGACCCTGTGCGTTTGTATTTGCGTGAGATCGGCCAGGTCAAGCTTCTTGATTCAGACAGCGAGTTTCGCCTTGCCACGCTGAGCGAAGCGGATCGTCATATTGCAAAGCTTCGAAAACTGAAACACCGCAAGGATGTTTCGCTGGCTTGTTCCATTTATCATGCCGTGCTTTTGGAGTTGGCCACCTCATGGGACCGCCTCATTGAAGATACAAAACAACTCGATCATGAACCCCCCAATCTTGCTTTGATGATCGCCGAAGCCCAATCGCTTCATTCGGGCTGGCAATTTGACTCGCCCTCTTATTTCCGCGCTTATTTGGATAACGGCCATTGGGGTGTTGACCATCTTTGGGACAACCTTGCCCGACATGCCTACGGCGTCTTTCTTGACCTGTGCCTGCTTCCGTTTAAATATGCCGAGTGGCTGCTGACGTATGTCCGCGATCAAAACGCGCTGCCCGTTCATCGGACTCTCTACCGCAACCTGCCATCTGACGAAGAATTACTAACCGAAATGGATGCCGTGCATGCGCGCGCAGTGGATGGAAACCAGGCGCTCGTCCGTGCGAACCTGCGTTTGGTGGTGAGTGTTGCCAAACGTTATCTTGGGCGCGGCATGTCACTGTTGGATTTGATCCAGGAAGGCAACATGGGTTTGCTGCGCGCCATCGGTAAATTTGACCCGCGCCGCGGTTTTAAATTCAGCACCTATGCCACCTGGTGGATCCGTCAATCGATTAATCGATCCATTGCGGAACAGGCGCGCACGATTCGGATTCCCGTGCATTTGTTTGAATCCATTTCGCGGATATTGCGCGCACAAAGACACCTCACGCAGGTGTTGGGCAGAAGCCCAAATAATAGCGAGCTTGCCCTGGAAGTCGGGTATCTTTCCGCTTTGGATGTGCAGGCGATTATGCGCGCCTATGCAGAGAATAAAACTGTTGACCCCGAATTGCAACAGCGCCTCGACATTGCTTCACAAAAAGTGAACCGCGTGCTTCGTTCTGCCGAGGAGCCCGTTTCCATTGATGGGCCAGTAGGGGATGAGGAATCCAGCTCGCTTGGCGATTTTATCGAAGATGAAGATGCGCCTTCCCCAATGGACGCTGCCGCGCGAGAAATGCTCCGTGAGCAGGTGCAGCGTGCGCTGGCGTCCCTTTCAGAACGCGAGCGCGAAGTGCTGGAATTACGCTTTGGCTTAAGCGATGGGAAGGAACATACGCTGGAAGAAGTCAGCCGCTATTTCAATGTGACGCGTGAACGCATCCGCCAGATCGAGGCAAAGGCATTGCGAAAGCTACGTCACCCCGCAAGGAGCCGCGAGTTGAGGGATTATTTGGGGGATTAAGATGAGAATCAAGGATCGCCTTTATGGCGATCTTTCTTTTTAAAGTTGTGAAAAAGATAGGAGAAATGTTTGGCAATTTCACTATCAAGTGCCAATATGACAAATATCATCATTTTTGTGAAAAGAGGCACTTTCACTAGCCCCCCAAAGTCTCTTATGATATACTACGCCGAACGTGCCAGATTTCACGCACTAATTTTTTATAATACCTGCGGTCAAAAATTGCGCTTCCCGCCTCATAAAAAAGCGCAATTTTTGACCGTGAAAGGTACACACCAAAGAGGTGTTTTATGTTGTTGGAGTACATTGCCATTGGCGTAATGATCGCAGTCGCCACGCTGATCGCGTTCATTGCGATAGGTTTGGGGGAATTGTTTGGGCCGAAAAAAGCCTCAGAAGCGAAATCCATGCCTTATGAATCGGGCATGACCCCCTATGGCGAGGGCACGCGCCGTATGCCTGTCCGCTTCTATCTCATCGCTGTGTTGTTCATCCTTTTTGATATTGAAGTTGTATTCTTATTACCCTGGGCGATCGCGTTTCGCCAACTGGGCATTTTTGGTTTGATCGAAATGGTCATCTTTATCGTTGTCCTTCTTATCGGTTACGTTTACGCGTGGAAAAAAGGAGCTTTGGAATGGGAATAGAGCAAAAACTTGGAAATATGGGCGTGGTTACCACCTCGCTTGAGAGTATGGTCAATTGGTCGCGGACGAATGCCATGTGGCCGATGTTGTTCGGCCTCGCCTGCTGTGCCATCGAGATGATGTCTGCGCAGGCTGCAAATTACGATATGAGCCGCTTCGGTATGGAACTCATGCGCGCCAGTCCGCGCCAGTCAGATCTGATGATCGTGGCGGGACGCGTTTCAAAGAAAATGGGTCCTGTCCTGCGCCGCTTGTACGACCAGATGCCCGAACCGAAATGGGTGATCGCCATGGGCGATTGCGCTTCCTGCGGCGGCGTCTTCAATAACTATGCCATTTATCAGGGTGTCGATGAAGTTGTCCCTGTGGATGTATATGTGGCGGGCTGTCCGCCGCGCCCTGAGGCTTTGATCCATGGTGTGCTCACCGTGTATGAAAAAGTAAAGGGTGAGAAGTTCAAGGATTTGGCTAAAGCATAACGTCATTGCGAGGCGCTCTTTTCTTTGCCCGAAGCAATCCCCAACACAATGTCGGAGATTGCTTCGTCGGGAAGGGCACCCTCCTCGCAATGACGGGGTAAAGACTATGGATAAAAAACTGGAACCCGTTGTAAAAAACATTCAGGAAAAATTCGGCGCGACGTACGAAGAGTTTCGCGATGAAGTGCATCTATTCCTGAAGCCCGAACAGATCGTGGAAGCATTGACGATTTTGCGTGACGAATTTAATTTTGAATTACTCTCGGCCTTAACTGCAACTGATTATTGGCCGCAGGAAACCCCACGTTTTCACGTGATCTATCAACTTACCTCACTCGAGAAAAATCTTTCGGTGCAGATCAGAGTCCCGGTCAACGGAGACAGCCCCAAGGTGCCGACTGCGACCGGTGTGTATGCGGTGGCGAATTGGCGTGAGCGTGAACTCCTCGATATGTTCGGCATTGAGATCGAAGGTCATCCTGACCCGCGCAGGATCTTGATGCCTGAAGATCATGTAGGGCATCCGCTTCGTAAGGATTTTCCGCTGGGTTATGAAGAACCACAGTTTACTTTTAATTTTGATGAGATCGATCTGCGCAAGCCGTACGCGAAGGAATAGTTATGAGTCAGATTGAAGAAGTCAGCATAGAGAAATTCAAACATCTTGTATCAGCGCGAGCGCTGACAGGTGAAACCATGCTCCTGAATATGGGGCCCCAGCATCCATCCACGCATGGAGTTCTGCGCCTTTTGCTTGAGTTGGATGGCGAGATCGTCGTCAACTGTATCCCCGATATTGGTTATTTGCATACGGGTATCGAAAAGAACATGGAAGCCAAGACCTATCAAAAGGCCGAAGTGATGACTGACCGCCTCGATTACATGAACACGATGGGAAATAACCTGGCGTATGTGATGGCGGTCGAAAAACTCGTTGACCTGGATGTGCCTGTACGCGCTCAAGGGCTGCGTGTGATCCTCACCGAGCTGCAACGCATTGCTTCGCATCTTGTCTGGCTTGGAACCTCGGGACTTGACCTCGCGGCCATGTCCATGTTTTTGTATTGTTTCCGTGAACGCGAACAAATTCTCGATATTTTTGAACTGGTCTCGGGCCAACGCATGATGACAACCTACTTCCGCCCCGGCGGTGTCTGGCGCGATGTGCCAGTTGAATTTGAAAAAGCAGTTCGCGATTTTATTAAAATATTCCCCAAGCGTATTGATGAATACGAATCCCTGCTGACGAAGAATCCGCTCTTTATTGACCGTATGGTGGATATTGGTTACCTCAGCAAGGAAGTTGCCCTTCAATATGGTGTAACAGGACCCATGCTCCGCGCTTCCGGTGTGGACTGGGACTTGCGCAAGGTGCGGCCTTATTGCGGTTATGAGCAATATGATTTCAATGTGCCCACCCGCACTGAAGGCGATACATATGCGCGTTACCTGGTGCGCATCGATGAATTACGCGAGTCGTTGAAGATCGTGGAACAGGCTTTGAATAAATTACCGCTTGGACCTGTGCGCTCTGAAAATCGAAAGTTTGTCCCGCCGCCGCGTTCGGAAATTGGCGTCAGCATGGAGGCTCTTATCCATCACTTCAAGTTATGGACGGAAGGATTCCCTGCGCCGAAGGCTTCCATTTATAGCGCGGTCGAATCACCGCGCGGCGAGTTGGGTTTAATGCTTGAAGGCGATGGCGGCCCGAAGCCGCTCCGCGTTCATTTACGCACACCTTCATTTGATAATTTATCCGTGCTTTCACAGATCGTGAAAGGACACCTGGTGGCTGATCTGGTCGCCATCCTTGCTTCCATAGACATCGTCCTCGGAGATATTGACAGATGAGCCTTGAGAAAACTTATCCGAAGGAAGTAAAACAGATATTATCGAAATATCCGCCTGAGCACAAACGCTCAGCAGTGATGCCGCTCTTGTTTCTTGCACAACGTGAGGAAGGATATATCAATAAGGCTTCGATGCAGGATATCGCCAGAATCCTTGACATCACCGAGACGGATGTGGCTTCTATTGTTGGTTTTTACACGCTTTATCATGATGAAAAAGCCGGCAAGTATCGCATGCAAGTTTGTACAGACCTGCCCTGTGCCTTGCGCGGCGCAGATGAATTCATGCAAAACTTGTGCGGGAATTTGGGAATCAAAGTCGGTGAAACAACCGCTGACGGCTTGGTGACTCTTGAAGCTGTGATGTGCCTTGCCGCTTGTGATAAAGCGCCCATGTTTCAAACACAGGGAACTGATGGAATCAAATATCACGAAAATATGACCGTGGATCGAACGATGGAATTAATTGATACGTTGAAAAGATCTGACAGGGAGATCAAGTAATGGAACATATTCTCCTTCGTCATCGTGATATCCCTGACATCAATAAGTTGGATGTCTACAAAAAGAACGGCGGTTTTGATGCATTCAAAAAAGCCGTGACCAAAATGAAGCCCACCGAAGTGACCGATGTGGTCAAGAACTCCGGTCTGCGCGGCCGCGGCGGCGCGGGTTTCCCCACCGGTATGAAATGGGCATTCATCGATAACAAGAACTGGCCGCATTACGTGGTTGCCAATGCGGATGAATCCGAGCCGGGTACCTTCAAAGACCGCGAGATCATGGAAAGCAATCCCTTCCAATTTTTGGAAGGTCTCGCTCTCGCAAGCTATGCGGTCGGCGCGACTGTGGCATATGTTTATTTGCGCGGTGAATTCTGGGAGTTGGCCGCCTTCCTCGATGAAAAGATCGCAGAAATGGAAAACGCCGGCTATCTTGGCGACAAATTATTTGGCACGGATTATTCCCTGAAAATCTTTACTCATCTCGGCGCAGGCGCCTACATCTGCGGGGAAGAAACTGCTTTGCTCGAATCGCTCGAAGGCAAACGTGGACAACCTCGTGTGCGTCCGCCGTTCCCGCCTTCGTTTGGTCTATATGGCAAGCCTACCGTTATTAATAATGTGGAGACTATTGCCAATGTCCCCCCCATCCTCGCCAATGGCGCAGATTGGTATAAGTCGATGGGCACTGCCGACAGCGCCGGTGTAAAGATATTCTCGCTTTCCGGCCGCGTACGAAAGCCGGGTAATTATGAATTGCCGTTTGGAACAACTTTCCGTCAGTTGATCTATGAACATGCGGGCGGCGTTCAGGAAGGCCGCCCGGTGAAGGCGATCATGGCAGCGGGGGCGTCATCGTCCATGATCGTTGTGGATGACAAGGTTCTTGATACGCCGATGGACTATGCATCTGTCCGCACGCTCGGCGCGGACCTCGGGTCTGCTTCTGTGATCGTGTTGGATGATACCGTCAGCCTGGATTGGGTCCTGAACAAGACGATCCATTTCTTCAAGCATGAGTCTTGCGGCAAGTGTACACCCTGCCGTGAAGGCACATATTGGATGCAAAACCTTACCGAGCGCATTCACACGGGTGAAGGCTCAAAGGCGGATGTAGACCTGCTTCTGAATGTAGCCAAACAAATGCAGGGTAAATGTTTATGCGCGTTGGGTGAATTCTCGACGATGGCTGTGGTTACTGGTATTGAAAGATTTCCGCAGGATTTTAAAAAAGTAGTAAAGGCTTAGCAGTATTACTGCTGGAGGATTACATGGACGCTTTGAGTTACCGAGTATTACTTCGGAAAGAACCGGAAGGTGGCTTTACTGTTAATGTGCCGTCCTTACCCGGTTGCGTGACTTTTGGTGAAACATTGGAAGAATCCATGAGCATGGCGCGGGAAGCCATTGAACTTTATATTGAAAGTTTATTGGCGCACGGTGAAGAAATACCAACTGAAAATGAAGTATTGGAATACACATTAACAATACCTGCTCATGCCTAAGTTTCCTTCACGTACGCCGCAGCAGGTTATAAAAATTCTCGAGAGGAAAGGCTTTGTTCTTGACAGGAGCAAAGGCAGCCATAGAATTTATTTTCATCCTGAAACTCGAAGAAGAGTTGTAGTTTCTTTTCATCGCAAGGACCTGCCGCAGGGAACATTGCGCGAAATCCTCAGGCAGGCTGGTATTGAAAGAGAAGAACTTCAGGATTAGTCGGAGTATTGATGAGTAAACAAGTCACGCTTTCAATTAATGGAATAAATGTAACGGTTCCGGACGGAACATGGGTGGCGGATGCTGCCAAGATGGCGGGCATCGATATTCCCGTTTTTTGTCATCATCCAAAACTCGAGCCTGTCGGTATGTGCCGTATGTGTCTGGTGGAAGTTGGGCGGCCGATGTTGGACCGTGCCACAGGCCAGGTTGTGATGGAGAACGGCCAGCCCAAGATCCAATTCATGCCCAAACTTGAAACGGCTTGCACCAACCGCGTTTCAGAGGGCATGGTCGTGATGACTACAACGGACAAGGCTACGGAGGGCCAGAAGGGTACGGTGGAATTCCTGCTCACTTCGCACCCGTTGGATTGTCCCGTTTGCGATAAAGGCGGCGAATGTCCGCTTCAAAATTTGACGATGGAATTTGGTCCTGGAAACAGCCGTTTTAGCTATGACGAGAAACTGCATCTCGAAAAGATGGTTCCGCTTGGTGAGTTGATCTGGCTTGATCGCGAACGCTGCATTCAATGTGCGCGCTGTATCCGTTTTCAGGATGAAGTTGCCGGCGAAGCAGTGCTCGGCTTCGATGAGCGCGGACGAAATATGCAGATCATTTCAATTTCGGACCCTGGATTTGATTCTGTTTTCTCAGGCAATACCACCGATATCTGCCCTGTTGGCGCATTAACC
>Ga0163152_10006025_pt1 | contig 13920 bp, 9 predicted proteins | sample OliLakLV19MP8IB2_FD_148635 | JGI IMG/M metagenome (GOLD analysis project Ga0163152, IMG submission 148635) | Freshwater microbial mat bacterial communities from Lake Vanda, McMurdo Dry Valleys, Antarctica - Oligotrophic Lake LV.19.MP8.IB-2 | ecosystem: Environmental > Aquatic > Freshwater > Lake... | reverse complement strand
ACCCAACAACGTATGGCTAAAAAAGTAGTAAAGAAAATCAAGATTGTTGCAAACGGCGGCGCTGCCGTGCTTACCCCTGCTATGGGTCAGGTGCTGGGCCCGGCGGGTATTAACATCGGCGAATTCGTAAAGAAATTTAATGAGGCTTCTAAAGAGATGCGTGGCGACCAGGTACCGGCAGTTATTACCGTATACGAAGACCGTTCGTATGACTTCATCCTTAAGACCCCTCCGGTTTCAAGCCTTATTTTGAAGGCACTCGGCCAGGAAAAAGGCTCGGGTAAGCCAAATACTGTTAAGGTAGGCGTGCTCACTAAGGCACAGGTTAAGCAGATTGCTGAACGCAAGCTTCCAGACCTCAACACGACCGACATAAACGCAGCGATGAAAGTTATTGCCGGTTCTGCCCGCTCAATGGGAGTGGATGTTAAGTAATTAACGTTCCAGGTCTACCCATGTATATTTAAGCCCACCGTGCTCGCCGCTTTCTTCGGCGAGCTTTTTGGTAAATAGGTGTTCGTATGAGGGGAAGTAGGCGTCGCCTTCTTTTTCGTCGTCAATGAGTGTGAGGTAGAGACAGTCGGTCATAGGTAAAGCCTGTTGGTATATTTGAGCACCGCCGCCTATAAACACTTCTTCTTGGTCAACTTCGCTCGCTTTTTGTATAGCCTCTTCAAGCGAGTGAACTATACAAAGGTCAGACCTTTGTAACAAAGGTCTGACCTTTGAATCTCTGGTAATAACAATGTTGGTGCGGCCGGGGAGAGGCTTGCCCAAAGAGGCCAAAATAGACTCAAATGTCTTCCGACCCATAATAACGGGGTGGCCCATGGTGAGCCGTTTAAACCGCTTCAAATCTTCTGGTATCGGCCACATAAGCTTGTCTTGGCGCCCAATGACAAGGTTTTTCCCTATGGAAACAATGGCGCTTATGCGAGGCTTTTTTGACGTCACACCACGACTATAGCATGGTGCGCTATCCACCGATTATCCACTTTTTTGGGATAGCGGGCGGGGTACGATTGAACTATGCACAGCTACGAAGTAGAGGTTAAATCGCTCCTGGGGAGCAAAGAAAAGGCTGACGCCTTGCGTGCAAAAATGCAGGAACTAGACCCCGCCACTAAACGTATCTCTCGCAACAAGCAGCTTAACCACTATTTTACGGGCGGCACGATGGAGGCGCTGGTTAAAAAGGTCGAGGGAACTGTTTCATTTGACGCGCTTAAAAAACTTTCAGACTTGATTACTAAAGTGACAGAAATATCGGTGCGCACCCGCCTGGCTGCGCAGGCAGGCAACAAAGACGGCAAGGTGCTTTTGGTGGTGAAGGCGTCGGTAGGAGACGACACGAGCGCTAACGGCGTAAAGCGTATAGAGTTTGAAGAAAAAGTTGATGTAACGCTTGAGCAGCTCGACCGCATGTTGCTTAGTGCAGGCTTTCGCTACCAAGCAAAGTGGTCGCGCGAGCGCGAGGAGTATGCGTTTAAAGGGCTTAATGTCTCGCTCGACAAAAACGCTGGCTACGGCTGGCTTACCGAGTTTGAAAAGGTGGTAGAGGGCGAGGGAGGGGTAGATGCCGCACATAAAGAAATAGTGGCGCTTATGCAAGAGTGTGGCGTAGTTGAGCTGCCACAAGCGCGGCTGGAGCGCATGTTTAAGTTCTACAACGAACATTGGCCCGAGTACTATGGCACCGAGAAAATATTTACCGTAGAATAGAGAATATGAATTCTATATAGTCGTCGTTCGCTCGGGATAGAAAATGAATTTTCTTTCCTCTCGCTCCACTAGACAATAACCACCCATACCTATGTTTTTATCTGATACAGACATTCTGAAAGAGGTTAAGGCAGGAACGATTACTCTCGAACCGTTTGATGAAAAGCGTTTACAGCCCGTGAGCTACGACATTTTGCTGGGTAATAAGTTTGTAGTAAATGACGAAAACGTAACGCCGTTTGTAGACCCGTCGCGCAAAGTGTATGCAAAAACGCGCGAAATAACGGTAGCAGATGGCGATGAATTTATTCTGCATCCCGGCGTTTCGGTGCTCGGTACTTCTAAGGAGTTTTTTGGCTCAAATGAGTTTCTTATCCAAGTTGGCGGCAAGTCGTCACTTGCGCGCGTGGGGCTTATGATCCACAACACCGCGGGGCTTATTAATCCGGGACACTTCTTACACATTACCTTCGAACTCTGCAACCTAAACAATGTGCCTATTATTCTCCGGCCGGGGATGGAAATAGCCCAGCTGACATTCTCTAAAATATCGTCGCCAACACGCCAGAATTATAAAGACATCGGCCGGTTTGCCGAAGATAATTGGAAGAATAATTTTGCACCTGCCAAGCCGCAAGACTTTAAAAGTATTTCTGACATCCGCGCTTCTACTATGCAAAAACATCCTGAACAGCAGTACTTAGATTTGCTTCGTAAAACTTTAGAAGAAGGGGAGGAGCAGGTCGACAAAGGCACGGGTGTAAAAACCTACAGCTGTTTTGGTGCGCAGATACGCTTCGATCTTTCGCAAGGGTTTCCGATGCTTACGACCAAAAAAGTGTACTGGCAGGGAGTGCTCCACGAGCTCTACTGGTTTCTTTCTGGTCAGAGCAACATTAAGTACTTGGTCGACAACAATGTGCATATTTGGGACGACTACCCCTACAAGATTTATAAAGAGAAGTTTGGCACGAGTCTTACCAAAGAAGAGTTTATCGAAAAAATTCATACCGACAGCGGCTTTGCCGCGCAGTACGGCGAGCTCCCGCATATTTATGGCGAACTGTGGCGCCGCTGGCCCGCTAAAGATGGCCGCACCGTAGACCAGCTCGGCTGGGTGGTTGATGAACTCCGCAAAGACCCGGATGCGCATAACACGCTCGTTACAAGTTGGGACCCGCAATACCTTTACTCGATGGCGCGGCCGGGCGAGGGCGCGCGGTTCCCGATCTGCCATAACCTGTATCAGGTAAATATTAAAAACGGCAAAGTGTGCCTCCAGCTCTACCAACGCAGTGCCGACATCTTTTTAGGTGTGCCGTTTAACATTGCCTCTTACGCCCTTCTGACCGTTGTGATTGCAAAAGTGCTTGGCAGAGAGCCGGGGGAGTTTGTGCATACTTTTGGCGACTTCCACATGTACGAAAACCATCGCGAGCAAATTAAAGAGCAACTATCGCGTGAACCGCGCCCGTTCCCAAGGCTTCACATTGAGGGCAACGTGCCATCTTTGGACGCCTTTACACCGAGTCAAGTTAAGTTCGAGGGCTACGACCCGCATCCGCCAATCAAAGCAGAGCTTACCGTTGCTGGAGGGTATAATAAATCTCTACACGGCTAATATGATATAGCGTACCTACATGGCCGATTATTTTTAACTGGACGCAAGCCATAATCTAGCGAAGCGAGAGAAAAGAATTGATTCTTTTCCGAGCAAGAGACGATTATATAATGCGAAGCATTCTATGGACTCCTATCCGTTCGTAAAAAAACAAGACAAAGAAGTATACAGTGCCCTAATGGGCGAAGAGCAGCGCGAGGCCGACGGTCTTGAGCTTATCCCGTCTGAAAACTATGTAAGCCGTGCAGTTAAAGAAACTCAGGGCTCGCTCTTTACTAACAAATATTCCGAAGGTTATCCCGGCAAGCGCTACTATGGCGGCCAGCCGTTTACCGATGCGGTCGAGGATGTCGCGCGCGACCGCGCCAAAGAACTCTTTGGGGCTACGTTTGCAAACGTGCAGCCGCATGCGGGCGCCAATGCCAACATTGCGATGTACTTTGCGCTCCTTGAGCCAGGGGACACCGTGCTGGGTATGGACTTAAGTCATGGCGGGCACTTAACCCACGGCCATCCGGTCACATACCTCACCAAATTCTTCCGCTTTGTTCGCTATAAGATGAAGAACGTTGAGACGGGCGAGATCGATTATGATGAAATGCGGGCAGTGGCCAAGGAGCATAAGCCGAAGATTGTCCTTGCGGGCTTTTCTGCCTACTCGCGCGAGCTCGATTACGAAAAGTTTGTCTCTATTGCTAAAGAGGTTGGAGCCTATTCAGTCATAGATATTGCGCATATCGCGGGGCTGATTGCCGGCAAGGCGGCTAAAAACCCGTTTGATGCAGGGTTTGACGTGATGACCTCAACGACGCACAAGACGCTCCGTGGCCCCCGCGGCGGGCTCATCCTTACTCGCGAAAGCGAAGACATTGCAAAGAAAATAGACAAAGCGGTATTTCCAGGCCTTCAGGGCGGCCCGTTAATGCATGCGGTTGCGGCAAAAGCGGTAGCCTTTGGCGAAGCGCTGCACCCCAACTTCAAAACCTATGCAGCCCAGATACTTACAAATGCTAAGGCAATGGAAGAGGTATTTCGTGCCAAGAATATACGCATGATTGGTGGCGGCACTTCAAATCATCTTATCTTGGCAGATGTGTTCGGCTCGCTCGGCGTACCGGGTAAAGAAGCCGAAGCAGTGCTCGACCGTGTAGGTATAACGCTCAACAAAAATGTGATTGCTGACGACCACAGATCGCCCATGGATCCATCGGGCATACGCTTTGGTACGCCAGCCATTACAACACGCGGATTTAAAGAAGGGGAGTGTGCACGGGTTGCAGAGCTTATGCTCGACACTCTGGCAAACCGCACCGACGAAAAAAGGCTTGATGCAATAAAGGGCGAGATTACTACTTTGTCGCAGAAGTTCCCAATTCCGGAAGCGTTCGTATAGTAAACTAAAGAGCGTGAGATGGTTTAAATCGCGTGTTACGCGTTCAGTTGAGCTTTGGCAGCGCTACGAGCGTCGCTTGATGCTCCTTGGTCTTGGTGCTGGATTTGTTTTTGACCTTATTATTGCCGACCGTCCAGACAGTCCAACTGTTAACATTCTTCTGCTCTCGTACCTTGGTGTTGCCGGGGGTCTTATTCTCATACTTAACCTGCGCGGTGCAAAACGTCAGGATGTGGACATCACCAATGCGCCGCCCCTGTTTCTTTTGTTGGTACTGCAGTTTTGCTTTGGAGGTCTGGCCTCGAACATGCTGGTCCTCTATGGCCGCAGCGGCACGCTTGCAGCCTCGGCGCTCTTCTTTTTGATTTTAGGCGGCATGTTAATAGGCAATGAGTTTCTGAAGACGCGCTACCAGCAGTTGCGGTTTAACATCGTGGTGTACTACATTTTGCTTTTTACGTATCTTATTATTTCCGTACCCACCTTCATTTTCCACTCAATCGGTACGACGGTGTTTTTAGCGAGCGGTGCAATCAGTCTTGGTATTATCGCCGGGTTTTTGTGGCTGGTATATAGGCTTGTGTTGCGCGGCCGCCAGCGCGAGAGTCAGATTTACGAGGTTTCATTTTTGATAGGTGTCGTGTTTGTATTTTTTAATGGGCTCTATTTTATGGGCATTATCCCGCCTGTGCCGCTGGTGCTCCGCGAAGTAGGTATTTATCACTCGCTCGTAAAACAAGACACCGCTTACGCCGCCTCATATGAAGCAGGGCCAGTCTGGAAGTTTTGGCGCACCACCAGCACGACCTTTACTCAAACCCAGAGCTCGCGCGCGTACTGCTTTAGTGCAATCTTTGCTCCCACCGACCTGCAGGCACCCATTCGCCACCGCTGGGAGCATTACAATACCGCGCTTAGTAAATGGGTGACCGATTCGGAAGTCGATCTGCCTATAAGTGGGGGACGTGACGGTGGCTATCGCACGTACAGCAACCGCGACAACTTGAGCGAAGGAAAATGGCGCTGCAGTGTTGAGACACAAAGCGGCGCCCTTATCGGCCGCTTTACCTTTAAAGTGGTAAATAGTGCGCAATCTCCTGCACTTTCGCAAAGGACGTTGTAAATGCTACTCTTTGAGAGTGATTAAAGCGGCCATAGAACAGGCAGTTACGGCGGCTTTGACGAGCCTTGGGGCAGGCGAGGCGGCCTTTGTGGTGGAGCGTCCGGGCCAGATGGAGCATGGCGACTATGCCACAAACGCTGCTCTGGCAGCGGCTAAAGCTTTAAAGAAGAACCCGCGCGAGGTTGCCGAACAACTAAAAGAGACTCTTTCAGCAGAACTTCTCTCCCAAAAATCAGAAGTTTTGCTTTCAGATATACAGGTCGCTGGTGCTGGGTTTATAAACTTTTTTCTATCGCGTGAGTCAATTGCCAAAGAAGTAGAAGCCGCTGCCACTAAAAAAGAGTGGGGGACAAATGATTTGTATAAAGGCAAAAAAGTAATGGTCGAGTATACCGACCCAAACCCGTTTAAAGAATTTCACATAGGTCACTTAATGAGCAACGCGATAGGCGAAAGTATTGCGCGTGTACTTGAAAGTGCTGGCGCTTATGTAACACGCGCCAACTATCAGGGTGATGTTGGTGTGCATGTAGCCAAAGCAATCTGGGGCAAGCTACAAAAACCAGAAATGACCTGGGGCGAAGCCTATGTATATGGCAACGACCAGTACGAAACACACAAAGAAGACATTGATGAGATAAATAAAAAAGTGTACGAAAAAAGTAATGAGCAGATAAACAAGCTCTACGATGAGGGGCGCGAACAGTCCCTCGAACATTTTGAAGAAATTTATAAAATACTTGGCACTAAGTTCGAGTACTACTTCTTTGAGAGTGAAACAGGGCCTATAGGTTTAAGGCTTGTTAAAGATCGCCCGGATGTATTTGAAGAAAGTGATGGAGCGGTGGTATTTCGGGGAGAGCATTACGGCTTGCATACGCGTGTCTTTATAAATTCACTCGGACTCCCAACGTACGAAGCAAAAGAATTAGGACTTGTTGAAGCAAAAAAACAAAAGGGAGACTTTGATATTTCCATTACCGTAACCGCAAATGAGATAAGTGAATATTTTAAGGTGGTACGCACTGCCGCAGAAAAAGTATTTACTGACCTGGAGGGCAAAATGCTAGCACGATTTCATGGTTTTTTGCGGCTTACAACCGGTAAAATGTCCTCACGCAAAGGCAATGTGATTACCGGCGAATCTTTATTGATGGATCTCAAAGAGGCTGCAAAAGAAAAGATGCAGGGCAGGGAACTGGCTGATACAGAAAAGGTGGCTGAACAGGTCGCGGTAGCGGGCATTAAATATGCGGTACTTAAACAGGGGAGCGGCAAGGATATAATTTTTGATCCAGAGGAGTCTCTTTCTATAGAAGGCGATTCGGGGCCGTATGTGCAGTACGCACACACAAGAGCACTTTCTTTGGTGCGCGAGGCGGAGAAACAGGGGATTATCGCCGGACTGTCGGACAGCTCCGGAGAGATACTAAATATTAAACTTGCGACCCCTACTCCTCCGCTTCCCGACAGTCCGGCTCGGTCGACGCTCGAGCGACTCCTCATACATTTTCCTGACACCCTTGAGCGCGCTGCAAAAGAACTCGAACCGCACTACATAACGACAGGTATTACTGAACTCGCCTCTGCGTTTAACAGCTGGTATGCGAGCGAGCGGGTGATTGGTGGCACAAATCCACACTATGGCGTTTTGCTTGCGCAGGCGGTTGAAAAGACGCTTGGAAAAGGTCTGAAGGCGCTCGGCATCCCAGCGCCAGAAAAGATGTAAGTAGTGTATATATGCTTCGCCTATATAGTCAGCGCTCACTCGGAAGTAAAACGAGTTTTACTTCGCTCGTTCGCTAGACTATAGTCATCTGTATGTCCGACAAGGGTAAAAGCGAGACAGCCAAGCGCGAAGAAGAGGTAATTGCGTTTTGGAAAGAAGATAAGACTTTTGAAAAGTCGCTCCAGAAGCACGCGCCTAAGGGTGAGTTTATCTTCTATGACGGCCCGCCGTTTGCAACGGGGCTCCCTCATCATGGCTCGCTCCTTTCTTCAATCATTAAAGACGTGGTGCCGCGCTACAAAACCATGCGCGGATACAGAGTGCCGCGCCGCTGGGGGTGGGACTGCCACGGCCTGCCGATTGAAAGCTTGATTGAGAAGCGTCTTAACCTAAAGACTAAAAAAGATATTTTAGATATCGGTATCGATACGTTTAACGAAGCGGCCAGGGCTTCGGTGATGGAGTATGAACATGAGTGGGAGAAGTACGTTGACCGCATTGGCCGCTGGGTCGACTTTAAGAACTCCTACAAGACCATGGACAACTCATATATAGAGTCTGTCTGGTGGGCGTTAAAACAGCTGAACAACAAAAAACTCCTGTACGAAGGCAAAAAAGTATTGATGTATTGCCCGCACTGCGAAACTCCGCTTGCTAAGGCAGAGATCGCGATGGACAACACCTACAAAGACATTACCGAAGAGGCGGTAACGGCAAAGTTTAAGGTTAAACATCCGGAGAAATATGGACTTCCCAACAATTCATACTTGCTGGCATGGACGACAACGCCGTGGACCTTGCCGGGCAACGTGGCGCTTGCGGTGGGGAAGGATATTGAGTACGCCGCGGTGGAAGAAAACGGCGAGTATCTTATTTCTGCAACACCGGGCGGCATGTATTTTGGCAAAGACTTGGTGGGTATCGAGTATGAGCCCTTGTTTAACGTGCCAGCGCTCCACTCTAACAAGTCGTACAAAGTATATGCGGCAGACTTTGTAACCACCGAAGATGGTACCGGCATTGTGCACACCGCTGTGATGTACGGCGAAGACGACTTTGCTCTGGGGCAGAAAGAAGGTTTGCCTCAAGTGCAGCTCCTTACCGCTAACGGCCACTACAACGATCGCACGCCGGAGTTTATTCGTGGCGAATATATAAAGAAGGCAGAGAAAATAATCAAAGCAAAGCTTGAAGAGAGTGGGCTCTTGTTTAAACGCGAGATGCACACGCACTCCTACCCGCACTGCTACCGCTGTGGTACCGCGCTTATCTACAATGCAGTTGCTTCGTGGTTCATTAATATCCAAAAAGTGAAGAGCCGAATGTTAAAGCTGAACGAGCTCATCACGTGGGTACCTGCGCACTTAAAGCGCGGCCGCTTTAAACATATTTTGGATAACGCGCCCGACTGGACCATATCCCGTAATCGTTTTTGGGCGTCGCCTATGCCTATATGGAAGGAGAAGGGTGGCACGCGCGTGATGGTCGTGGGATCGCTCGAAGACGTACTCACTAAAGTTAAGCGCTCCGGCAACAAATACTTTGTCATGCGCCACGGCGAGGCAAAATTTAATGTGAAAGGTATGGACGACATGCATGGCGATCCTACTAATCATTTAACAGAAAAAGGGAAGCGGGATGCGCTTCACACTGCAGCACTTGAGTTAAAGAAGCAGAAAATCGACATCATTATTACTTCTCCATTTTTGCGTACTCGTGAGACTGCAGCGATAGTGCAAAAAGAGCTGGAGCTTCGAGATAGTGCGGTGATGGTTGATGAACGGTTACGCGAGGCATCCGAGTCTTCAGAGGTAGAGGTTCGCCGCCGGGTGGGCGAATTTATATTTGAAGTAGAGCGCCGTTATACCGGCAAGCATGTCCTCATTATTTCGCACGGGAACCCGCTTTGGGTGCTTCAGCAGACAGCTGTACGCGACTCATCAGAAGGTTTTTCTACGGAATATATGCTCCGTACAGCAGAGGTAAAAGAAATGTCTTTTGTGCCATTTCCTCATAATAAAAATTATGAGCTCGACTTGCATCGCCCGTATATAGATATGATGGTGCTTGTAGATGAAAAAGGTCGTCACTATGAGCGTATCCCCGAGGTGCTCGACTGCTGGGTAGAGTCTGGCGCGATGCCCTTTGCCTCGGTTGGGTATCCAAAAAATAAAGAGCTTATAAATCCAGAGCGTTTTTTTGGCCTGTGGCCTAAGGGCTATCCGGCAGACTTTATCGCCGAGTATATTGCGCAGACCCGTACATGGTTTTACTACATGCACGCAATAGGTGTGCTGCTGTTTAAGAAACATTCATTCCGTGCGGTTGTTTCAACCGGCACTATTCTTGCTTCTGATGGCTCAAAAATGAGCAAGAGTAAGGGTAACTATACTGACCCACTTTTGGTGATGGATCAATTTGGCGCCGACGCGCTTCGCCTCTACCTTATGGGGAGCGTTGTCATGAATGGCGAAGATTTTAACTTTAAAGACGAAGAGGTGCGCGAGTCGCACAACCGCGTTGTCGGTATTTTGTGGAACTCATATAAATTCTTCGAGCTCTACAAAGGCGAATATGATGGTAATACCAAGGCGGCGGCAAGCCCTCATGTGCTCGATCGCTGGGTGCTCGCACTCCTTGGGCAAACGATAGATACCGTGACAAAAGCAATGGATGCATACGACACACCAATAGCCGTGCGCACTTTGCGCACTTTTATAGAAGATTATTCAACGTGGTATGTACGCCGCTCACGCGATCGCGTTAAGGGCGATGATGAATCTGACAAACAGTTTGCGCTTGCAACGCAAAAGCATGTGCTTGGAACTGTTACAAAACTGCTTGCCCCAATTACGCCATTTATTGCCGAGAGCGTGTATCAGGGTGTAGAAGGCGAGAGGGAGAGTGTGCACTTAGCCGCATGGCCTGCGGCACACGCGGTAGACGCAGCACTGCTTGCAAACATGCAGACAATCCGTGAGCTTGCATCATTCGGCCTCCAGGCGCGCGAACAGGCGGGGATAAAAGTGCGTCAGCCGCTCGCTCGGCTTAAGGCAAAGTCGATTCCCCAGGATGTTGCGCTACTTGCGGTATTGGGTGAAGAACTCAATGTAAAAGAGATTGTTGAAGATGCGACGCTTGAGACCGCAGTCGTGCTCGACACTGAGCTTACAGCCGAATTGCGCGAAGAGGGGACACTGCGCACGCTTATACGGCGCGTGCAAGAGTGGCGCAAAGAGCAGGGCCTTACTATTGCCGATAGGCCGTCGTACACACTTGCGGTGTCTGCAGAAGAAAAAGCAGTTGCACAAAAATACAAAGACCAGATTGTAAAAGAAACTAATCTCAACGATCTCACTATCGCCGAGTAATATGTACAAGCTCTTTGTAAGCGACGGGATAGTGTTGGGGAAGAGGGGGTTTGGCGAGGCAAATTCCTTTACTTCTATCTTAACTAAAGAGTTTGGGCTTTTACGTGCAACTGCAAGAAGCGCCCGTGTGGAGCAGTCGAAGCTACGCTATGGGCTTGAGCCTTTAACCTGCGCACACTTTACGTTTGTGCGCGGGAAAGTCGAATGGAAGTTAACAGGCGTGCAAAATGTAGAGCGCCCTTTGGTTAAGGCTTCGCGCGAGGCGCGCGCAGTTGCGGGCAGGGTTTCAAAATTGTTGGTGCGGCTTATTCAAGGCGAAGAGCCGGTTATAGAACTTTTTACATCAGTGCAGGGTGGCTTTGTGGCACTGTCACGGGCGGGAAGTGAGCAGGAAGTGCGAAGTATCGAGTCGGTTTTAGTGCTCCGAATCTTGGCACACCTGGGTTACTTGCCGCATACGCCGGAACTCAAGCCCTTTATCGAGGCTGATTTCTTTTCTATCGAGCTTGCTGCAGAAGTGGAGAGATCTAAAGCTCTCCTTATGCGCGCTATCAATGAGTCGCTTTCTGCAACAGGGCTCTAACCAAAGTCGATTAGTTATGATTCTGTAAGGCCGTACATATGTCAGCGTCAGCAATGGTATACTTGCGACCATGGCTCGGGAGGAAAAGAGTGGCGTAGAACGTCTCAAACATAAGCTGTATGCGAGGGATCATAAGGCTGACGACACTGCAGAGCGCAGCGCACTTACGCCTTCTGGAGCTGATGCGCCAAGGGCGTGGAAGGATATTCAAGAGTCTCCGGAGGGTCCCATGGCTCCTCCTCCGGAAACGAATCCTTCGGCGCTACGTCCTCTAACAGAGGAGCCTAAACCGCGTATGTCATTTGCAGCCAAATTTTTACTTGGTTCGATGGGCTTTTTTGTGATTGCCGCAGGAGTTTCCTCCTACGTGTTTTTTGGCGGTGCCAACATTACATCGCCTCAGAATATCGATATCGAAGTAGTGGCACCCTCGCTCGTTGATGGCGGCAAAGAGGTGCAATTTGAAATAATCATCCGCAACCGCAATACTACCGACCTTGAGCTTGCCGACCTAGTTATCCGCTACCCAGAAGGTACCCGTAATGCTCAGGACCCAACTCAAGATTTAGTGCACGAGCGTCAAACTATCGGGGTGATTAAATCGGGAGAAGAAGTTAAACGCACAGCGCACGCCCTTCTTTATGGAGAAGAAGGGGAGCAGCAGGCGGTCAACGTCACACTTCAATACAGTGTAGCTAACTCAAACGCGGTGTTTGAGCGCGCCGGTCAGGCCCAGTTTCTTATAGGCTCTTCCCCAGTCTCTCTGTCGGTAGACTCGCCGCAAGAAGCCGTGTCAGGACAGCCTTTTACGCTCAATGTAACCGTGCGCTCTAATGCCATGACACCGGTTAATGATCTCGTTATTAAAGGTGAGTTTCCGTTCGGATTTTCGGTTTTATCGAGCGACCCTAAGGCCGATGCTGGCGGAGTATGGCGCCTCGGCACTTTAAACCCTGGCCAGTCCCGTTCCATACGCATGAGCGGCACGATCGAGGGAAGCGATGGCGATGAGCGCGTATTTCGTTTTATCGCAGGCGCTACGGACGATAATACCGACCCTACGGTTAAAGTGCCGTACATTACGATTCCAAAAAGTCTCACCGTTACGCGGCCGTTTATCGGCGGCACCATTGCGATAGGTGGCCAAAGCGGCAAAGCAATTACCCTGTCCCCAGGTGCTCGAATAAGCGGTACCGTGAAGTGGCAGAATAACTTTTCTGAACCGGTGACAAACGTTGAGCTCTCGTTGTACTTTAACGGGCCCGCCATTGAGCCAGGCTCTATCGAGGGCATAGACGGATTCTTTCAATCATCTAACAACAGCATCGTCTGGACGAAAGATGAAAGTTCCGAACTCGAATCAATAGCTCCGGGAAGCTCAGGCACATTCCAGTTTTCATTTAAGACAAAAGAGACTGGCGCTGGGGGAACACTCATTACTAACCCAGTTATTGACATGAATCTGTCGGTCCGCGCCGTGCGGCCGTCTTCCGGCGTGCCCGAAATAATAGATTCCGCAGCAACGGCGCGTGCAAGCGTTGCGTCGGCGCTCTCGCTTTCAACACAGGTACAGCATTTCTCCGGACCCTTTTCAAACAAAGGGCCGATGCCTCCGCAAGTGGAGCGGGCAACAACCTACAGCGTCATATGGACCGTTAAGAATTCTTCAAATGCTGTAGCAAACGGCGTGGTGAGCGCTACGCTTCCGCCGTATGTACGATTTGTGACTGCTCAAGAAGGGGGCGCTGTTACCCACAATCAGGGGAGCCGCACGGTTACCTGGAATTTGGGTGACATAAAAGCTGGTACCGGCTACACTACAGGTGCACGTTCGGTAGCGTTCCAAATTGAACTCACACCCAGTCTGTCTCAGCTTGGGGATGTGCCTGTCCTCGTAAATGCGGCAACCCTCTCGGGCCAGGACCGCTTTGCGCAGGTGCAGCTTGGTGCGCAGACCGAGGTGGCGACCACTAATTTGGTCGGAGACTCGGGTTTTCAGGATGGTATGGACATTGTGAAGCCAAAACAGTAGAAAGGATGGATATGGCAGAAGAAGGCTTGATGGAAAAAATTGTATCGCTCGCCAAACGGCGAGGCTTTGTATATCAAGGTTCGGAGATTTATGGCGGCCTTGCCGGCACCTGGGACTATGGGCCTTTGGGTGTGGCACTTAAGAAAAATATCGAGAATTTGTGGTGGAGGTACTTTGTTGACTCTCGAGACGATATGTATGGTATCGACTCTGCTATTTTGATGAATCCCAAGGTATGGGAGGCAAGCGGGCATGTCAGCGGGTTTTCCGACCCACTGGTGCAGTGCGAAAAATGTAAGCGCCGCTTCCGCGCCGATCATCTTGAAGATGTCTCTAAATGTCCGGA
>Ga0163152_10006021_pt1 | contig 13929 bp, 13 predicted proteins | sample OliLakLV19MP8IB2_FD_148635 | JGI IMG/M metagenome (GOLD analysis project Ga0163152, IMG submission 148635) | Freshwater microbial mat bacterial communities from Lake Vanda, McMurdo Dry Valleys, Antarctica - Oligotrophic Lake LV.19.MP8.IB-2 | ecosystem: Environmental > Aquatic > Freshwater >... | reverse complement strand
GGTGCGAACCAATCGGCGAAGGCAACACCTTTCACACTCACGGGTTCGATGCTCAGATTTTCTCCGCGCGCACGGGCTTTGGCGGCAAGAATACGGTTCGCGTCGCGCGCGGCGGCCCCGGGCGGCAGGATGGAAAAAAAGCCGCGCGGCGTGAGCAGCGCATCCACTTTGCGCACAAAAAAAATGTTGCGTAGGGCAGGCGGCAGCGACTCAGGCGAGGTGCGCGCGGCAAGCTGTCCGGGATAATCCGGCACGGCATCGAGTTCGTCGCCCACGTCTATCAAGGTCACGCCGCGCTCCGTCTGCAGTTCCTTTCGCCACCCATCGTTGTCAGGGGAGAGACCAGCAACAGCCAGAACGAATGGCTCTGGCCTCCCGCTCGGAGAAAACGCCTGCAGGAATATCGCTGTCACGAGCAAAGGAAACAGAAACGACCAGAAGAGGACCGAACGTTCACGCAGAACTCCGCGCAGGCCAAGCAGCGTGAACTGCAAGAGCGGGGAGTGCAGCAATCCGCGGCTCGCGCGCTTTTTCGCGTTCATGTCGAAGTCTCCAGGCTGCGTCCGGTGAGCGTGAGGAACACGTCGTTGAGCGTGGCCTTGCGCGGGCGCACAGGGATCTCCTTGCCGCGCATGACCCGTTCAACAATCTCCTCTGGGCTTCCCTGCTCTATGATGCGGCCCTGATCAATGATGACAAGCGCGTCGCACAACGTCTCCGCTTCCTCCATGTAATGGGTCGTGAGGACCACGGTCTTTCCCTGGCGCTTGAGGCCCGAAATGATGCGCCAAAAGTCCTGTCGCGTGGCCGGATCGAGACCCGTTGTGGGCTCGTCAAGAAAAATGAGATCGGGATTGCCTATGAGCGCCGTTCCCAGAAACACACGCTGGCGCTGCCCGCCACTCAGGTCCTTAAGGAAACGTTCGCTCTGTGGCGCGAGATCAAGCGAACGCAGGATGTCGCCTACCGGCAGCGGCTCCGCATAAAACGACGCGAACAATTCCATCGCCTCGCGCACGCGGATTTTTTCGTACATGTTGTTTTCCTGCAACACACCGCCCACACGCGAACGGATAGAACGCGCATGCGTGCCAAAGTCGAGGCCAAAGAGGCGAACGCTTCCCGAAGTCGGCTTTCGCACGCCCTGGATGATCTCAAGCGTCGTGGATTTTCCGGCGCCGTTGGGTCCGAGGAGTCCGAAGCATGCTCCCATAGGCACATGGAAGCTCACATTCTCGAGCGCCACCACCGCCGACTTTCCGGGTTTGCCATAGACCTTGCGCATCGCGCTCACGTCGACTGCGTGCACGACGTCGGGTGCATTCACGTGCTCGACTCCTTTTGTTTCCATTGCGCACTTCATCACTGCCTGTCGCTTGCTTCGCGACGAGCATGCCATTCCCCGAATCGAATTCGGCGAGGCTCGTCCACCGCATGGCCGGAAGTCAAGGCATCCGAGCGTCGATGGCGAATTAATTTGCACATGTACGGCCTCGCTGTTTTCCGGCCGAGAGTTTTTTTGCTAGGCTGCGCCGCAGAACGACCAGCACCCCCAATTCACCCTCGACGGAGGCACACACCTATGCAGGAACACGAAACGTCACACGGACAGGGCCACACACGCGCTCACGCTCATGCGCGCCGCCGCGGGATAGCACCGTGTTTCTTTGTCGACAGCGTCGAACGCAGCATTGCGTGGTACCACGCCAACCTCGGCTTCGAGGTGGAATCGCGTTTTGAGCAACCGTCGTCATTTGCCATCGTCGAGTTTCAGGGCATGCGCGTGCTGTTTCGCGAGGTGAGTGAGCAGAGCATCATTCAACCAAACGGCCGCCAACCCGACGCGTTCGACGCTTACCTGTGGGTGTCAGACATCTCCGCGCTGCACGCCCGCGTGAGCGAAACCGAGGCTGACATCTGCTCGCCCCTTTCGCTGAAAGAGGATTACGAAACGCTCGAATTCAGCGTCCGCGACCCCGATGGCTATGTGATTGCCTTTGGCCAGGAAGTCCTGCGCGAGACGCGTCAGCTGACCTGAGTGGTGGCTAAGGATGAGTGGCAGTGGTCAATACTCAGATGGCGGCGATAATCTGCCGGCTCGTGCCACTTTCATCAATCCTGGGCCTGGATAAGGACCACGGGTTTGCCCTCGGCTGTGGTTCCCTCAAGAACCATATCGGAGCTTTCACGCAGATCCGTGACCTGGACACCATCCACTTCGGCCTTGGGAACTTTGCGCAGAGCTGCGAAGGCCGGACGCTTGACCGTTATGACGACAACTCTTGAGTTCTCACCGGACGCTGTGTCGCCCGACGCACGCATGATGGTACCTTCGCCCGCGTAGGCAGCGCCAACAACTGCAATCCCAAAAAGACAAACTGCGAGTTTCATTTCGCCTCCTGATCCGCGCTGAATTCCGTCTTGTCTAAAAGGCACATGGCGAATCCCGCAAATACCGGAAGCCCACCCTCAGACTCCTTCGACAGCACAATTTGATTCACTTTGCTGTAGGCGTCAACGATGGCGCTCTTAATTGCATCAAGTGCCACTGCATTCACCGTCTCGGTCAGAGAGCCCAGAACGGCTCCTGGTGTTCCAAGCAATCCAACGTCGAAGCCTTGCAGCTTCAGCGAAAAATGGGTCAGAAAATCGTCTGGGTTTCCAATAGAAAAATTCCCCAAAGGAAAGACCACGCGTCCACTCGGTTCACGGGCGAGAATCTCGCACTCGAGAAGTTCCGCAAGTGCTTCGCTTCCCTTCTCACCGTAAATCTGGGCTATGCGCTCCTCAGTTGTTCCCGCCCGCGTGGCGGCGAGGGAAAAAACCTGGTTTGGCACGAAACGACTCAGGTTCTCGCGAAAGACGTCGGAAGAAAGCCCTGCTCGGTGCTGGCCATAGATCTGATGGGCGATTTTGGCCTTGTCAGGAAAGTGAGCCTTAAGGAAAGCCGCAGCGTCGTCAGCGGTGGCGACAACATTGATGACTGCGATAGCCATGCCGAATTCAGCAGTCCCCTTGCCCTGAAAGATCCTCCAAAGCGGGGAGTAGGGCACCCCGGCCTTCAGCGAAATAGATCGCAGACTCTGGTGGGGCTTTTCGACCAGATATCTGTCGATATGTTCCTTTAGAGCAGCGCTGCAAGCATCCATAAAATCTCCTGACGAGTGGGAGGACTCACGAGAGAAACAAACTTGCTGCGGTGTACGGCTGTTTTTCATTCTGGTCAACTTGGCGGTCTCGGCTTTTCATTCTGGTGAACTCGTTTTGGCACGTGCTTGCGGACGAAAAACCCTGACGTTAAGCGAACAATGCCTCCCAACGAACGCAAACAAGGAAACTCCCATGAAGCCTCAAATGTCCCTCTGTTCGGCTCTCATCCTCATCTCCGCAAACGTCACAACGAACGCCTGGGCCTTGCCCGATCCACGCAAACCCATTCCACTGACCCAATGGGGAATCTTGCTTGGCGACACCGGCGGTGCCAAATTGCTTCTTGATGACAAAGAGCCAACTCTTTATGTCGGACCAAAAGCCGAGAAGACCACGGAAGGAACTTTTGCATTCATCGGCGGGTCGATCAGTTGCGCGGATCTCGACCGGATGCGTTCCGTGACCTACCGCTACCCTGAGGATTCCGAGGTTACGACTGTCGTGGACTCCGGAAGTGCCTACAGCCCTGCATTTGATGCAAACTTTGGAATCATGGCTCGCTCGCGCGGGCTTCTTGAACGCATCGCCGAAGCGAAGCTCAAAAGCACAGAGTTCGCCGAGCTGCACAAGAGCGAATACGGTGCTTACGTCAGCACGAGGGAGCTTCAGGAAGTCCTGGCGACAGAACTTCTATCCATCGACGCGTCGCTGACCCAGGCTCAGCAGCAATTCAGCAACGCACTTTTGTCGCTGCCGTCGACGCTCCAAGGTGTCGAACGCGATGCCGAGATCACGCGCTTGCGCGAATTTTACGTCGCCGATGTGAAGGATCTGAACAGAAGGCGAACCGACGTGTCCACGCGCCAGGCAGCCGCGATGCAGGACTACGTCAAAGCCCTTCGCTCCTGGGCGCCTTTCAGAGACAAATTCGAGATGCTCAACACAGTGGAAACCAGCCTCTCGACCAGTTACGCGAACTTGCAGGCGCTCGCTCTTTCAAGTCTCGAACGCTCGCAGACCGTTATCGAGAAACTCGAGCTGAAGCCAATCGGCACGGCCAATGTGGCGTACAACATTCTTGGAGACGAGGTTGACCGCGTGCGCGAGGTCCTCACGATACGGGGTGCGCCTCTCGGCGTAGCCGCGCTGCCGATTTTCGACGTGCAATTGAACTCCGGCGTTTCAAAGAGTCTTTCCGGCGTGAGCGGTTCTACGTTGAACTCCGACTACAGCTTGACAACGCTTTTGCTGCCAGCATCCACACGGACTCGGGCGGGCGAGCCCGTCGCCAAAGATTCGGGCTTCACGACTGCGGCCGGGCAACCGATCTCGCTGATATACGGCGATGACGCGACGACCTTCGGAGGCTCGGGCGCGTTTGAAACCATTGTCAACCAGGGTGCGTACTGTGGCGCGCCCACTGTCAATAAGCGTGACTTTACCTATGTAAGTAATGGCAAAACAACCTCTGGCAGAGCGTATGTGACTACTTACGAAAGCCCTCGAGGTAATGTGCTGAGTCAAGCAGTTGCCTTGAAGTACAAGTTCTACGCGAAGGCGGAGCCTATTTCCGGCGCTTGCACCATCAAGGTCGGCAAAATGGCTGACTACTGGCGGACGGCGGGCAGTTCAAAGTCGTGGAGTTTCCGTGGCTCCTCTTCGCGGTCCTGGGACGATTCGAAGCTCACGTACCGTGACAATATGGGCCTCGATTGCAATCTCAAGAAAAGGCCCATCGGCCCGAACGCTGCTGAGTCGCAACGTATGAACGATGCGCTCGAAAAAGCACTTTACGACGATATGTTCGCCATGTTCGTGATGCAGTACGGAAAGGAGTACAAGCTCACGCAGGGCAAGCCGCCCGCAACGCCCGGAGAGTCGCACCCGCTCGCGAGCGTGGGCACCGCCGTCCTATCGCTGTGTGGATCAAATCCGTACTGTGCCGTGACCGGAATTGTGCTCAAAGGAGTTGACGAACTTGTGGGGGCACGTCATTCCGGGAGCACGAGCAGCGCGATTGACGTCCAAGGCACCATCGGGCGTTCCTTCGACACGGATGGTTATTTCATAGCCGAGGGGACCTCGACGGTGAATATGATTGTCAAGGCGAGCAACTGATGAAACGGAAACTTCGTGCGGCGATTTACGTGCTCATTTTCGCGGCATTTGGTTTTGCTCTGGCGCTCCTTTGGAAAAAAAATCCTGCGGCGTCGACAGCAAAGTCCAGCGGGCGTGAAATCCTGGCAGCCGCGCCCAGCCAAACACCGGAATCATCCACTTTGACGCCCGCACTGCCAGAAAAAGCGCGCACCTTTGACCCCAACCTCATCGAAACCACGTTGGGACGGAACGAGGCCAAGCCACTTGCTCCGCTCGTGGAAGAACGCGCCCGAGTGGATCGCGAGTTCAATGCTCTGCGCATTCAGTATGACGCAGAGCTCGAAGCCTACACGGCCTCGGTGCGAGCCGGCCGCCCCGACACCGCGCGATCAGATCGTCTTGATGAAATGGTGGCCCAGCTTGATGCCACGAGCCGCGAATTCGGGGCAGTCTCCGCGAGGCTCTCCGAAGTCTATCGAAAATCCATCTACCGAAAATATGGAATCAAGGAGTGAGATTCATGAAGCTTTCGGTAACCCATAGCCTCTTCTTGCTTGTAGGAACTTTATCAGCCACGGCATGCGGGGGCAACGATGGAAAAACTCCGATCGAAGCGCCACGGCCCGCTAGCACAGACCCATCCCGCACTCCTGATGCACCTGGAAATCCGAACGACCTGCCGGGCGTATCGGCCGTGGCTTTTGAGAATGTCACGGTTGCCGAGGATGATACGTCGAAGCTCGTATTTCCTGATGAAGGCATGCGGCCGGATTGTATTGCTCTTTATTCGGCGTCGAAGTTGGGTATCGAAAACCCTTTCTCGTCTCCTGCGAAAAACGAGTGGAAAGACTCTATTGCTCTTCAGTTGAACGCAACAGGCGAACAAATCACTATCAAGCAAGTGAAAAAAGTTTCCGGCACCATCCGCAAGGGAAACAGGAAAGGCACTCATGTGGCCTGCTCGTTTCCCTCGCAGGTCAGTCTGGTTTCTACACGGATCGTCCTGACGGCGCCCGAAGTCGAACGAAATTTTGACGAAGTCCAAAGAGCCGCAAGAGTGGAGCCCCAAGGTCTACGAATCCTGGGAGGCGTCTATTGGAATCGACAGGAGCGCACGCCTTTTCCATGGGTCGATTACATATCATTTGACTGGTACATCAAGGACGAGCCGGGCATGGCGCTTTCGGTATCGCCTGCCTGGTTGCAGGTGACTAAAGTCGGTGCTTGGGCCTCGAAATCTGCCGCTGACTTTTGTTTGGCTCGGTCGATTCAAATCGCGAGCGATGCATCCTTCGCCGAGGGGTCTTGGGTCGCGCATGTTCCAACGAAGCACTGCAACGCTGACAATACAACATTTCGCCTGGGCGATGCGCCCCAAGGTGATCCTGAAAAAAAGATAACTACAGGCGCAGACAGTGTTGGCGGTTACATTCCGGTCGATCCCACTGGCGTGCATAATTTCGATTGCGTGCGGTCAAATTCATCAAACCAATGCGGCAATATCCTCTCCCGCAACTTCGCCCAGGTATTGCGCAAGACAATCGATGTGGAGAAGCCATTGTTCGTGAGATTCGCCGCCGACCTTTCCGTGGGCGCCCGCGTTTATGAAATCCGCGTAGAAACGGATGGCGCTCTCACCGTGATCCGGGACTATGCACCCGAAATGAACCACCCCTTGCTGATGCAGCCTAAGTGAGCGCGATCACACTTGGTGCGATTGCGCTGAGCGCCTACAGCGCTGAATTGCTCCCGGGTGTTCGTGCCAAAAGTTGCGGAGCTTGGAAATCCGTTTTCAGCGCACAGTTCGCGGCGATCCAGGACGCAGCGGATTCAGTGAATGCACTGGACGCGAAATTGACAGCACGCGGCGGCTTTGGCGATTTGCAAAACGATCAGGATATTCTTGATCTGGCAACCCGGTTTCAGACGTCGACTGCACTCGCTCGATCCGTGGCGACTGATGAATTTTTTGATTCACCCGACAGTCTTCTGACTTGGCGAGTGCCCGTCCGCAAATTGGTCAAACCGTTTTCGAGCGAGTCAGTCATTGGCATTTTGCGGCCACTGACATCAGATTGGACGAGCGTAAAGGCCATGAGGGCTCAAGCGTCGTTCCTTTTTCACGATCCAATTTCGCTCGGGGAAATCAGAAGTCAGGATCGCTTTCAGGCTCGGTTCGATTTTGGCACGGCCACACTTTCACTGGCCGTCTCGGCTTTCGAACGGTGTATTGTGTCGAATGAGATCGGAGGGCGACTCACGCCTACAGGGAAAGCACTGGCGCCCACACCTTTTTTCGTGAGACTCGCAGTCACGAAAAAAGCGGAGTTTGAAAATCTGAACACGGGCGCCGCCACCAGCCGTGCATTTGGAGACATCCTGTTCTTACGTCTCGGAGGAAAAGCGCAGGATCTCTGACGCACCTGATGTGACAGTCACCGTGAACGATTGAAGTCACAAAAATGCCCGGCTATCGTGATGGAGTTCCACACTCCATCATCGATCACGTCTGAAGTCGCGGATTTTCGCGCCAGGAGCCGCTATGCCAGGCCTCGTCACGGAAGCCATCGTGCCCTATTCGCTACCGATATCCGGCCGTCTGCGCAGCCTCTTGGCGGTGACCTTGGTGGGCGTGGCGCTTTCCTCCGCCTCGTGCAAGACCCGCACGTACAACGGCCTCGAAGCTGCCACCAAGGCTTCCGAATCCGATGGCGAATTTCCAGAGCCTCTGCGCGCGAGCGGAGCCGAAACATACAAGCTTCGCCGTGACTACACCCTGACTTCTGCACTCACGAGAGGGTCAACGTGGACGCAGACGTGCATCTCCCGCGCGGATGCACCCGAAGCCGAACTGCCACCAGGCGCTGCGAATGCGGCCGTCGATTCCCCGGAGTTCCAGGCGGCTGTCAGCGCCATGGAATCGAAGGTGAACAAGCTGACGTGGAAAATGCCACTCAACGTGATGGAAAAATCCACTCGCCCCGACACCTTTCCTGAAGAGACCTTCAAAGAGGCCAAAACGCAGGCCGCCAAGGACAACGAGGTCTGTCACTTCAATCGCAGAATTCCGCATGCGCTGCTGGGACTGAATGCGGATGCATTTCAGTCCAACAAGGACGCAGCCAGGTATGAAGTGAATTTTCGCATAGACACCGAAGGGCAGGCCGGCATCGATTTCTACGCGCTGTTCGTGAAGGAGGGGCCCGACGGCGAGCTGCGCAAGGACTCGGGGCTGAACGTGGGTCTGCTACGCAACGCCCTCGTCCTTGCAAAAGGCATGGGAGCAAAGACGCTCACCGTGATCGGCTCATCGGTCATCAATGCAAAGATCGCGCGCGTGATAACGAAGCGTTACGACTTCGCATTGGTGGAAGGCGACGGCAAGTCGGGCTCGACCTTCGCGAGACGATTTGACCTGAGCAAGGACGCCCCCGCGGCGCCTTGATCCGCGCTCAGCCTTTGTTCCCTCTGTTCCCTTAATTCACGCGCGGAAAAAACCAGCACTGAGGACGCAGCGCGCGGGCGAAAGCCGCGCTGCCCATACAGGAAGATCTCGCAGCTTCCTGCTCAGCGGCAAGAGAGCCACGCCCGCCAAACGCCTTCAGCCCGGGGATCACCGTCTCGTTGAACTCAACGGCACACAGTCCACCCGCGAGGTAGGTGTCCAGGCGGCATTGCGCGTCCGGGTGTGAGTGATTGGTGCGCCTCACGACAGCCGGATCGGGCGTATCAAATTGAGGCTCTTCCTGCTTTTTGAGTTGAGCGAGCAGATTGCCGAGAGACTTGCTCGCGTCGCTGATACGGTAACAGAGGTCGCGATCGGCGCTGCCTTGCCAGGCTTCGTCGCAACGCTCACGCGCAAACGCATCAGCCGTCGTGCGCGCACGCGCATTCACTTCGAGGTCGTTCTTCCACACCTTGCGCAGGCAAGACTGCGAGGCGAAGTAGTCCGACTGACCTTCATCCGCCGCCCAACCCTGGATGAGTCCGGCGAGGCCGCCAACGAACGGAAATCCCGCGAGGTGGTGGCCAAGTTCATGGCACACTATCATCGCGAAGCCGTCTTTCGTCATCTCCGGGCGACGCGCCATGCCGCCGTACATATTGATGAGCCACATCTTGCCCTGGCGCTGTGCACTGGCGTTTACGGTGGAGTCACTCCAGGCATTGTTACTTTTCAGGGTGCCGCCGTTCGCTGCCGCGAGAGGCTTGTACGCATTGATGATGCCATCGATGATTGCGTTGAATTCGATCTCGGTGATGTTGGACAGTGCCTCTATGTTGTCCTGTTTGTGGAGATCGTTGGGTGGCATGAAGATCAGGGGCGGGTTGGCGGCAAAGGCTGAAATCGGCGCTAACGTAACTAAAGTTGCGACAATGGTGCGCAGAGTCATTTAGAATCTCCGATGGCTGGTTGTGGAACGGGTGGATGCACTCTTCCCATACCTCAACCGTAACCGTTTGGCTAGCTATCCAAACGAATTGCACCACCGGGCCATCTCTGTAAACACACAGTAACGTAACGATGATCAGGTCATGTAAAGGTAACGATCGAGTTCTTCAGCGCTCACGTAGCCTTCGGCGAGTAGCGTCTGCACACGCCGCGGAACCGTGCTCGGAGAGAGCTGCAAGGCGCGCGCAAGGGCACGCATCGATGGCAGGCGTTCGCGCCCTCCCACCACTCGGATGCATTCGAGAAACAGGAGATTCGACAGGTGCTCGAATGATTCCGGCGCCGTTTCACTCGGAACAGGGCCGACAAGTCGAACGCGCCGAGGCGTGCTCTCGATCTCTATGGGAGCAACGGCCCGCGCGCCGGGCTCACCCGCACCAAGGGACGCCTTCACCAGGTTTGCACGGTCAGCCCCGCCGGCCCCCACTCCTGTCCACACACGCTCAGGGATCGACAGGGGCGTCAGGAGTTTTTCCAGCTGTTCGGATGTCATGGCCCGCAGGCAGTTGCGCAACTCGCGCACGTTCCCTTCACGCCAGTCGTACTCGCACAGTACGTCGAGTGCAGTCTGAGTGATGTCGTACGGCCCGCCTGCCATCGTGGCGCAAAAATGCTCCACCAGAGCGGGGATCTCCTCACTGCGTTCCCTTAAAGGAGGCAGCTCGATAACGAGTTCCTGCAAGCGTTGCCACAGGTCCCGCCGGAACGTTCCTTTGGCGACAAGCGTCTCGAGCGGCTCATTGCACGCTGACACCACGCGCGTATTGACCTTGCGCGCCTTGCTCTCTCCCACACGCACGATCTCGCCATTCTCGAGGACGCGCAACAAAGCCACTTGCGCGCTCGAGCTGAGCAGCGCCACTTCGTCGAGGAACAGCCAGCCGTCCGAGGCTTCTTCCACGTACCCTCGTTTTTCGCTTGTCGCTCCCGTGAACGCCCCGCGCGCATGTCCAAACAGTTCCGACTCCAACAGAGAGGGAGAGATGCTTCCGCAGTTCACCTTGACGAATGGGACTCCTCCCGCACCCGCGGCGAACATGTCGGCCACCACCTCCTTGCCGGTTCCCGACTCGCCTCGGATGTGCACCGCCGTCACGGCAGACGCCAGGATGCCAGGGATCCGCCGAGCGACCGTACGCAGTGTCGCGCCCGCCATCACGGGCAAAGCAAAGGTGCGCCCGCCCGCAGGCACGTTTTTTGCGATGCCTCCAGCCGCGCCGCCTGCCGCCTGGGCTTCGTCGGCAAAAACCCCAAGGCCACGCTTGAGTGAAGCGAGCTTGTACGCGTTCGTCACACGGAGAGCCAGATGCGCCCTGTCGCACGACTTCGAGAGAAAATCATCGGCGCCTGCCCGCAGGCTGCGCTTGACGGTGTGGACGTCGTCAAGCGACGAGCACATGATGACGACCACCGCAGGGTTCTCGCGGCGCAGCCGCTGCACCACCGCCATGCCCTCCTCGCCTTCCTCGGACAACCTCACATCAATAATGGCCACGTCAGGAGCGCTTTGCGCCAGGGCTGCATCAAAAGCCTCGCGGGTGTTCGCACTCACAAGGTCGAACGTCAGTGCCGGAGCACCTCCCTGCCCACCCTCCTGCACCGCGCAGTCGCGCAGGGCGTCCCTCATTTTCTTGATCTCGGCGAAATTGTCGTCGAGATGGAGCACTCTCAATGTCCGTTTCATCGGTCTTTGCTACTCTCGCTGTTCGAGATTCGGTTTTCTGGCATGGGGGATGGACCAGAGCAGTGAACGACAATCAAACGAACCCGTTGCAAATTCGATCACGCAAACGGCACCAGTACCGCGAGGCGGAGAACACCCTCAAGTACATTATCGAACAAATTGAAGGTGGCTACGGCTTCGACGATGAGTTCGGCCCGCGCCTGCTCGACGAAATGCGCAAGATCTGCGTGTTCATGCGCAAGGAATACGATGAACTCACGCTCCTTGTGCCTGCTTCAGGGGACAACGACGACGGCTCTCCACCCCCTCCATGAGTCCGGCACGACCTTTGCATAGGGCAGCCCACACGGCCGCAGTGGCCGAAGCAAGCCGGAGCAAAGGAAGAGAAATGTTCACCCAAAATCAGATGCTGTACTTCGAATGTCAAACCCATCAACACACCGCACGGCGCACCGAGTGGGAAGAAATCGAACACTTTGACGGCCCCGTGATGCCAAACGAAGGCAACGCGTTCGGGCGTATGCTCGACAGACTCGCGCGCGGCCTGGAGTCGCTCAAAAGTCCTCGCTCGAATTTCCGTTCGCAACGCGGGACCTCGCTTCTTGGTCAGGAATCACTTAAAACTGCTTCATGAACACGACAGGTCCAGCACAAGCTGAAGTAACACCCACCGAGAGTGGAGGGAGGCGACTCTCCCTCCACTTCGATTTTTTGCCCGAAGCGGACGCGCTGTGGAGCGGCACCTGCCTCGGAGCGCGCACCCTGCGCTCCGCCACGGCCGATCTGCTGTGTCACACCAACGTGGCCGGAGAACCTGTGTTTCCGCTTCTGCGGAACTATTCCGTCACCGATGGCGGACGCCTCTACCGCTTTCAGCTCGCCGACGGCCTACGCTTCCATGATGGCACTGACATCACCGCGCGCGACGTGCTCTTTTCCATCGAGAAAAAATGCGTCGCACAGCGTGCTCTCCAAGGCGACGCGGCGCTCGCGCGGCGCAATCCCATCCGCGCTCTGCGCAGAACCTCAAAGTCGAAATTCGAGATCCAGTGCGACCCCGCAGCGGGCGATCTGCCTGCGTTCCTCGCCGATCTCTGCGTCCCGCTCGTGCGAGAGGCCGACGGAGTCACTACGAGTGGGCTGTACCGCATCGTGCGCTGGGGCGACGCGCGCATCGAACTCGAACTGCACCGCACGCACCTTGACGCCTCCGAAAGCCTGTTCCGCTCCATTGCGTTGCTTCCGTTGAAAGACGACGACACCCTCACGTCGCTCCTCTCGCGCCGCGACGTGTGCGTGGCCGCGCAGCGCCTCGCATTCTGGTGCTCCCACGAAATCGACGCCTCGCGCACGCTGCGTTTCCATTCACCCTCAGGTCAGGTGTTCATCGTTGCGCTCGCACGGCACGCGGGCGGGCATGTTCAGGCCCTTCGTGACTCTCTGGGTCACCTTCCGGGCGACAAGTTCCTCACGTTTCAAAGCCGCTGGCTCGAGCCACTCGCGGGTTTTTTTCCTGAAGGCCATCCTCTGTCGGTAAACGTGGATGCCGCAACGCTCGCGCAGGCGCACCCGCCCAGCACGCACGCAGCAGGCGAACCGCTCGTCGTGGCGGTGGAAGAGGGCCTTGTGCCGCAGTCCGTGCTCCAGGAATGGCAGTGGTTCCTTTCGCAGATGGGCACCTCGCTCGCTTTCAAGCTCTGCGCCCGTGGCACGGCTGAAGGACTGCTGGCGAGTGCGCGCGTGGATGGACTTCTGACGTCCATGTGGCTTGCCGAAAATGGGCTTGTGGCCCCAATCGAACGCGCGCTCGTTCCGCTGTTGCCGCACGTAAGCAACCAGGCGGGTGAACTGCAAAGCCTTCTGCGCCAAGCCCGCAGCGTGTCGAGCGACCGCGGTCGGCACCTGCAGGCGCTCCGCAATTTCCTGCGCGCGACACTCCTCAAGAGCGGCCTGTTGCCGGCGTGTTTCGTGCCCGAAATCGTCATCATGGGCGCGGGCGTAAAAGCCACTGGCCGCGTGCAGCCCCAGGCTGGCATCGATCTTCGTTACCTTCGTGAACGGCCCGACGAAGTGAACGAAGAAAGCCTGCGCCGCACAAAGCTTGAAGCCGTGACGGCAACAACTCAGATGCTCGCCCACGACGTGCGCAAGCCCTTTTCCCTGCTGCGCATGGCCATGGATCTCATCACACGCGCGGAAAGCCTCTCGGAAGCGCGAACCATTACCGAACGCCTTCTGCCCGAGGTCGACAAAGCCATCGACAGCGTCAACGGCATGATCGAGGACCTCCTCGAAGTGGGCGTTGCGCGCACACTGCATGCCAAGCCCGTGGACGTCCGCACGCTGGTGCGCTCCTCGCTTCTTGAGGCGTTCGCCGCGCAAAAATCCACCGACATTGTCTTTTCTTTTGCACTCGATGGCGTCCCACCGCTCCTTGTGGACGCCGGCCGCATGCAACGCGTTTTCTCGAACATCCTCACCAATGCGGTGCAGGCCATGGCAGGACGCGGGCACATCTGGGTGAAGGCCGACCGCGCCCCCG
>Ga0163152_10006019_pt1 | contig 13935 bp, 10 predicted proteins | sample OliLakLV19MP8IB2_FD_148635 | JGI IMG/M metagenome (GOLD analysis project Ga0163152, IMG submission 148635) | Freshwater microbial mat bacterial communities from Lake Vanda, McMurdo Dry Valleys, Antarctica - Oligotrophic Lake LV.19.MP8.IB-2 | ecosystem: Environmental > Aquatic > Freshwater >... | reverse complement strand
CTGGTGGTTCTGGCCTGGGCCCAGGTTCACGGTCGCGCGCACGGCGGACCGCAACGTGTTGATCATCTCGATCGATACGCTGCGCGGTGACGCGCTGGGCTCGTACGGAGGGCGCGCCGCCACGCCGCGGCTCGACGCCCTCGCGGCATCCGGTGCACGATTCACATTCGCACATGCCCACGCCGTGGTCACACTGCCGTCGCACACGAGTCTCTTCACGGGGCTCTATCCGTATCAGCACGGTGTTCGCGACAACAACGGGTATCGCGTGCGTGCGGGCGAGGCCACGCTAGCCGCGCGCCTCAAGGCGCTGGGGTTTGCCACGGGTGCATTTGTCGGCGCGTTTCCGCTCGATCAACGCTTCGGGCTGAATCAAGGCTTTGATGTGTACGACGACCGACTGCCGGAATCGGGTCCGACGATCGATTTTGCGTTACCCGAACGCCGCGCCGATCAGGTGGTTGGTGCCGCCACCGCGTGGATCGGGCAACAACAGACGCCGTGGTTCTCGTGGGTGCACGTCTTTGATCCGCATGCGCCGTATCGGCCCCCACCGCCATTTGATACGCAGTATGCCGGCGACCCCTACGCGGGCGAAGTCGCCTGGACGGACGCCGCACTCGCACCGCTGTTTGACCAGCTCCGCACCTTGTCACGCCCCACACTCGTGATCGTCACGGCCGACCACGGCGAGAGTCTCGGTGAACACGGCGAATTGACACACGGCATCTTTGCGTATGACGCCACGCTGCGCGTGCCGCTCATTATTGCGGAGATTTTTCCGGCCGACGCGGCGGCGTCAGCAGCAGCGAGGGGACGCACGATCGACTCGCCCGTGCGTCACGTGGACATCGTGCCGACCGTGCTTGACGCCGTCGGGGCGCCCGCCGACGCGGCACTCGCAGGCACATCCCTGCTGGACGTCATCACCACGGGCCGAGGTGAGACACGACCGTCGTACTTCGAAGCCATGACGGCGAATCTCTCCCGTGGGTGGGCGCCACTCCGCGGAGTCCTCGTCGATCGCGACAAATACATCGATCTCCCGATCGCCGAGCGATACGACCTCACCGCCGACCCTTCAGAGCAGCGCAACCTCGCGTCGTCTGACGCCGCCAGGACGCAGGTGCTGTTCAACACGCTGCGAACGTTCGACACGGCACCGCCGGGGCAACCCGGCGAGGAGTCCAGCGCGGTGCTCGAACGCCTGCGAGCGCTCGGGTACATCGGTGGCAGTCCCGCACCGGCGCGTGAGCGGTATACGGAAAGCGACGACCCGAAGCAACTGATCGATCTCGACAAGATGCTCCACGACGCCGGCGATCTGTATTCGCGTGGTCGCCGCGACGAAGCGGTGGCCGCGTTCCGTGCGGTGATCACCCGACGACCCGACACCGCCGACGCGTATCGCTACCTCGCGTTTGTCTATTGGCAGACGGGACGACCGGCAGACGCCATCGCCACACTGGAAGCGGCGCTCGCCAGGGGACTCACGCAGCGGGACATTCGCGTGAAACTCGGAATTTATCTCGCGGAATCTGGCGCGGCCGCGCGAGCCATCCCGCTCCTCGAGGGCATGTCGACTGATGACAGCGAAGTCCTCAATGCGCTGGGCATCGCGTACGGGCAAAGTGGTCGACTCGCCGACGCGATGCGCACGTTTGAGCGCGCGTTACAGGTCGACTCCACCAGCGCACTTTCCCATCAGAACATCGCGACCCTGCAGTTGCGCACCGGAAACTTTGCCGCATCAGAAGCCTCGTTTCGGCGGGCGCTCTCGATCGATCCGGCGCTGGCCGGCGCGTATACCGGCCTGGGCGTGACGCTCACGAGGCTCAATCGCCTGCCCGAAGCCCTGGACGCCTGGCGCAAGGCTGTGAGCCTCGATCCCAACGACTTCAACGCCCTCTTTAATTTGACGATGGAGTTGTTCGAGAGTGGGCAGGCGGGAGAAGCGCGGCGATACGGGGAGCAATTCGTGGCCACCGCCCCACCGGCGTTTTTTGCTGCCGACATCGCCCGCATCCGCGCGCGGCTCGCTGGTGGTAGATTTTGAGCATGGTGTCCACGCTACTGCTGTGTCCTCGCCGTGTCCTATCTCGATGGGCTTGGGTTCCCGTGCGACGCTGACCGGGGGAAGGCCGCGAGTGCCGTGTACTCGTTTGCGTTTTGGGTGTGTTCTGGATCAGAAAGTCACCCATCCTTCGTGAGTTGAATGCCACTTTGGGGGGGGGCGACAAATGCCCCGTCTCCCGCGAACAAGCGCAGCCAGACGGCTGAATCTGCGTGCGGGTGATTGGTGACTCCGGCCAATCTGTCCGGCGACACAAAACAGGTCGAGTCATTGCCGGTTCTCATCGTGGATGATGATTGCTCTTTTGTGTCGTTCGTCTGTCGGACTATGGAGCGGGCTGGATGGACGGTCGACGTGGCAGAAAGCGGGCGCCGTTAATGAGTTGGATAGAATCCTGGCGGAGGTTCGATAGATGGGTATCCTGAGACTCGTTGCCGGACCGCTGATTCTGTCAACGGCGAGTGTGTCCCTCTCTCTAGCTCAGGCGCCACCCGACCAAGCCCGAACGGCGTGTGTGGTTGGGCAGTTGGTAAATGGGCTCACGAAGGACAGTGTGGATGGAGCAGTCGTTGAGGCGCCTTCAGTAGATGGAGGAAAGGACCGCGTGTTTGCCTCTGGCGGCGGCCTATTTCTGCTTCACTCTCTGCCGCGAGCCAGGATGTCTATCTCAGCATTGAGAAGCGGTTTCCTGACCCGCTGGGTCGACATTGACCTCTCCGATACAAGCGTGGCTCCGGCGACCGGCTGCGCAGGTCCGTTGGCGATCACGTTGTGGCCCTCGGCAGCCGTGGTGGGACGGGTCGATAGCGCTGATGGGGCGGCGGTCGCCGGTATTGACGTCACTGTGATCCGCCGTCAGGTGATCGCGGGGGTCGAGTACCACGAGGATGCGGGGCGTCTGAGAACGGACGCGTCGGGCGGATTCATACTGGATGGGTTGCCCCCGGGAGACTACGCGGCAGCTGTCATTCCTGAATACGCGTCAACGCCACTCGCCGTCGCGTCGGCGTTTGCCGGCAACTCTGCCTCGATGCCGGCGCAGCTCAGCTTTATTGGAGAGGCTGCCACCCTGCAGAGCGGGCTCCGCATTGGCGAGACCTTGCTGGGTGTTGGGCGTGGGGTTCCAGCGCCGTCGACGCTGAACGGAGAGTGGTGGATTCACGATCTGGCCTGGGCGGGCGCAGGCTTCAGCACAACCGCGTCACCCCAGTGGGTCGAGGTCGCATCGGGGCAGCGGGCACACCTTGAGCCGATTCGCCTCACGAGCATCAAGCCGAGAACCTTGTCCGGTCGGCTGGTGGGAGAGGGCCGCGAGGTGTCGCGCTGCGCTGTTCAGCTTTTTTGGAAGGGAGAGAGCCTCCCAGAGCTTCGGGCCGCAGGCACTCTGTCCAGTGAGTCAGGGGGCTTCACCCTCGCCGCTGTGCCTCCAGGAATCTATGAGGTCCGTGTCGCAAGACGGGGCACTGGCAATGGTGATTGCTCGGGATCGGCAGCAGTGGCCCGCATCGACGCGGATCTCACCGGCTCGGATATCGCCGGCCTTGAGGTGCCCTTTTCTCCGACACTTCGGGTGACCGGCACTGTCGAAGGTGGAGGCGATGCAATTCGTACGCTCCGGCTCTACCGAGTCGAGGACGGAGGAGGCCCAGCGCAAGGTGCCCAGGCCCGAATCGGAAGCAACGGCTCGTTTTCTGTTTCGAACCTGGCTGCCGGACGGTATGTCGTTCTACCGGACGCAGCAGACGTGTTGGTTGAATCGCTCATGGTCGATGGCACCGAGATTGGTCCGGAGATTGACGTGACCGCCGACGTGGTGAATGTGCGAGTTACCCTGACCAACCAAACCGCAGAGTTACGCGGCGCCGTCAGGGCAGCTAATCCCCGCGCGACAGGCGCGATAACCGTTCTCGTTTTTCCAGCCGACAAGGCGTCGTGGAAGGGAGGACTGGCCCTGGCCAACCGCTTTAAGCAGGTGGCCGCGGACATCGACGGCACTTTTGTTGTTCGTGGGCTGCCTGGAGGGACCTACCGCACTGTGGCGCTCGCGGGACCAGTGCCGGCAGCCTGGCAAACAGCGGGAAGGCTGACGAGTCTGATTGCCGACGCGACAGAAGTTCGACTTGAAAAGGGACAGTCCACGACTCTGTCCCTCTTTGCGCTGGGGAGCCTCCGGTGACCCCCTGCGTGCCGGCTCTTTGTGCCGCAATCGTCGCGAGTGCGGTTCTGTCGGTGTACGGACAGGCTATTCGTGACGCCCAGGTCAAGCCAACGGATGGGTCGGCGACAATCAGCGGGACCGTTTTCACCAGATCCGATCCACCAGCGCCGATTGCCGGGGTCCGAGTGACGGCCAGAGGTCAAGAGGCAGGCACTGGGGGCACTACGTTCACTGATCACACAGGCGCCTTCGTGATCCCCCATTTACCCGCAGGTCGCTACTCCGTCAATTTCGAGCGTGCCGGGTACGTCACCCAACTGCTCGGGACGACGCGGATCGGCCAGCTTGGAGCCCTGATCGGCGTAATGGATGGCGAGGTCGCGAAAGGACTGACTGCTCATCTTGAGGCGGGCGGAAGGGTGGAGGGCCATGTCACGGATCGGGCGGGCAACCCAATTGGCAATGCGTCGGTTGTCGTACTACGAAAGCAGTTGGGCAACAGCGGCGCGACGCTCGTTCGAGTTGGCAACGCCGCCTCATCGCGGAGCGACGGTGCCTTTGTCATCGCAGACCTGCCGCAAGGCGAGTATCTCTTGGCGGCCACACCCCTCTTGGCGACGGGACCTGCGGCCGGCGTTCGAACAATGACGATGGCAGAGCTGGAGTGGGCAAGATCGGCCTTGAGACAACTCACTCAGGCAACGGGAACGGTACCGGCGTCAGTGCCTCCGCCCTCGCCCCTCCGTCGCGTGTACCAAACGACCTATTTCCCTTCTGTGACTGATCCCTCAAGGGCGTCGACGGTGTCGGTATCGTCTGGTCAATCGACTTCCGGAGTTGCAGTCATTGCGGAGCCAATTTCCCTGGTCCAACTCACGGGCACCATTTCTGGACTCGGTCCCTCGATTGCTGGTGTAGAGGTTGCCTTGGTGCACCATGTTCAACCTCTAAGTGGTGCGTCTCCAACGATTCGTGGGGTCGTCAATCAAAGGTCAGGCACATTCAGTGTTGTCGGCGTACCAGGCGGTCGATACCGCCTTATTGGGAAGGCGACATCCAGAGCGCCAGAGGGCGCTCGTACGCTCTGGGATATCCGAGACATCGAACTGGGCGAGCACGCCACCCAATTCGAAGGCTTGTCTTTGAGTGAAGGGACCACGGTCTCAGGTCACGTTGACGGGGCTGGCTCGCCCCGCATCCTGCTCCGGCCCTTTGGTGTTGGCGCCAGATCGGTCGCGTTGACCAGCACCGGTGTTGCGATTGTGGCCGGAGGGAAATTTGAGTTCAAGGACGTGCCGCCAGGGCAATACACGCTGGTAGTGGAGGGAGCCGAGATTGTCGGTGCCACTCGATCCAATACATCTGTCATCGACACGCCGCTAACAGTTGTACCTGGGGAAAGTATTAACGACATCGAAATCTCGACGTCACAGGCGGCTATGGGTGTCTTGGGCCGCGTCGTCGACGTCACAGGCGCTGACGTCACCGGTGTCATGGTCGTACTCTTTCCGCAGGACCGCGGCCTTTGGGCTCCCCCGTTTTCCCGTGTCCGGGCGGTGAGGACCGACTCCAAGGGGACTTTTCAGGTGCGCCTCCCCCCTGGCAGCTACCGACTCGCAGCCGTCTCGGACCTCGTTGAGGGTGAATGGTTCGATCCTGCATTTTTGGCGGACCTGATCCCGGCATCGCTGCCCGTCGTTGTTGAACCCGGCAAAGTGGTACCGGTCACACTACAGAAGACCTCGCCCCGCTACTGACGGCACTCTCGAACCGGGTGAACCCGACGTAGGCTCGCTGGTGGTAGATTCTGAGCATGATGTCCACGCTACTGCTGTCGTGTGTCCTCGCCCTGACATCGGTTGCCGGTCAGGCGGCGCAGGCCCCTCTGGCCACAGCCGCGTCGGTTGTCGTCACCCCGTCCGCCCCGGTTGTCGAGGTCGACATGCGGCGCCTGAAAGGCCCGCTCGTCCGGCAACTCGCCTGGTCTCCGGATCAGACCGAGTTGTATCTGCAGACGTACGAGGCGAATCGTGACGCCAGCGTCAGGAACACGTTTCACTATGTGATCCCTGTGGTCGGAGGCGCGCCACAACAGGTGGACATCCCACCCTCCGACATCCCCAGGTAAGTACCGATTTCTCGCGATTAGTACAAGAGGATTGTCACGTCAGCGAATATCCGAAAGGCATTGGTATTAAGGGGCTGTCCCTGACATAACCGCGAGTTATCAGACACAGGGCCGATCACGTGTGCGACACGCCGTCCGCATCGCCGACAGCTTTGGCGATCAACCGCGCGTACTGAGGCCGATCCTTCTCACAGTAAGGACAGTCGTCTGAGGTCACACGAACGAGCGTGCATTGCCCTCGTGGCACCTCAACTGGCGTCATGTCGGTAGAGAATTCCGGCGCTTTGCCAGCAGCTTTCCGAGCAGAAGACCATGTGGGCCGATTCGCTCACGCAAGCTCAGTCATTTCGAAGGCACATACTCAGAGAGGTTCGAGATGCCACAAGTGCTGGCCACCATGCTGCGCCCAAGGAAAGGAAAATCACGGTAACAACCGCGACGGATGCGCTCGTCACGTCTGTAGGAGTGACAGCGAAAAGTCTACTTTCGATTATTTTCCCCGAGAGGCTTGCAGCTCCGAGGCCAACGAAGGAACCGATACTGGTGGCGATTGCGGCCTCGCGAAGGGCCAGCACTTGTATCTGTCTCCGTTCGGCTCCGATGGCCATTCGAATCGCAAACTCTTTCGTTCGCCTACCAGAAACGAAGGCGACCATCGCAACCACGCCGGCGACCGTTACGCCCAACGCCGCGAACGCGAGGACAGCGAGGAGCGTCGCGGCCAGCGCACGATCCTGCACTGACTTGGCGAGGCGCGATTCCAGTGAACCGCTCGCCTCAATTCCAGCGGAGGGCTCGACGTCCAGAATGGCACGGCGAAACAATTCGGAGGTCACGGGAGCGGTCTTCGTGCTCAGAACGTACGCTACGGTGCCAAGAGACAATCCTTCCAATGGCTTATACAACCGGAGTCCACCCCGTCGATCAAGAGTTCGGTCGATTGCGTCTGCGACGACGCCCACGACCCGGCCCGGAGACCCATCGCCAAAGACACTTTGCCCAACCACGTTCTCTGGCACGTCGTGCGGCCACAGCCGACCCGCCAGTGCACGGTTAACAACGACGGATTCCCAACCACTGCTAGAGACATCAAAGGGCCCGCCGGCAAGGAACTTCATCCCAGCCACCGTGAAATAATTCGCAGTAACCTCGGCCGGGCGAAGGAGAAGCGCTTTGTGCGATGACCGGATCGTTTGCCCGCCTCCCCCTTCGTACCCGTCGAGCAACAAGCCAACTCCGTCTGCGGCAGCAGCATCGATAACGCTCGGATCGCGCCGTAGGCTGAGCAGAGTTCTCGACACAATCTCAGGGAGCAAGGCCCGCGGTAGGTTATCAGCGTAGGAGACCGTCACCGCGTACGGTTCCAAGGCGAGGCCGAGTTCGCGCGACCAGAGCTTGGCATAAGAGGTCAGAAACAAAACTGCTAGAAGTACGAACAAGACCGCAACCGCGCTTTGCCCCCCCGTGAGGACACTCCGGAACAAGCTGAAGCGCTTCGGGTCCGTGCCATGACTTCCGGACCGAAGACCTTGCGAGGCCGCGATCCTCGCAGCCACCCAAGTCGGATACGCCACGCTCAGTGACAGAACAACGGCAACGACTCCGGTAAGGAGGGCCACCTTCAGGTTGATTGAAGGAAGCCCAAGGCCGATTAGGCCAACCGGGGCGGCCCTCACAATGAGATGCACAAGAAAATTCGCAGCGGTGAGTCCCACTACAGTTGCAATCAAGTGCAAAGTTGCGATCTCGACCAAGAGCATGCGGAGCAGCGCCGCTCTCCCGGCTCCTAACGCCTGACGGAGCGCAAAATCAGCCCCTCGATAAGTGGCTTGCGCGACGAGCAAGGCCGCCGTGTTCGCGGCGCAGGCCAAAGCGATCAACAAGGCCGCAACGAAAGTCACCATGGCCAGCCGGCGTCGACCACCTGCCATAAACTGATCGAGAGGCTCGACTGTCACATCAAAACCGGTGTCACGGAACGTGACAGCCAAAGCCGCCCGCACTCGCTCAGTCGCTACACCTGGCTGTCTTCGGGCGATCACGGTAAGGGAATCGACGCCGAGCGCTTGCCCCGTTGACCAGGCGATCGCCTGGAACTCCCGCACAGCGAGAGCGTCTGGGCGATACTCGATCTCTGGCACCGGAAACAGGAACCGCGGGGGGAGCAATCCACCGATGGTGAACGACTCGTTATCAAGAGTGCGGAGTGTAGAGCCTACCGACTGATGGCCGCGAGCTCCGGCAACCTGATTCTCACGGGTCAGAATAATGCTGAACGCCATTGATGGGGTGTTCGGGCCAGCACCCAGCAGCGACAGCAGGTTTGATGACACGGGTCTCACCGACAATGCGAAACTGCCATCGCTCGTCAGGAACCGGTGCCGACGAGCTACTCCATATCCAGCGACGTCGCTGAACAACTCGGTTCGTGAACGCCATTGATCCAGTGTGGGCACAGACGACGGCTCGAACGGCTCTGCAAGCGAGGCCAAAGCGCGCGTCGTTCGAATCGCAAGCAAATTCTCCGGAGCCCGATAAGGAAGAGGGTTCAGCAAGTACGGGGCGACGAGAGCGAAGCTCGTGGCGCACAGACCCAGACCAATGGACAGCACGGCAATGGCACCGACTGTCGTCGTTCGACGCACAACGAGAACGCGGAGGTTGCTTCTTACCTCATGGGCGAACGAAAACAGACCGGATCCACTCATGATCTCACCCGCTGAACCTCACAGTAGATCGGAGACTGTCGACGGTTAGCGAAAATGGGCAGGCCCAAACTTGACATTCAAAGCGATTTTTTGAACCATCCGGTCCTCAATCAGCAGGTCGCCCTCGAACACCTTCAGTGAGTGCGGCAACCAGATTCCGTCGACAGACCGGTAATCGGAAAGCTCCATTCGGGTCCCAACGCGTTCACCCGTTGGCTCGCCTGACATCGTCCGAACGATACGTTCGTACGATACCGTTGACGGCCGGCCGGTCTTCGAGTCGACCACTATGACGACGGCAACACCGTTCGGATCCCGAAGGCGGATGTCCGGGCCGTTGCCTCCTTCTAGAGTAAATGGAAAAACAGTGTTGAGCCTCCATGAGAGTGGCAATATGAAGTAGCCAAACACCTCTCTGAATCGCCACTGCAACGGACCCTCGCCGATGTTGGTGTTGCCGGCAAAGCCCCAGCGGTTCTGAACACCCGGTAGGCTGGTCATCCGACTTTGAACGAGAAAGTGATCGGGAAGCTTGACATCTACGACCTTCTCGGACTGGATGAACTGGAAGGGTAGCGGCGGTGCACTGCCTCGTCTGGGCTGGGCCACACGATCTCGCTGGAGCAAAGTCACGGAGAACGACTCAAGCGACCTGAGTTGGGATGCTCCTCCGAGTGCATCGAGAACCTTACCCGGGAATGCAGCTGACTCCTGCGACGGGCGAAAACGGTCCGGCTCGGGCGGTGTGCTGCTCCAGCCCTTCACACCATGCAGGAACATGAGAACGCCAATTGCCATGACAGCACGAGCTTGACGGATCGGCACAGGATCATCTCCCCGAAAGCGTAGCGTCGATTCGCTCTTCAATCTCACGCAAGTTGCTGTACCCCGACCAGCGAACGACGATCTCCACCTCCCGTCCGACGCGGTTCCCCAAGAAAAACGTCGGCGTCGAATTGACTCGTAGCGCTTCGCCCAAGGCAACTTGGTCCGCGACAGCTAGCCGCAAACGACCCCGGCTGCACTCGGGCTCGATTAGGCCCAACTCCCTGCCCAAGGGGCCTAGTGAGTCAGGTGAGAGGTTGCCTCGGCGGCTAAAGAAGGCCTTGTGAACCTCCCAGAATGTCCCGTTCTCTGCCGCACACTCAGCTAGGGTGGCGGCTCGAAACGATACGCTCTGTGAGCCAGGCAATGGACGATGATAGAACGCGAACAACATCTTGCCTGTTTCAACGTACTTCCGACTCAAGCTGGCAAAAGCGCCTTCGTCGAAGTTAATGCAAAACTTGCAGCTGTAATCGCCGAACTCGGCGAGCACCAAACGCGCATCTAGAGGTCCGAGAGTGCCTGCCGCCAAGTCAAGTGGGAACCTAGGCAAGCTGGCGGGGGCTCCAGCGTCGGCAGGCTGTTCGACAGCCCCACGGAACCCATAACCAAGAGCCAACACAGCCAGGGAGAGCTTTAGAAAAGTAGCCCAACGCGAACTGGTCGATCGCGGCATCAGTCCCGCTCCCGGTCCAGAGGTATCCTGGTCGGCATGTCCTGCCTCTCCAGTTGAACTCCTAAGGCCGAAGTGAGCGCTATCTGCCCTGGAGGAAGTCGCATGCCGTTCAAGAAGTATGCTGGAACCGCAGTCACTCCCAAGGCGTGGGCCATCTCCACGTCTTCACGAATCCTCAGGCGAGTTCGTTCAGCGACCTGCTGAAAAGTCGTCCAAACACCGCGGCGCTCCAATTCATCTTGGACAAGCTGCGGCGACAGCACCGTCGTTCTGGCCAGAAGCCAATCTGTCATTTCCCTGGCGGCGGCAGATCCTTGGGTCAGTTCCATCGCGACCACCGCTGCGGCGGCTTCGCACGCTCCGGTCGAGGGGCCCAGGACGTAAGGATTGCAGTCGGGATCCAGCGGAAAGTGACGAATGACGACGGACGTACGGAGGCCCTGTAACTCGACTTGGTCGATCTGGTCCAGACGGGCGGCGAAGCTGTTCGGAAAGAGCGTCCATGGGTAAGTCGCAAACGCTACAACAGTTGCTGTCGCTCCGGGCACGAGGAGTTCCGGCGCGGGCCGGCTCCGAGCAATCGCCGAGGTGTACCAGCGGCGAAAGTTCCTATCTTGCTCAACGTGCTCACCGATCCAGGAAAGGAAAACATTCAGGCCGGCAAGACTAACGCATACCAATAAGCAGGCGCTATAAACTTGGGCGGTCCTTGGGTCCGTGCGAAGGACGCTCCACTCAGACGCGAGCGTCGACGGTCCGAGGCGCTGCCACTCATCGGTCCTGATGCAAATAGTGACCAAGACACCGATGGCGCAACACCATACCACGCCCTCCGGCCACGTCCATGTCCCCTTCTGAGCGAGCCAAGCCCCAACTCCAACGACAATGATCGACCACAGTGCGGCCAAGGCTGTCGTTACCGGACGTGTGGGCCATCTGATCTGGAAATAGACGGACGCCAAGAGCGCAGCGGCAAGCAATATGTCGATCGGTATGCTGCCCACGACGTTTGCGGTCACAAAGGCGGGTGATCGTGGAAACAGGGCCGCTGGAAGGTAGCCGGCTGCTGACATGACAGCCAACCCACCCCCAGCGGCAGCCGCCAACGCTGCCAGAAAGGAAAAAGCCTTTGTCATCCCTGCGGGGAGGGAACGCACATCTGGCATGGCAGTCTCGACTATCTAATTCTCCGCAGAAGGAGACGGTGGGATCACGTAGCAGTCCGGGCAGCTGTGTTGGCAGAAGAATGCCCCCTCACATGCCGGGTCGGTCCAGGAGATGAAGCAGTCGTTTGGATTTCCTTCGTCGCACGATGGGCAACCAACCACTCCGATGAAACAATCTCCACCGCAGGCCTCAAGGCAGTTTGGCGGTGGAGCGATTCGTTCATAGGCCGCCAAGCCAAGCGTGACGCAGCCCGCGAGCCCAAACGACAGCAACAGACGTACGACGACGGAGCGTGACTGTCTCATAGCGATCTCCTTTTCCGGTAGCGAGAGGAACGGGACGCCATCCCCAGATGGAGCTTGACAGGGTAGCATAAACTATGGTTGAATCGCCAAACGTATCGCGCCGTCCTAAATGTTACCGACCGGATCCTGGTCGCGCCATAAATGGTGTTACCGAAGCTGATGTCCCGAAGGAGGGCATCAGCGTGGGGCCACGGGCAAAACGGGAGTATGTGGCGCAGATGCGAGATCGCCGATAGTCCGTATGAAGTGGGTGTTTCCCTGACGTAACGTGGGATTATCAGACACAGGGCCGATCACGTTGGGCGGATTGCAGAGCTCAACACTGCGGCGCAGTGTAACGCAAGGGCTCCGAACCAGGCCAGCTGCGGCTGAAGGTCGGCGGAGGCCCCAATCGGGCCTGCCCAGGGCATACCTCCGGCCGCCCGCATTCGCACGATCGTCGTGTCGGTCGGTTGGTGGGAGGGTTCGCCTCGTCAGCCGACGCCTGGCCACTCGGGCTCGACGTCGGCCCACGGCAGCGGCGGCGCGCGCCCGGCACGGGCTTTCGGCACGACGTCCGACAAGCCCAGATGCCGAAGAATGCGCCCGACGACCGCCGCGTCGCGAATCAGCGCCACCAACGTCATCCGCCCCGCACAACGCGGGCACGCGAGCACGTCGAAGCTGAAGCTGCGCTCCATCAGTTCGGCCCACGAGCGGTTCGGGCGGCGGCCGACACGTCCGCCATGAACACACGCGCGCGCCGCATCCGGCGGGCCCACGGCATCATCGACCGTCGCTGGCACCACCGCCTCGCGCCACGCCGCGCGCGGCGCCAGGACCCCGTAGTACAGGATCAAATTGATGCGCGGCCGGGGTACCAACGCCGCCAGGCGCTCCAGGAACTCGACCGGATCGAACACCAACTGCGCGGTCCCGTCCGCCCACCGCCGGCGCAACTCCAAGACCACCTGGCCGTCCGACGACAGGTGCACACGATCCTGCCCCACCGCCGGACGCAATGCGTACCGGCACAACCGCTCGAGACGGTCACGCGCCCCGGCACACACGGCGACTGCCGCGTGCAGATCGAAGCTCCGAATCCGCGCATGCCACGGGCCCGGCGCATCCTCCGCTGTCAGGCGCACGAACCGATCGTCGCCCCACCGCCGCACCGGTCGTCCGGCTCGCGGTCCCAACGCCGCGACGCCGCGCACCGACGCCGCCGCCAACCCGGCCAGCGTGGGCGCATCGTCCGCAAACGGATCAACCCACGCCATCGCCGTCGTCCGCGATCCCGCGTCGTACCAACAGTTGCTGAATCCGTCGCGCGATCGTCATCAGCAGCGTCGACAGGTCTGGCGGTGCATCCGGTGACACCGCGTGAAACCGCGCGACGCCGTCCCCGTCGCGCGCGAACACGCCGTCGAGCACCATGGCGTGCAGATGCACGTTCAGGTTCAGCGCGGATCCGAAGCGCTGGACGATCACGACGGCACCACCGCGTCCGTTCGGCACGCCGCGCACGCGGGCCTGGCGACGGTACCAGCCGAGGACTGCCCGCACATACACCGCGATCACTGCCCGGCACAAGGCATGGTCCCACGCCAGCGCGTATCGCACCCGTGACGGCAGCGTCAGTACCCACTGCCGTACTGGCACGTCGGGGAACACGTGGTCCACCAGATGCGCCGCGCGCTCGGTCATGCGACGACCGCCACAGCTCGGACAGAAACCTCTACCCTTGCACGAGAACGCCACTAGTCGTTCCTGTCGGCACGCCGCACACCGGAATCGCGCGAAACCCGCCGCGAGGCATCCGCACGTCAGAAAGTCCTCGAACGCGCGCTCGACAAACTGCGGCAGCCCCTGCCCGTCCCGCCCCTGGGCCACGCGCGCGCGAAACGTCTCGTAG
>Ga0163152_10006011_pt1 | contig 13945 bp, 12 predicted proteins | sample OliLakLV19MP8IB2_FD_148635 | JGI IMG/M metagenome (GOLD analysis project Ga0163152, IMG submission 148635) | Freshwater microbial mat bacterial communities from Lake Vanda, McMurdo Dry Valleys, Antarctica - Oligotrophic Lake LV.19.MP8.IB-2 | ecosystem: Environmental > Aquatic > Freshwater >... | reverse complement strand
GAAGGCAACGATAGAAGAAGCTGTGGGTGATCTCTACCGAACGAGCGAGAACGCCTATGTGGACGCTCGCGAAGACGAAACCGTGTCCCGCTATGGACGGCTTTCGGTGACTCGTTTCCTTGGACGTCTGTTCAGCCGGCGCGGGCCGCTCCAATCTCCTTCATCCGAACCGCGCATGCTCCCAGCGTCGCACACAGCGCAATAGCACCCGCCCCCCAGGACAAACGTAACAAGATTTCGCCGACGGTGGGTGTTTCCCATCCACCCTGGAAACTCTCGAGCACCAGGAAGTTCGGATTCCACACACGTACGATGCGAAACAGTGCACTGAGCACGGGCGACACAAGCGCCCCACCTTCTTCCGCCACACCGTGCAGTCCCGACACTCCGCTCGAAAAATGTCCGAACAGGAATAGGCCGATGCCTGCAAGCAGAGCAATCACTGGCCGCACGAACACGCCCAGCAGCGCACCCACCGAAAGCGCCAGCGCCGTTTTGGTTGCACAGAAGAGAAACATCACCAGCGCCGGACGGGAAAATGCGCCCTGAGATTCGTCCGCGAGTGCAAACGCCACTCCGCGGAAAAGAAACAGCGCGAGCGCCAAAGCGGCAAGCAGTGCCGCAAGTCCCGAGAGGCGCCCTAAATAGAGGGTGTGCTTGCCGACGCCGCGCGGCACGAGCAGTTCCGCCAGACCGCGACTGGTGAAGTCACGTGAGAAAAGACCGGCGCCGAGGAACAAGGCGGTGAGAAAAGTCACTGCGTCCACCAGGAAATAGGTGGAAACATCGACCAGACGGTCCTGATAGGACAGAGCCGCGCCTGACAGCGCCGCAAGCGCGGTGAGGATAAGAACTCCCGTGCCCGCAGCAATCCACACCACCTGTCCGCCGAGGTTCTCTCTCCACGTGAGTTTCCACAGATGCACAATGTTCATGGAACGTGTTTCCTTCATGTGAATGAAAGTCCTGGGGCGCACGATCATTCGGGGAGTGCGCAACCCATGGCCACGCGCACCGAACCGTCTTCCACGAGCCAGGTGCGATCGCACGTGTCGCGCAATGCGCGCGTGAGTTCGTGCGTCGAAACGATAAGAAAGAGACCTTGATCTTTGCGCAACGAAACAAGAAGTTCCGCGAGTTCGACGCGGGCCCACGGATCAAGGCCCGAGAACGGCTCGTCGAGAACAAGCCCGCGTGGCGAATGCGCAAGAGCGGCCCAGAGAAGTACGCGCTGCTGCTGGCCCTTCGAAAGCCGGTGTGCGGGAACGTCAAGAAACGACTTTACCGAGAGATGAGGGTAGGCGAGGAGTGGATTGCTCGCGCGCTCCAAGGCTTTGTCGGGATCCTCTCCCAGCAGGAACGCGAGAAAGTGGCGCGCCTTGAGCGACGGCGGAATCAGCGGGTGCTCGGGAAGGTAGCCGACGACCTCCTTGGCTAGCGTCCGCGCGCCGTACCACTCCACTTCTCCCCGCGTGGGTTTCACGAGTCCAAGTAGCGTGCGCAGCAGCGTGGATTTGCCTGCGCCGTTCCTGCCAGCCAGGCATACGAATTCCGGCTTCTCCAGAGTGAGTTCGGGCACGTCCCACAGTGTCCGTCGCAGCTTTTTTTCGAGCAGATCGTCGCTCTCAACGACTTTCGCCAGACCACGTGCGTGCAGGATGGGCTTGTTCATGGTGCGTTTCCTTTTCCGGGGACGCAGACGCCTTCACCCTCGCGAAGGTAACGTGTTGCACGCGGAAACGCGCGAGCAATGACGCGACAGAGTGTCCGCCGCGCTCGAGGGTCTGTCACATAAGGGTCATCGCCGCGTGCGAGGCGCGAGGCGAGTTCCCCCACCCATTCGGGCACTTTTGGTCTTGTCGCAAGCACACTGTAGGCGTGCGCCGCTTCGCGAATGTCGCGCAGAAACGCATGGGCGATGAAACCAGCGAGGAGGGGGACCTGCGTGTTCACGCGATCATCGATGAGGCCTTGCCGTACGACTTCATACGCACGTGGTGCGTCGTCTTCCTCGAACAGGAAATACATTGTGGGAAGCGTGTAAACCTCGCTCATGCCGATGCGCCGTGCCGCGAGCGTCGGAAGCGCGTCGAGGCTCGTGAGCAGCCGTTTGCGCAGGGGCGCGTCCGGCGTCGTTTTGAGCATGCGCGCGTTGTGGAACGCATCGACACTGTTTGAGAGTATGGCAAGGCCCGAGAGTACGTCGGAGAGTTCCTCGTGCCCAAAGAAAAAGTGTCGTCGCGAGACGCCATTCAACACAGACTGTGGGCCCTTCCGGGCCAAAGCTGTCGATTGCTCGTTTTGCGTGGCATCGCTCCTGGCGGCTGCGCGCCAGCTCGCTTCACTCGTGGTCTGCGGCAGCAAGGCCCACGAAACCAGCCCGCACATCGCGAAGCCTGCGAGCCCGACTCCCCCGAGCGACAAAGAAGTGGCGCGCATCACGCGAGCGATCTCAGCACATTTTCAAGGATGATAACGAGACAGCCAAGCCCCACGAGCAGGATGATGGGCCCCAGGTCCACCAACTGGTGTCCGCTGCGGAGGACAAGCTTGGGAAACCTACGGGTGAGGGCGCGTGCCGGAGGATCCGCGAGCAGGTGGATCCACTTGACGATGGGGCTTGTTTCGTCGGCACGCACAAGGCGCAGAATGGCCGAGGCGAGCAGGACAAAGGTATAGGTGCGCACAAGATAAATCAGGATCTGTACTATCGTGCTGAGCACGAGATTCATGGCCAAGGGAACATCCTTTTCCGCCGCGGCGGACTTCGAGTCGAGGGATCCGGTGTCTGGAGTGTAGCGGAAGGCAATCCTTGCCCTCAAGGGCGTCAGCATTTCCGACGCATGAGGCACGTGCTGTGCTCAAAGCCGACCGCAGGAGATCCGATACGACGCTCAGGTAGGCGGAACCACGCCAGCGAGGGCCTCATGACGTTCGGCAAGCCTCTTATCGAGGTGGGCAGCAATCTCTTCGAGCTTATCGAGTTCACGGTTTCAGGCCGTCCATTCGATCGTCCCGGCGTGCTCGGCACCACGACCAAAGAAGAACGCCCCAGCGTGTTCGCAGTGAACGTCGCGAAGGTGCGCGAAGTCATCCGTCTTCCGGACATCACGCCGTGCCTCACCACTTCGCCCGAAGTGCTTGGCGTGTTCAATCTCCGCGGCATCCCCATCCCCGCCATTCATCTGGCCGCAGCACTTGGTTCGCAGAACGAACCCATCGGCCCAGGCAGTCAGGTCATCGTCACCGAATTCTCACGCCGTGTGGCAGGCTTTGTTGTCCATGGTGCGCGTCGCATCCGGCGAGTGAGCTGGGACAAGGTGCTGCCACCGTCGTCCGAAGCTTTTTCGGCCATCACGGGCATGATGCTCGTGGAGAACGGGGAGTTCGTATTTATTCTCGACTTTGAGCGGATCCTGCTCGACATCGAGAAGCCGCGCGACCCGCATGGCGGCATGCGTCCGCCCGACGTGCACGTGCATCTTCCTGCGGGGTTTGCGCAGGGCCTCGCACCCAATGCGGCCGCCGCACCCGGTGGTTCGGGCGGGAAGAAGCCGCTCGTGCTGGTGGTGGATGACTCCGCAACGGCACGCCGTGCGCTCACCGATTTTTTGCGCTCACTGGAGGTGGATGTGCTTGAATTCGGCAACGGTGAAATCGCCTGGGAGTATCTTGAACAAGAGACGCCGCCCCATGGCACCGTGCTTGTCAGCGATGTGGAGATGCCGCGCATGGACGGTTACTCTCTCGTGAAACGCGTGCGTGAGAGCCCCAAGGAGTCGGTGCGTGGCATGTCTGTCATCATGCACTCGTCCCTGACAGGCGAAGCCAATCGCGACCGAGCCATCAAAGTCGGCGCCAATGCTTACGTGAGTAAGTTCAACAGGAACGAAATACTTGATGCCCTACGGGCCGCGTTGCCTCACCTGCGGGACAAGACACCCGCGAAGGCTGCCGGATGAAAGGCGAAACCGAAGTCTATAACCCCGGTCAGATGATTTTCCGCGAGGGCGATCCCAGCGGCGGCATTTATTTCGTGAAAGAAGGCCGCATCGAGATCTTCCGGGAGCGCGACGGTCTGCAGGTGTCGCTCGGATTTAGCAACCCCGGCGACATTCTCGGCACGGTGACTATTTTCTCGCGCGATCCGCGCTCCGCCAGTGCGCGGGCGATTTCCCAAGCGACGGTGCTGCATGTGGGCAGCGAATCGCTCGAGGCGGGCTTCAAGGACGTGCCCGTTTGGGCGCAGGCAGTCCTCAAGGATGCCGTCGCACGCTTGAAATTCGTTGACGAAAAGTTGGTGGATGCAAAGCTTTTTGAAAAGAAACTCATCGGACGCGTCGGCACGCCCTATCAACATGCTGCGCAGATGGCAGCATTCCTGGCTTCTCTCGTGGCAACAGGCACCATATCGGAAGATGGCGTCGTCCTGTTTCCTTTGAAGGGATTTGTTCCTCGTTGCGAGCTTGTTATCCTGCGCCGCGCCGAATATCTGGAAAGCGTGTTTCGCGCTTTCACGGGATCAGGCCTGGTGAAGGTGGTGGAAGACAAGAAATGGGGTCCATCCGTCTCGAAGCCCAAGGCGCAGCTGCTCGAGGAGTTCGCCGTGTTCTGCTTGCAGGCAAGCAAACAAGGGCAAGCCCGCTTCGCTCCGCCAAAGCTCTATCCATGGATGAGCGCGCTCGTAAGACTCGGCAAGAAAATTGAAGGGCGTGGACCACTCTCACCGGCGGAACTCGCAGCCGAGCTGTCGAAGGAGATGGGACGCAGCGTGAGCGAAGCGATGGTGGGCGAACTCGTGGCGCATGGGGTGGTGCGCACCTCCGGCGGTGACGGAAAAATCGCTTACAACGCGGTGCAAATCAATCGTCGTATCGTGTTTGAAAACACTTGCCGCCTGCTCAAGGAATGCAAGGACGGCAACGAAACGGAAGCCGGAAAATGAATATCCGAGTCGACCAAGCCGCACTGTGCGTCCTTGTTGCCGTTATCGGCGGCTGCGGTGACGCTGGAGCGCGCTATAAGGTCAAGGATTTTTGCGAGGCGAACCCCGACTCGCGCATATGCGATGGCGGCCCGCAAAGCGGCGATCCGGATCTTCTGCCCGAGTTCTACAAACTCGTCACAGGCGTCTGGAAATCAGCGTGCACGGTTTCGCGAGAATACCCGCCCGCTTTTTCCACGGACACATTGCGCTTTGAAGACAAGTCGGTGTTCAAGCGCACCTACGAACTTTTCAGCGACAAGGACTGCAAGACGCGTCTGATGGAGTTTTCCGACACGGGCTCCACCACTGTTCAGAAGAAAGCGGCCACGGCTTCGTACTCCGTGGTGTTCACAATGGAAAAGTCCACGCTCACTCCTTCTTCTGAAGAGGGTGCTTCCATCCTGAAAGACTCGGAAGCCTGCAAGAAAACCGACTGGGTCGCTCTCCGCCAACAGGATCTCGCCTCGTGCGCCTACGTTTTCCACGCCGATCAGGCGGACGAGGAGTCGTTCTCGCTCGCGGGCCTTGAATGGTTCGAGTTTGTCACGGTAAAGAGCGATCAGATATTTCTTTCAAAGAAGATCAAGGCGGAACTGTATCTGCCCAAATCCGATTTCGCCCCGACCGCGTCCGACGATCTGTTTCCTTACAGGAAGCAGTGAGCCCTACTTCTTCTGGTTCCGAGCGACATGTTCTGCAAACTCAAGGGCGAACTGCTCTGGAGTCAGGAAAAGCGCGAGGAGATCGAGGACCCCGTGGTTCACTCCACGATGGCCTTTTTCCACCAGCACGTAGTTCACATTGGACATGATGATGGAGAAGTTGGCTCGGTAAAATGGATGCACGAGAGAACCTACCTGTATAAAATGCGCCAGCCGTTTGAAGAGTTCAGCGTCCGAGCCATTGTGGTCCCGGACAGCTTCCATCGCCTGCGCGAAACCGTCGAGCACCGGCTTTTGATGCGTGCTCAGCAAGTAGAAATGATAGAGCCGGCCGTTGACCTTGCAGATCTCGGGTGCGATTTCGTCGGAGTACGCCGTGTTCGAAAACTTTTTGCAGTCGTTATGCGCAGCGCGATCACGGATGGGTGGCACGGGTGTGGCCGTGAGGTTCGGGTAAGCCTCCACCAGCCGCTTCGAAGGTTCGTCCCCAAATTCTTTCAACGTCAATTCGAGAATGGGTCTTCGCTCCAAAGCCTTGTCCGCGGGAGTGAATTCGTGGCGGAATTGACCAGGCATCATGCGTGCGGCACGCTTCTCAAAATCGTAGCGGCCCTGCTCGCTCTCGATCGGGTTGCCTATGTACTTGACCGTTCCACCTTCCGCCGATCCCGTGATGGAAAAACTGTGCTGAGTCCGCAGCATTTCCAGGAACGGACGCGAGTCTTTGCGGTGGTACCACGGCGCGAATGCCTGGTGAACACCTGCATGGAGGTTGTCGAGGTAGTCCTGATCGACGTCAGCTTGTTTCGGATCACGCACCGAGGTTCGTTTCCACTCGGAGTCTTTCGGACCGGGATGTCCGCTCTTCAGCTCTGACGATCCCGCGTCGACGACCGAACGCGCGCTTGATGAGTTGAAGGTGCGCGGTTTGCAACCAGCCGCTCCGAACAAAGAAAACGACAGGACCCATGACAGTGCGGTGCCGTGGACTCTGCATACGGATTTCAAGTTCATTTCTGAGACCTTTCCTTGTCTTTGTACCGCCTGCGGTGACAGTCGCTACAGGCGAAAGAAATTCATTTTCTCTGCCTCTGCCGTGGGCCGAGGTTCAGTCTACGGTCGAGGTTTCGGACTGGTCGGTCCGCAGTTCGGGCAAGGGCGGAACAAGGCCCAAAGGGCATGCCTCTGGGTTCGCTTTGATGTCGAGGAAACAGGCTTTGAACAGCGCGACGAGATCAGTGCGTGTCTTTCCCGCCGAACCTTCATAGTGTCCGTGCCCGTCGTCCACGTTCGGAAAATTCTTCTGCGCAAAGATCGACTTGTGCCAATTTATCAGGTCCGTTCCTGCCAGGTCCGCATGCATGCCCTTGCAATGGACGTCCGCACTCGCGAGCTTGTCTTGGCAGTAACCGCTTGCTTGCGCACCTTGCCGCACCTGAAAATAGCCTCCGCCTATCCGGTGGCAGCTCGTGCACGAATTTTTTCCGAATTCGATGTGCTTGGGCGTCCATGTGCCCTTCGTCGAAGCTGATTCCAGTCCTTCACGTCCCACAACGATGTAAGGCACGGACTTTGCCTTCGCTATCGACTCGAAATTCCGAGGAATGCCGGAACTTCCGTTCATGTATGCAGCCGGTGCCGTTGCTCCGAGGGTCTTGGCGACCTCGCGATGAAGAATAGTGCTGTTACGAATGAACGGGTAGGCCGCGTGGCAGCGCACACAGCGTGTGAGGTTATTGCTTCCCATATCGGCGGGTGACATCCAGTATTTTTCAGAACCGGGCTCGCCGGGCACTGGCATGTTTTCGCCGGAGACGGGCTCGAAAAACGACGAATTTTTCAAATCCTCGACGTTCGCCTGCACGGCCATTCCCGAGCTGTCCTTCAGGAAGCGCTTGGTCTCGAGGAAGCACGTTTGCCCGGTCGATTTCCGGTGACCAATCACCCCGACGCTTTCGAAACGCGGATCTTCGGCAGGGAGAACGTGGTTCGCGCGGCGGCAGTCCACGATCCATGTGACGTCCTTGTCCGCCGTATCCGCCCATGCGCCGATGCGGGCGTGGGGAGCACAACGGTAATCGGTCGGCCCCGAAAGACTGGGGTTGAAACAACCCATGCCTTGTTTGAACGCCACGCGCTCGCCGGGAATGTCCTTGTAGCCAACCCGGATGAACTCGTTTGCCGAGGTTTTTGTCCACACCGCGATCTCGTCAATGGGACTGCAGCTGAACGATGGTATGGGACCAAGCGCCTGCGCGCATTCGCGTGCGTAGTCAGTGAGCGAATAGGACGACACAGACCCCTTGGCTTCCTGTGTCCCTTTTGTTGCCGCTTTCTGCGCTGCAGGAACACAGCTGAATCCAATAAAAAGTGGCGAAAGTAACAAAATCATCGAGAGCATCGAACGCCGCATGCAAAAACCTCACTGACTTGAGCATCCGGATTTTACGGATTCGCAGGTCTATCGGTGAGGCAGGTGCGGGTCTTGAATCAAAAGTGCTTCGTCGCGATCTTTTTTAGGTTCACACTTCTTGGTTCTCAGTTTCGAGTGAGGATGCTGCTCTGGGAGCGAGTCCACAGCTCGCGGGCGGTGCTTTCTCCGAGTTCTCCTGAGAGCACATTCGCCAGAGACTCACGGCCCTGGCAGGCGCGTGCGAGCATTCCGCGCCAGTATCCGAGCGCATCGTTTCCTTGACGCGAAAGATGATTGACCAAAAGGAAACTCTGCGCGTAAAGGCGCGACACGTCGAGCGGCGGTGCCTTGGCAAACGATTCGTCGAGCAGTGGGCTCGCTTCGGAGGCGTCCTTGCCTTTCTGCTTTAGGAGGTTGAGCGCACCATCACGCTGACGGCCTTCCTGGCGTTGCGCAAGTCCTTCGCCGAGCCACGAGGGAATCGTATCGCCGCAGAACGCGTAGAGGTAAGCGTGGGTGGTCTCATGACGCGCCACCTTCGCGAGCGCTTGCGCAAGATGCGCAGTCGTCTCACCCGTTTTTGAGGAACGGGCACTGAGTTTCGGCACGGGAATGCTGATGAGCCCATCAAAAAGTCCGCCCGCCCACGGAGGGGCGTTGGTATAGTCCTGAAAATTTTCCTTGGGATAGAGAAACGCCTTCACGCGTGTGGTGGAGGGAACCGGGCCCATGAGAGTCGAGAGCTCCGTGAGTGTCTCCTCCATTGCCTGTGCCACCACCGGGGCTAGGGACGCCGGCAAGCCGGCGGCTGCCGCCACTTCCACCACACCACCGCGTTCCACACTTTCCTGTGTGTGAGAAAAAGCGCGTTTCAATTCGAGGCGCTTCCGTCGCGAAATGGTGAAGGCGTCACTCTCCGGAAGTTCACTGAGGAAATAGCCGGCACGATCGAGCTCGTCGCCACGTAGCGCCATGTCGACCAACACGCGCAGACTCTGAGGATCTTTTGTTGCGTCGAAGAGATCTTCAAAGAGAGACGAAGCGAGGTCGACATTGCCGAGTTTGAGTTTCAGTGAGGCCAGTGCACGCGCGGCTTCCGCATTGCCGAGACGTGCGCTCTCCTCCAGGCATTTTTCGGCATCAGCGAGCTGCTGTGCCTTTACTTTCACTAGCGCCAGGGCGAAGAGGGCGGTGGCCAGGTTCTCTCGCGCGGCGGTGTCGGTCGGACGTGCAAGAACATCCTTTCGCAAAAGGACGATGGCGCCTTCATAGTCCCCGGTCTGGAAGCGCCCCCAGGCTCCACCGAGGCCAGCCTGGTTTGTGGTTTGCCCGGTGATGGTGGCAGTGGCTTGCTGCGCAGGTGCGGCTTTGATTCCAGCGCCGGCTGGCACTGATTCTGCGCCTGCAGCACCGAGCATCGGAACAAGCGCGGAGACGCTGTCGAGAGGTGAGGAAGTGTGGCGCGCGCGGTCGTTCCACACGACGACCGCAGAGAAAGCCGCGGCGAACACGACGCCCCCCAAGAGCACAGTGCCGAGCGCTTTCATCTGGCGGAACTCCTGGCTCTTACGTCCGATCGAGCACGCACAGAACTTCCATGTGCGAAGTGCCCGGGAACATGTCGAACGGTTCGAAAAAGAGGGCCTTATAGCCTGCGAGGCAAAGCGCCTGCGCGTCACGCAACAGCGTATCAGCAAAGCAACTCATGTACACGATGCGACGGGGCGCCAACTTGGCGACGGCCTCGAGCACTGCGGGCTGGCAACCACGGCGCGACGGATTGATGGTCACAACGTCGAAATGCGAGCCCTCGCGCGTGCTGACGTCGGCTATCACGTCCTCAGCGCGTCCCTGATGGAATTCCGCATTTCCCACTTGGTTGGAACCGGCATTGTGACGCGCATCCGCGACAGACGAAGGGCTCTCCTCGATACCCACCACGCGCTTGCAGCTCTTGGCGAGCAGGAGGGAAATCCCGCCCACGCCACAGTACAGATCGAGCGCTGTTTCGTTCGGCTGCAAATCGGCAAGCTCGGTGATGCGGTTGTACATGCGTTCGGCCACGTGCGGATTCACCTGGAAGAAACTCTCGGCGCTCACACGCAGGGCGAGACCGGATATTTCTTCGTCGAGGAAGCGCGCGCCCGAGAGGGTGATACTTTCACCTGAAGGAGTGTCCGCATCGAAAATCGCGTTGCCGGCTGTGGAATTTACGTGCAGCAGAACGCCGCGCAGCGTGGTGGAAAAGCGCTCCATTAGTCCGCGGGCGAGTGGTGCGAAACGGGCCTTGTCGCCATTCGTGGCAATAAGAGTCACGAGGGTCTGGCGCGAGCGGTGCGCTGTGCGCAAGACAACGTAGCGCAGATCGCCCTTGCGAGTGCGTTCATCGTAGACGCTGATGTCTTCGTCCTTGATCATCGTGCGCAAGGCGCTGACGATGGAATTGATGTGCGGGGTCTGCACGGGACACCCGCCGATGTCGATGACGTCATGGGTGCCGGGCCGGTACAGGCCGATGTTGATCCAACGCTTCGGTTTTTCGCCGGGCGCGCGTCTGTCGGCATGGAACCGGTCAACGCGTTCGCTCAGCACGAGCTTTGCCGTGTGGCGGTATGCAAAGCGTGCGTCAGAGGGGGCGCAGTCCATAATTTTGGTGCGTGCGAATGTTTCGCCTTTTGCCGCCACCAGCGTGCGAAAATCCTGTGTCTTGATCTGAAGCTGCTTGCGATAATCGAGATCGAGCAGGGTGCATGCGCGGCACTCGTTGAGCACGCGGCAAGGATCTTCGTGAGAAACGAATTCTCGAGCCTGGTTTTCTCGCGCTGTGACCATGCGCAGCGAAGGAGCCACGGCAACCGGTGAGTGCATGTAGTCATCACCGCGAGGCGACGTGCCGCGGGCAGGGGCACCCCGAGACGAAGAGCCGCGATCGTTTCCTGATCCGCTGTTACCTTGTCTGTTGTTTCCTTGCGGGCGCCCTTGGCTTGGGCGGCCTGACCCTTGGCCCGGGCGGTCGGTGCCAGGACGGCTTGGAGCTGGACGGCCCGAACCGGCAGGACGGCCTGAGCCAGGAGGGCGGCCTGAGCCTGCAGGACTCAGACCTGGACGGCCCTCACCCGCACGGACGGCGCCGCTGCGGTTCCCGCTGTTGCGATCGGGGCCCTCACGGCCCACTTCAGGGCGGCTTGGGGCTAGTTTCTGCGGAGGGCGGCGGGCGTCGGTCATGGCTCTGCTTTCTTCCTGTTTCGCGAGGGATTTTGGGGCCATCGGTTGTCAAAAATCGGGAAAAATACGGCCAGGCGACGAGCACGGGAACTAAGTCCTCGCGATTTCGTCTGCAAGGCTTACTGGCTCCAGTAGATCTTTTCAATGGCGATCTGGGAATTACGCGTGCGCAAAGACCCGGTAGGCAAGCGCCGGTAAACTTTGTAGTCGAGCTCGCGCGTCAATGCTGTCCAGGTTTTCGCGATATCGGCCCACCGCACGAACTCTATGGGAGTCGAAGCGGACTTGCTAGGCTTGTGCAGGTACACGTCGCCGGCAATGTGAACGGCCGCGTGCTTGAGGCCCACGTACGAACCACCTTCCGTGGCATCGTCGAACGCTACCACGTCACCGAAATGCATGCCCGCGGCAATTTCCGATCGCGTGAGCTCGCGGTAGCCGAGCCACAACGCCTCCGCGAATTCGTCGTTGTTGATGAGCGCGGCGTGATGCCCTTCCTCTCGCACGAGGTTGATGTTCTTCATGCTCTCGACACGCGGATCATTGAAATTCAGTGCCGTCGCGAAGCAATTTCGTCCGCGCAGCGGCGAGAACCGGCCAAGCAGAGCGCGCATATGAGGGGGGAGAAAGGTATCCATCGGGATGATGGCATCTCGAGGGTGTGAATTAAGGTAACTTGTGATGCGGGCGCGCACATCACGCCCTGACTCGCCCAGATGCTCCTCGAGAGCGACACGGGTCTGCGGATTCGCATCGACTTGCGCCCACTCCTTCGCGGAAAGGAAAGGGCGAATGGAGGTTTGTGCGAGCGTTGAAGCAAGCTTGTTGAGATCGATCCACTGCAGGTCGCGCACACCGATAGAAAGGCGCATATCGACCACGCGATCGAGCACGCGCGCACGGAACTCGTCGCGCAGTCTCGGACCTTCGCGCATGAGCAGGCGCTCAGCGATGCCTTGACGTGCAAGCTGCTCAAGGATGGGCGCGGATTCCAGCGTATTGAAGCGAAGTACGATGGGCTCGGCCACATCGGGCCTTTCACGGAGCGCTTCGATGCGGGTGCGCAGGTTTGAAACAGTAGGCGCAAGAAGGAACGACTCTGTTCTCACCGCCAGTGGGAACGACGAGGGCGGCGCGTCGGGAATTTTTTTGTTGCCGATGGGCGGTAGACCGCCATGCAGCGTGGGGCCCGGGGGATTCTGCATACGGTTGTTGTTGCGGCGCACAGCGAGCGGCTCTGCGCGAGACGATGAGGGAAGGATGATGCCCTGGTTGTCGGAAACGCCCGTGCGATTTCCAGTGAGCGCACCCGCCTGAGCGCCCGCCTGAGCATTCACCGGAGCGCTCGCACGCGGGCTGGCAAATGCGGTGGCATAAGGGAACAGTGGCAGCAGCGAACTCAGCGCGAGCGTCATCGCCAGTCCGCGCGCACCGCGCAAGTGCGCGCGCATGGACTGCCGGTAACGTTCACGTGGGTTGGTTGTCTCTCGACGCATAGCGGCCATTCCCTGGCACCTCCGAAAAGCCCGGGTGGAAGCGCCATCCATGGCGTCTCCGGTCCCGCAGGTGGTTTCGGGTGATGGGACGAGAGCGAGTCAGGCAGAATTTGCCGTGCACGAGCTTTTTTGGCGGGGCGTTCGTGGAAACAGTGAAGTCCTGCGAGGTCAAGTCGCCGCGGATTGCGGATGATGGTCTTCGCTTGCGGCAGCGCGCACGGGCGCACCGGCTTCGTCTTCCGGATCGCCACTCACGTACGCAGCGCCGGTTTCGCTCAGCGGGCCTGCTGTGCCAGCGACATTCTTCTGGGAGGAGTGCATGCGCGCCGTTTCGTTGGCGGAAGGAAGCACACCTATCGTCGCTAGCGTCGTTGCCAAGTAAACATCAGCCGGGGTGCCAGGACCACCTGCCGCAGGCAGTGCCACGCCACGTGCGTTCAGGATCTCGCTGCACACGCGAACAATCCCCTCCTGATACGACATGAGTTTGCGGTCGGAAAGTTCACGCAGGCCGCGCATCATCTGATACATGCGGCGACCTTCCATGGCGCGTTCCTTCCAGCGCATGAAAAGCACCGGGTCCATGGGTTTTCCGCCATCGGGGGTGGCGGCGTCACGGTAACGACGCAACTCCCGCTCAATTTCGCCGAGCTTGTTCTGCGCCACGCGAGCGCGCTCCTCGGCCTCGCCGAGTGTGCGTTCCGCGCGTTCATTCGAAACCATTTTCGCTTTGAGTTGCGCTATCTGGTGCCTGGCTTCAGCCAGCTGTTTTTTTGTTTCATCGATAGCTGCCGTATCGACTGGCTCCGCGTTCCGGCCGGTGGCTGCGGTCTGTTCGCCGCTGCTTGTGACCGGTTTTTTCCGGCCGCCCTCCGCTTCTCGCAGCTGCTCCACCAGGCGACGCACGTCCTCACGCATTGCGTGCATCTGCACCGCGGCTTTCTCGCGAGACTCGCGCAATTCCGTTTCCTTGCCGCGGAGTTCTTCTTTGGCCTTGCGCGCTTCGTCACGTGCATGCGCCACATCACGCCTGAGGGCCAACAGCTCCCCCTGCCGAGTTTCGGCGGAATCAGAGGCGCGATCACGCCGCGACGCTTTTGCGCCTACCGAAGCCTCGCGTGCCAGTGCCAAAGCCTTACGACCCTGAGCGTGCGTGTGGACC
>Ga0163152_10006005_pt1 | contig 13958 bp, 13 predicted proteins | sample OliLakLV19MP8IB2_FD_148635 | JGI IMG/M metagenome (GOLD analysis project Ga0163152, IMG submission 148635) | Freshwater microbial mat bacterial communities from Lake Vanda, McMurdo Dry Valleys, Antarctica - Oligotrophic Lake LV.19.MP8.IB-2 | ecosystem: Environmental > Aquatic > Freshwater >... | reverse complement strand
GTCACTGACTTCTGCGGCCTCTGCCGCCTGCGCGCCGATTCTCATGAAATTATGCAACACGATCCCAACCTCCAGCGAGCCCGCGCTTTTTGTCTCGGCGCATGAGCACTCCCAACATGAGCCCCAGGAAAGAAACAGTGACGAGACCGCCGATGCGTACCACCCGGAATGCAAAGGGTGTGTACTTGCCGGTGGACTCTTCGTAATGGAAGCAGCGCAGGATGACCTTTTCGATCACCCCGCCCAAGCGCCCTTCGGAGGCATCTATCCAGGCGAAACGCAGATCGCGCGCCGAGTACTCGATGCCGTAAAGGTAACGGGAAACAACGCCGCGCGGCGACACAAAAAAGATGGCCGCGGTGTGAGCGTACTGATTGGATTCGGCGTCCCAGCGATATTGGAAACCGAAAGCCTCCGCAAGCGCCGCGGGCCCGGAAGGGTGCCTTTCGTTCGCAACGAGGAAATGCCATTCGGGCTTCTCTCCCTCGATGGTGGCAAGGTACTCATCGCGCTTGGCTTTCGCGAGTGCGGGTGTGTCCTTCTCATCAAAACTCACCGTGACGATGCGCAGCTCCTTGCGCTGGTCCTCAGGCATGGCCTTGAGACCTGCCAGAAGGCCATTGAGCTGTAGGCTGCACAGATTCGCGCAGGAAAAATAATTGAGCGTGACGAGCAGGGGGGACTTCCCATCGGCAAACGAAGCGAGCGTCACCGCCTCGCCGTTCTCGTTTGTAAACGTGCGGTTGAGGTCAAGCGTACTGCCGAGTTTCTCCACTACACCCACATTCTCAAACACCTTGGGCATGCGCTCCGCTGTGTCCTTGCGATCCGGGTCGGCCACCAGTTGTGACACCGGCAGATCGGTCTTTGGCACTTTGACGAACGGGTTGGCCGCATCAGCGCGCGCGACCGTGCCAACGCTCATCAGGTCCGCTTCGCCGCCCGCCGAGGAAACGGCGAGGGTGCAGAACGAGAGGAACATCAAACGGACAATCGCGGATTGTGCCAATCCGAGGGTCGAGACATTTTTCATGGGATCACTGTCCGCCGTTTGCACCTTGGCCGCGAGCGTACACCTCAATCGCCTGATTGATCGGGATGCGGTAGAAACCCTTGGCCTCATCCACGACATCGTATTCGCCCAGCTCGGCAGCTTCTTTCTGGCGCAACTCGACCAGCTCAGGATTGGGCACCGAGGCGCTGACTTCTTCGATCTGCTTGTCGGCGGTGGACCACAGCAGCTGCCTCGCGCCCACAGCCACCACGACAAGAACGACGGTGATGGCAATGAACGCGACGGTGAGAAAACCCACCGGCAGTTTGTCGGACTCAGGCGGCAGGTCGCCCGCACCGCCGTGGCCGGCATCGAGAAGCGCATCGGATGCGCGGAGATTGCGAGTCAGCATGGGCCGGCCCTTTCAGTAATTTTCGAAGGCGAGCGTTTCGTGCACGAGCGGATCCTTCACCGGCACAAGCGCGTTGCGCTTGAGAAGCGCAAAAACCCAGGCCAGGAACAGTCCACCGATGCCCACCACGCACAGGATGTCAACGGGAGTGAGCGCCGCATTGGGGCGTCCAGTCGGCATAATCATGTAGAAGATGTCGACGTAGTGCATCACCAGCATCCAGACGGCCGCGAAGGTCACGGCGCCCTTGATGCGTTTGGTGGTGCGCGGAATGAGGAACAGGAACGGCAGTATGAAGTGCATCACCATCAGCGCGATACCATAAGGCATCCAGCCGTTGTCGTAGCGCACCCGGTACCACACGGTTTCTTCGGGAATGTTCGCGTACCAGATAAGGAAGTACTGGCAGAAAGTGATGTACGCCCAAAAGCACGTGTGCCCGAAGAGCAGCTTGCCAAGGTCCTGCTGGTGCTCGGTGGTGATAAGCCGACCGACTTCGCTGATGCCGCGAAACAGGCTCGTGATGATGGTGAGGAACGCGTAAATGGCGACAACGGCGCCGGCGAAGTAGTACACGCCAAACATCGTGGAGTACCAGTGCGGCGTGAGCGACATGATCCAGTCGATGGCCGCGAAGGTGAGCGTGAGCCCGAACACGGCGATGAAGGGGTAGCTGAGCTTGCGCATGCGTCGTGTGAGCGCATGGTCGCCCGACGCATCCTGCTTCACCGAGTTGCGGTAGAAGAAGAATGCCATGCCCGACCAGGCGATGAAGTATAACGCCGCGCGCGCGAAGAAGAACGGCTCGTTGAGGTACGGCGACTTATGACTCAGATAGCGGTCCGCCATCACGGTTTCCTGATCCGTCCAGTGGTGGAAGAGATCGTGCATTCCAAAGATGATGGGAACGAACAGCAGGGCAAACAGCGGCAAGGTCCCCATGGCCGCCTCAGCGAAACGGCGCACCGCCACGCTCCAGCCCGCACGCGAGGCGTGCTGGATGATGACAAAGAAGAGTCCGCCGAGCGCGATGGAAAGAACGTACATGTAAGCTACGTGGTACGACCAGAAAAACTGCGCGCGTTGCGCCTTGTCGGCTCCCGACAGTCCGAACGCCGCGCCGAGCGCGATGAGCCCGAGCAGCGCGAACACGAAGGGCGCCTTGGCGGACCAATGCCCTGCGGGTATGCGGAGCTGATCGGCCGTGAGAGTGGTTGTGTGCTTGGCAGCGCTCATCTCTTCCATCCCTTCGAAGTTGCGACGTCGGCTGGCACCAGGTCGAGCGTGGCGCGGCGCGAGAGCTGCAATGCGCGCATGTAACCCACGATGGCCCAGCGGTCTTCCACCGGAATGGCATAGGCGTAGGAGGGCATATTGCCGCGCACGCCGTTGACGATGGCGCTGTAGATCTCGCCGTCGGGCATGTTGACGATGCGGTCCTCATGGAAGTTTGGAGGCCTGAGCATGCCGTGCTTGACGATCATGCCGTCGCCCGCACCCGTTCGACTGTGGCACGGCGCGCAGAAAATGTCGTACCTGTCCTGACCGCGTTTGAGCATCTCCTGCGTCACGCGCACGGGGTTCTTTGCCACATATGCCTCGCCGGTTTTGCCGGCGTGCAGCTCGGAGTTCTCTTTGAGAGTGCCGCGCGCGACGGTGCCAGGAACCTGCGGACGCATGGCACGACCGTCGGCGAAGAACTCATTCTCCTCCTGCGGTTTCATGTTCGTCTGGAAGTCCATGTTCAGGTTGAGGTGAATTGGCGGATCCTCGCTCGGCTGCTCCTGGCAAGCGACGCCGGCAAGCGCGAGTGACAGCGTTGCTATGACGCGTGTGTTTTTCATTTCACTGCTCCAGAAGCTCGACGTGGGTGGCACCGATGTCGCGCAGGAACGCCTGCGTGGCGTTCGCGTCGAACTTGGGATCCTTCGATTCGATGGTGATGAAGAAACGGTCGTCGCTCGCGCGCAGAAAGCGTTTGCTGCGGAAGACCGAGTGGTACCACATGGGCAGCATATTGAGCGCCCACATGCCGAACACCGCGCCGAACGCTCCCAGCAGCACCGTGAGCTCAAAGGTGACGGGCATGAACGCCTGCCAGCTCAGATAGGGCTTGTTTGAAATGACCACAGGGTAGGCGTTCAAGTTTATCCACGCCTGCAGTCCAAAGCCGCCCGTGCCGCCAAGGATTGCCATGCAAAGCACAATCCACGGCAGCTTGGAAGAGCCGAGACCCATGGCCCTGTCGAGGCCGTGCACGGGAAAGGGCGTGTGCGCGTCCCACTTGCGGAAGCCCTTGTCACGCACTTTTTCGCAAGCGTGGTAGATGGCCGAGGCAGACGGAAACTCCGCCAGCACGCCGAAATACGGATGTTGTTGCATCGAGTTCTTCTCCCTTTTCTCAGTGCGTGCCCTGGGCGTGATCGCCGCCCGTGCCGTGGTGAGGGTCCGCTTCAGGCATCACCGACTTGACTTCGGCAATAGCCACCATGGGGAGGAAACGCACGAACAGACAGAACATCGTGAAGAACAATCCCCACGAGCCGATAAACGTGGTGACGTCCCAGACGGTGGGGGTGAAATACGCCCAGCTCGAAGGCAGGAAGTCGCGGTGCAGCGAAGTGACGATGATGACAAAGCGCTCAAACCACATTCCGATGTTCACGAAGATCGAGATGATGAAAAGAGCCCAGAGGTTCGTACGGATCTTCTTGAACCAGAACAGCTGCGGCGAGATGACGTTGCACGAGACCATGGTCCAATACGCCCAGGCGTAAGGGCCGGTCGCACGGTTGATGAACGCGAAGGACTCATACGGGTTGCCGGAGTACCATGCGATGAAGAACTCCATGGCATAGGCGTAACCCACGAGCGAACCGGTGAGCAGGATGATCTTCGCCATGTTCTCGAAGTGGCGCATGGTGACGATGTTTTCGAGCTTGAACACCCAGCGCGCGATGATCATCAGGTTGATGACCATGGCAAAGCCCGAGAAGATGGCGCCTGCAACGAAGTAGGGCGGAAACACCGTGGTGTGCCAACCGGGCAGCTGTGACGTGGCAAAGTCGAAGGACACGATGGTGTGCACCGAGAGCACGAGCGGCGTGCTGATGCCTGCGAGGATCTGGTAGGCCTTTTCGTAGTTGAGCCAGTGACGGTTCGAGCCACGCCAGCCGAGGGCGAAAATGCCGTAAGCCACGCGCGCAATGGTGCTCTTGGCACGGTCACGCAGGGTCGCGAGGTCGGGGATCAGGCCCGTGTACCAGAACAGCAACGACACTGTACCGTAGGTGGACACCGCAAAAACATCCCACAGCAGGGGGCTGCGGAAGTTGGGCCAGGCGTCCATCTGGTTGGGAAGTGGGAGCAGCCAATACGCTGTCCACACACGCCCCACGTGGATGCCCGGGAAAATAAGGGCGCACATGACCGCGAAAATTGTCATGGCCTCGGCAAAACGGTTCACCGACGTGCGCCATTTCTGCCGGAATAGAAAGAGCACCGCGGAGATGAGCGTACCGGCATGGCCGATACCCACCCAGAACACGAAGTTGGTGATGTCCCAGGCCCAGTAAACAGGGCTGTTGTTGCCCCACACGCCGATACCTTCCCAGAACAGCCAGGCGATCGAAACGCCAAGCAGAGAAAGCATGCCAAGCGAAATGGCAAAGCAGATGTACCAGGCAAGCGGAGTCTTTGACTCAATAGGACGCGCCACCGTATCGGTGATCGACGCGAAGGTTTCGTTGCCGAGCACCAGAGGCGCGCGGGCATCGACGGGCTCATGCGCGGCACCCGAAGCGAACGAAGCGGCCGATGACATGCCGGCTGACTGCATCTCGTGCGACTGCGAAGCCGGAAGACCGGCTGCCGTGGGGTCGGGTGAAAAGGGAATCTGCGGTTTCTTTTCCATGTTCACACCAACTCAGGATTGGGGTTGCGGACTTTGGCGAGGAACGAGGTGCGGGGCTGCGTCGCGAGTTCGCCGAGCAGCACGTAGTTGCGCGGCGTGGCTTTGAGCTGCGAAACGCGCGACTCCGGATTGCGCACGTCACCAAATACGATGGCGTCGGCGGGGCACGCCTGCGCACACGCAGGTACGATGCGTCCGTCCGGCACGATGCCCGTACCGGCCTTCTTGGCTTCGATGCGCGCGTCGTTGATGCGGTGGACGCAATACGAGCACTTCTCGATGACGCCGCGAAAGCGCACGGTGACGTTGGGATTTTTTTGCATCGCGTAGAGCGGATTCGACTCGTCATTCTCTTTGGCAAACGCGAAGTAGTTGAACCGGCGCACCTTGTACGGACAGTTGTTGGCGCAATAACGCGTGCCGATGCAGCGGTTATAGGCCATGTCGTTGAGGCCCTCGGGGCTGTGCACCGTGGCACCCACGGGACACACCTGTTCGCACGGCGCATTTTCGCAGTGGACGCATGCGACCGGCTGCACGACGGCCTGAGGATCGTCCACGCTTCCGGTAAAGTAACGGTCGATGCGAATCCAGTGCATCTCGCGCCCCTTCAGGACGCGCTCCTTGCCCACCACCGACACGTTGTTCTCGGCCGTGCATGCAACGGAACAGGCATTGCAGCCCGTGCACGAGTTGAGGTCGATGGTCATGCCCCACTGCTGTCCGTTCTCGAACTCGTAGGGGCGACGCCACAGCAGCGTCTTCTGCTGGCTGCGGTCAATGAGTTCACCCTTTTCAACGAACGTCGGCTCTTTGCGATACTCCGCGAAGGTCGCCTCGCGCACAATGGAGCGGCCTTCCATTCTGCCGTGATCCTGCGTGGTCGCGAGCACGTACTGGCCCTTGCCCTTGCTGACTTTGGCACCGGAAAGCATGTAAGGCGAGCGCGCGGAGCGCAGCAGGTTCGCGTTGAAGCCGTAGCCCGCCGCCACGCGTCCTTCGAAGGTGCGGCCCCAGCCCTGAGGAATGACAAGCACGTTTTCCGCGACACCGGGAGTGACCCACACCGGGATCTCGAGTGTGCGGCCTTCCACTTCCACCGAAACAAGGTCCATGCTCTCGAGCTTCAGCTTTTCGGCAGTCTTGGGCGCAACAAGCGCCGCATTGTCCCAGCTGAGCTTGGTCACCGTGTCCGGCAACTCGATGAGCCACGCATTGTTTGCGAAGCGTCCATCATAAAGCGTGGTGGAGTAAGGGAAGCGCAGCTCAAGGCTTTCGAGCGTCGGCTCTGCGAAGGTCTGCGCGTTCTTGTACAGTGCCGCCTGGCCCGCAAAATTGAACGCGACCGTGCTGGTGTTGGGACGCACCACGTCACCGGCCACGCCGTCGTTCAGCCAACGGTTCCACACCCGGTCGAAGTCCGGCCGCGCGATTTTCGCCTGCCAGTGATTCTTGGTGAGTTCGTAGCCCCGGGCAGGCTCTTTTCCGATGAGGCGCGCAAGAATTTCAATCTCGGAGCGCGATTCGAAGAGAGGCGCGATGAGTGGCTGGCGGATGGCCACGGTGCCGTCGCTCGCGCGCAGGTCGCCCCAAGCCTCGAGCTCGTGGCTGCGTGGAATATGCCAGGTGGCAAGCGTGGACGTTTCATCCACGAGGTAGCTCAGGTGCACGCTGACAGCGGCTTTTCCGATGGCCTGCGAGAACGCGAGATCCGCAGGAGCGGTGTAGGCCGGGTTGCCACCGAGCATGACAAGCGTCTTGACGCCGCCCGAGTTGAGCGCCTGCGCGAGTTCGTCGATGCCGCCTGCAAACGCGGGAGCTTCGGCGTCGGGAACGTAACGCACGGTGGTGCCGGTGTTGCCGAGCGCTTCGTTGAGCGCGACCACAAGACCGTGCACCCAGGCGGGCTGCTTGTCGCCGGCAACGATGAGGGAACGACCGCGGTTGGCAGCAAGATCGGCCGCCACGGCTGACATCCATTTGGCCCACGGGCGACCTGTTACGTTAGGAGCTCCACCCTTGTCGCCGGTGCGCACGCCTTTGGCGGCGAGTTCGTCGAACAGTGCGGACGCGAAGTCACCCACCTCGCCCGCGCGCAGGAGCAGGCGGTTGTCAGCATTGACACCCGTGAGCGAGAAGTGTGGCTCCACAGAGTACAGGCGTGTGAGCGTCGCCTCGGGCGTGTCGAGCTTGCGCCCCTGCGCGAACAGCTTCGTGTTGCGCACGACGTCGCCTTCGGTGCCCAGAAAATCGGAGTCGAGCGAAAGGATGACTTCGGCCTTGTCGATTTCAAGAACGACCTGCGAACTGGAAAGCCCCAGGGCGGCGAGTGCGGTGGACTGTGCATGGCGCGAGCCCGCGTCGTCGACGTAGACCTTTGCCTGCGGCGCGACCTTCTGAAACTCAGTGATGAGGCCGTTGAGCACTGGCGAGGAAGCGTTTTCCACCAGCAGCGCGGTGCCCGAACCTTGCGAGCCTTTGATGCTCGATGCGAGTTCTGCAAGCTGAGCCTCAAGCGACTGCCAGCCTGCCTCCTTGCGCGACTGCAATGGGCTCTGCGAACGATCCGGATCGTACAGATCGAGCACCATCGCCTGTGCCCACGCGCTCGTGCCGCCGAGGCTCATGGGGTGGAGCGGGTTGCCTTCAATCTTCGTGGGTCGGTTTTGGTGCGACGTCACGAGCACGCCGAGCGCCGAAGCGCCTACGCGCAACACGCTTGCGTACTGCTGCGCCACGCCCTCCACCAGATCTTCTGGACGGCGCGTGTAAGGCAGGATTTTTTCGCGCGGCTTGCGGATGCATCCACTCGTGACACCCGCGAGCGCCATGGACGCGCCGATGATCCCGAGGAACGTGCGGCGCGAAGGGCCTGCCTTAAGCTCAAGCTCGTTTGCACCGAGGGGGAACTCGGCCTTCAGTTTTTCCTGGAAGGCGGGCGCATCGGCGAGCTGCTCGAGGCTGCGCCAGTATGTCTTGTCCTGCTGTCCGTTCGTCATGGTGTACTCTTCGAAAGAGGTCATCGGCGAGGAGTGCGCGCCGTGCGGCGCGAGGGCCCCAAAATTCTCGTTGCTTCGGATGCGAGGCGGCGAGCGCGCGTCAGTAGTGGCACGCCCCGCAGTGCTGCGGAGGATTGACCTGACGCGTGCGGTGCGGGTCGATGGACGGATCGTAGCCAGCCACCAACGGGTCGTAGGCCATGTTGGTGATCTCTTCCTTGGGACGGAGCGATGGCGTCGGGTCGCGGTGGCACTCGAGGCACCAGCCCATGCTGAGCGTCTTTTTCTGCATCACCACCTGCATCTGGTCGATGCGTCCATGGCAGCTCGTACAGCCCACGCCCTGAGTGACGTGCGCACTGTGGTCGAACTTTGCGTACTCGGGCAGCATGTGCACGTTGATCCATGGAATGGGCTTGCCCGTATTCCACGACTCACGCACAGGTGCGAGCTTCGGGCTGTCCTTCTTCACGGTCGCGTGGCAGCCCATGCACGTCTGAGTGGGCGGCACCGCGGCAAACGCGGCACGCTCCACTGTGTTGTGGCAATAGCGGCAGTCGAGGCCAAGCTGACCCGCATGCTGCTTGTGTGAGAAGGCCACCGGCTGGTGCGGCTGGTAGCCCACGTCGGTCCACTTGGGAGAGAAGAAGTACCACACGAAGCCAATGACGCCGACGAGCACGAGAGGCGTGATCACCGTGACGGCGAGAGGGATGCGGTTCGTCCACTTCGGAAAAAGGAATTGCACGGTACCACCCGTAAAAAATGGCTCGCCTTTTGCGCTCCAAACGAAGAACACGACCTACAGACCGTGACGTTTCACGCACTGTAGGACGCACTCAAATTTAGACGCTGTCAGCCGCTGTAGCCGCTGTGTCGGAATCGAAAATGGCACTAAACACGTTCAGTTCTTAGCCAATACATCATACGCGAGCAAGCCTCGCGAGCAAATAATCTCCTCGCGTTTTTCGAGGCTTATTCGTGATACGCATCAATTCGAAGATTGTGCGGGCGCTCTGAATGACCAGTGCGGACGAGGAGACGCTGAACGCGCCGTCGCGTTTGCATCATTTGTGCACATTCAAATTCACATGCGTATTATTCGTGCAAGACATGCTGCGCCCGGTGGAAGACCTCGTCGAGCCCCTCGCCACTGCTCTCGTAGCGACCACGCAGCCCGCCAGTGCCATCGACAATCACCAGTCGCTGGCTGTGCGCAATGTCCATCAGATCGTTCACGACCTTTTTGGGTTCGAGCGCCAGGGCAAAACCTTCGAGCGTCTTGCGCATGGCATCATGCGGGCCTGTGAGAAACACCCAACGATCAAAATTCGCTCCGGCGCGTGTTCCGTAGTCGGCAAGAACCGCGGGAGTGTCGGTGGACGGGTCCACGGAAAAACTCACAATGGGAATGTCGACGTGCGCATCTTCAAAGCGCTTTTGCAGCGTCGCCAGATTCTTCACCAGCATGGGGCACACGGTGGTGCACTGGGTGAACAAAAAACTTGCAATGTACACCTTGCCCTTGAGTTGATCCGACCCGAAGGTTTCGCCCTTCTGGTTAGTGAGGGCAAATACGGGCAGCTGCCCCTGCACGGGAGGCGGGGGCGGCTCGCGCACAAGCAGCGGCCGCAGGAGCGTGAGCATGACGGCGCCAAGCACGAAAAGCTGAAGGTAGATGTTTTTGTAGAATGGGACTTTTTCTTCCACGGGCTCGAACGGATTCATACGGCCTGGACTCCGGTGCGCCGCATCGAAAGAAAAGCAGCGCTCAAGGTAACAACGACAACCGCGGCAAGACCGATGGAGACGGCCGCATGCGCGGGGGCGAGGAGCGATTCCCCTCGCAGTGAAAGGCGCACGCCTTCCACGAAGTAACTGAGCGGGTTCACCCATGCGAAAATAGCCTGCCACTCGCCCTGCATCGGGAACATGGCACCCGAGACGATCCACAAGGGAAACAGGATGACCATCATGACAGCGTGGTAGCCATGAGTGGAATTGATGAGCCATGCACCCGCAAGCGAGAGTGCGGCAAGTCCGACGGTTCCCGCCACAAGGGAATACACGAGCGAACCGAACGCAAAGTCGAGGGCGTTGAATCCGGCGAGCGGACTTGCCAGCAGGAACAGTGCGACCTGGCCCAGGGAGAGCGTGGTCACGGAGGCAACCTTGCCGAGCAGCGCGCCAGCACGCGCACCAGGAATGACAAGCACGCCTTGGAGGAACCCGGAGTTGCGATCCTCGATGATCGACATGCTCGCGAACATGGCCGTGAACAGCACCACCATGACAAGTGAGCCGGGAAAGAAGTAGTTCACGTAGGTGTCATTCACCACGGCGCCGGTGCCATCGGGATTGAGAAGGAGCGAGGCCGTGGGCGTGGCTCCCCCTGCGCGAAAATTGCCGCCCATTCCATAGCCAAGCATAGCCCAGAAGAGCAGTGGCTGCAGGATGGCGCCGGCCCAGCGCGAGCGCTCGACCTTGAAACGGATCATGTCACGCAGCCAGAGGGCGCGCACTATGGAAAAAATGCGTTCAATATTCAAGGGCGTGCCCCGTTACTTTGTGGAAGACATCCGCCATGCTGGCGCCGCGCAAGGCGACGCTTGTGAGCGTGCCGGCCGGAAAGCTCTCGACGATGCGCGGAACCAGCGCATGGGCGTCATTCGCTTCCACTCGCAGCTCACTGCCCACTTGAACGGCTTCTAGTCCGAGCGACGAACGCAAGCCCGAAATGACGCGCTCGGGCTCCTGCGTTGACAGCACGATGACGTCTCGTGAAAGGCGCCGTTTGAGATCCGCCGGGCGTGCCACTTCGATGGCTTTTCCGTGCGAGAAAAGCGCCACGCGCGTACACATTTCGGCCTCCTCGGGCCGGTGTGTGGCAAGCAGCAGCGTCATCCCAAGCCGAACGCGCGTGGCATCGAGCAGCGCCCAGAACGAGCGGAACGATGACTCGTCAATCCCCGAGGTGGGTTCATCGAGCACGAGCAGCGTTGGGCTCCACAGCAGCGCACGCGCGAGGTCGAGCCTGCGCTTCATGCCACCCGAGAGGGCGCCCACACGTTTGCTTTTGGACTCGGAAAGATCGACCTCTTCCAGAGCACGCGCGATACGCGACGCCCGCTCTGAGCTTGGAATTCCCGCAAGCATACAGGTGATGCGCAGGTTCTCTTCAGCGGTGAGCTTTGCGTCGAGACTCGGATTCTGGAACACCACACCGAGCTGTCCGTCAAGGCGCGCGTGAGCGGGTGGCACCACCGTGCCATCGGCGAATTCAAATGAGATGGCGCCTTCAAAGGCCGGACGCAGTCCCGTGACAAGCGTGAGCAGTGAGGATTTTCCGCTGCCGTTGGGTCCGAGCAAACCGAAAATTTCGCCGCCCTGCACATCAAAACTCACGTTTGAAAGCACAGCCTGCTGACCGAGCGTCAGGGACACATCGCGAAAGTGCAGGCGCGAGAGAAGCGGGCTTGATGCTTTCATCCGAGCAAGCGCTCCATGATCGGCGCAACGAGGTTGCCAATGGTCCTGTCGAGCATAAGGGCAAGCGTCAGGGCCGGCAGGTAAATGAGCGACGCATAGAAGAACCGACGCGCCCAGGCGCTGCCGTTTTCCGTTCCTGCCTTCGCGTCCGCGCGAAACCCTTTGGCCGCGTGCCACGTGAACCAGGTGCCAAGCGCAAGTGCGATGGTGAAGTAAAACGGACCCGCAACACCGAGCGGAATGAACATCAGGCTGATGGGAATAAGAAGTGTGCTGTAGGCAAGCGACTGCAGCTTGGCGAGGCTCTCACCTTGCGTGCCCGGCACAGTGCGGATGCCGGCGCGTTCGTAGTCGTCCTGCCGGAAAAAGCTGATGGCGATGAAATGCGGAATCTGCCACACGAGCAGGATGGAAAAGAGCACGAAGCCAGCAGCGTCGATGTGGCCCGTGACGGAGGTCCATCCCAGCAGCGGCGGGATGGCTCCAGGCACAGCTCCCACAACAAGGGCAAGGGCAGAGCGGCGCTTGAGCGGCGTGTAGATGAGCACGTACGAGGCGAGTGCAAAGGTTCCCAGCGCTGCGGTGAGCGCGTTGGCGCCAAGCCACAGCACAAAGACAGACGCGACACCGAGCGCCAGACCAAAGACGAGGCCGTGCAGAGGGTTCATGCGACCAGCAGCCATGGGCCGTTTCGCCGTGCGGGCCATGAGCTTGTCGCCTTCACGTTCCCAATACATGTTGAGTGCACTGGCGGATCCGACCGACAAAAAAGTGCCCGTGAGCGTAAGAAGAGTGCGCACGAAATTCAGCTCATCCGCAGCGAGTGCGATGCCACCGAACGTCATGAACAGGCACAGGAGCGTGATGCGCGGCTTGGTGAGCGCCAAAAAGTCACGCCAGGTGGCCGAATAAGTGAGCGGATGCGTTTGCGACGCATCGGTTTCGCCCGGGTGGACGACGCCGGGTGTCGCGCGTGTGCTTGCGCCAGTGTGCATTGGGTGCGCTTTCAATAGCCGTTTTGAAAAGCCATCGGCAGGGGCTGACGACGCAGGTCGCTTGGGGTCGCGGCCGTTGTACCCGACCCCAATCCGAATTGCCAGTTCGGGAGTCACCGAGGAGTGTGACGCAACGCAAGCCCAATGAGAAGCCAGACGAGCACCCAAGCGGTGAGCTGATGCGCCGCGAAGAGCGGAAATGCAGCGAAGTGAGCGAACGTCGGCTCCAGAACCTGGCGCCCGACGTAGATCGCAAGCCAGATCAGAGCCACCCAAGGAATGAAAAAAGCTTCGTACGATCCACCGCTCCTCACGCGCAAAGCACCCAGTGCGAAGGACACAAGCGAGAGAACAGCCGCAAGAGAAGGCAGAAGGACACGGGTCGCAAGGAACGAGGCCGTGGGTGAGGTGCCTGTGTCGAGACACAACGAACGCTCCGCGCCACACGGGAACACACCCGCATCGTATTGAAGAAATGCAAACACGCAGGTGGCAAGCACGACCGCAATGGCGGTGCCGAGTGCCGCAGTGCCAAGCCGGCTGCGGGGTGAAATCTCGCCCGCACTGGTGGAATCAAGACCCGTGCCCGCAAAGAAAAAGCCACTCGCCACAAAAAACGCGCAGGTGGCCGAAAGCAGCATGACAACCACATGCAGGAACCGAGGCTCACCGGTGAGGCCAAAATCCGTGGAAAAGGCGATCCGTGCCACAACAGCGACCAGAGCGAAAACGATGTGAGCGAGCCACTCGGAAAGCGAACGCCGCATCTGCGCTCCGGCGGCGCCACGCTCGTGACGAGCACGCCTGCGGCGCACAACCCCTGAGAGCAACCACCCGAGCGCGCTCATTTGCGCGAGCGTCGTGACCAGGTGAAAAAGCTGCGGCAGATCGGCCACCGCAAGCGGCGAGAGAAGAACCTCGGCGTAGCACAGCGGCCCGCCCTGGCACGTGTAGCCGTAGAGCGAAGGGTGGGTGATGGCACCGAGCACCGCGAACGCGACAAACACCACGAGGAGCCACAGTCGCAGCGCTCGGGCGATCAAGGGGCATCCTGCATGAGCCGCTCTTCCATTCCGTCCTTGCGCAAGCGCGCGCAAAACCTGTCGATGCCGCGGTACACGTTTCCGCAGGTCTTTTTCGCCTCGCGTGATGTGGC
>Ga0163152_10006000_pt1 | contig 13968 bp, 18 predicted proteins | sample OliLakLV19MP8IB2_FD_148635 | JGI IMG/M metagenome (GOLD analysis project Ga0163152, IMG submission 148635) | Freshwater microbial mat bacterial communities from Lake Vanda, McMurdo Dry Valleys, Antarctica - Oligotrophic Lake LV.19.MP8.IB-2 | ecosystem: Environmental > Aquatic > Freshwater >... | reverse complement strand
GGGACTCCGTTCCCAAGGGGAGGTTTTGCAACTCAACCCATTGGAAACTCCCAGCGATGTTTTCTCCGACATCAGTTTTCGAGGCTCATTTTCCGAGCCTCGATTGCATTTGAGTTTTGAGACCGCCCCCGATGGAAGTCGCCTCGTGAGTGCCGGACTGCTAGGCGAAATCAGAATCTGGGAAACGCGCAAGTTGTCGGTCGCTGGTTCCTATCCCCCGGTCGCCACGCGAATTTCGGAGTTCTGTTTCTCACCCGACGGTGAGACCATTAGCGCGAGTTGTCTAGATGGCTTTGTGCGCGTTTGGGACACGCGACGCCATGACCTGGTGTCCGCACGACTTGTGCATCCCGAAGGCGCATGGACTGTGCGGTATTCACCGGACGGCCAGTTACTGGCAAGTCGCGGCGCCGCTGGCACCACCCTCGTGTGGAACGTGAAGTCGGGTAAGACCCTTTTCGCCGTGCCGCCGGGACCTGCAAAATCGAGTGCACTTGCCTGGTCGCCCGATGGTCGATTCCTGGCGACGACAACGGATGAACGCACGGTTCTGCTTGTCGATTCGCATTCCGGAGAACTCCGCGGATCGTTCCCACATGACGTGCGCGTACGCCGGTTATATTTTTCCCCCGATGGGCAGGAACTTGCGGTCAGCACCATAGAGGGGGTGCAAATCTGGAGTGTCGCGGAACGCACTGCCCTCAATTCCTTCGTAGGAGTCATGGAAGCATACAGTCCAGACGGATCAAGCATTGCTGGTTCGGAAGGGGCGGTAATCACGCTGTTAGATGCCCAGACCGGCGCCGTCCGTCGGCGGTTGGTTGAACGTAGTGGCGAAATGGATTCACTCGCTATTTCGCCGGATGGTCGGTCGCTGGTGACCGCGACCCGCGACGCACCGACGACGGTAACTTTCTGGGACTTGCGAACTGGACAAGAGCTGATCCGATTTGAACGAGTAGGCCGTCGACATCGCGTTCATTTTTCCCCTCGTGGCGACACTGTGATCATAGCGGGGGAAGGTGTCGACGGAGGTGGCGCGATCTGGGAGTGGCGTTTGCCCACAGCGCGCGACGAGGTGTCGTCCGGTGCCAGATCGCAGCCATGAACGTTTGACTAGAGGCATTTTCAAAACCTTGTAATGCTAGCTAAACATCGGCGCGGCATCGTGCGTAGTAGTGACCATCTCAAGGAGGTCACTGACGATGCGATCCCGCGAAACGAACGCGGGGTCCAGGACGGATCCCCTGTCCCTCCCAAAAACTCCGTCATCGTTATTTGGCCCGGACTTACGGCGATGTTGAAGCTACCGTAAAATGCACCGTTTTGCAGCGGTGAGCGATGGCGATGAACGGTTGGCAGCTTCTCTTCTGGTTCGTGCGGGCCTGGTTTCTGGATCGCTCGGAACTCACGATCGAGAACTTGGCCTATCGGCAGCAGCTGGCCAGCTACAAGTTTCAGGGCAAACGTCCGAAAATCCGGCCGCTGGATCGCATCCTTTGGGTCTGGCTGTCTCGGCTCTGGCCCGCGTGGCGCAGCGCGCTATTAATCGTGCAGCCTCAGACGGTGATCCGCTGGCATCGACAGGGCTTCCGGCTCTACTGGAGTTGGAAATCGCGCGGCCAGGCCGGGCGACCGCAGGTCGAACGGGAAGTTCGGGATCTGATCCGCCGCCTATCGCGGGAGAATGCGACGTGGCGCGCGCCGCGCATCCAGTCAGAACTGGCCCTCTTGGGCCACGACGTCTGCGAGGCCACGGTGGCCAAGTACCTGGTCCGTTCGCCCAAGCCACCTTCGCAAACCTGGCGGACGCTCCTCGACAACCACGTCGCGCAGATCACGGCGGTCGACTTCTTCACCGTCCCCACGGCTACGTTTCGCATCCTCTACGTGATGATCATTCTCTGCCACCACCGCCGTCGCCTCGTGCACTTCGACGTGACCGAGCATCCGACGGCCGAGTGGGCTGGCCAGCAGATGGTCGAGGCGTTCCCCTACGATCAGGCGCCGCACTTCCTACTGCGGGACAACGATGGCACTTACGGCCAAGAGTTCCGGAGGCGGATTGCCAGTCTCGGCATCGAGGAAGTGGTCACGGCCAAGCAGTCCCCCTGGCAAAATCCTTACGCTGAGCGGCTGATCGGCTCCGTGCGCCGCGAATGCCCGAATCACTGCATCGTGCTGGGCCAGCCACATCTGCGCCGCATCCTGGCTGCCTATTTCGAGTATTACCATGGCTCACGCACCCACTTGTCGTTGGAGCGTAACGCGCCGCTGCCCCGTGAACTCGAGCCACCCGAGCAGGGCAGGGTCGTTTCAGTTCCCTTGGTTGGCGGCTTGCATCATCGCTACACTCGCCGCGCCGCTTGATATTGGCATTGCGCAGCAACTCCGTTGCGGCCACGCCACGCCGCTCGCCGCAAACTCAAGTGATATTCGACCTCTCCACGGAGCCCTTCCTCAGATATCTTGCAGCCAAGTTGCCGCGCACGCTATGCTCGCACCCCACGCTCGATCTTGCCCAGCTTGCCGGATGAGGTTTTCGGGATGCACAGTTTGAAAAGCAAAAGCTGCTGACCGTTGCGCATCGGGGCGGACTGCGGCGCGGGATGTCGAGCTATCGGGTACTGCCGCAATACGATCGACGGTTACGATGCCACTGACGATCTGCCCCTTTGACAGCGTTCACGATCTACCACGGCGAGACGTAATAGGGCTGTGGGCTGTAGTAACTGGTAGTCGGCCCGACGCCTGTATTGCTATAGCCCTGGTAGGACCAGGGGGTCTGCGAATGATGATGGGGCACAAAGTCATGTGGGCCATTGCCGTACCAGGCTTGCGTACCGTAGGGCGAGTTGGTGGTGTGCCAGTGCGGCTGGTAGTCATGACCGCCATTTCCGTAGTACGAGCTGCCCGGGAAGTACCCGTTGTATCCGCCGTACCGGGCACCGTATCCGCCATACCCGGCACCGTATCCGCCGTACCGGGCACCGTATCCGTCGTACCGGGCACCGTATCCGCCGTACCGGGCACCGTATCCGCCGTACCGGGCACCGTATCCGCCGTACCCGGCACCGTATCCGCCGTACCCGGCACCGTATCCGCCGTACCCGGCACCGTATCCGCCGTTGCCAAAAAACATGCGGACACCGCTACCGCCAAAGTATCCGCCCCATTGAGCGTGAGCGACAGACGATTGAATCCCCAGAGTGCATATCACGAAAAGAGCCGACATGACCACTAACTTGCGCATCACAGTTTCCTTTCACAGTGATTGCGAAGCCCCGGTTGAATAACCCGAAGCTTCGGCAGTGAGATAGAAGCAAACGGCATTCCGCGACCAATGCAATTGGGAATTTGCATAGAATTACCGAGTTCGGCCGGGGCGAATCGCTTCACGTATTTCGCGATCAAATCACAACCGCGACACCAGTGTCGTTGAATTGACGTGCTATGAATCGCATCAGAATGAACGATTGCGAGACAGCTAGAGAGGTTGTTTTGAGCAACGGAACAGCGGACCTCCCTGTGCCGAACCCATTTCGAACTAACCTGGGGAGAGCCGCGCGGTTTTTGGAGCGAGAGCCGGGCCCAAGTAGTTCGCGTCTCGATCGGTATCCGGTCGTGGGTTACGAGCAGCAGCCTTTCGAATTAGCGACTGACCCTGGGCCGGCCAGTCGCTGTGCCGCCAGAATTCCGCCGACTTTGATTTTGCACCGGGCGATTAGCAACACGGATGGTTCAGACGCTAGGTCGGCAAGAGTAAGGCGCGCCCTGCTCACCGACACAATTCGAACCGTGAAGAGCTCTCCAACGAGTATGTCGAATTTGCGAGACTTAATCAACGTCCGCTTACTGGCCCGTCTCGCGTCGTACGGTAGCAGTTGCCGAGAGTATTGTATTGCGCAAGAACCAGGGGCTCGGCAGCCAGCTCACGCGCGTGAAAGGGATGCTGGCCGTAACCGTCACATTCTGGCCGGAGGCCGCACTCGAAGGAGGGTCGGGCGAAACGGTGACCGTCGCCCCTGATATCCCTCCGCTCGACAGGTAATTGGTGACGGCGGCCGTGGCGCTATCGGTGGTGGAGTTGTCCAGCGCACCCGTGCGAGCTCCCTGTTGTGCCGCATACGTTAAGAGCCCGACAACCATGAATACGCGACCGAATTCGATGACCGCCGTCACCAGCAAAAAGAAGAGCGGAGCGACGACCGCAAACTCGACAGTCGCAGCCCCGCGTCGCTCGCCACGGAGTCGCCGACGGCGGCGTTGAAGTAACGTGCGAAGCGACATGTCGACACTCCTATCGCGAGGGCTGGCGGCACATCACGGTCGTCGATGTCAACGTTTGACCGCCCAGCAGAAATGGCGCAGGACTCCAGCTCACCTGCGAGTAGGGGATGCTCACCGTGACACTGATCTGGTCGCCATTGGCCGCCTGCGACGGAGGCTGCGGCGAGACCACTATGGTCGCGCCGTTTACGCCGCCATTGGACAGGTACGTGTTCACCGCGTTGGTGACGGTCGACGTTTGGGTCGTTGATGAATAACTGGCGACGCGGGCACCCTCACGCGAAGCGGCGGTCAGCAGCTCCTGAACCATGATGGCGCGGCCGATTTCAATGATGCCAAGAATGAACACCATGAAGAGCGGCGACAGAACTGCGAACTCGACAAGTGCCGCGCCCCGTCGCGACTTGCGTGCTCGCCGCACGTGGATCTTCATGGCGCGTTCCTTCAGTGCGAGAGTCACTTCACCAGCCACACCGGCGAGTACACTTGATTACTGACCTGCGTGCTCGAAGACGAAGCGATCCCCCCGCGCGTCGTCACGGGCGCAGGCTGCACGGTCAGGTGCTTGCTGCTCATCGACCCGGTCAAGTCGACGTCGAGGATGCGCACGCCACCCCAGGCGACGATGTCGTAGGTGGCGTTGTTCCCCGGGCGGCTGACCGAAGCAAAGATCGGGATAATCCGCGTCTGGCCGATGATCGCAGCCAGCGCTGCCTTGCAGCCGGCGCTGATCCCCGTGTCACCGTTGAGGTACAGATGGCCGCTGTCGTTGAACTTCAGCTCCGAGTTCGGGTAATACGCCAAATCGAATGGCGTGATTCCGTAGAGAATCTGCCGCACCAGCGTGGAGGTGCTGTTGTTGCTCGAACCAATGTCCACGGTGCCGCGGTTGCCGGGCGACCCGGTCCCCTGCGGAAAGAGATTCACTTCGCGCACGCCATCGGCAGCAGCGAAAACTCCCTGGTCGTCGCTATACGACCAGTCGTCGGTCGTGTTGCTTGTCGAGCCGGCTAGTACATCGGTCCAGGTTTGTACATCGAGAGCAAAGGGCAGAATCATCAGGTTGACCGTGCCATCTTCGCTCGAAGGAACTTGGAAGCCGGAGAAGTTGTTGATAAATGCCGCCGTGGCCGAGGCCGTGGTGCTTTGCCCTTCGGAGCCCAAGACGCGGCCGAAGAACATGGGCACTCTTCCGTTCTGTTCGGCGGTGCGGCGGACCGTCACTTCCACGGCGTTGAACACGCCGCGAGCCGAAGCCGTGTTGATGGTCGCGCCGGATTGTGTGGGGTTGACCATATTGCCGACGATGACGTCGGCGCTCCCCAGCGTCGGGCTGGCACGGCCAACCGCGTTCAGACCTGCGTATTGGCTGGCCACCGTAGGCACGCTGTCGACGTTCGCGGCGACATCGATCGGGATGCCGGCCGTCGGCTGGTGCAGCAGGCGATAGCAAGCTGCCAATGCCGAAGCATCGGCCGTACGGCGTAATTCGGTCTGGCAAGTGACGAGGTAGCCAAGATCGACTGCGAACGCGACCATGGCCAACATCGCGATCATCAGAAAGCACGACAAGACCACGATCGTTCCGCGACGATGGTGCCGATAGAACTTGCGGCGTTTCATGGCTGGTATCCTTTACGAATCATTCGTTAGTCGGACGAGATGGCATTAATCCAGCGGGTGGACGGTTTGCGGCTCAGTGTCTTGCTGAATCAGCTGGCCGTTGACGTCGTACCACCGGGTCGCTTTGAGCTTCAACGACGTAACGCGAGTTCCGGCGAAGCTCACGCCGGAGTTGTCCAAACTCAGTTGCCGATTGTAAGTATTCAGATTCGCGCGGCTGGTCTTCATCGTCAGCCGTAGCGAGTCGTCGTCGCCCCCGAAGGTGCCCCACGTCTGCGACTGCCCATTAACGATTTGAAACACGATGCGGTTAACGTCGAGCGTCATGGACTGTGTCCAGGTAACGGTTTCGCCGTCCGTCTGCATTACTCCCGAGCGACTCGAGTTCGAGATTTTCATCAGGTCTTCGGGATCCCATGTGTGTAGCTGCAATCCCCCGGCTGAGTATTCGGGCTGCGTGTGGTAATTGAGATCCAGCGCGCAGTAGGCGGTCGCTATGTCCCCCGGCGAAATGGTGCAGGTGACCTGCGGACCGTCATCGTTGGGATCGGGACTGGCGACGACGAGCTCCCAATCCTCTTCAACACGGTAGACGTCGGCGGCCGGCTGACCGGCGGTCTCTTGAGCGGTTGACCGCTGGTGTAGAGCGATACCTAGTCCCAGCGCCAAGAAAGCGGCTGGTGCGCAGGAGACGAACCAGCCCCGATAAGCTTGTAAAGTTCGCATGGAGATCCCCCGTTCGAGGCGTCGCGATTATCGCGATGATGCAGACGAATGACGATTGCAGCGAAAAGTCGTGTGCTGCCAAACATTCGCAGAGGGGATTGCGGGTTTGCTTACTAAACACTAGTTCGAATACCAGCTGCTGCAAATAAATTCGTGGCAAGCTATCTTCCGAATCTCAGCTTAAGTAGCTCCGGCACCGCCTCCAGTCGCCTGAGGACAATTCAGCTGCCGCCAAGCGAGAGTTGCTTCGCGCGCTCGGTATCAATCTGACCTGCCCCCTTTCAACGAGTCCACGTTGGGAGCGAGAATCCTTGCGTTTGGACCTAATCGAAGGAGGTCAGACGATGCCACGGGGGAAGAAGTTTGCTGCGGAGCAGATCATCGCCAATGCCATCCTCGGTGCAGTCGGGCTGCTCGTTGCCGTGTTGCCGCTGGGCCTGTGCTGGCACTTGTTGCGTGGGCTGTACCGCCCAGGTGACGACGGTGAAGCGCTCGGCGAATTGCTCGTCCAGGAGATGACCAGCAGCCGGCCACTGATCTTGCCGCCGCCAGTCGGTTCGCGTGGCGCCCGAGACGACGGCTTACAGCCGTTCTTGCCGCCACAAGATCCACCCGCAGAGCTGCCGCCCCCGGAGACACCCGGTACGTAGCCGGGCTCCCCAGTACCAATAACCCCAGGAGAAACCCGCGTGAGTCACATCGTTACGATCGAAACCCAAGTCCGCGACGCGGCGGCTGTTCAAGCAGCTTGCCAGCGGCTGGCACTGCCCGCTCCACGGCAGGAAACCGTCCAACCATACCGCGATGAAGCGACCGGTCTGGCGGTCCGTTTGCCCAAGTGGCAGTATCTAGCTCGGCGTTGAACCGGACGTTGAGCGTGCGGAACCGCTCGAAAAACTCGGTCAGCGTCCAAACCTGAGATCGAGTGATTTGTGAAACCGGTGCCCTCCCTGTGCCGAAGCCATTTCGAACTAACCTGGCGAGAGCCGCGCGGTTTTTGGACCGAGATCCGGCGCCGGGTCGTTCGCGCCTCGACCGCTAGTCAGTCTTCGACTACGAGCGGCAGGCTCTCGAGTTAGCGACGGGCTGCTCAAGCACTACTACCGTCAGGCGGCGTCCGATCGCGTCCGCGGCGATGCTGCGCGCTTACCGCGCAAGACCCTTTCGTCAGAGCTGTGAATGCCTCAAATACTGCTGTGGCGACGCCGTCAGCGCGCCGCACCCACAGCCTTCAGCTTTCGCCTGTCCGTTTCAACTGCCGCGGTGCCGCCAGAATTCCGCCGACTTAGAATTTGCACCGGGCGGGTGCGCGCAGACGAGCGATTCGAGGCCTTGGAAACTTCTAGTTGCCAAAGAACTGGTCGAACAAAACGCATTGCCGCATGCAAATCGCCACGAAAACCGCGCTCCTCGTGCGAAAAACGAACGTCCTTCTAGCGAACAACCGTTCAGGCAAACATTCGTTGGACCAGGACACCCGCAAGTCTGATACAGCACGATTCGCCCCGCTTCTGCAGCGCGAATCAATCAGGACGCACCAGAGCCTCCATTGTAACGTGCTGGCTGTGGTTTTAGATCATTGCCACCCGTACACTCGATTAAATCGAATCAGCAGAGAAGCGCTGGCTGTCCGATTGCCGCTGGGCCTTAGCGCGACCGATTACCATCGACTCATCAGCCAAGCTCTGCTGAAAATGCTATACTTGGCCCAGTCGCGTGGAGGATCATCAGTGGTGCAAGGTCAAGCCGAGTTGGCGTCACACCCTCGTCACGAGCAACGGCAATCACATCGATTTCCGGTAGTCGGCGACCGCAGAGGGTCGCTGATCGAGTTCAATGGCCAGCTAGCGCAAGCCCGCGTCGTTAATGAGTCGGCCACCGGCTTACGAGTCATTGTCCCCGGCTCGCCAAACCTCATCGCATCGACGGTCGTGAGGATCTATCTCGACGAGTTATGGATACCGGTAGAAGTCATCCGGGCCGAGATCGACGGCGAGGAGACGATCATCGGGCTCAGGCGTCTGGAAGTGATGCTCATTCCTGCCGCAAGCAAAACCTTCGGTGTGCGCTTTCACGGGGTTCTGCGAAGTAATTTGTCCTTCTATCTGACTACGGCTGCACTGCTCGCCGTGGTAGCGGCTGTTCTTCTGATGCCGACGCCTGATCTCGCGGGTTCACGAAACCGGGCACCAACCGATTGGGTCACAGGTCGCCCAGGCGGATCACGCCCCGCAATCGTGGCTCGACCCAGTTCCAGGATACCGTCATTGCCATCAATACCCCTCGGGTTATCACGACGCCCGCGGGAGCTCGCATCTCCGCCGCCTGTGGCCGGGAAGGTGAAAACCGCTAGCGGCCAAGATGCGACGAAACCCGAAAACGACGATCAGGCAGCCGAGTTAGCAATTCTCAACGATCCCTTAGTTGCCGAAGAGCTTGAGATCAGTGAAGAGCAGAGACGGCTTCTTGGTGCAATCCAACGACAAACGCCGCACAGCGAGTTGCCCCGCGCAGTGCTGGAGGTTCTTACGCCCCACCAGCGCGAGCGCTGGAAGCAGCGACGACCGAATCTGTCCAGTGAGCCTTGAGTTCTGCGAACACTATTCGAGCCCCTGCCTAGGACATCTTCGATGGCAGGGCTTTCCCGTAACCAGCCGGCCTCCCCCTTCTTACAAGGTTGCGTACCCGCGCCATTTGGATCCCGTAGGGTGTCCTGGTCCAAGTGCGCCGTGAAAGGTCCGTAGTTCCAGCGGGTGCAAGTCCCGTCCCGGCAAAGGTCGTCCCAGCCGGGTAGCTATCCCAGCGATCGCGGAGGTAACGAAGCGGTCGGAGCCTGGGAGACAGAAGGCGGCTATAGGCCGTCTGCAAGTCGGTAGGCCATAACATGTGTGAACGCCGAGACGGCCCCGAAAGACACGATGCGAAGGCCAGCCCTGCCTGGACCGGGGCTGCTATGGATCGAAACGAGTTGGACGACGGCTTCGATCCGCTTCGCCGGGGTGGTGGGCGATGGCATGTCGACTAGAAACGACGGGCAACACGGGAGGTCCCGGAGGGCGAAGGCGGCGGGCGGCTGACGTGACAACACTGCCCGGTTTACGCACCGTCGAACATTGGAAGCCGGCTCTCTTTGTGTTTTCGCCCAGGTCAATCCGACAATCGGCGCCACGACTCCAGCGACCGCTACAGCACTAGCAGCCGATTCGTGTCATACCAGGACTCGCCGCCCCCACCCAGCGCCCGACTCAGCCCGATGATCGACGCCACGATCCCATCGATGCGGCCAGTGCTGTCCTTCTTCGTGGGCACGATGTTCTCGTTCTGGTCCTGCCGCACTGCGCAGCGACCGGCCATCCATGTCAGGATCGGATTGCCGTTGTGACGTAAACGCCCGGCACGCAGAAGTTTCTCAAACTCGGCCGTCGCCGGCGCCATGACCGAAATCGTCTGCCGCACCTCGACGACCTCGAAACCGTCTTCCTGTCCAAGTTGCTGATTGCACAACAGCTCGGCATTCCACGGGTCGTAACCGATCTCGCGGATGGAATAGCGCTGACCGTCGGCCTTCACCTGCTCGCGGATGTAGCGGTAATCGATCACGTCCCCGTCAGTCAGGGCCAACAGGCCGCTCTGCGCCCAGAAGGAATACGAAACGTGGTCCTGACGTTCGCGCTCGACGATGTTGTCTCGTGGCAGGAAGAAGCGGGGCAGCAGGTAATACTCGTCGTCGATCGGAAACACCAGCACCACGGCGGCGATGTCGCGCTTGCGGGCCAGGTCGATTCCGACGTAGCAGTCCCGGCCTTCGAGCATCGATACGTCAAAGGGCTTGGCGCCTTGTTCCCAGACTGACGAGCTGAGCCAGCAGTCGGTGTGGTGGACCCATTGGTTCAGGCGATAGCGGCGGAAGGCGCTTTCCTTCCGAGGGGACTGCATGGCTTCACGATGGTCCTCGGCGAACTGGTCAGCCTGCATCGTGATGCCGAAGCTGGGATTCGCCTGCTTCCACACCTCGGGATCGCTCCAGTCCGCTTCCGCATCGGCTGCTCGGATACACCCAAAGAAACTCGAATCCTGCACACTCCCTTCCAAGACCTCCCGGGCGTACTCGTGTTGTTCGAAGCAGATGCTCTCCCGGTCCACGCCGGCGGTCGTGATCGAGATCAACAGTGGCTGGCGCCTCGACGCCGTGGCGTAGCGAAGGGCGTCCCACAGGTCGCGAGTCTTCTGGGCATGCAGCTCGTCGAAGATGATCGCGTGGGCGTTGAGCCCTTCGTTCGTGTAGGCGTCGCTCGAAATCGCATGATAAAAGCTGCTGGTGCGGGGATCGACGATCCGCTTGGTGCTCCGAACCACGTTGACCCGCCTGGACAGCTCCGACGAAGCCGAGACCATGTTCGCGGCCTCGTGGAAGACGATCCCAGCCTGCTCGCGGTCGGCGGCTGCGCCGAAGACCTGCGCCCGGGGTTCACCGTCGGCGATCAGCAGGTACAGGGCCAGTCCTCCGCACATGCTCGATTTGCCATTTTTTTTCGGCACCTCGATGTACGCTTTACGGAACCGCCTGGTGCCGTCGGCTCGCTTCCAGCCGAACAACGGCATGACGATGTCGTCGCGTTGCCAGTCCAAGAGCGTGAACGGTTGGCCCGACCATTGGCCCATCGTGTGCCGCAGGAACCGCTCGAAGAACTGCACGACGTAAACGCCGGCCCGTTCGTCGAAGTAGCAGCCTTCGGCCAAGGCCCGTTCATCGGCTTCCGAGCGTACCCAAGGTCGTGAATCCAGCACCTCCCTTTTAGGCATGCCGCTGCTCCAGGAATGCTTCGAGCCCGCTTGCTCCTGTGCCCTCGGGCACGCGGATGCGACTCCGCGATGAGGGAGTCAGTCCAAACTCGACCAGCAGCTTGCGCATCTGTTCCATTGCCCCTTCAGCCACGCACAGGTAGGGGCTCTTCATCGGGAAATTCTTAATCGGGCTCTTCACGATCGTGCCGAACTTCTTGACCATCAGTTCGGCCTCGACCCAACGACTCCACGTCACGCAGTACGCAGCGAGCGCAGCCCGATCGGCCGTGCTCAACAAGCCCATGTCCAACAGCACCTTCGACGTGCGAAACCATTCGGCACGCGCTTCGTCGTCGAGGTGACTGGGGCACTCCGGAATGCCTTCCGGCGCCGTTGGTTCACGGTCATTGAGCGGCCGATGGCCGGGGTTGCCGGCCAGCAGTTTCACGTGTGTGGGCTTAGGTTTACGTCCTCGCATTTCGGCACTCTTCCGGGGGCGATACCCCCCTACCCAATTTCGCGGGAATTCATACGAATGGTGCGGACGCCTAACGTGTTGAAAGCTATAGCTTTATGACCCCCTACCGGTCCCTCCGCTGCTGTATCGTTTTGCGGCTGTGGCATGAGGGGCAGAGGGATTGAAGGTTCGTCTCGTCGAACTCCAGGTCAGGTCGTTCTCTTCGCGGCTTGATGTGATCCACGTGCACTGCGACCACGCTGCGCCCGAGCGCTTGGCACGCTACGCAGAGCGGGTTGGCACGCAGGAACAACGCACGCAACCGACGCCAACGTCTCGACGCGTAGAAGTCGTCGGACGGATCGTTCAGTCGTCGTGCTTGGCGGCGTTGGCGGGCGTGCTCGGCGCAGTAGCCCTGCTTGGTCGTGGCTCGACAGCCGGGGTGCAGACAGGCCTTGGCTGCGCTGGTGGGCATGATCGTTAGCCTCCTTGCCTTCCGAGAAGCTGCGAATGTTCTGAGGAATTGACTGGATGTCGTTGGGTGGTCGAGGTAACTGACTGTCCCTGTTGGGAGCTGCGATGGTCGCAGCGCCCGCATTCACCAGGAGACAGATCATGGCTACGAAGAAGTCCACGACGAAGAAGGCGACGACGAAGGCTGCTACGAAACCGGCCGCGAAGAAGCCCGCGATTAAGAAGGCTGCCAAGCCCGCACGCACAAGCGCCTTGGACGCGGCGGTGCGGGTGCTGTCCGAAACCAGCAAGCCGCTGACCAGCCGGGAGATGATCGAGGCGATGGCCACCAAGGGCTATTGGAAGTCGCCCGGCGGCAAGACACCGCACGCGACGTTGTACTCGGCCATCCTCCGCGAGATCGCGGTGAAGAAGACCGACGCCCGGTTCAAGAAGACCGAACGGGGCAAGTTCACGGTGCGGAAGGGCTAGGCCATGACGAAACCGAAGCTCGAAGCCGTCGCCGCCTACGAGAACGCCCACATGGTCGCCACCGATCTGGTGCAACGCATCGTCGAACTGCTCGGCGACCTGCCTGCGCCCGACGGCGAGGTGCGAATCGATTGGACGCACGTCGGCGATCTGGCCGAGATCAACCACCGGCTGGCGGGTGTGGTCACGTTCCTGGAAGGACCACGGAACTAGCCAACCGTTAGCCCACAACGCCCCACGTTCAACGCGTCGGGGCGTTTTCTCGTTGGTGGCGTCAGTGGCCAACCCGGACGGACGAACGCGACACGGGCCAACGTGGGCGAAGGGTTGGCGCGTCAACGCCCTGCCTAGCGTACGATAGTGCCCGAATGCGGTGTCTCGGGGATGGCTCACACGCCGAGCCAAGAATCTTTGCGATCCAATCGGAAAGCTGTTGATGATCGCCCGTGTTGAGGTAGATGTGTGGTCGTGGACGCAACGAACCAACCCAACGCGAAGGAGACAACGATGACGGCCACCACCACGCGAACGATCACGATAAACGAACCGACCGCAGCGCTGCTCGAGAATTGGACGAAGGACCAGATCGTCGACCTGGCCATGCAGGCGAAGGCCGATCATCCCGACGTCGTCGGCGAGGCCTGCGACGAGCGCGACTTGCGATCGAAGAAGAAGCTCGCATTGATCGCCCACGTGCTGGCTGACTTCGTACATCCGGTGCAGCGCAAGCTCGCGGTCGTCGAGTTTCTCGAACGCTAACCCAAGTTGCCCGCCGACGTTTGACGAGACACACTGCCAAGAGCACCGACCGGAGCCAGAACGATGATCACCACGAACCGCGTCTACAGATTCCGAACAAACGCCACCTGCTTGTTGACGGAAGTTTCCGTTCAGATTCACGCCAAGAGCGCCGATGAGGCCGCGAACAAATTTGCTATGTGGGGTGAAGGCCAAGGCGACGGCCCCGTTGGCACGCTCGCGGAGTTGGTTGCTCGCATTGCCGCCAAGGGATGCTGAGATATAACCGAAAGTTGTGGACGGTGAGAGTTGAAGTAGGCGGCGTACTTGGGTTGAATTTGGTTACTGAAGGCCACATTCCCCCAGGAGTACGCCACCATGCGAGAGAGTACCAAGCCGATCGT
>Ga0163152_10005998_pt1 | contig 13971 bp, 10 predicted proteins | sample OliLakLV19MP8IB2_FD_148635 | JGI IMG/M metagenome (GOLD analysis project Ga0163152, IMG submission 148635) | Freshwater microbial mat bacterial communities from Lake Vanda, McMurdo Dry Valleys, Antarctica - Oligotrophic Lake LV.19.MP8.IB-2 | ecosystem: Environmental > Aquatic > Freshwater >... | reverse complement strand
TCTAGTGGGTCTGGCCAGATCACCCACTACCAATAGACATTTTCATTCCCCGCCGCATACCTGGGCCGAGGAGTGCCACAACATCTTGTGTTTCCCATCCGACCGGAAAAGAAGCAGCTCGGGGGCGAGAAATTGGTCCCGATCGCCAGCTATTTGCCCTTGAGATTGATCGCGCCATCCCAATCCGCTGGCGGCTGACATGCGTGTTCCCTCAAGAGGCCACGGAGATAATTCGCGGGGCCATCGTTGGGTAACAAGCCCTTGAGCAGGCCCTGGGCTTTCTCCCAATGGCCGTCGATCACTTCCTGCACGGCTTGCTCGTATTGGGCGATCTCGGCGTTGGTGATTGAGTCGAAATCGACGCCCACGGGGAGCAGTTGAAACACGTCGACAAAGTTGTCCATCCCAGCGGGCCGCATCCGCGCGACTTTGCGGATACGGCACTCTTCGGGAGGCAGGGAATCGCGCACCTGTTCGGCCATGCCGCCGTCGATGAGGATCGACGCGCCGACTTGTTTGGTGATGCCCTCGAGCCGCGAGGTGAGATTCACAATCGGCCCAAAAACGCCGACTTTCATTTGATCGTCGGAGCCAATGCGTCCCGCGATGGCATGGCCATGTCCCACGGCGAGACCCACTTGAAAGCCATTGAGGGGATGTTCGGGATCAAGATTGGCCAAATGGAAAGTGCGATAAATCGATGTCGCCGCGCGACAGGCCGACAGCGTGCCCCCTTCGAGCGGGTTGGGCCACCCCCAGAACGCGAGCGAAGCATCACCCTGAAAATCCGCGATCACGCCTTCAAACTTCAAGATGCTGCGGGTCATCGCGTTGAGCGCGTGGCTCACACGCTCCAGCAATTTATCCAATTGCTGCCGCGATTGTTCGACTTTACGCGAAAAGCCCCGCACGTCGCAGAACAGCACCGAAATATCGCCTTCGTGCGGCTCGAGCGAAGTCACATGACTACTGACCATCATCTCGACGACTGCCGGCGAGAAAAACTGCCGCATTTGGCTTTGTTGCCGTTCCAGCGAACGCACTTTGCGAATCGAGCCGATAAAATTGGCGATCAACTCCGCGAAACGCAATTCACCAATCAAATCGGTCGGCGATTCCACGGACGAAACGCCGGCGAATTTTCGCTTGCCGGAAACGTACAAGCACCAGCGATCCTGCGTAGTAGGAATCGGCGTGCAGAAGGCCCAATCGAGATCGCCGCTCATCGTGTAACCAGGCGTTTTCTGGGTGTCTTCCCAGAGATGAATGGCACTGCAACGCCGTTGCAACACGCGGGCCATCAAGCGGCGGCTCGGTTGAAAACGCTTGACTTGATCGTTGCGACTGTTCCAACGCATCAGCTTCGGCTCGGGCGAATCGTAGTCCGCCGAAGCATCGAACTGAATCACCGCGACCGCCGCCACATTCGGGAGCGATTCCAAGATCAGTTCGACAACTTCCGTGGCGAAAAGATCGTCGGTCATCGACTCGGAAATGAGTCGTGGAATCTCACACAGCGCATCAAGACAGCGGTCCGCGTTCTTGAAGCCGATCGCACGCAGCTCTTTCTTCGTATAAGTATGCTCGATGAACGTGGTCGAAGCGGAATTGATTGACTCGGTATCGTGATACTGGAAGACTGTACGGCCGATCTGGAATTCATCCCCCGGCACTGCGACAAACTCGGTACTGGGCTGCTCGTTGTAGATGATCGGGTTGCGTGCCGTCTCCAAAGCCCGCACCCGCAGGCCTTGCTCGACGAGCTCCACGTCGGCATGTTCGCGGGAAATCAGCACATCCCAAGGAACGGCCCACCCTTCGCGGGGGGCCCGGCCAATGCGAACGAGCTCACCTTCGACAAGCTCACGGCGCCAGTATTGCTGGTCGTCGAGTCCAGTTGCCACCAAATTGGCCATAAGTCACGCCGTCGCGGGAGAATGTGAGATCTTCAAAAATTGACTCCAAGCAGGCAGAATCTTGCCGATCCCCTGCCCCCTTTCTCGTCCGTAATCTGGTATTATGGGCGAGAAGTTCACTTGGCTCAAGCTGAACCAAGCCACTTGGACTTCCTGTTGATCTTTAAGGCCTCCAGCGATTCGACGGAAACTCGTCCCAATTCGGCGATTCGCCGCACCTCGCTCGTTGAGAATCGTACCATGCTCGATTCCGTCTCAAACAAAACTCTGCCACCTGAAGCCACTGCCGCCATTCGCGAGCAGTGCGAGCAGTTTGAAGCGGCTTGGCAGGCGGGCAAGCAGCCCATGCTCGACGATTACTTGGGGGATGTCCAAGGCGTGGCGCGAGACTATCTTGTCCGCGAACTCACCAACATCGCACAGCGTTATCGCCTGTTGCACGCTGGACCAGCCGCCGCGGAAGCGACCATGGATCTTGGCACCGTGATGCCGCAGATGCCGGTCGCTCCCTCGATAGCTCCTTCGCCAGCCCGCGATCTGAATTCGGGTCTGACAGCCCCTTCGCGTTCGCTCCCCACCCATGCTGTCGACATGGAAAACACCGTTGCGCACTCGAATCAAACAATGGCCCCCACGGGGCGGCTCGTGATTCGTTGCCCACATTGCTGCAATGGGGTCGAACTCTTAGCCGAGACGCCCTTTGAAGACATCACTTGTCACGATTGTGGCAGCACCTTCAATCTTGTGGACCGCGAAAAGCTGACGACCGCGGCAGCGGCTCCCAAAGCAGTGGGTCGTTTTCAACTCGAGCGAAAACTTGGTGCCGGTGGTTTTGGTACGGTGTGGCTCGCCCGTGACGGCGATCTCGATCGCATCGTGGCGATCAAAATTCCTCGCAAGGGACAACTCAGCCCCACCGAAATGGAGCAGTTCTATCGTGAAGCCCGCGCGGCCGCGCAGTTGCGGCATCCCAACATCGTGCCGGTGCATGAGGTGGGCCGCGACGGCGATACGGTCTTTATAGTCAGCGACTACATTGAGGGAGAATCGCTATCTGATTGGGTCACCGGACGGCGGATGAACAATCGTGACGTTGCCCAGATGTCGATCATGATTGCCGACGCGCTCCATCACGCCCATCAACAGGGCATCATCCATCGCGATTTCAAACCCTCGAACGTGATGATCGACGGCGCCGATCAACCCCATCTCATGGATTTTGGCTTGGCACGCCGCGAGGCGGGCGAAGTCACGATGACCGTGGATGGGCAAATCTTGGGCACGCCCACGTACATGTCTCCCGAACAAGCGAGCGGCCAAGGCCATTGGGCTGACCGCCGCACCGACATCTATTCCTTCGGCGTCATGCTCTTCAAATTGCTCACCGACGAACTGCCGTTTCGCGGCAGTATCCAGCGGCAGATTCAGCAGCGGCTCACCGATGACGCCCCCGATCCCCGTTCGCTCAATCGCTTCATCCCGCACGACTTGGCGACCATCGTGCTCAAGTGCTTGGAGCGCGATCCCAACAAGCGGTACTTAACCGCGGCGGCGTTGGCGGACGAGTTGCGCCGTTTTTTGCGTGGCGAACCGATTAAAGCCCGTCCCATTTCGCGAGTCGCGCGGATGGCACGCTGGGCCAAGCGAAAACCAGCCGCGGCAACCGCCATCGCACTGGCAACGCTCTTAGCCATCGGCGGACCGCTGGTCACGTGGAGTATCGAACAGCAGCGGCAGACTCTGGCGGCCAATCTCATTGAGAGAAACAACATCATCGCTCGCAATGCCGTGGAAGCGAAACGTGACGGGGCAACGATCACACGCCTCCAAGGCGAACTGGATTTGTGGGAAGGACGTGCCAACCCGTGGAAATTTTGGCCCCCCGAGCCGACCTCGCATCCGCGTAAGATCGTACTCAATAAGTTCTTTGCCGATCAATATCCGACACTCTCCGCGAGTTTGAATTCCAACAAATACAACTCCCATGAACTCGCTGCGGGGAACTTGGGTTTAGCCTTGATGGCCGAAAAGCTCAAGAAATCCGAGGTCGCCGAGCAACATTTGCTCGCCGCCAAGGAATTGCTCGAAACTCTCTCCGCCGATGAGCCGGCGAATGAATCCTACCAGCTCGCGCTCGCGCAGTGCCTTGCCAAACTCGCGCAAGTCTACGGTGACAAGCGTCGCGACGAAGCTGCCGAGTTGCTGGCCGAAGCCACCACAATTTACAAGCAATTGGCCACTTCGCAGCAAAGAGAGCCAGATTACAAGGTCGATTGGTTGGCGACGGAATTGTTTAGCGGCACTCTTGCAGGTTTTGAAGCAGCTAAAGAACATCTCCAGCAAGCCACTGAGATTGAAAAGTTGTTGCCGCAGGTTTGGCCGACCGATCCACTGGCCGTTTACAACTTCGCCGCGTATTTGACCGAAGAAGCCCCCGTGCTTGGCGCTTCACCCAAGTGAGAGTTTTCACGGAACAGGCTGGCTCACCTCGCCACCATCTTTGGTCGCCATGTCTTGGTAGATGCTAAAGTCGATGGAGTCATTGATGAAGTGGACGCTGCCATCGGCGTAGCAAAAATTTGCTCCTCCGGGATGATCGCTGCCAAGCGGCAGATCGTTGCGGCGCATGGTCTTGGCCGCGCCGGGTGGGGCCTGATTATCCACGCGATAGTAGCCGAACACGTTTTTGTCGGCGTTCAGTGGATACACAATGTTGTGAGACGAACCCATGCAGAGATCGGTCATGGGATCACCGAGTTTGGAACTTCCCAGCGTCCATTTGTGAAACACCGGGAAAAGGTAATTGCGCTCGCCGATGGCCAATGTGTTTGATGTGCCGTCCGTGACGCGGGAAATTGGCGTGCGGCTATTGGGGTAAAAGATACCGTCGGTGAATACATCGCCGCAAACCCCAGCGAGGTTCATGCGATCTTCATTCCTGCCCGCTCCAGTAACCGTGGTATAATGGGAGACGACAAAGCTTGTTCCATCAGCCGATTGCTCGGGAGCCGAGGGACAGTTGAAAGCGTCCAACAAGAGGGTTTCGGCGCTGAAGTTGGTCGCGCCACCATTGGGAAGCGGGTCAATTTGTTCATAAAGTGCGTTTTGCTCCAGGTAGGGCAGCAGCATGATATTCCAACTGATGCCAGTTCTCATCTCGTCGACATGAATGTTGGAACCTGACGGAAAATGACGCTTGGCGGCGTGATGGTTTTGCATGGCCACGCCGATTTGCTTGATCTTATTCGTGCATTGCATCCGCCGGGCTGCCTCACGCGCGGCCTGGATCGCGGGAAGTAACAGGCCGACCAACACGCCGATGATAGAAATCACGACCAACAACTCGACAAGCGTAAAACCCCAACCGGCCTCGACGCGAGACTTCGCGGAGCCGTGAAAGGCAATTCGCCGAGCTAAGTGTTGCGTCATCTGACGAACTTCCTGGCCAAGACCGCAAACTGCGAAGAACCGCTGCCAATTTAATTTGGCTAACCCGAGATTGAAGAGCGGTTACGCTGACCACGGCCAATAGTTCCGGTCAATAGAGCACTCCCCACGACGAACAGCAAGGCCGCGGAAGGCTCGGGAACCGTAGTTCCAGTGTATTCCAACAGATACGCAAGCACCTCGTCCGCCGTAAGACCGCCACCGAAATCTATTTGAGAGAAATCATCGATATCGTCGAAATCGAAGAAACCATCGTCGTTCATGTCCCCCGAGTCTTCGCCAAAAATCTCGAATTGGCCGAAGTAACCGATGGGGTTGGTGATGGCCATCGCAAATTTCTCAACGTCGTCGCTGCTGTAATCGCCATCGCAATTCATGTCTCCGTCACCGAACAATAAGAGCGCCAACGATTGCTCCGAGTAATCGGGCTGAATGAAATAGTCGGGAGCGCCCATCACATCAATGTCGGCGAAGGTTTGGTTAACATCCCCCGCCGTGAGGACGACGAACTCATCGCCAATCAAGGAAGCCGGCGTCGCGGCACTTAGGTCGACCATCAATGTACCACCAAGATTGGCATCTTCACCGACGATGACGGTGTCGAAATCGTTGTCGGCAAAAATTTCGATCTCGACGGTGCCGTTCTGCGCGACGGTTAGGTTTTCTTCAATTGTGATTTCACCGGAGGAAAAACCAGGGCTGAGAATCGCCTGGAGCATCCCCGTTGTGGTTCCCAGCCGCACATCGCCCGCAATCACACCATTGCCGACAATTTGACCACCGGGATTCACTTTCACCAATTTGCTATGAGCCGTGCCGCCAGCAAGCTGCAATTCGCCAAGATTGCTGACGGTTAATTGATCGACGGCAGTGAAGTTGGTGCCTTCAGGCAACCGCAACGCCATTTCGTGATTCTGTCCACTCAACGTGATTTGATGCACGAACGCATTTTCCGACCCCGTGACGCTAGGATTCAATTCAATCACACGTTCGCCATTTTCAAGGTTTCGTACATTCACCACGCTTGTACTGTCCGGGACTTGTCCTCCCCAGAAGTTGGGGTCACCCCAATTGTTCGGGCCGGGGGGAGGAAGCAGATTGCCGGAGTTGAAGCCGACGGTTACGGGAGCAACGAAATCCACTCTCGCTGCATTCGGCAGAAAAACCAAGTTGGCGGCCACGGACGCCGAGACGCCGGAGATGCTCACACTGTCATACCGCCCGACAACAGTATTTGCTTGAACGTAACTGATGCCCTGGCCGATTGTCGGAGTGAAGCCGTTAATTAAAGGCATTTCAAGCCGACCATGCAGCATCGCCATGCCGGCTACTTGCAGGACATCGTGTTGTGTGCCCTGGATTGTGCCACCGACTTCGATCTCGAGAATTCCAGTCGAGTCCTGCGAGAAATTGCCAAAGATGTTGTAGGTGCCTGGGGAACCGCTAAACACATGCCCTGGAGCGACCAACCCTGAATTAATAACACTCCCCTGCACGGTGGCGGTGCCGCGCAATTGCCCGCCCTGCTGAATGGCAACTTCGGCGGCTGCGATTGTCACATCATCTGGTGAAAGCACGCCGTTTTCAATAACATTCACCGTGCCGGTGGCCGCCAAGTTCCCGAACATAAGCGTAAAGTTCGCGGTATTTCCCGGGGGAAGTCCAACGCCACCGACAGTCACGTCTCCTTGGATTAGGTAGTCGAAACCTCCCGAAAGCAAGAAGGTCACATCGCCAGCGAATATCGTGAGATTTCCGGAATTCGCATTCGTACTGAAGTTGACCATGTAGGGACTTGGAATGTTGAAAAAGACCTCGTCTCCAAAGCCGGGAGGGCCAAAAGGAATCCAATTGCCTGGGTTTTCAAAACTGCCACCTAGTGGGTTGCTCCAGATGATCGTGGCACCTTGTGAGAACTGCGCAAACAAGCCACCGAGAACCAGTGCAAGAAATAAATTGCGAAGACTCTGATTCATAGGACACCCCCAATCACTACGCAGGCCCCGCTCGGCTGGATGTTTTTGGCTCGTCGACGTAGCGGAAAGCGCGGGAGGAGGCGACCACGGCTGCTCCGGAGGAGGCGGGTCGAGAACACCCCAGAGACTCCCCAAATTGCCAAAGCCAGCCCACTTGGTTCCGGCACCGCCTCCAGCGATTCGACAAGCGTTGGAATCACCGTCATGCCGTATTGAAACTGCCAAGCAGCCAAGTCGATATGGTTGACCGAACTATCCTGCCCCGCTCCGCCGCCGGGATTGGCATTGCCGTTGGCATTCAGCAGGGTTGTTGTTCCAAAGTTACGTTGCCAGATCAGAAAATCGCGGCCGTTGACGATCGTGTTGCCATCGAAGTCGGCATCCGGCTTGTCAAAATATTTGATCACACCATCGGGAAAGGCGCTGCTTGATTGTCGCTGCGTAAGCCCATTACGTGAATTGTCGGTCTGATGTCCAAAGATGACATCCACATTTGCCGAAGTTCCCGTGGTATTGGTGATGCCTAATGAACCAATTTGCAGAAAGAGATTGGCGGATTTGAATGTTGAGAACGTCTGCAAAGTGTAATTCACCTTGGCCAGCAGCCAACCGTTCCGTACTGAGTCATAATAGAGGTCGCTTCCTTGCGTAGCACTGCCGATACCTAGCCCCAGATTGGTGGGAGAAAACCCCGCGATGTTCTTGATCTGACTTGTCGTTCCAGTTGGCTCACCCACATTCTGCCAACGGTTCACACTTGTTTCGCCAGCTTCGTAGACATCCGAATTGGTGAAGGTGAGTACACTGTTGTCGCTCACCAATAGGTTCAATGACCAATTCTCTAAGGTCTCGCCGACCTCGGGTCGTCCCCAAATATAGATGCTGCCCCCCGCTTCCCCCTTGAACTTGTCGAACTCAGCCACCGTGGCCGAAGTGGTCGGCAAGGGACTGGCCGAGGGAAAACCTTGCGTTGACAACCAAAAATGAGTGCTCGTCGCTTGCACTGCTGTCAACGGACATAGTGTGCAAACAACCAGCGCGGCGACTTGAAGGGTGCGAAACATAGGTGCCCAAAGAAGAAAAGACCCACATCGGCGACGCCTCTTAATATAGTTGTCGCTGAGGAGCGAGGCAACGAATCGGCACGGATTTAGCTGCGAAGAGTGGTAAAATGACTCGTGAGAAACAACTTTTCACTGTTATTCCGCAGGATGATGCGAGTGCAGAGCCTCATGAACGGCTTCCGCCACGCGTGGGCCATCAGGGTCGTAGCTCCCATTTCCCCCCTGACGGCGGGGCGGGTTAGTCCACCCTAAACGAACAATTCGAGGCAGTTTCTTGCCCTGATAGTCCCAACCCCAGGTGCCCTCGTCGAGGCAATGTTCACGGCTGCGAGGTCCGGGCGCACCGCCACCGACATAGTAGCCGGTGTACTCACAAGGGTTCTGAGTTCGCGCCCAAACCCAGTGACACCAGGGCCAACCGGCGCGGGCGACTTCCGCACTGGAAGCTCCTTGGTAAAGATTTGCAGGCTGCAATTCGTTGGCGCGGAGCGACTCCGCTAGCATGGCGACCACAAGCAAGCTCGCTAACCCAACGAAATATCGCATGACTCACGTCTCCCAATGCCACGAGCACGCCAGCAGCGCTAGCATCAATCGCAAAATCTCTGGTGGACACACTAAACATTATCAGTTGTGCGCTCTCTGGGCTTTAGCTAAAGTCTGCCACCTCTTCTGCTTAGCTCATCAAACTTTCCAAGCTCTCGGCAAACCACCCGCGAGCTTGCTGTCTCCAACCCGCGCAAAGTTAGCGCGCGGTGAGATCGTGATGCGCAAGTTGCGAAGACAATGAGGTGCCTTTGGCAGACTCGACACCAGCCAACATGAAGTCGGTCGACATCATGAAGATCGCCGTGCGCGCGATGCTCGTCGGTTCGCTCTATGCGCTCTGTTGGCTTTCTTCCACAGGTTATGCCGAGGAAGAACTGCCGCTCATTGGTCCGCAAGAATTTTCGCCAGCAGAGCGTGATGCTTGGCTCGAAGAGCGCGTCCCGGCGCTGTCTGATCGCTTGGGATTGTTTTCCGATGGCGAAGATTATCGACTTGGTGAACCGCTCCCTTTCCCCACGGGATTCTTGGATGACGATGCGAACCTCCCGGTACGCGAACCGCCACGCGAGGACTTGCCGCTGGAAAGCCCGGAACTCACTGCGACGGAACCCGAGGACATGTTTGTCACCACGCCGTGCCAAGTGCCGGTTGGTTATTCGGGCTCGTCGGGCATCTTGGCCGAAGATTGTCAGTTGGGCGAACATTTCGTGCCGATGCCGGATCGTTGGCGCGGCGGGTATCCGATTTGGGATCGCTACGGGCCCGACCATAGCGTGTTCTGCGGCGGCGATCCGTTTGAAGAGGATGCCCCCTACGCTCGTGGCGTGTGGTACAACCCCTATCGGCAAAACTTGTTCAAAGGCGATTATCCCATCGTCGGTCAACATACGTTCCTCAACATCACGGCCACCGCGTTTTACAGTTTTGAATTTCGTCAGGTTCCCACTCCGACCACGCCGTTTGAATCCACCGAAGACCCCTTTCAAGAGGAATTCTTCGGTGATCCCGATCAGTTTTTTATTCGCAACGACTATCGTTTTGCGGTCGATTTGGTGCATGGCGACGCGGGTTTTAAGCCGGCAGATTGGCGGGTTCGCTTCGCGCCGGTGTTGAACCTGAACTATCTCGACGTCGAAGAACTGGGGATCGTGAATCCGGACGTGCGGGCCGGCACCACGCGCTACCGCAATTTCCTGGCGCTCGAGGAAGCGTTTGTCGAAACTAAGCTCGCCGATACGAGTCCGTATTACGATTTCGCTTCGGCGCGGGTCGGTTCGCAGCTTTTCGTGAGCGACTTCCGCGGGTTTGTTTTTGCCGACACGAACTTGGGGGCGCGGCTGTTTGGCACGCGGCACGCCAATCGCGACCAATTTAATCTGGCTTACTTCGATCAACTAGAAAAAGAAACCAATAGCGAATTGAATCGTTTTCAAGGCCGGCCCCAGGATGTGTTGATCGCCAACTACTTCCGCCAGGATTTTATTTGGCCCGGCTACACCACGCAGTTCAGCTTGCACTACAACCAAGACAACGGCGATGGTCTGGTGTTTGACCGCAACAACTTTCTCGTGCGGCCCGATCCCGTAGGCGTGTTCACGCCGCACCGGGTTGACTCGGTTTATTTCGGCTGGACCGGCGATGGGCATATTAATCGCTTCAATATCAATCATGCCCTCTACTTCGTGACGGGGCACGACACGCTCAATCCGCTCGCGGGGCAGCCGATCGACATCTCGGCCCAGATGGCGGCGCTCGAGGTTTCCTACGACCGGGATTGGATTCGCTTCCGCACATCGGGTTTTTACTCGTCGGGAGACGACGACATTTTTGATGATCGGGGGGAAGGCTTTGACGCGATCATGGACAGCCCCGCCTTCGCTGGCGGGCCGTTCAGTTATTGGAATCGGCAAGCCATCAAGCTCAACGGCGTGAACTTGGTCGATCGCAACAGCCTCGTTCCGCATTTGCGTTCGAGCAAGATTCAGGGTCAAACCAACTTCGTGAACCCCGGCCTGTGGCTCGCCAATTTTGGTTTTGATCTGGAACTCACGCCGCGTTTGCGTTCGATCAACAATCTCAACATGCTGTGGTTCGACCACACCGAAGTGCTCGAACAGTTTGTGTTTCAATCGAACATCGACGAACACATCGGCACCGACATCAGCAGCGGCGTCGAATATCGGCCGCTGCTGAACGACAACCTCATCGTGCTCGCCGGTGTTTCAGGGTTGATCCCCGGCAGCGGTTTTGAGGATCTCTTTGGGTTCCTCTCGCAAGACGTGGACAATCTGTTCGCGGGCTTTATCGAAGTCGCGGCGACGTATTAAGTGTCACGAGGTAAACAGCTTTTTAACGCGAATCCTCACTGCTTCTTTTCCGGTCGGATGGGAAACACAAGATGTTGTGGCACTCCTCGGCCCAGGTATGCGGCGGGGAATGAAAATGTCTATTGGTAGTGGGTGATCTGGCCAGACCCACTAGATGATGTGGTTTGGCGAGAAAAAGCTTGCGATTTTTATTGTCGTTTGGCCGAGGCATACCACATGTCGTGTGCCCTTCCCACCAACTTTTCAAGGAACCGCCGCCTAAACCTACTTTGGCGCGTTGCTGATTTTATCACAAACGGGTGGCCAATTTTAGCCGTTAGTTTTGGCCACGCGGTTCTACATGAGCCGCGGCGCGCTCGCATCGGATTCTTTGAAGTGGGCTGGAGCATGGTTCCCCGAGCCGTGTGATTGGTCGCTCAAGAACTCCGGTCGCTAACGCTCGCGGCTCGCCTTCGTGCAAAAAGAGTGACCGCTAATCCACGCTGATGATCGCTAATAAGAAGGCATTAACGTGAGGTAAAGGTGACGTAGGAAGACGTGTTCGACACCTTTTCCCCAAACAATACGGGCTCATGGCACAACCGCGAGGCCCGCTTCGCCAACAACTTGCCACACAGAAACTTCCCGCTTAAGTTGATGACATTCCGTTCTGTCCCGTTTGTCTCTTTTCAGGCAAACACCACTCGCCGGTGACGGTTTTCCATGTCTTGCCGGAGGTTGAATTGGCCGACGACCACGCAATTCGCTACGCCACGATTGGGGTGTGCCTGGTATTTATGCCGTGCGCGATGTACTTTCGCCTGCGCTCACACACGAGTGAGAAACTGGATCGTTGGCAGGAAGGGGCGTGGATTCTCTTCGGCTTGCGACTGGGGGCCATACCCGTGTTCGTGGGAGGCCTCGCTTGGCTAATCGACCCGCGATGGATGGCCTGGTCCTCCCTGCCGCTGCCGAGTTGGCTGCGCTGGATGGGGCTGGTTCTTTTCATCTGCGCGTGCCTGCTTGTCGTGTGGACGTTTCACAACCTCTGCGGGAATCTCACGGATACGGTCGTGACAAGAAAGGAACACTTCCTGGTGACCACCGGGCCGTATCAATATGTGCGGCATCCCTTCTACTTGGCGTTTGCGCTGGGCGTGTTGGCGGGGAGTCTGGTGACGGCCAACTGGTTCCTGCTGCTGACCGGCATGATTCCCTTCGCATTTATTGTCGCGCGGACGAGGATCGAAGAAGAAAAACTCGTCGAGCGGTTTGGCGACGAGTATCAGGATTACAGGCGGCGCGTGGGAAGCTTTGTGCCACGCTGGCGTGGCTCGCCGGAGTAAACTGGGCGCGAGGGTTTTTGTGATTAATTGTACTGATTCATTTGGGCATTTGGCGCTGCACGGTGGATGAAACCGCTGACAAACGCTAAGAAATGATCACGCAGAGGCGCGGGGGACGCGGAAGGATTGGGAACGCTAATCGTCACTGATCTTCGCTCATGAATTATCAGAGTTATTTAGCAAAGATTAGCGTTCAGTTTTTTCCTGCGACCCCCGCGCCTCTGCATGAAAAAGAGTCCTTGCCGCCAGTATTGATTTATAGAGCGCGCACGGCTTGTTCCGGCCTACCTTCTACGAACTAACTGCTCGCGAAACCGCAAGCGATGGGGGGAGTGGGGAAGTGGGTTGCTGTTTTTGCGTGTATTTCTTGCCGGCGAGAACTGGTAAACTCGTGATAGGTTAAAGCTAAACCGGGGGCTAGCGCCCGGCGGCTGATTGGCCAGAAGATTGAGGAGGCTGCCATGTTTGTTCGTTGCCTGGTCGTTATCGCGCTGTTGAGTTTTGCTCCTGGTGTTTGTGCGGCCGAGCTCACGCCCGAGCAAGAGAAGCTTTACGCCGAGTTGGAAGCCTCGCTCACCGGTGCCGCGCTGGTGGGACAGTTTACTGTCACTGGTGAAGAAACTAATGATCCCAAGCCCGAGCGGTATGAGCTGACCAGCGTGAAGCATGTGGGCGACGGCCAATGGTTGTTTGTCGCACGGATACAATACGGCGAGCATGATGTGACGTTGCCGATCACGCTCCCCATCAAATGGGCCGGTAACACGCCTGTGATTACGGTCGATAAGATTGGTTTCCCTGGGCTGGGAACCTACACGGCCCGCGTGATGATTTATGAAGATCACTACGCGGGTTTTTGGAGTGGCAGTGATCATGGGGGGCATTTGTTTGGGGTGGTGGAGCGTGGGAATGCGAAAGACGGCTCCGTCGAGAAACAACAGGAAGTGAAATAGTCCGGGAGTTGAATACGAGGAAGCTGTAGGGAACGCCCTCCTTGGCTATGTTGTCATTCCCGCGCAGGCGGGAATCCAGTGCGGAGGGTAGAACTTGAAATACTGGATCCCCGCCTGCGCGGGGATGACGGGCGTGCGCGGGGACAGCGTTCCCTACAATGGAGAATTCGAGCGAGCTAGAGCGTTTTCGATGTTGCTGTAGCGTTGTTATTTGCGGTTTGCTACAAGCTTGATTTTTAGTTCTGATCAAGGAGGATCGAGCGATGGAGGCTTATTCCGAGGATTTGCGTCAACGTGTGGTACGGGCGTGTGACGAGAACGTTTTCACGCGACAGGAGATCGCGGAGCAGTTTCAGGTAAGTACCGCCTGGATTCGACGACTTTTACAGCGGCGGCGTGAAACAGGATCGATCT
>Ga0163152_10005997_pt1 | contig 13976 bp, 10 predicted proteins | sample OliLakLV19MP8IB2_FD_148635 | JGI IMG/M metagenome (GOLD analysis project Ga0163152, IMG submission 148635) | Freshwater microbial mat bacterial communities from Lake Vanda, McMurdo Dry Valleys, Antarctica - Oligotrophic Lake LV.19.MP8.IB-2 | ecosystem: Environmental > Aquatic > Freshwater >... | reverse complement strand
GATTGCCGTCGGCGCTTTGTTAAGCCGGTTGTTGTTCGCGTCCATGATGAAGTAGCCTTGCAACCCGTTCGGCAGGCTGAAGATCGCTTCGCCGCCGGCATGGAGGAACGTGTTCTCCACGCTGCCAGGCCCGAGCGGATACGCGAAGATGTTGCGGCGATCCGGCGCTTGCAGGCCGCGATCAATCAGGTTTTGCGGCACCTCCGCGAAGTCGTAGGTCCGCCAATAGTAACCATGGACTGCGTCGTGCCGTTCCAGCACGCGATTGTTCTTCGAGATGCCGGAACCGTTGAAGCCAACGCGCATCACCCGTTCTTGAGTGATGTTCACATTCGGATCGACGCGGAGCTGTCGTTCCAACTCCGCCAAGTTGCCCGGCAACAGCAAGATGTCCTGGTACAACGGCGACCGCGAAGCCGTGGCTACGAACCAGTCGCCACGCAGCACGGGCACCTTCGAGGCGGTGAACACGGCAATCACGCGGGCCGTGACGCCATCGTCCAGGATGCCGTAGGGATACTCTTGCAGCATTCGATTCCAGATCGTCGCGTCCCACATGTACCAACGCAGATCGATGCGAAACACCGTCGCATGCGGATCGATCGGCTCCGGGTTGCGAATCTTCGGATGCCAGGACAGCGAGTTGATCAACTTCGATAGGGCATTGCGATAGGTTCGCAATTCGTCGTCGCTCAGTCCCGCGTTGTACAGATGCGTGAGTGTGAAATACCGCTGAAAGCGCCGGGCCCGGCGATCGATCTTCTCCAGATCGGCGAGGATCGTTTCGTTGATCTGCCCTTGAGTAATGAACTCGCGTTTCTGGCCGGCCACCAGCGGCGGAGCACCGGCATCGATCCAGGCTTTGAGGGCTGCCTTGTCCGCATCGCTCGGTCGATCCTTCACGTCCGGCGGCGGCATCGAGCCGGCATGAACCCGCTTATAGATCGGCGACTCCTCGGGCTTGTTCGGCACAACCTTCTTGCGCACCACGAGCCGTTCCAGATCGGTGATGAAGTTCATGCCCCCTTCAACGTTCCCATCCGAACCGTGGCAGCGATAGCAGTGAGCCTTGAGAACATCCTGAGCCTTCTTCGCAAGCGGGTTCGGCTCCGCAGCGAGGGCCGGGACCGCCAAGAGAGCGAGAATCGATAGATAGCGAAGAATGTTCATCGGAAGGGAACTCTGCTGTAAAAGGCCGATGGTGGATTGTCGCGGAATGGGGTACGACAAATCAAGGTGGAAGGGAGGTTGTTACAACATCCGCTGCCGACCCGCAACATCTTTTAATTTGTGTTGCAAAGTGTTGCACCCAACCTGCATCCGGACTGAATATCTTTTGGTGGTGTGACATTCCGAGACATTTTGACACAGCCCGCAGGTTGGCACGGAACTTCAGCGAGAAAGTGTCCGCGCAGCAGCGGACTTCCGTGCTCATGCAATCGGGCAGCGAAAACGTTTTTCTTGTCCCGCTGCGTCCCCTTTTGTCCCACGCACATGGCGTAGCCATTCTCGGGCATCGACGCCCGAATAGAGGAGTAGTGCGAAGGGGATTAAACGAAAGGGGACTTTGGCGGAATTTGCTTCGTTGTTTGCGGGAATCGATATCGTTCATTCGTCGTTGACAAGAGACAAAGCCTTGGCGAGGCGGGAGCGTCAGCGACCGGAGCAAACGCCCAGAACAGCCACTATTTGGCCGAGACCGGGAAGTCGGCGGTGTTCGCTCCGGCCTTCACGTCGAACGTGAGGCTGGACGATTTGTTGAACCGGGCCGCTACGGCCTCCTCCTCCACCTCGACCATTTCGCCCGGCGGGGCTAAAGGTTTCTGGACCATTCTGCCGGTCTTTCGGATGCCACGAATCTCGACCCGATGCAGGCCCGCCGCCGGGCCGGCATTCGCGGCCAAGGTGTACCGTCCGTTTTCGATCGGCCCGCCTACCGTTTGGCCCTTAACGCCATCCATGGGAGTGAACAGGATGGACCCGCGTTCAATCGGGACGCCATCAATCTTGACCTCGCCGGTAATCGCGTTATGCAGCCCATCCGACTTACCGTCGCACCCGGCAAGACCCAGCATCAGCGTCACGGCCAGGACTGTTCGCGATCCGCATTTCATGACCGGCTCCATTAGCACCGCGCTGGGATAATTTACCGATTAAGATACTATCTGGTGCCATGCCCACGGCTTTGCGTGGGCATGTTTCCTAGGCCAACATGCCCACGCAAAGCCGTGGGCATGGCACGCGATATCGGAAACTTATTTCCGCGCGATGTCTTAGTAATCCCCGACCGGGGCACCGTCGGCGATCCACCCGAGCCGTTGCCAAGTGGCTCCGTCGATGCTATCTCGGACAAACCGGACTGAACCATCGGCCAACAGCACGTTCACGCCGCCGCTGTGTCGGCTCCGCGGGCTGGCGTAGTTGACGTCCGTGTCTCCGCCGACACACGGCAGATTCTGGAGTGGGTGGTTGCGACTGTTGTCCCCAGGGCAAAACGACGGGTGCCAGCTCAGCAAGTTGTCCGGGCTGCGTGAGTTCGGGGCTAGCGTAACATACAAGAACTGGGCACCCGCTCGGTTGGTATAGAACATCCCGCGAATATCGGTGGCATCGATTCCGGTCAGGTACTCGCCAACGGCCATGGTGTTGCTGGTTCCATCCGCAACGGCGGAGATGGGTGTACCCACCCCCATCTTGAACATTGCTCGCGCGATGGGGTTGGAGTTGTAAATGTTCTCCCCGTCGTTAAGTCCGGAGAAGATCCCCAGGTAATTCGTCCCAGTCAGTCGTAGGCTCGGGGCGACTTCCTTGAGTCCGCCACGGCCGTCGCTCGGGCACAAGAGGACTCTGAGCCGAGTGCCGTTGACGGCGGCCGGCCAAGCCGCCGGGGCCGCCCACGGGTTCTGGATGTCAAACCTGTCCCCGTTGACCGACCGATGATAGTTATCTTGCTCCATGTGGGGGAACAGGTAGTGGAGGAAGTATGGCCACTCGTAGGGCCAGGCATAGGAAAACCGCGACGGCGCGATTGTTCCCGGCGGAAACATGTCTGCGGCCGAGTGATAGTTGTGTAGCGCGACGCCAATCTGCTTCAGGTTGTTGGAACACTTCATCCGGTTCGCCGCCTCGCGGACTTTCTGCACCGCCGGAAGCAGGAGGCCGATCAGGATCGCGATGATTGCAATAACCACCAGAAGTTCGATCAACGTAAAGCCCTTGCGGGGAGAGGTCCGCATTTAAAAGCCCTCAAGGTTTTCTTACCGAGCCATTGTAGTGTTCGCATGGCCATAGCACATGTGGCGGATGTGGCCGACGTGGTTCATGATCGGCGAAACAGATAAGCTCTCTCGAAGGTGGCCCAAGAATTGGGGTCCATTACACCTTTTAATTTCCGTCAAGGTAGTCCCTAGCCTGACAGAACTTTGAGCCCCGCAATGGAACAGTTCGAATTCAGCGGAACGCACAATTACCAGGCGGAGGACCTATGCGTTTGGAGCGCCTCTGCCGACCAATCCAAGCACGCGCTGCTTCCGTCGAATGGCCAGCCGAATCCGTGCATTGCCGGCGATTTGCTCGTTTGCTCGCTGTTTAGCCCCGGACGAATCGTCGCATTGGACAAACGAACGGGTGCAACGAAATGGGTTGTCCGCCTTAAATATCTCGGCTCAAGTCATGTGCGCTTCAGCCAGCCGACCGGATTGGTGTACGGTGGCAATTCGAAGGAGTTGCTGGCACTCGATCCTTCCACCGGAAAAATTGTGTGGCGATTCGTCCCCTACGGACTCAAGAACGAATGGATCTACTCATCGCCGGCCGTTGCTGACGGGCGGCTCTTTGTTGGCGATCGAAAAGGCTATCTGAACTGCCTACACGCCGAGTCCGGCAAACCGATTTGGAAGTCGCTGACATCGCGAGCACGGAACAACTATGTGAACTCGGATCCAGTTGTTCACGATGACATGGTGGTCGTCGGAACCAACTCCGGCTGGGCAATGGGTTACGAATGCAAAACGGGCACCCTGAAATGGAGGCATCGTCTCAGTGGTTCATGCACGAAATGCGTGCCAGTCGGCAAGACGACTGCCATATTGTGGAGTTGGAGATCGGCCTACCTTTTCGAGATCTCCAGTGGCAAACTGCTCGATCAATGGGCGTTTCCGGGACGGGAGATTCGCGTCGCGTGTGCTGCCGGGAATGTCACGCTATTCACGGTGCAAGCACCGTGGAGGAAGAATAGTCGCGGAAACCCAAAGACGGAACTCTTGGTTCATCGCGGGGGGAAACTCGTTCACGAATTGAGGTGCGAGTACATAACGGGCTTGCGATATGAGCCTACGCATTCCAAGGTTTACGAGTCCACGTTCATGGGCTTGGGAATCCTCAACCCAAGGAATGGAAAGCGTGAGGCAACGATCCGGAATTTCACTGGCGACGGACAATACGGCGACGACGACTATGTTCATTTGCCAACCATCGAGGGGAAACTACTTTACGTTCTCAACATGTGTGGCCGCGTGTATGCGTTGCGAAATTCGTTGATCTGAACCTACAAATCCTGGCGAGTGGCCCAGCGGCCACAAGCTTCATCGGGTCGCTTACGCGACTCCGCTCGCTGTCACTTTTTCTCAAACCTAAAGCTTGATGCGGACATTCCGGAACGTCACATCGCCTCTCAATAATGCGCCGTGAAGATGGATTGATAGCAATCCTTCGTCGGCCATTGCGGAAAAGTCGTCATCCACGAGTGCATTTTCAGGTATCCTATGCAGACGTACCATTGACCAAAATCATCGGGCTCTACGAGCCCGATGCGAACGAGTGGATCGATTCCAGAACGCGGAGGTAGCCATGTTTCAGTGTCCCGTTTGCGGCAACGCGACGGCCAAGCCCGGCTTCGTGAGCGAAGTGTTCGTGGTGGAGGATCGTCATCTGCTTGAGGAACACATTCCGGCTCAAGTCTGCCTACGATGCGGCGAACCGGCGTTTTTGCGCGAAACCACGGAGATGATTCGCCAACTCGTGCACGGGTCCGCTTGCCCGTCTAAGACTGTTCCCTTGGATGTATTTTCATTGGCTTGAGGCGATTTTTTCGGGGGCTGAAATGGACGCAGCTCATCAAGACAGATTGTCTCAATGAGCTACGTCCCCTTTGGCCCTTCGCGTGGCGACGAGATTCCGATTTTGTCGAGGCTGACACTCAAGATCGGAATCATGAGCCACGCACATCATCGGGTCGCTTACGCGACTCCGCTCGCTCAAACACGAATCCGGACCAGGCTCATCGTCGCTTGGGCGTGCTTGGCGACCAACCAACCCACGTCGCCGTTTGGGAATGCGACGATCTCGTCGTTGCCGGGCAGCGATTGGTTGACGAGAACCGGGCCCTTCAAGAACTTGCCGTTATGGTTAGTCACGGCCACCTTGGTCTGGGTTGCGTTCACTTGCCAGGCCACCAGCAGGTTCTTGCCGAAAGGCACCAGGCGAACCGTGGACTCGTTGAGGGTCGGAGTGCGCGTCAGTCGAGTCGTCTTCAGAATGCGGCCTTCCCAGAAGCCGGCTCGTCGGCACGAATTCGATGGGCTGGCTTTCGCTGGACCAGCGAAGTTTCGCGGTGGCACCGAACCATGCGTTGTAGTAGAGCAGCTTGATGTTGGCGGGCTCGCCGGCCTTCAAGTCGATTTGACCCGTGTAGGTAGTCGGATTCTGGTCTATCCATGCGTTATTGAAGTGCGTCGTGGTGGCCTTGCCCACTTCATATGGCCGGCCCTCAGTCTGTACATTCCCGAACACGGCCGCGACCCGACACGGAATTTGAAATGTTTCCATTTACCCCCACTTCTCACTGGGTCGCACCTGACGCATCGAAGATCCCCCTCCCATCTGCTGACCAGAAACGGCTAGGGGGCTCGGCTACCCTTGCGACCTTTACGCTTGGTCCTAAATTGAATCATTCGCGGGCGGCATCACACCCGCTTCGAGGAGACTTCATGGCCGGGCATTCACACTCTAAGAACATCGCGGCTCGCAAGGGCAAACAGGACGCGGTACGGGCCAAGCACTTTAGCAAGCTCAGCCGATACATCATCATCGCCGCTCGGGCGGGCGGCGGCGATCCCGTCATGAACCTGAGACTTCGGTACGCCATCGACAAGGCTCGTGCCGTCTCGATGCCCCGCGACAACATCGAACGGGCCATCAAACGCGGTACGGGCGAACTCGAAGGCGTCGTCATGGAGGAGCTGATTTACGAAGGCTTTGGCCCTGGCAGCACGGCCATCATCTGCGACATCTTGACTGACAACCGCAACCGAACCAACGGCGAAGTTCGCAAGCTCTTCGAGCGAGCCGGCGGCAACATGGGCGGACCCGGTTCCGTCTCATACCTCTTCGATCGGCGAGGTGTGTTTGTAATTCCGTCCGCTTCCACCACGGAAGACGCGTTGATGAATGTCGTTCTTGAAGCGGGAGGCGAAGATCTCAAACTCGATGGCGAGAACTTCGTGGTCACCTGTGAAGTGACCGCGTTCAACACCATTCAGGCGGCTTTGGAAGCGGCGAAGATCACGCCGGAATCGGCGGAGATGGAACAAGTGCCAAAGAGCTTAATGGAAGTGGATGTGGAGACTGGGAAGAAAGTCGTGAAGCTGCTCGACATACTGGACGACTACGAAGACGTACAAACCGTGTTCTGCAATGCGAACATTACGCCGGAGATGATGGAAGAGGAGTAATCGTAACAGAGCCGCGACCGTGAGGGAGCGATCGGCAACTCTGCTCCCTTAGGCGAGCTGCAGGAACAAATTTACCCAGGAAGCAGCCAGGCGAGCGTCGAGGCGTAAGCCCGACGTGGTAGTGCCCGAACTTGGGAGTCCGCGAATCCACGTCGGGCTTACGCCTCGACGCTCGCTTGGTCCAAGACGCCGTGAATGGGTAGATTTGAATCTGCCGATCGCCTTACGGTCGCGGCTCCGAATGTTACTTCTTGGCCGTAGGGGCAGCAGGTGCAGGAGCGGCCTTGGCCGCCAGTCGCAGATCTTGCTTTTTGCGGCGTTTTTCTTTCTTCTTCATGCGCATGCCGGCTGGATTTCCCATCTCAATCTCTCCTGGTATGTGACGGTCGATTCGGTTCACGATATGACTCTTCGTGGCCCTTTGGCAATCCATCTTGTGCCACTTCCCGTATCCGGGCTACACTGTGCCCCTGTTTCACCGGCCATGCAGGGACGCGCCTCGCCGGGAGCCTTCGCGCGTCTGGGTCGGAGTTTCGCGGCTGCTCCCGTTGGTCGCATCACGTGCTTGACTCCGACAAACCCAAGTCTGCTCCGCTACCCTGGCTACTGCTGACCGGCCTGCTGGGCGTGTTTGCCGTCGGTGTTCCACAGACGGGGACCAATGCGCCGACGTCTGTCGCCAAGAAAGATGAAAAGAAAGAGCCAGACCTGCTGGCCAAGCACGAGGATCCCGACGACCCTGTCGCACTGGAAGATCGAAAGAAGAGGCCTTCACTCATTCCAGTTTTCGACTTCCACAAGTCGTCATACGAACACGGGACGTTGAAACCCCTCGACCAGCTTCGCGGTAATGTTCACGGCTACCAGACCGAGTTTTTGATTGCCACCGTTCCTGATCCAGTCGATTCACCTTACGGTCATGCTTTCGATCAGGTCGTGGATGCGATCCAGCGGGGAGTGGAAAAGAAGGACGGTTACATTCTCGATCGCTGTTGGCTGCCGTGGGATACCGACCGAAAGATGAAACCCAAGCCGGGCGAGCCGCCGAGCAACCTGCGCGAGCGATTTCCCGGCATCCTACTATTTCGGCACGGCAAGCAGAAATCCCTCAATGTCGATAAATCAGGCCTGTGTGTGGTCTTCCTGGTGGGTGAAACTCCGATGGGAGGGATTCACAAAAAAGCTCTTTACGCCTCGCTGAGACTGATGGCCGAGGTCGGTCACCCAACGCATGTGCCTGTACGACTGATCGGCCCCTTCTTCTCGGGGTCGCAGACTTCGCTACAGTTCGTGATTGGCGACTGGTGGGGGCTCGGCAACTCGATTTACTCCGACCAAAGCCTACACCCGACGTACCGCTTCAAGATCATCACGGGCAACGCGACTGCCATTCGCAAGAACGAGTTCTTCTCGTACGAGGCAAACAAGGACAACTTCCCGGCCTGGCGGCAGGACGGGATCGAATTTTCCTCCACCGTCATCCCGACGCGCACCACGCTGGGGGCCATGCTGCACTTTTTGACGAAGCGGGATGGCACCGGAACACAGGACGCCATTCCAGCCAGCGTCGATCTGATGCCGGGCAAAGTTGCACTCCTCACCGAATCGAACACCGGCTTCGGCAAGGCGTTCGCGGACATGAAGAACGATCGACTTCTGACTATGCGCTTCCCGCTACACATTTCACGAGTGAAGAACGAATACACGACGATCATGAAGGAAAAGGATCGCAAGGCTGGAGTGCCCATGGACGATCCATTGTTGAGCCTGTCCATCGTGGACGATCAAAGTAGCGTGGAAGGTGTCCCCTCTCAGGGCGGCACGACGACGACGGCAACCAACGGACAAGTTCTCTCGCGAATTCTGGCGACAATCTCGCGGGAGCATTGCCGCTATGTGGGCGTCATCGCGAGCGATTCGCGCGACAAGCTTTTCCTGATTCGGCTGATCCGCGAACACTGCCCGGACGTCCGAGTGTTCGTGACCGATGGCGACCTGCTGCTCACGCACCCGGAATATCGCTATTACATGCGCGGCGTGATCATCGGCTCTACATACCCCCTCGAACCACGCAATCAGAACTGGGTGAAGGCCGGCAACACGGAGCGGATTCTGTTCCCCTCCGTCGGGGCTCAGGGCTATTACAATGCCACGCTGATGCAATTCGGCCTGGACAATCAGCTTTTGGAATATGCCGCACCCGCGTTTGCCCTCCGAGGTAACGACACGGTCGAGGAAGCAGACGTGCGACCGCCGATCTGGATCAGCATGGTCGCTCCGAACGGGGCCATTGTGCCACTGCACCTCTACACGAACTACGAGGACCGCTATGGCTATATGGCGAAACGACACAAAGGGGACGCGGACGAAGCGGAATCCGCCGCAATCGAGGGCTTGGACTTTCCCGGCGCGATGCTGCCGATCGGTCTCGCCTTATTAGTTGGCTGGGGCTTCCTGATCGCTCGGGCCTGGGGAAATCCACATGCCCGGCTGTTTTGGAAAGGCGGTTCACTGCTCTCGCTACCCGATCTTTTCTATCGCAATATCGTGCTCGGATCGCAGGTGTTGCTAGCCGTGCCGCTCGTGTGCGTGGTCTGGACGCATGCCGAAACCGAGGAATTCGATTCGACCTCATCCCTGTGTCTCCTGGGGATTGCCTGCTTCTGCATGTTGGCACTTGCGCTCGGCATGATTAAGCCGCTTTGTCGGAGAGGCGTGGTTACGGTTCTGCGTGGACGACCTCTGGCCGGTGATTCTGGTGTCCTGCGCGGAATTCCTCGGGATTCGCGGGTTGAAATTGCAACCTGGGTGACTTTAAACCTCGGACTGCTGTTGGTCGTGCTCGGTTTTGCCGTGCTCGCTCTTGGTCGCTTCTGGACATACGGCGACTTTGCTCGAAGGGCACTTTTTTTCGTCCGGGCGGTCGATTTTACCACGGGCCTCTCGCCCATGACGCCGCTGTTTTTCGTCTGTCTCGGCTACGCGGCCTGGGGCTATTTCCAGTTGAAGAGAACGCATCTCTCGGAACGCTTCCATGTGCCTTCACCCTATCCAGAGGCGGAGAGCTTTCGTCGCATTCATCTCGCGGATCGATCCGTGCGCGACGAGGTCGCCCACGAGGCAATTGCACTACGGCACATGGTGCCCATCTCTGCGGCGGTCATTGCCTTGGCAGGTTTCGGCATCGCGGTTTGGATTCAATCGCTGCCTACGGTGGAAGGCTGGGCGTGGGACATGCTGTTCTTCACCGGCTTCGCGATGCTCTTTCTACTTTCGACTACGACACTCGTTCGCATGTTCTTCCTGTGGCGAGCCGTCAAAAGCCTCCTCGATGCGATCGCCGCCCAGCCCATGATGCGAGCCTTCGGCCGGCTGCCCACGAAAGTGACCGAGGTCTTCGGCAAGTACCTCTTCACCCAGAAGCCGCAACTGTCGCATTTACAGGTGCCCGCCCATCAATTACGTTTGTTGATCGAAGCGGTCGAGAAGGATCCGAAGGCACCGGATTCGTTGCGAAATCTCAGCAAGACCGCGGATGAGATCGATGCGATTCTGGCGGAGCAACTCGCGGCGGGCCGCAAACGAGGGGCGGCCCGACGTGCCGAACGCGAGGTACGCGATCGACTTTCGGGAGTAGCGGGATTGTGTCTGGAACTGCTGGCACCACGCGGAAAAGTTCTGCCCGTAGACGACGCCTTCGGCGGGGGACACGGCAAGGACGAAGGGAAGTCTGACACCTCGGCCGATCCGGCATGGGTGGCGCTTGCAGAATCGGTGGCCGCGACGCAGGTCGTGATTTTCATCGCGCAGTTCTTCGTGCAACTTCGCAATCTGGTCTGGGGTGCAGTGGTCACGTCGTCGCTCTTGCTAATGGCGGCGACGTCCTATCCGTTTCATCCGGAAAAGCTTTTGCTCATGGGTTTGATCGGGTTGAGCGGAGCCAGCATGGCCGGTATTGTTTTCGTTCTCGTCGAGATGAATCGAGACGAAGTCGTCAGCCGGGTCACGCGAACAACACCCGGAAAGTTCTCACTCGATAGCGGCTTTCTGGGCTCGTTCTTCACCTACATCGTGCCGGTCGCCGGCGTGCTCGCGGCCCAGTTGTCCGGCAGTTTCCGCTGGCTGCTGGAGCCGTTGTTGCGAGTCATGAAGTAGCGATTCGTCACGCAATACTTGGAACCCGAGACACAAAAATCGACCTCGGGTACGAAATGTTTCCGAGAATCGATACAGAGCCGCGCACGCAGCGCCGCGGAGTAAGCGGTTTAGCGTCTCGCGGGTTCAACCGCTTACTCCGCTGCGCTGCGTGCGCGGCTCTGACGGAATTTTGTCGGGCGCGTCAATGAAGTCTCGCGGGTTCAACCGCTTACTCCGCTGCGCTGCGTGCGCGGCTCTGACGGAATTTTGTCGGGTGCGTCAATGAAGTCATTTTCAGCGAAAGCAACGGATTGCTTCCCTCGTTTACGACTCCGGCTGGTCTCCTTGCATCGCCAGCAGTGTCTCCACGCTCGGACTCGAAAGTCGTCCGCTTGCCTCGACTTGCCGAAAACCGTGCCGTACATGGCACTTGCCGCTTGCTGACGGGGCTTGCTTGTAATACATCGGATAAATCGACCCCTCTTGACCTTCGGATCCGACCCATGCCAGCACCGCGGCTCGTGCTCGAACGCATGATGCACCGCCAGTCGATTGCCGTTCCCGGCGAATCGATGGCCAGCTACGCCCTGCTCAAGATCGTCCCCGCTGGGGATGATGGCGTCAGCCTTCCGTTGACTCTTGCCCTGTGCATCGACATTTCTGGATCGATGTACTGGGGCGATGGCACCGGTAAATCCCGCCTCGATCGCGTTCGCGACGCGGCCAACGCCGCCGTCTCCAAGCTGAAGCCGACGGACCGCATCGCCCTCATCGCGTTTGGCAACGGGGCCGAAATCGTGCTGCCGCCCACGCCTGCCTCCGAGGCCGAGAAGATCGCGGACACCCTGTCCAAGATCGACCAGTACAGCGTCGATCAGGCCGGCACCACGATGGACGAAGGCATCACCCAGGCCTTGCGAGCGTTGATGACACCCGATGAAGTGGGCCGGCTCTTGCAAGTCGTCGTGCTGACAGATGGCGAAACTTCCGGCGAAACGAACTGCCGCGAATTGGCCCGCCAGGCCTGGGAAAAGAAAGTCCGTTTCACGATCATGGGCGTCGGCACAGAATGGAATAGCGGCCTGATCAAGGATCTGGCCAAGGCGAGTGATGGCCGCTGGTACTACATTGAGGCCGAGAAAACCGACGAAGCGATGCGAGTGTTCCTCGCCGAGTTCGATCGCCTGGCCGACACGACCTTCGTGAACGTCAACCTGGAGATCAAACCGGTCAAGGACGTGAAAATCAAGCGGGTTCGCCAGGTCACGCCGCAGATTCGCGAGATTCCACTGAACACGATTGACGAGCGATTCTCGTTCGGTGTGCTGGGGTCACTGGAGCGATCCCAGCAGACGAAGTACATTCTCGACCTGAGTTTGCCGCGCCGGCCCGATGGAAAATATGTCGTGGCCCAGGTCGAAGTGAAGTACGATCTGGGCGACGGAGTATTGCTTTCGACCGGCATGGTGCCACTCGAAATGACCTACACGGCCGCCAGCCACGGGTATGTGAATGCCGAAGTTGCTCGGCATATAGACGAGGTGCAGATTTACGAACTGAACGCGAACCTACAACAGGCGATCGAGTCCGAATCCGCGGACGACATCAAGCGGGTGGCCGAGCAAATTGCCAAGAAGGGCGAGGTCCTTGGGCCGCGTGGTGCAAAGAAGACCATGCTAGCTCAACAGGTACTTTCCGAACTGCAAGGTGGCGGACGGGTGACGAAGAAGACGATGCTGGCCGTGGACGACGCGGCCCGCAGTGCCGACGAGAACTACGGTTGAAGCACGAACTGAACATCCCACCGAGGTGACCGCCAATGATTTGTCCTGCTTGCGGAGCCGCCAACGAAGACGGCGTCCCTTTTTGCGAGACGTGCAAGGCCGATCTGGAGATGCCGGCCGTCGCGCCGTCGTCGCTCATGACCGAATCCGTGTATAGCACGCCGGTCGACGAGCCCATTCCGCTCGAGCCGATTCAGCTGGAACCGGTTGAGGAGGCCCCCGCAGTCTCCCAGGCAGAACCCGTTACTGCCACTTTGGAATCCACCGGAGATCATCCGGTCATACCGGCACCTCCGCCGTTTCCATCCGGTCCATCGGACGACTTCCCGACGGCCGAGCCAGCAGTTCCGGGCGCGACCCCGAAGGTGACGGTTGCACCTTCGGCGGCAGCCAATCCGAAGCTGGTCGTGGTTCGCGGCCAGCGGATCGACGTGCAGTATCCGATCTACCCAGGCAAGAACTTCATGGGTCGAACCGATGACAAGCCCGTCGATATTGACATTGAGGACCAGGAATCCGCCGATCGCATATGGTCGTCGCGGCAACATGCAGTGATCACGTTCGAGGAAGGCAAGTTGGTACTCGAAGACCTGAACAGCCTGAACGGAACATTTGTCAATCGCACCCGCGTTCATCCCGGCCAGATGAAGGAACTGCAAGCGAACGACGTGATCCAAATCGGCACGGTCCACATGAAGCTGGTACTCGAATAAGTCGTTTGCCATGCCCCAAGTTGTCCCATGTCCCGCATGCGGCCAACACTTGAAACTACCGGACGGCCTCCTGGGCAAGCCGGTCAAGTGCAAGTGTTCGCATGTGTTCACCGCCCCGGCCTCCGCGACTGCCTGCCCGGTTTGCAACGCGATGGTCGCCGAATCGGCCACCGACTGCCCCGATTGCGGTTATAAACTTAAAACTCGAGTCGCCGCTGAGCCCGCTGTACTGGAAGAGGACGAGAAGCCCAACGTCTGTCCGAATGCCGCGTGTGGCACCTTGAACCCACCGGGCGAACGCCTGTGTCAACGGTGCAACACGCCTCTACCCGGTGCCGTTGGCCAAATCATTGCTGGAAAATATCGGATCGAGCAGCCTCTGGCGACAGGCGGGTTCGGCGTGGTCTACAGGGCAATCGTCGCGGCAACGGGAGAACCGGTCGCCGTGAAGGAGATGATTGCCACGGACTCGAAAGAGTTCAACATCCGGCGGACATTCTTTCGACGTGAGGCGGAGATTCTCGGGGCTCTTCAGCATATCCCGATTGTGCCACGGTTGTACGATTTCATCGAGGAGGGTAGTGCAGCCTACTTGGTGATCGAGTTTATTC
>Ga0163152_10005995_pt1 | contig 13983 bp, 10 predicted proteins | sample OliLakLV19MP8IB2_FD_148635 | JGI IMG/M metagenome (GOLD analysis project Ga0163152, IMG submission 148635) | Freshwater microbial mat bacterial communities from Lake Vanda, McMurdo Dry Valleys, Antarctica - Oligotrophic Lake LV.19.MP8.IB-2 | ecosystem: Environmental > Aquatic > Freshwater >... | reverse complement strand
GGTCCAGGGGTTCAGGGGTCCAGGGGACCTGGGGATCAGGAGTTCAGAGGGCCTGGGGGCGGACGCGGGCGCGGCGGCCCCGGGCGAGGTGGCCCGATGTTTGGCCCGCCGCCGCAGCAGTACGTGGACGACCTGGGCCGGGAGGCCGGGTTGGCCGACGCCCAGCGTGCGGAAATCCTGACGCTGCTGCAGGCCCAGGAAACCCGTCTGCAGACGATGCAGGAGGAGGCGCGCCGCGTCTTCATTCAGGAGCAGGAGGGCCTCCACGATCGGATCGCCGACGTGATGACTCCCGAGCAGGCCACGGTCTTCCGGGCCTGGATCACGCGCAGGGCAGGAACGCGCGGAGGAGGGCCTCGTTAGGCCCAAGGCTCGCATTGCGTCATCGCGTCATTGCCACATTGCCCCATTGCCTCATTTTGATAGACTGTCTGTCTTGCCCGTGCGGTGGGTGTAGCTCAATGGTAGAGCACTGGCCTGTGGCGCCGGTTGTTGCGGGTTCGATTCCCGTCATCCACCCCATCTCATCGACAAAGTGAAATCGGAAACCTGAAATCGGCATCTATAATCACGGTGTGCAACCGCCCTCGACGCCCGAGGCCTCGGACCAGCCGCTCTACGAGGCCTTTTATGGCCTCCGTGAGCAGCCGTTTGCCCTGACCACCGACCCTCGCTTCCTCTTCATGGGCGACGCGCACCGGCGCGCGTACGAGGAGTTGCTCACCGGCCTGCGCCGACGCGAAGGGTTGATGCTGCTCACCGGCGACACCGGCATGGGCAAGACCACCTTGTGCCGTGCGGTGATCGGCGCACTCGGACCGCGGACATTTTCCGCACTCATTCTCAATCCCTACATGTCCGATGCCGAGGTGCTCCGGGTCATCCTGCGCGACTTCGGTCTGGTGACCCGCGAGGAAATCCGCAACGGCGCGTTCGCCAAGGCCGACGTGCCGCAGTTGCTCGACACGCTCGAAGGGTTCCTCAAGTCCCTGGTCGATCTGAACTCGTTTGCGGTGGTGATCATCGACGAAGCGCAGAGCCTGTCGGCCAAGGTGCTCGATCAGATCCGCGTCCTTGGCGGCATCGAGTCCGACGGCCGGCGTCTGCTGCAGATCATCCTCGTCGGTCAGCCGGACTTGCTGGTGACGATCAAATCGGATGCGCTGAAGGCGCTTGACGACCGCATCTCGCGTCGCGCGGTGCTTGGACCGCTGCCGCCTTCCGACGTCGACGACTACATCCAGCATCGCCTTACGGTCGCCGGCGGCAAGGACACGATCGAGTTCACCGCCGCGAGCGTCAACCTCGTGGCCGAGTTGACCCGCGGCGTGCCGCGCCGCATCAATCTGCTGTGTGATCGCACGCTCGAAGCCGGCCGTGTCGAGGGCACCACCATCATCACGCCGGAGATTGTCCAGCGCGCACATCAGACCGCCACAGGACAGGCGCCGATGGCGACACCCAAGCCGGCGCGTCAGCCCGTCTCGTCCGCCGAGCCTGCGGCGGCTCCAGTCGCACTGGTAGCCGCGGACCGCTTCGATGAGCTGACGTTGAATCTCGACGATGGATTGGACTTCCCGGTGACGTCCGCCACCGACGATGCACCGCTGATGTTTGGTCAGACGGAAGGTGAGGCGCCAAAGCGCAGCCGCTTCTGGGTGATGGTGTTTTTTGCCATGATTCTGGGCGCCTTGCTCGTCGTGTCGGGCATCGCGTGGGCCTACGTCAACCGCGACGCCGGTGTCCCGGTCCTGCCTCCGGGGCCGACGAGAGACGTGGGCGAGATCCCGGGACAATTTGCGCCGCCAACCGCGCTCGAAGAGCGCTATTTGATGATGGAGCTCGAACGCCTCAATCCCGGGTGGCGCATCGGCGGCGGCGGGTAATTCTTCAGAGCCGTCGGGCTTGAGCCCGACGGTGACAGCCGGGCTAGAGCCTGGCTGATCCGTACGTCCAGACCAGCGCCACGAGATGCACGTGCACGCCGCCCCGTTTCGGCGCCAGCGTCATCGTCTCGAGTGATTCCACCGCAGCCGTGCCGTCGAGGGCCTCGACCGCGCGCATGATCTCCGATTCCAGATCGACGAGCGCCTGCCGCGCGGCGGCAAGATTGTGTTCCGCGCGTGTGACGTCCTCCGCCTCTTTCGATCCGCGGGCCCATCCTTTGGCCGCAGTGGAGGCCTTGCCGATGGTGCCGGCGGTCACGCCGCCGCGCCGGCCGAAGATCGCGCCAAGCACGGCCGACCCGATCGTGCTCGCCGTCGAAAGCCCGGCCTGCACACGATGTTGCGAGACGTCCTGCTGTTCTTTGTCCAGAGCGAGTTCCAGTCGCCGGACCTTCTCAGTCGCGGTGTCGAGCTTCGAGGCGTATTTGGTGCGCACCTTGTCGACGGCCGCATCACGCCAGGACCGCACCACGTCTGACAGACGAATGCGGAACGCGCGTTCGTCTTCGCCAGGCTGCGAGATGGTGCCGGTGGACACGTGGCGGAACAACGCAAGCCGCTGCGTCCGGGACAGCCAGCGGTCAAAGTCCTTCGACCATTTGGCGAACGACTTCGCCTGCAGCGCCTGTGCGGGCACCGGCGCAAACGCCCCGGCCGACAACGGCTCTGTCTCCAGGTCGGCGGGGGACACGTCACACTCACGTGCCTCGTCCCAATTGACCACCGCCACCGCATGCTCCAGGGGCAACGAGACGGTGACGGCACGACGTTCGTCGATGCCGCGCCGGGCATCGGCGAAGTCCACGTCGGCGGCGCCATACAGGTGCGGCACCCAGACACCGTCGCCCTGTCCTGGCAAGGGGCTGAAGAACTGCGGAATCTCCGGCGGTACCAACGGGCGGGCCCGAAGAGACTCGCCAACGGCCGCTCGACTCGGCACCGGTCCAGGGTCCGACGGGTCCACGGTCCAAGGTTCACCGGTCGCGGGCGCAGCCGTGCGCAGGCGTTTCATGTCATCACGCGTCAGCGGCCCTTTCAGGTACGACAGACACCAGCGGCTTTCGATCACCACCGGCGCCTTGGCGTGAACCGAATGCACGTAGAACCGGCGTTTGCCGAGTCCCGTGATGGTGGCGTCGGCCGCGGCGCGATCAAAGGCACCACCAGAGGAGCCTTCGAGGCCGTCGAGCAATCGCGCGCGATCACGATCAGTCTGGAGGCGGCCAATGAACCACGTGCCGGCGTTGGAGATCGCCTTGTAGTCGAGGTCCACCGGATTTTGCGTCGCCAGACAGACGCCCACGCCAAACGCGCGGGCCTGTTTCAACAGCGTGAGCAGCGGTCCCTTCGACGGCGGATTGGCCACGGGCGGCAGGAATCCAAACATCTCGTCCATGTAGATCAATGCGCGCAGACTGGTGGTGCCCTGCTGCGTGCGCATCCACGCCACGACTTCTCCGAGCAGCAGCGACACGACACACATCCGCTCCGCATCGTCGAGGTGTGCGACCGAGATGATGCTGATGCGCGGGTGGCCCGTGGGGCCATACAAGAGACGCCCGACGTCGAGCGGATCCCCCTCCAACCACGCAGAGAATCCGGGCGCCGCCAGCAGGTTGTTCAGGCGTGTGGCGAGGGTGAAGCGGTCCTTCTGCGGATAAAACACCTCGAGATCCATGACCCCCACGTGGGTGATAGTCGGTGTCTGCACCGCATGGATCAGGCCACCCAGATCCAGCAATCGTCCCGCCTGCCATGCGTCGTGGAGAATTCTCGACAACAAGATGTGATCGCGACTGGTGAGCGGGTCGGCGTCGACGCCGAGCAGGCTGAGCAGACCACCCACCGTGCTGGCCACGCGATCGCCCAGCACCTCGGCGTCATCGAGCACGGCGGCCGACGGCGCGGTGAGGCTGTTGACGATGGAGAGCGGACGTCCGGCCGTGGACCCCGGCGTGTAGAGCACCACATCCGCGGACCGGCGCAGGCGTTCGATCCTGGCGCCATCCTGTCCCCAGGCCGCGAGTCCTGCGCGCCACTTCTCGGCCTCCTGCGCGGCGTCTCCCTCCACCCACGGCGCAAACGACGCCGCATCCAGTTTCGGGAACGTCAGCAGCAGATTGCCGACGTCGCCCTTGGGATCAATCGCGATCACCGGCACGCCGTCAATCGCGGCTTCCTCAAGCAGATCCAGGCACAGGCCGGTCTTGCCACTGCCGGTCATGCCGACGCAGATCGCGTGTGTCGTCAGGTCGCGCGAATCGAGCAGGTAGGGCTCGGGAGTCGTGGTGCCCGCGGCATCCACCGGACGACCCAGATAAAACAAACCGAGCTTTTCGAAGTCAGTCATGGGGATGCCTTCATCCTGACACACGTTTGTTGCTGCAGCGTGGTGGAACCGTTGCAGCCGTGGGCGATGCTTCCCCGCGATGGCCCTTCTGACACCCTTCTCACGCGCGTCATTCAACCTGGTCCATCGTCATCGCCTGGTCTACAACACCTGTTGGGAAGACCCCCGGCTCGACCGCGAGGCATTGGCCCTGACCGAAGACGACACCGTCGTGGCGATCACCTCGGCGGGGTGCAACGTGCTCGACTACGCACTTGACGAGCCCGCGCACATTCACGCGGTCGATCTGAACCCGAGACAAAACGCGTTGCTGGAACTCAAGCAGGCAGGGATCAGGGCGCTCGACCACGACGATTTTTTCGCGCTGTTTGGACAGGGACAACACCCGGGCTGGCACGACCTGTATCGGTCACGCCTGCGTGAACAGCTGTCGCCGTGGTCCGCGCGGTTCTGGGACCTGCACGGCGGGTTCTTCAGCGGAGCCTCCGGCCGGGGGACGTTCTATTTCCACGGGACGACAGGTCTGGTCGCGTGGGTCATCAAGGCGTATCTCGATCGGGTCATCCGCGTGCGCGAGGATGTGCAGGCACTACTGAACGCGCACTCGATCGAAGACCAGCAGGCGATTTATGACCGGCGGCTGCGTGTGCAGCTGTTTCAGCCGCTCGTGAAATGGCTGCTGGGACGCGACTCCACGCTGGCGCTGGTGGCGGTGCCCCGGCCGCAACGGGAACACCTCGAGCGTGAATACCGGTGCGGCATTGCGGACTTCATCGCCGAGCGTGTTGAACACGTGTTCACCAGATTGCCGATGGCCGACAACTACTTTTGGCGGGTGTATCTGCAGGGCCACTACGACAAGAGCTGCTGCCCCGAATATCTGACGTCCGAAGGCTTTGCTCGCCTGAAGGCCGGTCTGGTCGATCGCGTCACCACCCACACGACCTCTGTCGAGCAGTTTCTCCGGCAACACTCGTCGCCGGTCTCGGCCCTGGTGCTGCTCGACCACATGGATTGGTTGTGTGGCCCGGACCTGCCCGCACTGCAGAGTGAGTGGCAGGCCATTGTCGACCACACGACCCAGGGCGCGCGAGTCCTGTGGCGGAGCGGCGGACGCCACACCGATTTCGTGGATGCCCTTCAGGTACAGGTGCGCGGTCGGCACCGGACGGTGGGGAGCCTGCTCACGTATTCGACTGAGTTGACGTCCCGACTTCATGAGATGGACCGTGTGCACACGTATGGCAGCTTCCACCTTGCTGACGTCACGTGTTGATCCGGCAGACCTGGCGGGACCTTCGCACGTTGTCCCAACTCGCGCGGCCGTCGCGCCGCGCTGGACCACTCGCGGATCGCCTCGAGGACTTCTACCGCGGACAGGCCGACGACTACGACGCGTTCCGGCAACGACTTCTTCCCGGTCGCCGCGAGCTGATCGGCCGCTTGCCCCTGGCACCCGGCTCGGTCTGGATTGATCTCGGCGGTGGCACCGCACACAACCTGCTGCACGCCGGCCCTGGGCTCGCCGCCCTCCGGCAGGTCTACGTGGTGGACCTCACGCCTTCGTTGCTCGCGATCGCCCGGCAACGCTGCCGTGACCAGGCCTGGACCAACGTCACGCTGATCGAAGGTGACGCGACCGACGTCAGGCTCCCGTCCGGAAGCGCCGACCTCGTGACCTGTTCCTATTCGTTGACGATGATTCCGGAGTGGCGCGCGGCGGTGAGCGAAGCGTGGCGGCTGCTCACACCCGGAGGCACATTCGGCGCGGTGGATTTTTTTGTCGCGCCCCACCACCCGCGGATCACCAGGCGGGTCTGGCCCTGGTGGTTCGCGCACAGTCATGTCCATCTGAGCGCCGACCACGTGCCGTTTCTGCAGCGACGTTTCGTGACGTCTTCACTCGACGAACACCGCACCAGACTGCCGTATGTGCCGGTCGGCCGGGTGCCGTATTACTGCTTCACCGGCGTGAAGCAGGCTGTCACTCCGTAGTCGGAATCGGTGAGGGCTCCGGCGGTGGCCACGCGACCGAGGTCGGCTCGCCCGTCACCTGGTCGCGCCATTCGAGAATCTGCGCGAGTGGGCGACGCAGTGGCTGCCAGGCCAGGACGCGCACGGTGGACATCACCGACCGCAACCACAGCGGACCGCCGCGGGGCCAATGGTGCGACAGCGGTGTCAGCCCCTGCGAGGTGAGGCACGAGACACGGTCGGTCCATCGCTGCCAGCCGTCCGGATAGTGCCGGTAGGCCGAGACGACATCCGCCACGGACGCGATCGTGCGACCGATCACATGTTCTCGATATTCGGGCATCGTGATTACCGTGCTGACCCCGGCCTTGATTTCGTGCACAAAGCCGGTGAACGAGCTCGCATGGCTCAAATTGATCAGGGCATTGGGGGCACAGGCGTGTCGGTCACCGCCGGAGATCAGCGGGTGTCCCGTCTCACGCGCCAGGGCGACGGTCTCGAGGTTTTCCCCCCAGGATCGGTAGCCGTTGAGTTCGAGTGCGTGCATCAAATGCCCGTAGTCGGCAAGAAATCCGTTGAGCGTGTGCTGGTGTGCGGTGGCGCCGACGGCGGCGAGGTCCCACATGGGATGGTTCAGCACCACGAGAATATCGTCGGTGGAGGTGAGGTCAACGAGGATGTCCTCGAGGGATTCACTGTCCGGATCGTCGGTGAACGCTTCGAGGCGATCAAACCACTCCCGCCCCGACGCAGGCGGAAGGTTGTGGATCCCGAGATGGAGAAAGCCTCGTCCCAACGGCGCGGTCCATTCACACGACAGCGGTGAGCAGCGCGGGCTGAAGGTCCGTTGAAGTTCGAGTCCGGCCTCAATGCTGTCGTGGTCGGTGACCGACACGATGGGGGACAGCCCCATTTTCGTGATCTGACTCGCCTCGGAATCAAACACCGCGCGCGGGCTCACGGGTGGATGCCACCAGCCCTTGGAAAAATCCACACGTGCGCCCGACTGCGCCTGATGGTGCTGGAGCTCCTGATCAAACAACTGCCCCACCACGGGAATCTGCGCGATGTAGTGCGGGAGATGCGCCAGGCTCTCTCGTGAGTGATGGGTATGTGCGTGGAGTGACACACCGGACAAGAACTCACGGCTCACATCAAGGGACTTCTTCCAGGCGCGTAGCTCAGTGGGTAGACCGCGTCGTGATACAGGTCGCATGTTCACCTCTGAGGCATGAGCGTAGGGACAGGGCGCAACGGCCAGTCGACGGCGCTGCTACGTGCGTGTGAACTTTCGCAATTTACGATCGCGTGCCCATTCCGACATGCCGATGTCACGTACGGGTGTGATTCTCACGGTGTTCGCGGCAGGATTGTCCGGCCGGCCCTGGGACACAGGCGGATGTCCTGTCCTTCCCGCAACGGGCCGATGCCGGACAGCCTCCGCGACCTCCACCCCTTCAGGAGGACCCTGTGCCGACCGTCGCGATCATCACCGACAACGATTTTGACAAGGTGACGGGCGTGACCACCACGCTCAAGGCCGTCCTGCGTCACGCGCCGTCCGACCTCCGCATCCGCGTGTATACCGCTGCCGATCTCGCCGTGGACCAACCCGACTACTGCGCGATGGCGTCCTGGGGTGTCGGATTGCCGTGGTATCCGGAGATGCGGATCTACTGGCCACACGTGCAGCGACTGCGACGGATGCTCGCGGCCGACGGGGCGCAGGTCCTCCACATCACCACGCCCGGACCGATGTGCCTGGCGGCCCGCTGGTTGTGGCGGCGCACGCACATGCCGATGATCGGCAGCTATCACACCCACCTGGGTGACTACGTCACCACCTACAGCGGATCGGGCGCGCTCGGACGCGGACTCGAAACATACATGCGGTGGCTCTACTCCCCGTGCCGAACCGTGCTCGTGCCGTCAGCGGCGACGCGTACGCGCCTGGAAATGGGCGGCTACCCCACCCACCAACTGCAAGTGTGGTCACGAGGCGTCGAGACCAGTTGTTTTCAACCCGCCGCGCGTTCGGCGGTCCTGCGCGAATCGTGGGGGGTCGGCGATCGTCGACCGGCCATCCTGTATGCCGGCCGGTTGTCCTCAGAGAAGGGCCTCGCGCTGATGGGCCCTATCCAACAGGCGCTGCTGCGGCACGGCATCGCCCATCGTTTTGTGTTTGTGGGTGACGGCCCGATGCGGCCGGCGCTGGAAGCCATGTGCCCCGACGCGGTCTTCCTCGGCAGCTTGTCGCCGGCCGGCGTCGCGCAGGCGATGGCCTCGGCCGATGCGTTCGTGTTCCCGAGTGCGACCGACTCACTCGGCAACGTGGTGCTCGAGGCACAAGCGTGCGGACTCCCGGTCCTGGTGACCGATCAGGGCGGCCCTCAGGAACACATGGTGCACGGATCGACCGGCTGGGTGTGCCCCGCGGGTGACGCCGCGGCCTTCACCGATCGTCTCGCAGCGCTATTGAGTGACGCCAGCCTGAGGCGGTCGATGGGGCACGCCGCCGTCACCTATGCCACGTCGCGAAGCTGGCCCGTCGCCCTCGCGCCGCTGTACGACGCCTGGCGCGATGCCGCCACCGACGCCGGCCGCGCTCGACCGCGCGCCGCAGGGGCGACCGCATGAGCTGGACCGTCGCCTGGAACTGGAAGTCTGCGGTCGTCAGCTCGTTGTGCCGCGCGTCCATCTTTTTTGTCATCAATATTTCCGCCGGATGGGACGCGGCCTTCGCCGCGATGCAGGTCGAGTTCGCCTACCGTGCAGTCGCGGCGGGATTCTACGGATCACTCACCCAATACTTTGCGCGACTCCACGCCGAACGCCGCGCCACGTGGGCCGCGACACTGATCGTGCCGGGTGTGGCACACCTGGTTGAACTCGGTGTCCACGCGTGGGCCGGCACGCCGGTCCTCGGGTGGAGCATCGTCGGCTCTGTCGCCTTCAGCATGATGACCACACGCTTCAATCTGTTTGCGATGCGCCGCGGCGCCTTGACCGTCGGCCACGGCAGCGCCTCCTGGTGGCAGGATCTGCGGGCGATGCCTGCGATGGTTGTCGCCTTCTTTCGTGTCTCGTCTTAGGCCCCTGTTTGTGCCCAAACGCAGCGTCCACTTCACCAACGCCTGGCACGGTACCTCCGGCGGCATCCGCACGTTTTACGAGGCGCTGCTCGTCGGCGCCGAACAACATCGCCGCCATCTCGCCCTGGTTGTGCCTGGACCGAAGACCTCGTGCCAGCGCCTCGGTGAGTTTGCGCGCATCTATTCGATACGCGCTCCGCACAGTCCCGTGTTTGACCGTCGCTACAGGGTGCTGTTGCCGCACCGGTATGTCGGCGCCTCGCGGTCCGCTGTCTGGCGGCTGCTCGCACGTGAGCAGCCGGACGTCGTCGAGACCTGCGACAAATACGCGCTGCCCTTTCTGAATGGCCTCGTCAAACGGCGGGCCGGCGACGGCCCTCGCCCGACACTCATCGGCCTGAGCTGCGAGCGCATGGACGACAATATCCGCGTGTGGCTCGGCAGTGGCCGCCTGGCCGACGCGGCCACGCGCACCTATTTGCGCCGGGTCTATCTCCCACTCTTCGACGGCCATATCGCCAATTCCGAGTACACCGCGCAGGAACTCCGCACCATCGTCGACACCTATGCCGCCAGTGATTGGCGACTGCGACGACTACAGACGCTGATCCGTGTTGGGCCGATGGGTGTGGACCTGAACGGCTTCAGCCCAGCGCGGCGATCGGACGCGATCAAGCGACAGTTGCTGAAATCCCTTGGTGGCGTTCCGGACTCGACACTCCTGGTGTATGCCGGTCGTGTTTCTCCCGAAAAACACGTCATGGGGTTGCCGACGATGATTGGGCAGCTGGTCGCGCGCGGAATAGACGCGCGCCTGATTGTCTGCGGTGACGGGCCGCTGCGGGCCACGTTGGAGCGGTCTGCTGCGCAGGAGGCACCCGGCCGGATCTCGGTACTGGGACATGTACCTCGCACGACACTCGCCGGCATCCTCGCGAGCGCCGATGTCTTTGTGCACCCCAACCCACGGGAACCATTCGGGATCGGCCCTCTCGAAGCCATGGCATCTGGCCTTCCGGTCGTGCTGCCCCGAGCGGGCGGCGTGCTCACGTATGCGACAGATGCGAACGCGTGGCTGACGACTCCGGATGCAGAGGGCCTGGCGGGCGGGGTGAGCAATCTGCTGGCCCGGCCTGTGCTGCGGCAACAACGCCGCACAGTCGCGCTTGAGGATGTCAAACGTCTGGCGTGGCCGGCGGCCGTCGCCACGTACTTCGATCACTACGACACGATCGATGAGACTCGTCGATCGCGGTCGGGCCAGCCCTCACGGCACCCCGACCTCGAGGTCACCCTCGCGCACGTTTGCGGGGAGCCGCGGCCTTGACCGGACGCTCGGAAATCGCTTTTGCCGCCTTCTTCTTGTTCGCCGAGACGCGTTCGAGACTCTGACGCAGCGCTTCCATGAGGTTGACCACCTTGGGCGGCGCCTCATCCATCGGCGCCACGATCTCTTCGCCCGCGATCTTGGCGTCGATGATGCGGCGCAATTCTTCCTGGTAGTTGTCCTTGTACTGCGTGAGGTCGCCGCCGACCTCGAAGTTGCCGATCACCTGTCGCGCCAGCTTCAGCTCGTCCGGCTTGATTTTCGCCGGCACGGTCCTGAGCTCCTCGATCTCGCTCATCGCGCGCACTTCGCTCGCATGGCGAAGCGTATACATCACCAGTCCGCTCTCACGCGGACGAATCGCGACCAGATACTCACGGCCGTAGAGCGCGACCTTGCCGACCGCCGCCTTGTCCTGCATGCTCTCGCGCATGACCGCAAACGCATCGGCTGCCACCTGCCCATCAGGCGCCAGGTAATAGGGGCGCTCGATATACACCGGGTCGATGACGCTGGCATCGGTGAACTGCACCACGTTGATCACGCGCGTGGACTCCAGCTTCACCTTCGCGAGGTCGTCGTCATCGACGACGACGTATTTGCCTTTTTCGAATTCATAACCCTTCACCAGATCGGTGGTGGCGACCTCAGTCTGGCAGGTCGGGCACCACTTCTTCTGCTGGATGCGCGACCGGCACTCCCGATGGAGCTGGTTGAAGCTGATGGTGGCGGCGGCATCCGTCGCGGGAAACACCCGCACCGGAATGTTCACCAGGCTGATCTTGAGATATCCCTTCCATGTCGCACGCGCGGCCATTCGAGCCTCCCTACCGACAACAACTGCTGGACTGGTGATTATCGGTCCGATCGACCCGCCAGTGCACCGTGCACACTTTTGCACACGAGTCTCTAAGGGTTTTACCCAGAATTCTCCGCGCCTCCGTGTCTCCCTGTAAAATCCGGCCGTGCCGAAGTGGCGGGATGACCCCGCAAAAGTCCGACCGATGCTCGCGTCCCTGGATCCACCGCCGGTGGTGCAGCCCGGGATGGTCTACGAGCCGAAGTACGACGGCATCCGCGCGCTCGTCGACCTGAGACCGGCCGCCACGGGCATGCCGGTCCATGTCGAGATGTACTCACGAAACGGGCACGCCAAAACGCACCAGTTCCCCGCCATCGTCTCCGCGCTGAAAAAGCTGGCGCCAAAACTCGACGGCCCGCTGCTGCTCGACGGCGAAATTGTCGCGACCGATGTGAAGGGGCGGCCGCTCGCCTTTGGCCGGTTGCAGGGGCGGATTCATCTCACGGCCGCGACCGACATCGCGCGCGCGGAGAAGGCGCAGCCGGCCGCGCTCTTTGTGTTTGACCTGCTGCGCGACGATGACCGCGACGTGCGCGGCCTCTCGATGGCCGCCAGACGCCTGCGATTACAAGACGCCTTGCCGGTCAAGACGGGCGGCTCGGCACTTGTCCGGCTCAGTGAGATCGTGGCTGACGATGGGCGCGAGATGCTGGCGCGAGCCGAACGTGAAGGATGGGAGGGGCTGATCGGCAAAGACGGCGGCTCGGTCTATCACAGCGGCCGGCGCTCTCCGTCCTGGCGAAAACTGAAACTGCTCAAACGCGACACCTTCATCGTTGGCGGATGGACCGACCCGCAGAATACCCGCCAGCACTTCGGTTCCCTGGTGCTCGGTCTGCCTGAGGCAGGACGCCTGCGATGGGTCGGCAACGTCGGCACCGGGTTCGACGGCGCGGAGTTGACGCGGGTGGCCGCGCGCCTGGACTCGCTCGCGACAACAGACTGTCCCTTCGTGAATCCCCCTCGGGCCATCGCCAAAGCCCATTGGGTGAAACCGACAATGCGCGTCGAGGTCCAGTTCACCGAGATGACCGAAGACGGCATGGTGCGCCACCCGGTCTATGTGGGCGAACGCGACGATGTGCGGGTCACCAGCAGTCGAAGTGCGAAGACGACGGACTCCGGCAGCGACGATCCACTCACGACACTGATCGGGCGTCTCCACTCGCTCGAAGAGTCGCGCAAGGACGGCGACATTGCGCTGCCCAACGGCGACACCCTGCGCGTGACCAATCTGCACAAGGTCTTCTGGCCGACATTGGGTCTGACCAAGGGAGACCTGCTGCGGTATTACGCCGAGGTCTCGCCGTTTGCGTTGCCCGTCATCAAGGACCGGCCGATGATCATGCGGCGGTTCCCGAACGGCATCGATCAGCATGCGTTTTACCAACAGCAGCACCCGGAAGTCGTACCCAGGGGCGTCCGTCGCGAAATCCTTGATGACGACGTGGACCCGATTGACCCGAGCGAGGGTAGCCGTGAACGGCTCATCGGCGGTTCATTGACAACGTTGCTGTACATGGCGCAACTGGCGTCCATTTCACTCGATCCATGGTTCTCACGCGTCTCCGATCCGCTGCATCAGGACTTTGCCGCGATTGATCTGGACCCTGGTGACGGCGTCACCTTTGCGCGCGTACTCGATGTGGCTCGGTGGGTGAAAGAGGAACTCGATCGCCTGAAGATTCCGGCTGTGGCCAAGACGTCCGGCGCGAGCGGGATGCATATCTACATCAAGCTTCCGCCGGACACGACCTACGAGACCGGTCAGCTTCTCTGCCATCTGGTGGCGACGATGGTGTCGTCGAAACATCCACGCGTCGCCACGATCGAACGCATGGTCAAGAAGCGGCCGAAGGGCACGGTGTATGTGGACTACCTGCAGAACATCCTGGGCAAGTCGCTGGCCGCGGCGTATGCCGTGCGTGCGAGCGACTACGCCGGGGTGTCGACACCGCTGACGTGGAACGAGGTGGCCGAGGGTGTGGACCCGCATGACTTCACGCTCAGGACCGCGCCCGCGCGCTTCCGTGAGGTGGGTGACCTCTGGAAACCGATTCTCTCCGGCAGGGCCGTCAACATCGAAAAGGTGCTGCGTTCGTAGTGTCGAAGATGGTCACACGATTTGCGCCGGCACCGACCGGCTACCTGCACCTGGGCCACGTAGCCAATGCACAACTCGTGTGGGGAGAGGCGCGCGCGCGTGGCGGCCGCGTGTTGCTCCGTATCGAGGATCACGATCGCGAGCGCTGTACACCCGAATATGAGGCCGCGCTGCTTGAAGACCTCGCGTGGCTCGGCTTTGCACCCGACGAACCATTTGTGCGCCAGAGCGAGCGCCACGACATCTATCTGCGCGTGGCGAATCAACTCACGCGAGAAGGACTCGTGTATGGGTGCACGTGCACGCGAGCTGAGGTCCAGGGGAGCCA
>Ga0163152_10005994_pt1 | contig 13985 bp, 9 predicted proteins | sample OliLakLV19MP8IB2_FD_148635 | JGI IMG/M metagenome (GOLD analysis project Ga0163152, IMG submission 148635) | Freshwater microbial mat bacterial communities from Lake Vanda, McMurdo Dry Valleys, Antarctica - Oligotrophic Lake LV.19.MP8.IB-2 | ecosystem: Environmental > Aquatic > Freshwater > Lake... | reverse complement strand
CCCCTCCGGTTGAAGTAACTTCTGCTCGCCCCGTTGCAAGAGACTGAGTGCCAAAAGCACATGGGTCTTCACATTCGTCGGCTCATGGCGGATGGCGGTTCGCAACATGGTCTCGGCCGCCTCGTACTCGTTCCGTTTCATGTGCTCAAGCCCCAACAAATAGCAGGCTTCCCGATCGGGCGACTCGGCCACCAATGCACGAAGAATATTGAACGCGTCTTGGTGTTTCCCTTGAGCCTGCATGGCCCGGAACGGCTGAAATCGGTCCATTCGGTCCACTTTGTAGCTCTTCATCCGTTCTTCGAGTGGGTCGGGCCACGGTCGGTCCAGGGGCATCTGCAACGCCCGCTCCTTCAAGATGCGCGATTGCTTCTCATCGACCAAGCTCGCCAGCAGGTTGCAGGCACGCTTCTGAATGAAGGGATTCTCGGTGAGGGAACTGAGTTCTGTTCGGGCCCGATTGCGATCGCCTCGCGCGAGTGCCAACACGCCGCTGCCAAAACTTACGCGCGGGTCTTTTGGATCAAGTTGCCGGAGAACCTTGAGCTGCTCTTCTCCCGAATCGAGGTGGCCCTCCTCGATCAAGACCGAGGCCAGGCGATAGCAAATGGCCGCCTGCTCTTCCGGGCTGGGATTCAGTGCCAGAGCCTTTTGTAAGCGAGGAATACCCAAGTTCGGGTTCACTTCCATCAAGTGTATGCCGTGCAGATACGGCCAAGATCGGTTGTTTGCCTCCAGCCGTTCGGCTTCTTCATAACAACGAGAGATATATTCGCTGAAGCCATGCGCCTGAAGCACCATGCCGAGTTTGCCCCAGGCGGGTCCGGATTGCGGGTCTTGGCGGATGGCATCCAGGGCCTCGCGCACAACATCCGCCGCCACTTTATCGACCCCGTCGAGATCAACATCGGAAAGAGAAGGGGCCTTGGGCGTGTTGTAAGCATCCCAAGCGAACCATCCGCCCACGAGCGCGCCCAGCAAGAGCAAGCCGATTGCGAGCCGACGGAAATTCATCGAATTGTTCTCCGGGAGCATCTGCTACGGGCGATTCTCGGCTTTACCTTCACCGCGTCGCAAGACGATCGAACGATCCGCCACGCCGCCTGAAAAAACTTCGGCGAGGCCATCAGGCCAAAGAACGTGGATGTCATCGTAACGAGCCGGCTGACCCAGGCCGAAATGAGCCCGTGGATCGCTGCTACTTTGAAAACTATCGCTTGGGTTGATGAGCGGCAACAAGTTTCGGCCACCGGCGCGAAGTTGAATCTCCGGGCCATAGGCATCGCGGTTCAGCCTGGGATCCAGGGCACGCACGATCAGCCAGTGCCCTCGATCCGGGGCGACATTCTTAAGAATCAGCGGTTTGCCGGCGACGTTGGTGACGACCAAGTCCAAAGCTCCATCGCCATCCAGATCGCCAGTTGCCTTGCCGCGAGCAACATTGGGCGTGCCACATAAAGCCCTGTTCTTCTTGGACAGATCGCGGAACTTCCCTTTGCCTTCGTTTCGAAAAAGCTGATTTCGTTCGCCGTGTTGGGAATAATGCTCGCCAAGTGCCGGGTTCGGCGTGGATGACCCCTGGGTGACACCGCCATTGGCGACGGCAATGTCCGGCCAGCCGTCCTGGTCGCAATCGGCCATGAGCGTGCCAAATCCCGTGCCACGCCAGTCCGAACCCAACAACCCGGCCTGAGCGGTGAGGTCCGCGAACTCGCCGCGCTTGGGGACCTGCTTCCAGAGGGTGTTGCGCTCCGTATTTAGATGGGTCATGTAGACATCGAACAAGCCATCGCCATCGACATCGCCGATGGCAACGCCCATGCCGGCCTGGGCATTGCCCATTGAATCGACCGCAATTCCTCGAAGCAGGGCATCTTCTTTGAACTTGCCGTTCTTTTGGTTGATCCACAAAAAATTGGGCGCGTTGTCATTGACGATCAAAATGTCCGGCCAGCCGTCGCCGGAGAAATCCGCCGTGAACACGGCCAGCCCCGGCCCAGGCGATTTCGCCATGCCGGCCGCCAACGTTGTTTCTTGAAACCGAACACTCGCGGCAACACCTTTGGGCGAGTGCCCTTTATCCGCGAGGCCGAGATTTCGGAAGAGCTTGCTGACCGTGGGGGGGAAGTGCGTCGGGCCGCAATAATCCTGTTTTTGCCGTGGGTTGTAGCACCGATGGCCAGGCTCATCTTCCAGGTAATTCACAACCACCAGATCGAGGAAGCCATCGCGATCGTAGTCGAAGAAGCTGGCGGAAGTGCCCCAAAGAGGATTCTTCAAGCCGGAAGCCTCGGTCGCATCGCGAAAGGTGCCGTTGCCGTTGTTCAGGAACAGCTTCACCGCGAGGTATTGCGTGACCAGCACATCCGGCCAGCCATCGTTATTGACGTCGCCAATTGCCACGCCGGTGTTGTGACCTGGAATTCCCAGACCCGAGGCAACGCTGACATCCTCGAAAGTGCCATCGGGTTTGTTGCGATAGAGACGATTGGTCGCTTTCGGATTCTCGCCACCAAAATTCAGCAAATACAAGTCGAGCCGGCCATCGCCATCGTAATCGAACAAGGCAACCCCGGAGCCATGAATTTGCGGCTGCCAGAAGCGCGAGGGATCGCCGGCCTCATGGACAAAATCCACGCCCACTCGTGCTGTCACGTCCTCGAACCAGGCACCGGCTTCGTCAGCAGGCTCAGGTTCCGGGCCTGGCTTGGGCTTCCGAAGCACGAAGAATCCGACGCCGGCCAGGACCAAAGCCAAGAGTACGACGACGACAATCCAGAGTTTCATCTTGCTTCCCCGAGGTCGCAGTCGTGGGCCATAGCGAAGGTTTCATCGTTAATTGTATGTGAATGCTACGTTCGGATTCGGAGCTTGGTTCCACCGTTGACAGGCCCCAATTTCTCCCCGAAGAGAATCTTGAAAAAACTTGTGCTCGAAGCTTGACATGTGTCTATTTGTACACTACAATGTCTTTGGTGAGTCATTCTGGCAAGATGCCTCACGGAGATGCAACAACCTACAAAATGGAGATGAGTAGATTTCCCAGCCGCTGCCTTCGCTAATGAATCATCTTCGACCCTGAACCGCAACCACCCTTTCGCGAGAACTGCCATGTCGCTCCAAACTCTCCTGACCTTGGCCCTTGGATTCGGACTCTACCCGGCAATTGCCTTGGCCGGCGAGCCCAAAAAACTCGAAGCGGTCCGCGTGTCGAAAGACGGCAAGGGCTTTTCACTCGAACCGTCGGGCAAGAAGTTCACCCCTTGGGGCTTCAACTACGATCACGATGCCAAGGGCCGGCTGATCGAGGATTATTGGGACGGCGAGTGGGAGGCCATCCAGGGGGACTTTGCCGAGATGAAAGCCATCGGCGCGAACGTCGTTCGCGTGCATATTCAGTTCGGCAAGTTCATGATCGATACCAATAAGCCGAACGCCAAAGCACTTGAACGGCTCGCCAAGTTGCTGAAGCTGGCCGAGGAGACCGGGCTATACATCGATCTGACCGGCTTGGGATGTTACCACAAGAAAGACGTGCCGGAATGGTACGACCGGCTGAATGAATCCGATCGCTGGTCATCCCAGGCTAAATTCTGGCAAGCGGTGGCCACGACGTGCAAAAATAGCCCCGCAATCTTCTGTTACGACCTGATGAACGAGCCGATTTCACCGGCTGGCAAAGGGAAAAACACGGACTGGCTTGGGCCTGCATTCGGAGACAAACACTTCGTGCAGCGGATCTCGCTCGATCAGGCTGGCCGCAAGAGGACCGATATCGCGACGGACGACAAACACCTCATCACCGTTGGCCTCGTCGATTGGAGCCTGGATCGCCCCGGACTTTCATCGGGCTTTGTCCCCAAGGAAATCGCGGGCGATCTCGATTTCCTGTGTGTTCACATCTACCCGGAGAAGGGCAAGGTGAAAGAAGCCATCGAAACGTTGGAAGCCTTCAACGTTGGAAAACCGGTCGTGATCGAGGAGACATTTCCGCTGAAGGCCCCGATCGATCAGTTTGAGGATTTCTTGATTCAATCGGAGAAACATGCTGCCGGAGTGATTGGCTTTTACTGGGGAACGCCGATGGCGGAGTTGAAGAAATCGAAAACGATCCCGGACGCGTTCCTGTTGGCCTGGCTCGAAGTATTCCAGAAACGCGGCAAGGCACTTGGGCTGATCTCGAAGCGACGAGCAGAAAAATCCACCACAAAGACACGAAGAGCACAAAGAAATGGAATATCTGAAATCTGTATTTTTTATGTTCTTCGTACTACTACCTGTTCTGCTTCTTCGTTTGCCGCGATGATTTAAGGTGGTCTGAAAAGGCAATGGAACACGGATGACGCGGATCGAGCGGATTCACACGGATCAGATCCACTGAATCATCTGCCTTTGATCCGTGCAAATCCGAGTCATCCGAGTCATCCGTGTTCCATTGTCTTTGAGCCTGGGCTTAATTGCAGCTATGCCACGCTATGGCTTTGTGGTGGATGATGTCCGTCCTTAAGCCATCTCGACTACCGCTTTGATGACGCCGGTTTCTGGTTTTGTGTACGAGGGGAACACATCGATCAACCCATCGAATGGCGTGCGGTGCGTGATCCAGGGCCGGGTGTCGATCTTGCCTTCTTCAATCAAGTTGATGATGCGGCGGAAGTCGTTAGGCATGGCATTTCGCGAGGCGAGGATCGTCATCTCGCGGCGATGGAATAGTGGGTCGGGAAAACTAACAGGGTCGGTCACGATGCCGACGAACACGATTTTGCCGGTGAATGCCACGTATTCAAACGCCCCGCTCATCGACTTCGTGCTTCCCGTGGCATCGAACACAACGGGGTACAGTGAACCGCCCGTGATTGAATGCATCTCCTTCAGTGCGGCTTCGGGTGTCGTGATGGTGCTTGCAACGCCCATCGTGTTCTTGCAAAAATCGAGTCGCTTCTGGTTCATGTCGAGCACGGTGATTTTCGCGCCCGTCAGTTTGACGAACTCGATCACGGAAAGTCCGATCGGCCCGGCCCCAACGACAAGGACATGATCGCCGGCTTGAGGTCCACCGCGATCGACGGCATGACAACCGATGCCCAGGGTTTCGACAAGAGCGAGTTGATCGAGCGTGAGCTTCGTGGAAGGGTGCAGCTTTCGAGCGGGAACGATGAATTCACGTCTCATCCCGCCATCGGTGTGGACGCCGAGAACTTGCAAGTTCTCACAACAATTTGGCCGGCCACGTTTGCACGAAAAGCACTGTTGGCAATTCATGTACGGCTCGACCGAACAGCGATCGCCGACGCGGATGTTCTCGACGTTGGCCCCGACATCAAGAACTTCGACGCCAAGTTCGTGGCCCGGGATTCTCGGGTAACTGTAGAAGGGCATCTTGCCGAGGTAGCCGGAAATGTCGGTCCCGCAGATACCGATGCGATGCACGCGAATGAGTGCCTCGCCGGGTCCAGGTTTTGCGGCCTCGGGAATGTCGATCGTTCGAAATTTGCCGGGTTGTTCGAGTTGAATGGCACGCATGGAAAGAACTCTGGGTCCGAGATTTGATTCGCGGCAACTCGGATTACATTAGGAGATTTGACGGAGGCGTTCTCTGAAATCAGCACGGCTGCTTGCGCCGTGCCTTCACGGGTTTCTCCGCTTGCAGTGCGGCGATATAGATGCGGGCGCACGCTTCCGCGTCGGACTCGGCCTTGTGATGCTCGAGCGGGATTTTGAGAAACTGGCAGACGTTCGGCAACTTGGCTGGATGCAATCCCCACGTCTTCCTGGCCGACTGCACCGTGCAATGAAATGGCAACCGTGGCGGTTCGATTCCCGCCTTCACGCAGCAGGTGCTCATCACTCCCTTGTCGAAGCTTGCATTGTGGGCGACGAGGAATTGCACGCCTTCGAATTGTCTTGCGACTTCGGGCCAGAGTTCCGCGAAGTTTGGCTGATTCTCGACGTCCTTCCAGCCGATGCCGTGGAGGTAGCTGAAAACGAACTGCCGGCGTGGCGGGCGAATGAGCCTGACCCAGCGTGAGACGATCTCTTCTCCGATCACCTTGACGATGGCAAGCGAACAGGCCGAATCTCGCTCGTAATCGGCAGTTTCAAAATCGATCGCGGCGAAACAGCGCGGAGATTGGGTGGCCATTAGCGAATCCGTTCGAGGTTTTAGAAGTGTGGAGATTCTCGCAAGTGTGATGGGGCCTGTCAAGACGATTGGTGCGACTTGACTTGTGGCTCGCTTAGCGGGTTGAAGAGCTTGGCCGCTTCCTCACGGTCGCGGCTCCGCCAACAACAGAGTCAGGAAATGATCCGGTCCGGCTTCAGCAGCTCCCCGTTCGTTCCGCGATCTTTCAGATGCCCGTTTGTGTTTGCTCCGTTGGTCGCACATTGCTCGTAGGTGCGGCCATCGCCGCCCTTGGATTCCGGGCCGGCGGCGTCTCGCGAACGCAGGGCAATCTGATAAAGCTCCTCGCCGGTGGGCGTCGGATATTCCCCGGAGACACATGCTCGGCAGAGCCGCTCCTCCGGAATGCCGATGCAACGGCCAAGGGCCTCGATTGGCAAGTACATCAGGCTGTCCGCGTGTAGCTCTTTCGCCATCCGGTCTTGCTCTTCGTCTGTTGGCCGACGCCCTTTCATGAACTTGGGCGCGAAGAGTTCCTTCACCGTGGACATGTCGATGCCGTAAAAGCACGGGGCGATGATCGGCGGGCAGGCGACACGGACGTGAATCTCCTTTGCTCCACCACGTTCCCGCAAATGGCTGAGCAGGGATTGCAGCGTGGTGCTCCGAACGATCGAGTCTTCCACCAGCAATACCCGTTTGCCTTGCAGCACTTCGCGAAGGGGCGTGTACTTCAACTTCACCTTGTCGAGGCGATTGGCACCTTCGATGAACGTGCGGCCCACGGCTCGATTGCGAATCAGGCCCTCAACGCAGGGCACGCCCAGCGCGTGGGCCATGGCGTCTGCCGCAGCCTTGGCGGTATCGGGAACCGGCACGACAATCGTGTCCTGATCGATCGGCACGCGTGCCTTTTGCAATTCCTGAAGTGCCAATTCTCGACCGAGGGCCGATCGAGAGAGATACACGCTGCGGTCATCTAGCGAACTGGCGACGTTGGCGAAGTAGATCCACTCGAAGAAGCAGTGGGCCGATTTCTGACGAGGGGCGAATCGTTCGCGCCGTAGCTTACCGTCGCGAATCAGGATCATCTCGCCCGGCTCAAGAAATTGAATGTCCTTAAACCCAAGATTGGAAAGTGGCACGCTCTCGCTGGCGGCTCCAAACAATTGGCCGTCCTGTGCAAAGCAGAGAGGCCGAATACCCTTCGGATCGCGGAGGACAACCATGTCCCCCATCGCGTTCATGTAAACGATGTTGTAGGCACCATCGAATTTCTGGCTGAGGTGCCTGAATACCTCGACGAGATCGGGCCGCGAGTCGTTGCGGTGCTCATGCGCGATGTAGTGCATGATCACTTCGGTGTCGTTATCGCGCGTCAGGTGATATTCCGACAAAGCGAGGAGGTCTTCGCGAAGTTGCCGAAAATTTGCCAGCTGTCCGTTGAAGCCAAACGCAAACCATTTCCACTTGCAGCCATGCCGGCGTTCAAAGGGCTGGGCATACGATCGGCTGTTGTCGCCGCAGGTGGCGTAGCGGACGTGGCCTATGCAAGCACTGCCGGCATGTTCTTCCAGAACTTTCTTGGCCTTTTCGCCCCGGCTAAGACGAAACGCTTCGATCACCGTGCCGATTTCTTTGTAGGTGTTCAGAATCATGTCGCGGTCGGCGTCGTACGACGTCATTCCAGCTGCTAACTGACCGCGGTTTTGCAGGTCAATCAACATCCGCGGCATCAGCTGAGTTACGTTGTTGGGATTGCCATTCGGCACGAGGGAAGAGACCTTCGGGCCTGGCAGATGGTAAAGGGCTGCCACGCCGCATTCATGCTGAAGGTCTTCCATTCGAGGCCTTTCGGGACACTTCCGGCGAGAAGAGAAGGGGCACGGCAGGGTCAGTATAGAAGTTGGATCCCGAACATAGCAAGGAAACGGAAGTGCACCTATTCCGGAATCGGATGAATTGGGACTCCGTTCTGCCTTTGCCGACGGTGCGGATCGCGCCGGACAGGTAATTTTCTCATGCGGTAACGAACCTGACGAGAATCCGGTCCCAAAGTTTGGAATCCCGCCTTTCCTGTTCTAGGGTCCATTGAACCCTGGATTTCTGCGTGTGGTGCCTCCGTGGTCGGAAGGCGACGCGCAGTCCGGAGAGGCGGGCCATGCGAGTCCTTACCCGAGCTTCAGGTCAGCGACGACGCGGCGTTGCCGCGCTTGAATTCGCTGCCTTGCTGCCGCTACTTCTCCTGTTGCTCGTCGGCATCTGGGAGTTGGGGCGTATTATTCACGTTCAAATTAGTTTGAACAATGCCGCGCGTGATGGAGCCCGGCTTGGCGCTCAAGCCAACATGGTGGCAACGACGGGTGCTTATACCCAGATCAAGTTCAGTACCGGCACTCCCAATATCAACGATACGATTCGTGCGTACCTGACGGCTTCGGGAATCACGAACCATACCGGACTGGTGATCGAGTTGCAGTTCGTGGAAACGGCGACGGGCGGTGCCTCGACTGCCTCGACGACTGCCGATCCTTATTTGGGCGTGAAGAATCAACGCTTTCGCGTCCGCATTAGCATTCCTTACGCCAACGTGCGCTGGACAACGCTGACGTTGATCAATCCGACCACGCTGACTGCTGAAGCCTATTGGCAGTGCTTGGTCGATGATCCGTTCAGCGTCAATACGACGTTGCCGGGATGGTCCCCATGATTTGCAGCCCAAGGAGACACACGATGATCCTTCGCAAACCGAACCGGAAACGCAGTGGTGCGACCACCGTCGAATTCATGTTTGTCGCCGTTCCATTATTCATGATGCTTTTTGGCATCTTCGAATATGGCCGTTTCCTGTTCGTGTACCACTTGACAACAAACGCCGCCCGCGACGGGGCTCGTTTTGCCTCCGTGCATACGAACGGCGGAACGATGTCCGGTGAGCCGGCCACGATCACGGCCAATGACGTCAAGGAACTCGTTCGAACGGGAATGTTCAACGGCACCCGATATGGAACCGGAATGTGCGGCATGGAAGGACAGGTCGAAGGCTACACGTGTTATGTGTACGCGGTGACCAATGCCCAACTCACGGCATCGCCGCCCAACCTCGATCCTGCCGGCAAGCCGCTCTGGAACGCGGCAGCCTTTCAGGAAAAAATCGTGGTTCGGGTTACGGGAACCTATCGTCCGGTTGTTCCCGGTCTGATTGGCCTGAGTTCGACAATCCCGTTCACCGTCACTGTGTTAATGAGCAGCGAAGCAAACTAAATTTTCTCCCCCTCTCCGCTTCGGAGAGGGGGGAACAAGAGACCGAATTTCCCCGTTACGAAGGGGTGAATGATATGCGTCACACCAATCGAAAAGAATCGCAAAGGCCGGCGGCAGTTCTGCCGCTCGTCACCATTTGCTTGGTCGGCCTATTCGGCTTTGTGGCCCTGGCCATCGACATTGGCATGATGGCGGTAGCTCGAACGCAATCGCAGTCGGCTGCGGACGCGGGTGCCCTGGCCGGCGCGCGAACCCTGAATGGGAAGAGCGGCAACAACCGGACCAACGCCGAGGCGGAAGCTCGAGAAGCCGCACAGGCGAACGAGGTTCTGAATGCCAACGTAACGGCAGCCCAGGTGACCAGCGTGAAATCCGGCGTTTATCGTTACAACACCGGCTCGCAGCGATTTGTGGCTGAGTTTGGCTCCGCACCAACTTCGCTGGAAGCCTACGGAGTTATGCAAGTCGTCATCACGACGCAGCAACCAACCTATTTCGGCCGCGTGCTCGGCGTGAATTCCATGCAGGTTTCCGCGCGAGCGACGGCTGTGCATCGTCCACGCGACGTGGCGATCAGCCTGGACTTCTCCGGCTCGATGAAGTTCTCGAGCGAGTTCAATTACCCCTCGCTTTCCGGTAGCGGCAGCAGCCTCACCGGTGGCTTGAATGGCGATACGACATTCCCGCAATTCGGGCCCTGGAAGATGTATTCTCCCGCTTCCACCACGCCGATGAGATTTTCCACCAGCGCCTACCAAGACAGCGGCGGAGAACTTCACGCCGCGAACAATCTCACAATGACAACGCCGCATGGCTCGGCGATCGTAAACAACTTCCAAACCACTGCAGCAGCGAGTGGTACGAATGCGTTCGTATACAACGGCGATCTGACGGCGGGATCTTTTAACATCTCCAACAGTCCTGTTTGCACGCCTACTCCGTCCACCTGGACGAGTCAATACGCCTCTTCCTACGCAGGCGATCGATGGCCGTTGAACAAGGGCGTTAGTTCGACAAACCCTTCGCTGGCCGAGTTTGCGAAGCACGTTGCCGACCTCGTGTATAGCCCCATTCCTTCGATTACGAATAGCACCCGCGATGCAACCTGGGAGACATTGAGTTCCACGGGCGGCTACGACATGAGTTCATTGACGTTTAAGAATGGGACGTTCAAAGGCTACTCGATGGGGCCCGGTTACTACGGCAAGAGCTTTTACATGTGGCCACCCGATCCGCGCTGGACGGCGAATGCCGACCCGACCAACATCAGTACGACGAACCCCATCCAGGATACGAGCAATCGCTACATGGCCGACTGGCGCAAGCGGTTCTTCCTCTACCCATCGGCGAGTTCGGGAACCAAGGGCGCGATTATGGACGACAACAGCAAGCTCTTTGATCCCACGACCAAACGCTGGGCGAACCAAGGAGTATCCGGAACCGTCCTCTACGTGCCGAACTACGACGCGATTTTGAAGTGGCTCAAGAGCGGACCGAAAACGTTGCCGAGCGCATTGCGGGCCGGCCGCGTGTTGTATTACGATGCGATTCCGGACGCCATCCCCATGAACTGGCAGACCGGCGTGATCTCTTCTGGCGCAACGACCAACGAGCGATTCTGGAAAGAATACATCGACTTCGTTATCGGTTCGGGACGACATCCACGCAACCAAACTCTGTACGGCGACAATACCACCAATATATCCGGAGCCAACACGTTTGGGTCGACTCTCCAAATCACGGCCAAGGCATCGTTGACCGGTTCTCCCGCCCCGTACATGAACTACAGGGATTGCCCGGTGCATCCGCGTTTGCATACGTGGTTCGGTCCGCTGACGATGCTCGGATTCCTGTCGATCAATAGTTACAACGTGGATTACAACTGGATGGCCGGCACCACCGCCGAAGCGCAAACCTGGCAATTGAAAGCCGGTATTCGTTCCGCGCTCGACGACATTCGCAACAATCACCCGAACGATCTGGCCACCTTGAACTTCTGGTCGAGTCACAACGGCTTTAACACGCCCCGCGTGGCGATGGGCAAGGACTACGACAAGATGCAGAACTGCTTGTACTATCCGTTCTCGCTCATCAACAACCTGGGGACAGTCACCAGCGAGAAGCGGCCGTACAAGAATGGCACCCAGTCCACGACTAACCCCTCGGGACTGGATCCCGCTAACTACGCGTCGGACATTCCTTTGGGCGATGGTGGCACGAATCCTTCCATGGGCCTCATGCTCTCTTACAACCAGTTCAACTGGGTAAATAGTTACACGGGTCGCAACGGGGCCACCAAAATGGTCATCCTCGAAACCGATGGCGTGGCCAACCAGAAAATCAACGGCACATTCAGTTCGATCACCAGCGGTCGCAAAGAATGGACGAGCATTACGAACGGTGGGTCCGCAACTTCGCCATCCAACGGCCATCCGGAAGCCTTGGACCCGGCCATCAGCATGGCATGGTTGATTTGCCAGGATTCGACAGGCTCAAAAGCCTGGCCTACCTTCCCGGCTTACACCAACGGCCTCAGCGGGGTCGCGACTGCTGGAGCACCGACCAGATGGTCGACCGTCCCCAGCAATGGCATCGGCTTCTCGACCACTCGAAACCCGGCCAGGATTCATACGATCGCTTTCGGCGAACTCTTCGAGTCTACGACTACCTCTGGACTTAAAACGCGAGCCCTGGAGTTTCTGCGGAACTTGCAAATTGCCGGCGGGACTTCCGCGGCCGGAGCAACTTCGATCGAGAGCTACAAGATCATCACGGGCACCTCGACCCAGCGAATCGATAGTTTGAAGCAGGCCTTGGAGCGAATTATGCAAGGCGGTATTCAAGTCGCCTTGGTCGAGTAATCGGGATATGACGAAGATAATGGACCGAGTCTGATTCAGCCGCCCGACAGTCCCTTGCGGGATTGTCGGGCGGCTCGTACGTTTGGTGTAATGATTTTGAGCACGACATCCTCATGACGGCTGCCGCTTTTGATAACGTTTGCAAGATCTATCCGACCGGGTGGTCGCGTAAGAAGGGTGTGCGCGCCGTCCAGAGAGTGAATCTTTCGATACCGCTCGGCCAGGTGTTTGGCTTGCTCGGACCCAACCGGGCGGGGAAGACAACGCTCGTAAAGCTGCTGCTCGCTCTGGGCCGGCCAACCGAAGGAACCGTCAGCAGGCTCGGCAAACCCGCGTCGGACATCTCGACGCTCGCCCGTGTCGGCTACATGCACGAGAATCAGCACTTTCCTCGCTACCTGACTGCTACCGAACTCTTGCGTTTCTATGCCGCCCTGACGCTCATGAAGCCGGACACTATTGGCCCCCGGGTCGATGAGCTTCTTAAACTCGTCGGCCTGACCGATCGACAGAGCGAGCCGATCTCTCGATTCAGCAAGGGCATGGTCCAACGGCTTGGTCTCGCCCAGGCACTCCTGAATGATCCGGATTTGCTCGTTCTCGATGAGCCAACCGAGGGCCTCGATCTCGTCGGCCGTGCCCTGTTGCGGGATGTGATTGCCGCACACAAGGCCAAGGGCAAAACCGTTCTGCTCGTCTCACATGTGCTTTCCGAGGTGGAGCAAACCTGCGATCGGGTGGCTGTCATCGTCAACGGAAACGTCATGAAAGACGCGAACGTGGCCGATCTGATTCGCGATCCGAAATCGGGCGAGAAGCGTTCTCTCGAACAAGTCCTCAGGCCCATTTACGAAGGGGCCAAGACATGAACCTTCCCGGTGCTCTCCTCGCGATCGGCTGGATGATCCGCGATACGATTCGGCAATCGCTGGCCACCAGACTATTTCTAGCCATGCTGGTGCTCAGTACGATTTGCATTCTGTTCTGCTTCAGCGTCCGGGTCAGCGATCAACCGACTTTGCCACTGGGCCCCGGCGAAAGCAAGATGGGGCTACCCAAGAACGATCCGCAAGCGAAGAAATTGGGGACCGAAACCGTGCAGGCGGAGGGTGTGGACATCCTTGGCGGTAACGAACTGACACTCGGCTTCGGGGCCTTCAAAATCACCACCAGTCGCGGCAAGGAAGATTCGGTTCGCTTCTTGCAAGTCTGGCTGGCAGGCCTAGTCGCGGGAACGGCCGGCATTTTCCTGGCCATCATCTGGACGGCCGGTTTTCTGCCGAGCTTTCTCGATCCGAATCACGCGACGATCTTGCTCGCCAAGCCGGTGCCGCGTTGGAGCTTGCTGATGGGGAAAATGCTCGGCGTGCTTGCTTTCGTCGCGATTCACACGACCATCTTTGTCTTCGGAACCTGGATGGCACTTGGACTGTCCACGGGTGAGTTCGATGCCCGCTACCTGCTGGCGATCCCCGTGTTGCTCCTGCATTTCGCGGTCTTTTACAGTTTCTCCGCCATGCTCGCGGTCTGGACCAAGAGCACGGTCGTTTGCGTGTTCGGCACCCTGCTCTTCTGGGTGCTGGCCTGGGGGATGAACTTCGGCCGACATGCGGTGGTTGCTCACGACCCCGTTGGCATGACCGATGGTTCCCGCTTCTTTCTGGAGGCAGGATACTGGGTGCTGCCCAAGCCCGCCGCCATGAATGTGATCTTCGACGATGCTCTCGAAACGCAAGGCT
>Ga0163152_10005993_pt1 | contig 13986 bp, 10 predicted proteins | sample OliLakLV19MP8IB2_FD_148635 | JGI IMG/M metagenome (GOLD analysis project Ga0163152, IMG submission 148635) | Freshwater microbial mat bacterial communities from Lake Vanda, McMurdo Dry Valleys, Antarctica - Oligotrophic Lake LV.19.MP8.IB-2 | ecosystem: Environmental > Aquatic > Freshwater >... | reverse complement strand
CCAGCCCCAGGCCCGGCTGATGACGGTGCGGGACACTCAGAACTTCACGAACGTCGGCAGCCCGGCCATCTCTCCCGACGGCCAATGGGTGCTCTACACCCAGGCGGTCCGCGACTGGGACGATGCGCAGTTGAGGACGAAGACACATATCTGGCGCGTCAAGATCGACGGGACTGATCGACGACAACTCACCTTCGGTACCGCAAACACCACCGCACCGGCGTGGTTCCCCGACGGCAAGCGGATCGCCTTCCTGTCATCACGCACCGTCGCCACACCAGCACCCGCGGCAAGCGCTGCCGCAGCCAGTGACGCCGGCGGCAATCAGGTCTACGTCATGTACACCGATGGTGGCGAAGCCTGGCAGGCCACCAAACACGACGGCGGCGTCGGCAGTTTCTCCATCTCCCCCAACGGCGCGCTCCTGCTCCTCACCGCACAAGAACCCCTCACCGCCGCCGACCGTCGTCGTCAACGCGACAGAGATGACGCGGAGGTGGTGGATGAGACGTTTCGCTGGAGCCACTTGTGGACGGTGGATGTGGCCTCCGGAAAGTCGACACGATTGACCACAGGCGAATTTGTCGTGAGCGACGCGCAGTGGTCACCCGACGGCAAGACCGTGGCCTTTGTGACGCGTCCTACAACCAAGGTTGATGATGGGGCGTGGTCGGACGTCTGGGTGACGGACCTGACCGGCAAGACGCGCAAGTTCTTCGAAAACCGTGGCCCGGATTCATCACCGCGCTGGTCACCCGATGGCAAGACGCTCGCGATCGTGTCGCACGAGCAGCCGGGCAACACGCAGTGGTACAGCAAGCTCTATCTCTTCCCTGCCGAAGGCGGCACGCCCAAAGTTCTTCTCAAGGACTTCGACCTCGATTTTGGCGCGCCGATCTGGGCGCCCGACGGCCGAATCGTGTACTGGTCAACGGGTCAAGGCACCAAGGTCGCGTTGTTCGGCGTCGACGTCGCGACCGGCGAGTTGACGACGACGCGGGCACCGATGGCCGGCACCAACGGTGCGTGGCAATTGTCACAGGATGGGTCGACCTGGGTCTTCACTCACAACACCGGCACGTTGTCCGCCGATCTCTGGGCCGCCCGTCGTCAGGGCGACGCGTACGCCACGCCGGTGAAATTGACGACCTCGAATCCGTGGCTTGATTCGGAACGCGTGCAACTTGGCGGGGTGGAGACCATCCGCTGGAGGAACACCGAAGGCGGCACGATCGAGGGCGTGCTCACTCGCCCTGTGGGCTACAAGGCCGGCGTGCGGTATCCACTCATCGTGAATCCCCATGGCGGTCCGAGCAGCGCAAATCTCGAGTCGTTTTCGTCGTTCAACCAGGTGCTGGCCTCGAACGGATTCCTTGTCCTGCAAGTCAATTTTCGCGGCAGCACGGGATACGGCCAGAAACACGTCAACGCCAACCAGAACAACTGGGGCGTCGGCGACTACGACGACATCATGACGGGCGTCGATCATGTCATCGCGCAAGGCTGGGCGGATTCCAATCGAATGGTGGCGTACGGCTGGAGCTACGGCGGGTACATGACGTTCTGGATGTCTACACAGACTGACCGCTTCAAGCTGATCTCGCCGGGCGCCGGACTCACCAATCTGTATTCGATGTACTCCACCACCGACATTCCGGCGTACCTCGGATGGTTCTTCGGTACACCGTGGGACAATCCGGCCATCTACGACAAACTCTCACCGATCCGCCACATCAAGAACGTGAAGTCAAAGATTCTGATCATGCACGGCGCCAATGACGCGCGTGTGCCGCCGACACAGGCCGACGAGTTCTACCGGGCGTTGAAGGATCTGGGCAAGGATGTGAGTTATGTGCGGTATCCGCGCCAGGGCCACGGCATCACCGAGACGCGTCTCGCCACGGATCGCAACCGGCGCTACGTCTGCGCGTTCACCGACGCGGTGGGCCTTGCCTCGACGACGGAGAAGTGTGAGAAGGGTGTGCCTGTTCCCGACGCCGGCGAGCCGGCCGCGCGGTCAGGTGGCGGACTGGTCGAGGTCACGTTGCCCTGGAGCGGGATCGCGTCGACCACGTTCGGTGTCGAACCAACCGCGGCGCAGTTCTTCGGCGGGCACATTCGATAAGTACGGTTTGACGTCGAGGATGGGCGTGCCGTCCAGCATGTCGAGTCCCGACACGATCAAGCGGCGGCCCTCTCGACGCAGCAACCGCACCACCGTCAGGCCGATCGGGTTTGGCCGGTACGGCGACCGCGACGCGAAGACGCCGTGCGGCCGATCGTCATGGGGCGACACGCCGACCAGCTCGCTGCCCTCGGACCGGTGAAATTCCCAGATGACATAGAGGTGCGAGAACCCTTCAATGTCGGTCAGGCCCTCTTCAAGCGCTGCGCGGATCTCGAGCACACCTTCGGCCGCGTGCTCGGTGCCGGGCCCTCTCGGAATCTGGTCCACCTCGCTGTACGGACTCGAGATCACGCCGATGGGTGTGTAAGACGAGGCCGGTTCCACGCTGCCGATGATGCGGACGAGCCACCATCGTTCATTGGCATCCCGGCGATACATCCAGAGGTAGTGCCCCTCTTGACGTTCGGCCGGTCCGCCATCACGCGGCGTCACCACCTGGGCAAATCGCCCACGGTCAAACGCCAGGTTGCCCGACACGACGACCTCGGCGCTGTCGCACGTCACCTCACGCACGTACATCGCGTGCATGGTTCGCAGCACCTCACGCATGAATTCGAGACACGCCTCGCGCCCATCAATCGGCGGGAATCCAGGCGCCAGAATCACGGCGTCCTGGGACAACAACTCCTCGAAGACGGCCGGGTTTCCGGTCTGTTCAGCGTCCACGATGCGCGCGCGAAAATCGTCAAAACCAGCCATACGGCGAGCGTAACACTACATTCACCGATCCCTGAGGTACCGCTGGCACTTGGACGCCACGCGCTGTTTGCCGTCCCGCTTTGCCTCGTACAACGCGGCATCGGCGCGATCGTACAGACTCTGCGCGTTGTCACCGGCTGAGAACTCGGATAGGCCGCAGCTCACACCGTGCAGCGCCACGCCGATCTCGCTTACAAGAGTCGCGAACCGGCACTCCGCCTGCCCCAGGGCCAGGCCGGCGACGATCACGGCAAATTCATCGCCGCCCAGACGTGCCACGAGATCGCCAGGCCGCATCGACTGCATCAGCATCCCTGCAATCGCGGAGAGGAGGCGGTCTCCCTCTGGATGACCCTTGGTATCGTTGACACTCTTAAAGTCGTCCACATCAAACAGGGCCAGGACGACCCGGTGATGTGACGACCGGAGTCGATGCGCCAGTTCGCGATCAAACGCGCGACGATTGGCCAACCCGGTCAGCCCGTCCGTCGCCGCCTCCTCGCGCGTGGTGCGCAACTGCACCTCAAGCGCGGTCACCCGTTCGGCATACGCCCGCTGTGTCACATCCCAGCGCTGGCGGCGATCCACCACGACCTGTTTGAGGGCGCGGACTTCATCCAATACCTGCGTACGAAGTACCGCCGGGTCCGGCTGAGACACGATGGTGCCAAACCGTACGGCTGAGGACTGCACATCGCCCTGCCAGGAGGCCATCTCCGCACCGAGGGCCACCAAGGCTTCGTGAAGCGCGCCCACCACCGACGCGAGGTCCTCCACGCGATGTTGTTCGAGCTGTTGGGTGCGACGCATCAGTTCAGGGCAGGAGGACTGGCAGGCACCGCTTGTCGTCGCGCGGGGCTCAGCAGGTGCAGGCGGTACGACGGGGCCGCGCAGATCAAGCTCGATCAGGTTCGGATGGTGCACACACGCCTCCCAATTCCGTAATCGGCATCGGGAGGCATGCCTTCAGTGTGCGACGAGGTGATTAGAATCGGAACCGGAGCCCCGCCTGCAGTTTGCGTGGATTCATGACGTTGGTTGGCTGCCAGAAAAAGGGCGACGTCACCACGCCTGAATACCCCACGTAGTTGGCGCGGTTGAGCAGGTTCAGGCCCGAGAGGTACACCTCGATCCGGATTGCGCGCGGGCTCCTGGTTGGGACGTCGCCAGTGGTCCGCTGGTTTTGGTTAAGTGGGAGCAAAGAGATTGTTAAGGACGTAAATGGCTCTATTTAAACAACTTACAGAGACATGCGTTTTGATGGCACGTGGTAAACTGCCGTGCATGCGGGCCACTCGGCTCTCCCTTCGGTTGTTGCTGCCTGCGGCACTGATCCTGCTCGTCGTGTTGCTGGGCGCATTCCAGTACCGCTGGCTGGGTCAGGTCAGTGAGGCTGAACGTGCGCAGATGCAACGCACGCTCGCACAACGCGCGAATGAGTTTGCGGCGGAGTTTGACCGCGAGATCTCGGTGGCCTCCAGCGTCCTGCTGATCGAGGGCGACGCGCTCGGCGGTGACCGCTGGGCCGCGGTGTCTGCAAAGTACGACGCGTGGCGAACTCGGGCCATGTTCCCCGGGCTCGTGCGCTCGGTGTACATCGCGACCGCTGCGCCCGCAGGCCACACGCTGGCCAAATGGAACCCCGAGGCACGCACGGGCGAGGCTGTGGAATGGCCCGCGCACTTTGCGGCCGTCCTGCACAACATCCGTTCATCGATTCCCCGCTCAACCACACAGACAACGGCAGCGCCGGCGTCGGTGATCACCCGGGGCGTGGGAACCATGTTCGCCCTGTCCGTGTCGCCCGTCGTCGACTCGGTCCCGGCACTCGTACTGCCGATCGCCACTCGTGCACGCCAGATGACCAACGGCGACAACGTCCTGGTGTCCGTCCGGATGGCGAGCACGGATTTTGTTGTGATCGAGCTCGACCGGAGCGTCATCACCGACTCTCTGATTCCGGCGCTGGTTGAACGGTTCTTTCCGATCGAAGATTCGAATCACTACCGGGTGGCCGTGGCCGATCGCCGCAACGATCGCATTTTTGGTCGCGGTCTGGCCCCCACAGACACCATCGACGATTTGCACATCGACGCGATGGCCCTGTTTTTTACCGGCGCCCGATCGGAATTCACCGCGCGCATGCTGACCGAGAGCCGCGTGCTCGACTGGCAGATGGAATCGCCACGACGGAGCACCGCGACCATTACCGCGTCTTCTGCCGCAGCCTCTATACCCGCAACTGCCAGCAGCCTGTCGGTGTTTGTACAGGAGCGCAGCGGATCCGTGCCATTCACGACGGAGGGACAACCGTTGCGTATGGCGCTGCCGGGGTGGCGCATCATCCTGCAGCATGGCGCGGGTTCTCTCGATGAGGCGGTGGCCCAGGCGCGACGCCGCAACCTGACCACAAGCTTCGGCATTCTCGGCGTCTTGATTGCCGGCGTGGGCCTGATCGTGATCAACGCGCGCAAGTCGGAAAAACTCGCCGCCCAGCAGATGGAATTTGTCGCGACCGTCTCACACGAACTCCGGACGCCGCTCGCGGTCATTCGTTCAGCCGCACAGAATCTGTCCGCCGGCGTGGTCGAGGATCCCGCTCAGGCCAAACGGTATGGCGAATTGATCGAGAACGAAGGCCGTCGCCTGACCGACATGGTCGAGGAAGTGCTGGAGTTTGCCGGGCTCAGCGGCAATCGCCGGGCGCTCGCCCTCCGGCCCGTGGATCTCGCGTGGCTGGCGCAGGATGTGATCGAGTCACACGCCGCCACGCTGACAGCGCTCGGGATCACCACAGAAGTCACCGCACCACCCGATCTGCCGCTGGTGATGGCCGACGAAGAAGCCCTCCGTCGTGCGCTCAACAATCTGGTCGGCAACGCGATCAAATACGCCGCTGACGGACGCTCACTCGCAATTGACCTGTCGCGTCGGCACGATGGTGGAAAAGACGATGTGGCGATCGCGGTGAGTGATCGTGGTCAGGGCATTGCGGCGGACGATCTGCCTCACATCTTTGAACCGTTTTACCGGGGCCGCGACGTGGTCAGCCGGCAGTTGCACGGCAACGGCCTCGGGCTGAGTCTGGTGTCGCGCATCGCCGAGGCACATCGGGGATCGGTCACCGTGCGTACCACGCCTGGCGAGGGGGCCACCTTTTCCCTGCGGATCCCGGCGGGCGTCGACATGGCGACCGAATCATGACGGCATCCCACCGAGTACGCCGTGTCCTGCTCATCGAGGATGAACCCGGTCTGGTCCTGACACTGACCGATCGCCTCAAGAGTGAAGGCTACGAGGTCGGGGCCGCTTCGGATGGTCCTGCCGGACTCGAACGCGCCACCCGCGAACCCTGGGACGTGATCCTGCTTGATGTGATGTTGCCGGGGGCCAGTGGCTTCGACGTCTGTCGCGACCTCCGCCAGCGCGGCATCACCACCCCGATCATCATGCTGACCGCCCGAGGACAAGTGGTGGACAAGGTGCTCGGCCTCAAACTCGGCGCCGACGACTACCTCACCAAACCGTTCGACATGCTTGAACTGACCGCGCGCGTCGAGGTGCAGCTTCGTCGTGCGACCGCAGCGACATCAGGGCAGACTACCGCACACTTCGGCAACATCGTCGTCGACTTCCGCAAGGCGACGGTCACCAGGGACGGCAAGGTCATTGAACTCTCGGCGCGCGAATTCCTGCTGCTCAAATATTTCATCGAACATCGGGAAGCCACGCTGACGCGTGATGAACTGCTGAATGAAGTCTGGGGGTACCACTCGATGCCCTCGACGCGCACCGTCGACGTTCACGTCGCGTGGCTGCGGCAGAAGATCGAACCCCATCCCCGCAGCCCCCAGTACGTGCTGACCATCCACGGTCTGGGCTACAAGTTCGTCGGCTGAGCTACCGGGTCAGATAGAGGTTCTCGCGCCTTGCGGTGACGAGTCTGGCCGCGACCGACAGCAGCGGCACCACGATTGCGCAGACCACGGCGGCCCAGACGAGTGTGGCGAGCAGTGTGGCCGCATCGCTGAATCGGGGCCCCACCAACACAATCAGGCCCGGGGGCACGGCCGCCACCAACACCAGGACCATCCCGACCAGCATCGCGGCCCCATGGGGGTTGCCCCCTGATCCGGTCTTGCTCAAATCGGCGGCCACGGGAAACGTCGCGGACATCGCGGCCGCCACTGGCGTCATGGTGACGAACGTGGTGCCGGCGGCAACGATCACCGAGATCCAGAGCAGCAGGGACCCGCTGCCGGTGGAGATGCCGGTCACGAGCAACGACAACAGACCCGCAGCTGCGAACAGCCCGAACGTGCCGACCGCTTTTCCCCAGACAAGGTCCGTGGCACCGATCGGCATCAACAACTGCAGGGTCAATCCCGCGCGGTCCGACGCAAACTGATTCATGGAGAACGGCTGTATCGCGTAGATCGCAAAAATCAGGCTCGCGCCAAACACCAGATGGCCGTAGTTGGGAATGGCCGCGATCCACGGCGCCTCTTCAGGGGCACGCGCGAGCACAAGCGCGAGCACGGCCATCATGGGCCCGGGCAGCAGAACCGCGACCCGTCCACGCACGGATTTGAGTCCGGTCCGGAATTGCGCCACCGCGACGGCCGACGCCGCCGAGCTCAGCAGCGGCACACGCGGCAATGTCACCAGGGTCGCATCCGCCCTGCGGCGCGCCTGACCTTCTCCCACATCCAACATCCGCCTGTGCACCACGCCGGACAGCAGGTAGAGGATCGCGGCCTGCACCCAGATGCCAATCGTCCACAGCAGCGCCTCCCCCGGGGCCTGACGAATCGCTGCCGCTGATAGCAGCCGCCCGTACATCTCGGATGGGACGACGCGCGTCCAGATCGGCAACGCGGATTCCACGCGAGCCACACTCATCGCGGGCCGTGTTCGACCGGCCTCCTTGTCGTCGCGGCTGCGTTGCGCCAGGTCCGTCCCAAACATGTGCGGCAACAGGCCCGCCATCGAGATGCCAAAGACAAAGACCAGCGTCATGAGCTCGGCACGGCGACGGTCGCGCATCACCCAGCCGGCCAGAAAACTGACGAGCGCGCCAACGGACAACAACAACGCGACCAGACCAGCGCTGGCGACCATCACGACCATCGCCGCCACAAAGGCGCCGCCGGTCGCCAGCCCGACCGCCAGCAACACGAGGCCTGGCACAACGACAAAGATCCACGGATCTGACACGCCCGAGAGGACCTCGACCAGATGCAGCACGCGCCGATGAATCGGCAACAGCAGCAACCGCGTGTACTTCGCGGCAGATTGTGTGCCGATGCCCAGCGGCATGAACACCACGATCATCAACTGCACCAGGAGCACGACACGTGTCACCATCACCAGGCCGATGCCGCTTTCGGCCCCGGTTGCGAGGGCAAGGCCCGCGAAAAATCCGCCAATGCTGAGGGCCACAATGGACCCGAGCGAAAACACGACGACCGCCACCGGAGCGAGCAGTGCGAGCACCCGCGAGATCTGCTCCAGGGTGTCGCGCCGCTTGGCGCCGCGCACACCATTCATGAGCAGCCGCCAGCGCAGCCAGCCGAATGCGCGCAGTTGACGGATCATCCTGCGAGCCAGTCCATCACCGGCGCGGCCGCGCGTTCGGCGCCGACCAGATCCAGAAAGATCTCCTCCAGTGTTTTTCCCACACCCACGCCCGAGCGCAACTCGCTCATCGGGCCCTGCGCGACCAATCGTCCACGCTGGATCACGCCGATGTGGTCACACAGCCGCTCGACAATCTCGAGAATGTGGGACGTGAGAAACACGGTGCCGCCACCGCGCACAAAATGCGAGAGCAGCTCCTTGATCTGTCGCGACGCGACGGCATCGATGCCCTCGAACGGTTCATCCAGAAACAGCAGCCGCGGTGCCGGCAGCAACGCCGCCGACAGTGCGAGCTTTTTGCGCATCCCGTGGGAGTAGTCCGCCACCATGTCGCCGGCGGCGCCGGTCAGGTCCATCAGCGTCAGCAGTTCCTGCGACCGTGTGCGGATATTGGTCGCGTCCAGGCCGTGCACTTGTCCGACAAACGACAACGTCTCCGCCCCGCTCAGGCGATCAAACAGCGCCAGGTCTTCCGGGACCACCCCGATGCGGCGTTTGACGGCCACCGGGTCGGTCAGCGGATCAAGGCCAAGGATGCGGAACTCACCGGAAGTGGGTTTGAGCAGCCCGGTCAGACACTTGATGGTCGTGGACTTGCCGGCACCGTTGGGACCAAGAAACCCGTAGAAGCTGCCTTTGGGGACCACAAGGTCAATACCGTCGACCGCCTGGAGATCGCCGAACGACTTTTTAAGGCCGTGGGTTTCAAGGGCGAGCGCTGCTCCCGTCGTCATGGAAGGAGATTACAGCAATCATCAGCGCGACCAGCCAATACGCCACGGCCACCGGCAGACGCAGCCCGGGATCGAGATTCGACGGCAGCAGTCGCCAGACCATCCCCGCCGACACCAGCGCGGCGGTGGTCAAGCCGGCGGCCACGGCGAGGCCGTCGCCCGGAGGACGCCGCTGCGTCACCAGCCACCCGGCAATCACGCTCAACACGCCGGCCACGAGGCGGGCGACGATGGCGGCCACGCTCAGGGAATCGCGCACGGCCAGTGAACTCAGCAGGGTGGTGAACCACAGCGCCGTGGCCAGGCCGTCGACCATGAGTACCACTCCAATCACCCTGCGCATGCGTGTAGTATGACTGTCACCGGATGGTTGGCGCCCTCCTCAAAGACTGGATCGTCGGACTTGCCGTTCTGCTCTGGCTCGGATCGCTCGCACTCTACGCAATTCCCGGAGTTCCCGAGTCCTGGCTGGTGGCGTTTGGCTCCCGCTACTACGCACTTCCGTCGCTCGTGTCGATCGTCTGCGCGGCGTGGATTGGTGTGTCCAGGCTTCCAGACGCCAGCGAGCGCCGCTTCTGGGTGGTGCTCGGCTGCGGGTTCGCCGCCTGGCTGATCGTCTCCCTCCCCTACGCCTTCGTCAACGCCGCCGACTGGACCCACGAACTCGATTTGCTGCTGGAGTTCGGATATCTGGTCTACTACGTGCTCTTCATCCTGGCGATCGAGATGCGACCACACGAGGTCCACACCGGATCGCTGGCGGAGAGGGAAAACCTGCTCCGTACCGCCGGACTCACGGTGCTGGGGTTTTACCTGCTCTGGTACTTCGCGCTGGTACCTGCGTCGTTTTCACCGGAGCAGTACGAAACGGCCATCCCGTCCTTTCTGCTGTATCTGCTGCTCGACGTGGTGATCATCAGTCGACTGCTGTGGATGCGGCGCGAGACGTGGTCCGTGCGATGGAGTCGCCTCTACGCCTGGCTGGCGACGGCGGCGGCAGTGGTGATGGCAGGCGATGTGTTTGAAGGGTTTGCCTACCTCACCAAACAGACTTTGATCGTCCCGGGAGGCTGGCAGGATCACATCTGGACCGTGCCAGGCGTCATCTTCACCATCGCGATTCGGGCACGGCATGTGCCGTTTCCGGCCGAGCAACGTGTCCTGAATGAACCGGCGCCGCACCAGCGCACACTGCGGGCCGGTCACATCCTGCTGATCTCCGCCTTTCTTCTGCCCTTCCTGCACTACGCCCTGTACGCCGCGGATGTCTTCACCGGCACCGTCAGCCGCCCCATCCGCGAGGTCATCTCTATTCTCAGCATGGTCTCGCTCGGAGGGTTTGCGCTCGCTGCCTATCGGACGCTTGAGCGGGAGCGCGAGCAGATGGAGGCCACCGAACTCCGCCTCATGACCGAACTGGGCGTCGCGAGAAAAATGGACGCCGTGGCGCGTCTGGCCGGCTCAGTGGCCCACGACTTCAACAATCTCGTGCAGGTGGTGCGCGGACGAGCGGAGATCATCAGTCAACAGATCGGCGACGACAGCCCGCTCAACGAGGACGTCCGCCAGATCCGGGCCGCCGCCGCCAGGGCCGCCGACCTGGCGTCGCAGTTGATGACGTTTGGTCGCAGACAACACACGACACTGCAGGCCGTCAGTCTGCACGAGACGTTGCGTCGAACAGAAAAGCTCATCGCGCCACTCCTGGATGACCGCCGGCGCCTGGTGCTCCAACTCAAGGCCTCCGCAGATGTGGTCCGCATTGATCCGCTTCAGTTCGAGCGCATCATTCTCAACCTCGCCACCAACGCCAGGGACGCCATGCCGAATGGCGGCACCATCACCATCGCCACGTTCAGCCAGGACACCGGCGGCTACGGACTCACGCCGGTCATCAACCGCATCGCGTTGCGCGTCAGTGATACGGGCACTGGCATGGACGCCGAAACGGTGAATCACATCTTCGAGCCCTTTTTCACCACCAAACAGGAACGAGGCGCCGGTCTCGGGCTCGCCATCGTCCACGGTCTCGTCCAGCAGTTTGGCGGCACAATTGCGGTGGAGAGCGTGGTCGGGCGCGGCACCACCTTCACCTTGACGCTGCCGGTGGTTGGTGACGCGCCGGTGACGACGCCAGCCAGGGAGACGACCACACCGGTTGAATCGAGCCCAAGCGCGATTCTCATCGTGGAGGGCGACACCACCAACCGCCAATTGCTGCGACGCCTGTTGACAGATCTCGACAGGCAGGTGCTGGCCACCGCGACCGCCGCCGAGGCGCGGCTGATCGCCGACCGCTACAGTGGTCCCATCGGACTCGCGGTCATTGACGTCACGATTGAACACGGGCGGACACTGGCTCGGCGACTCCGCGAGACCCGGCCTGAGATGAAGGTCCTGCTGCTCGCGCAGGATCAGCCCATCGATGTCGGGCCCGGTGACGAATTGCTCCGTGAGCCGTTTGAACTCACCGACGTGCTCGGCAAAGCCAAGTCGCTGATTGGTTGACGTGGTCCGGGATCAGACGTCGAGTTCTTCGGCCGCTTCCGCGTTGGCCATGATGAAACGGAAGCGCGCGGACGGGTCCTTGCCCATCAACTCATTGATGATGCGATCGGTCGTCAGCTGATCCTCGATCCCCACACGCAGCAGGCGACGCGTCCTGGGGTTCATCGTCGTCTCCCACAACACTTTCGGCATCATCTCGCCGAGGCCCTTGAACCGGGTGATATCGACCTTGCCGCGGCCGGAGGCACGTTTGAGGATGTCGTCACGATGTTTGTCGTCGGTCGCCCAGTGGGTTTCTTTGCCGATGTCGATTCGGTAGAGCGGCGGTTGCGCGAGGTAGATCTTGCCCGCGTTGATCAACTGTGGCATGTGCCGGAAGATGAACGTCAGCAACAACGTCGCGATGTGATGTCCGTCCGAGTCGGCGTCGGCCAGGATGATCACCTTGCCGTACCGGAGTTTCGACAACTCGAATCCCTTGCCGATGCCACATCCCAGCGCAGTCACCAGGTCCGACAGTTCCCGGTTCTCAAGCACCTTGGCCGTGGTGGCACTTTCGGCGTTCAGCACCTTGCCGCGCAGCGGCAGAATCGCCTGACGCGCGCGGTCTCGTCCCTGTTTGGCGGAGCCACCGGCCGAGTCGCCTTCGACGATGAAGATTTCGCTGTCCTCGCGTCCATTCGACGTGCAGTCGCTCAACTTGCCGGGCAACGTCAGTCGCGACGACGTCGCCGACTTGCGGGTGACCTCGGCCTGTGCCGCGCGACTCGCTTCACGGGCCCTCGCGGCCAGAATGATGCGCGCGACGATCTGTTCGGCGGTGCTGCGATTGTGATTGAGCCAGTGTTCGAGCGCGGGACGCACCACCGAGTCCACGATGTTCGTGATTTCGGGGTTATTCAGGCGGTCCTTGGTCTGTCCCTGAAACTGTGGCTCGGTCACAAAGATGCTGAGCACGCCGATCATGCCCTCGCGAATGTCCTCGGCGGTCAGCGTCACACCCTTGGGCGAGAGCGCGTGAGTGTCGATGAAATTCCGGATCGCCTTGCCCAGACCGGTGCGCAGGCCGTTTTCGTGAGTGCCGCCGGAGGCCGTGGGGATGCCGTTGACGTAGCTGCGAAGGTGCTCCTCGGTCGCCTCGCTCCACTGCAGGACCACGTCGAGCCGCATGCCTGACTCTTCGTGTTCACGCGTCAGGGCGAAGGCCAACTCGTGGACCGGCGTCGCCTTGCGGTCGACGAGAATTTTCTTGAGGTAGTCGGCGATGCCTTCCGAATGCTCAAACACTTCGCGCTTCGGCGGCCCACCGTCGGCGGCCTCGTTCTCGAAGGTGATTTTCAGCCCCTTGTGCAGGTAACTGGCCACCTCGATGCGTTCGCGAATAATGTCCGGTTCAAACTGCGTCTTCGGGAAGATCGTGGGATCCGGCCGGAACAACACCGTGGTGCCGGTGCCTCTGGCCGGGCCGATCTTCTTGACGTCCCCTTGCGGCGCGCCCTGTTTATAGCGCTGCTCCCACGTGGATCCGTCACGTTTGATGGTCGCGATCAGTTCGCGCGACAGCGCGTTGACGACCGATGCGCCGACGCCGTGAAGACCGCCGGCCGTCTTGTAGTTCTGTCCCTCAAATTTGCCGCCGGCGTGCAGGGTGGTGAAGATCACTTCCAGCGCGCTGGTTTTGGTCGTCGGATGTTTATCAACCGGAATGCCACGACCATCATCACTGACGGTCAGGGACGCAGCGTCGGCGTGCAACGTGACCACGACGTTGGACGCGTGGCCATTCATCGCCTCGTCGATCGAGTTGTCGAGGATTTCCCAGACCAAGTGATGCAGACCCGCCGAGCCGACGCCGCCGATATACATGCCGGGGCGGCGACGGACGGGTTCCAAGCCTTCGAGAACAGTAATGTCTTTTGCGGTATACGACGCCATGTCCGGAAGCTACGGTACCACGCGGCTCTTGAGTTGCATGAGTCGAGGTGTCATTTCACCCGCTGACGGACCTTGTCCACTTCCTGATGGAACAGGTACAACGCCTCGGCCTTGCCTGACGGGTCGGTGAAATCGTAGCTCCGCCCGCCGCGAATCTTGAGCTTGAGATTGTTCTGAAGGAAGTCGGCCTGGAACGTCTCGAGATTCTGCAGACTCACCGAGAATCCGTCGTCTTTGTTGTCGGTCACGTATCGCACACCCGAGGGTGTGCGATACGTGACC
>Ga0163152_10005992_pt1 | contig 13988 bp, 11 predicted proteins | sample OliLakLV19MP8IB2_FD_148635 | JGI IMG/M metagenome (GOLD analysis project Ga0163152, IMG submission 148635) | Freshwater microbial mat bacterial communities from Lake Vanda, McMurdo Dry Valleys, Antarctica - Oligotrophic Lake LV.19.MP8.IB-2 | ecosystem: Environmental > Aquatic > Freshwater >... | reverse complement strand
ATGTAATAGGACCGCTGCGTTCAACCGCCGGATGCGGAAAACCGCACGTCCGGTGGTGTGGGAGGGCGTCGGGGCGAAATCCCCGGCGCTCCACCCGATCATACCTTCGCGCGGCGCGACCAAGAGTGAGTTCGTTGGCAACATGCCGCCCATTTTTTGGGCTGCTTTTCTCCTGACGTCGTCTCCTACAAATGTGGTGTGGGTCCAATGAAGCCGTCAAACGTCACGCAAGGCGGCGGCAATAGGCAACCGGGCGGCGCGGATCGCTGGAAAAATTCCTCCGATGAGACCGATCAACACTGCCCAGACAATGGCCTGGGTCAAAAGGGCCGGGGTAACACTGAATGCAAACACCACTTGGCTGAAGGTCTGCCAGTTGATCGTGGCCGCCTGGAATCCATCAAAGGCCAGATACGCAGCACCCGCTCCCAACACTCCGCCCATGGTTCCCAGCACCACGGACTCGATAAGAATTGAGAGAATCACCGGGCTGGCACCGAATCCCAACGCCCGCAGGGTTGCTATCTCGCGCGTTCTGGCGGACACCGCGCTGTACATCGTATTGAGCGCCCCAAAGATCGCACCCAGAGCCATCAATCCTGCAATGAATACTCCTATGGTGCGGATGAACCCGGTCACCGCTGTTGATTGCTCGGCGTAAAAATCTGTCTGCCTCAGAACCTTGACATTCAAACGGGGATTAGACGTCAGCGCATCCTTGAATTCCTGAAACGCTTCGGGAGATTTGAGCCGGGCGTAAACGGCCTGAAAGTTATCACCCCGTTTGTAAGCAGGCCCCAACACGCCTGCGTCGGTCCAAATCTCCGATTCCGCCACACCTCCATTGCAAGTGAATATGCCCACCACCTCCCATCGATTGCCTCCAACATCAAGCTGTTTTCCAATCTCCAGACCGGCAAATTCACGTGCGGCACCGCTCCCCACGATCACTTCGTTCCGACCGGGTTGAAAATTTCGGCCTGAAAAAATCTTGAAACTCTTCCGAACCTGGAAAGCCGCAGGCTCCACTCCGCGCAACGGGACGTTGGCGTCAGTTCCCGAGGACCGTTTGGGAAGGCTGATGATCACAAACATCTCCGCAGAAGCCAGCGAAGCATCCTCCGTTCGAACCAGACCGGGGGCATCGGCGATCAACCGAGTTTCTTCCCGGCTCAGGCCGCTGGTCATTTCGCTGTCAGCACCAGTCCTCAACACCACGGCGGCATCCGGTTCACCCGATACCAGCATCGCCCTCCGAAAACCTTCCGCTATCGACAAAACTCCCACCAAAACCGCCACCACACCTGCGATCCCGATGACAGATGCCAGGGCGGTGCCTTTACGTTCGACCACCGATTTAAGGTTAAACATGGTGACCGACCCGACCTGCGAGAACCAGTTGATCAAAGTGATCATTTTAAAAACACTCCACTTTCACCCGGACGAAGGTCAAGCACTCCTCCTCAAAGCCTCGGCAATGCGAAGCCTCATGGCCTGGAGCGCAGGTAAGATTCCCGAGAAAAATCCCAGCCCGGCAATCAACAACAGTCCGGTCAGCAGATCACGCGTCGGCAGGTAAAAGACCGGCAACAATCCCGGCACCGGATTCCCCGAAGATATAATCAACCAAGCCAGTCCGAGACCAAGCAAACCTCCCAAACCGGTGATGAGCAAAGCCTCGCTCAACACGAGAATCAGAACCAGTTCATTGGTAAATCCCATCGCCTTCAGAACGCCCAGCTCCCCGGTCCGTTCACGGACGGCCTGGGCGATGGTATTTCCAGAGACAAGCAGGATGGTGAAAAAAACTGCGCTCAAAATCGCGATCAGCATGGCGCCTATGTTGCCAATCTGCTGGGCGAATCCCTGGGCGAAAGCGCCTTCCGGTTCTGTCTTGGTTTCGGCGGGTGAATTGGCAAATTCTGCGTCGATCTGACGGGCTATATCGGTGGATTGATCGGGGTTCTTGATTCGTACGGTGTACCACCCCACCTCCCCTTTCCCACCACGCCGCGCTTCGTCAAAAAAATCGTAACGGAAAAACATCTGGCTCGTGTCCGTCCCCTTTTTGGCTCCGTCAAAAATCCCGACGATTTCGAATTCCCAGGTGCGGTTGTCGCCGGATTTCGGCCAGATCGGTGATTGCAGCGGCACCCGATCTCCCACTTTCCAACCAAATCGTTTGGCTGTGGCCCGACCAACCACGGCCCCTGATCGGTTGGCCATCCAGTTTTTCTTCTCCGCCTCGGTGAGCAGATATTCGGGAAACATGGTCAGGAATTCGTCGGGCTCCACCGGCATGCTGGCAAAGAAATTCTTCGGTTCCTGATAGATCCCCCCGAACCAAGTCTGGTGCGCCGCAGCCGCCACTCCGGGAATGCCCGTCATCCGGTTTTTATAGGTTTGGGGCAGCAACTGGATGATCGAAACTTTGTGACGCACGATCAAACGGTCGGCCCCCGCCATGCTGACGCCAGCGGTCAAAGCCTCTTTGATGGCGCAAAGAAACCCGTAAAGCAAAAAAGCTACCAGGATCGACATCACGGTCAGGATCGTCCGGAGTTTTTTCCGCTTCAGATTGCTCCAGATGAGGAATAAAAACTTCATGCTGGCTGTTCGGTGGAGAGTTGTCCTTTATCCAGGTGAACCGTGCGTGTGGCGCGGGCTGAAGCATGTGGATCGTGCGTGACCATGATGATGGTCTTGCCATGTTCCTGGTTGAGCCCCTGAAGCAGGCTGAGGATTTCATCGCCCGATTTGCGGTCCAGATCACCGGTCGGCTCGTCGCATAACAAGATTGTGGGATCCGTGGCGATCGCCCTCGCGATGCCCACCCGCTGCTGTTCGCCGCCCGAAAGCTGCCGCGGATAATGTTTGGTCCGATGCGCCAACCCCACAACCTTCAACGCTGTCTCCACATGTTTCCGCCGCTCCGCTTTTGACAGCTGGGTCAGCAACAAAGGCAGTTCGACATTTCGTTCAGCCGTCAACACCGGGAGCAGATTATAAAACTGGAACACAAGGCCGACATGACGGGCCCGCCAAGCGGCCAGGGCGCGGTCCCCGGTCTGGCTGATTTTTTCTCCGCCGATTTCCACCAGTCCGCTCGTGGGACGGTCGAGCCCTCCGATCAAGTTTAACAAGGTCGATTTCCCAGATCCGGACGGCCCCATCAATGCGAGGAATTCGCCTCGCGCCACCTCAAGGTCGAGATTGGAGAGAACCTGGATCTCCTCGGAACCACGACGGAAAACCTTCCCCACCTTCGCCACCCGGACCAAAATTTCTTGCGTTGTGCTCATTGTTTTTCCTCGGTCACCCTGCTGCCTTCCTGCAATCCGGCTGCCGGTTCAAGAATGACTTTTTCCCCTGAGTTCAAACCGCCTGTAACCACGGTTTCATCACCCTGCTTGGACCCAAGCGTCACCGCTCTCCGTTCCAACCTGCCCTCTTTCACCACCCAGACCACATCCCGCCCGTCCACGGATCGCAATGCAGCGGATGGAACGAAGATGCTGCGAGCGGACGATGAAGTTTCACCTTCACTTTGAAACGCCACCTTCACTCCCATTTGAGGCAAAATGCGCGGATCGTTTTTTTCAAATCCTACCCGGACTTTGACTGTGGCTTTTTGACGGTCGGCGGTGGGGATGATGGCGATGACTTTGGTTGGAATTTTCCAGCCTGGATAGGCGTCCAGCGTGGCCTCAACCCGCTGAGCCGGTAGTATTCGGTTGATGTAACTTTCGTTGACATCCACCTCGATCTCCAGGGAGTTCATATCCACGATGGTGCAGATGCCGGTTCGGGTGAAACCGCCGGATGACATCGGAGAAATCATTTCTCCAGGCTGTGCGTTCTTGGCCGTGACAATACCGGCGAATGGCGCTCGCACCACGTTGTCTTCCACCTGCTGCTTCCACAAAGCAACTTCAGTTTCGGCCACGGTGATGTCGGCAGCTTGTTTTTCCAGCCGGGCGCGTTGCAACTTGACCTCGGATTCAACACGGTCCAGATCCGAGGTCGGCGCGATTTTTTCCTCGGCCAGACGTGAAGTGCGGCGAAGTCCGATCTCGGCTTCCTCGAGTCGCACCCTGGTTTCGAGAAGGCCTTTGCGCGCGGATTCAAGCTGCGCTTGGGCCATTCTCAGGCTGGCCTCGACATTGGAAGAATCGAGCCGAGCCAGAATTTGACCGGCTTCCACCCGCATCCCTTCCTCGATCAATACTTCAATGACCTTTCCTGTGACCTTTGACGACACGGTGGCTTCGCGACGCGGCGTGACATAACCCGACGCATTGAGCAGAGTTTGCAGGCCACCCGTGACAGACTCTCTTGCGAGGGCGGTTCGAACAGGAGAAGATTTTGAGCGCTTGTTCCACCAGAAAAACAGGACGAGCAGAACAAGGATGACGATCGGGAGGATAAAATGTCGAGGCTTCACCGTCCGGCCCGGTGCAGAAGTGCGGTCAATCTTTAACTGATCAAGCGTTCCTTTGTCGTGTCCCATCAAGGTGGAGGAGTAAACCGATATAAATCCAACGGGTCAAGATGTTGGTCTAGGCATATTGGCATCTCAACGTGGTTTAAAGTCTTTGGGCAGGATTTTGACCAGCTCATCCATAATCTCCTGGTCCACATGAGGCGTCCGGAGATTGATGGGAAAATCTTTCCAGATTTCGTAAGCTTCCTGGAAGTTCTCTTCGCGCACCAGTTTCTGCGTCTTTTCCAGGTAGATCTCCATGGCTAGATGAAGCGCCTCCTGATGGCGATGTTTAATCTCCTCGAATTCGTCCGACACCTTTGCCTCCCATTCCGTGCCCTGCGCCCGGATGCTCAGGAGCCGGTAGCGGTCGAGGATCTTCAAAAACTCGGTCCCATTGGTCGCCGCGTAAGCCCGGCAAAAGGCCATCTGCTCCGGAACCGATCCTGCCGGAAGCATGTTCCGCTCTTTGGGGGGAAGCCGGCCCATCGGAAAGGGAAAGGGTCCCTGGACACGATCTGGCGGCTCCCGGCGGGGTCCGCGCCTTTCAGGCTCGTCTGGCAATGGCATTCCGTCACCCAGCTCCAGGTTGACCCGCTCGGTTTCCCTGTCCTTGGCATTGGCGACCTGAACCGGATTCGTCTGGGTGACCGCCGTGATCTCAGAACTGGTGGCTTTCGGTCCAACAGAAAAAAACATCCATCCAGCCCCGACAACCACCGCGACCGATGCAGTCACAAGCAGCAATTTTGTCCTTGGATTCATCTTCCCGCCGACCAGCGGCCGCATCCCGTTCCGCACCCGGCCGAGATCGGTCAGCAAAGAGTCGTAGTCTTGATAACGGTCCTTTGGTTTTTTCGCCGCCATTTTTCGGATTAAGGACTCCACCGGCACCGGAAGTTCCGTCCCCAGTTCCAATCCGCTCGGCAGCGGTTTTTGAGCGTGAGCCAGCACCACGGAGAATGCCGAGGCGTTTTCATACGGCCTCCTGCCTGTGAGCAAATATAAAAGGGTGATGCCGAGCGCATAAATGTCCGCCCGATGATCCACGTTGCTGGCGTCCTCCGCCTGTTCGGGCGCCAAGAAATGGGGCGACCCAAGCCCGACTCCGGTGATGGTGACGTCCGAAACGTCGTCCAGCTTTTTTGCCAGGCCAAGGTCGGAAACTTTCAGCCGCCCGTCGGTAGTCAGGAGCAGATTGGACGGTTTGACATCCCGGTGAATGATTGATTGAACCAGGGCGCTTTTTAATGCTTCAACCGCCTGCTCGATAAAACCGAGCGCTTCGTCCGTGGTCAGTTTTCCCTTTTTCTCGACCCGCTCCGCGAGGCTTTCGCCGTTGACCAGCTCCATGACCAAGTAGAGCAATCCACCAGCGAAACCAAAATCGTGGACCTGAACGAGATTCGGATGATTGATGGCGGCGGCGGATTTGGCCTCGCGCTCGAATCGCTGGCTGAACTCAGGACTTGAGGTCAGGGCATGATTCAGAACCTTAAACGCCACCCTCCGGTCCAACTTGATCTGGATCGCTTCGTAAACTTCCCCCATCCCGCCCTCGGCAATCTTGCGCACCAGCTTGTAGTCGCCGATGACCTGTCCCGAAAGATCGCGCCCCGGGCCCGCAGGCGGCCCGCCCGGGCCTGCTCCCGGAATTCTTGAGAGCGTGGCGTCGTCCATGGAATCAGAACTTTAAAGCCAGACCCTCGCGGGCGGCAAAAATTGGGAGTTGCACATGGAACTTGGATGTTCTGGCATTGCAAAGGCGGACACGGTCTTCCAGATCCAGATCAGAGCTGTCGGGGTCGTGGTGAAAGAGGGCCAGTGTTTTGACTTCCGCCTGCAAGGCAAAATCAGTCGCCGAAATGCAGCTGGAATGGCCGTCGCCGACCAGTTTTGAATATCCCTCGTCATCGTGCTGGGCGTCCATGATCAGGAGATCCGCCCCCCGCGCCAGATCCACCAGGTGGTTCGGCATATGCCGCATCATCAGCGTTTCGTTTTTTGGATCGGGAAAAAGGTCGCCCGCCTGGATCGCCAGTTCGTGGTCGCTGATGTAAACAATCTTCCGCCCTTCTTTTTCAAAAACAAATCCAAGCGAACCGCCGGGATGATTCAACGCAAACGATGTCACTCGCACACCCGCGATCTCCGATTTCGACTCCAAAGGTCCGAACACCAGGTTAGGAATTGGACGGGAATTCCATTGGACAAATCCGGTCCCACCCTCGTTGGCGTAAAGGCGCTTTAAAACATCCAAGTCCGCATTCCCACCATGAATTTTGAGGGTATGCCCGGGAAGATAGGGAAATTCAAAAAACGGCAGACCCAACACATGGGCCGGATGGGCGTGACTCAGGAATAGATGAATTTCAGACGGCACCGGATTCCTTTTGGAAATATCACGACTCAACAGACGCAAACCGGAACCCGCGTCACAAATAAAGAGGGTGTCATCGAACAAAATCTCCACGCAGGCGGTGTTTCCTCCATAGATCTTGGTGGATGATCCGGGAGTTGGAATGCAGCCTCTGGCCCCCCAAAATTGGACGATGATAGAACTCATGCTTCGTGGAATAAAAACAGACACCCGCCGACCTGGATCAGATCTTTGCTATGCAAAACGGCGGAATGAATCCGAAGTCCGTTGAGATAAACCCCGTTGCGGCTGTCATTGTCGTAAACGGTGCAGTTTCCTGCCTCGGTGCGGAAGATGGCGTGTTTTCTTGATGCCGGTTGCGGCACCTTGATGTCGGCGTCCTCGGCCCGGCCCAGAAACAATTCTGGCCGGTCCAGCTTGATCCATTGCGGCGCTCCCGGACCCTCGAGCTGTTGAAGCAAATAGGGATAGGCTTTTCTTTCCCGTCGTGTGCCGGTAACTATTGACGGCATGGTTGAATCTGGAGCCGAAGGTTTCATAACTGTGACATCTTTGAAAAAACCAGCCCAAAAATCAACCTGGGAAATGCCTATCTCTCAGCACCGGGCAGCACCGGGTGCGATTGGAAGCGGGTGAGATGGATGGGAACGGGAACGTTCCCCTGTACGAGTTCCGCCTTCAGGCGTCTTCTTGCTCAGTGCCTTTGAACCAACCAGAGCACGACATGAATTAATGCGGTTCCCCCTGGCGCAAGAAGCAACGCGCCCGCCACGGGGCTTTCCCAGAAACCAGAAAATGCACCCCGGCGAGTGGATTGGATTTCATAAAGCAATTTTTCGGCCTGCGCGGCGTCGTTGTGCTCCACTGAAACTGCTGTTTTGGCCTGGGCTTTTTTGACTTTTGCTGAAAGGCTTTCAACAGACTTTAACTTGGCATTTCGCGCTGCCAGTTGAAGAATGACCACGCTGGAAACTGATAAGCAAAAGTTCATCACCAACAAAACGTTCAGAGCGGTTGAACTGGGCCAATTGTCGGTCCAGTCAATCAAAGAAGAAACCATCAGCAAGAAAGCGATGCCCGGCAACCAGAAAAGCCTGCCCACTTTCTCCGTCATGTCGGCAATCAACTGGGTGTCAATCCATTCATCTAAATATTCCTTCCTCACAATATCTCCGCGCAAACTCTGAAAATGAGCACGGGTGCTTTCGGAATAATCAGTGGAACCCGAGCTTAGGGATAGAATGAATTGTCGCATTCTTGTCGCTGCCCCAATTATGAGGAAACTCAACAGGATCGAAAAAATCACAAACGGATGCCAGGGGAATGGAAATGAAAACGGCAAGGCCAAATCCGTGTTAATTTTTCCACGAACCGGTTCAAAGGGAAATCCAAATACAGTTAATAAAATATACCCAAACCCGTAGTAGAGAAAAGTGGCGGAACCTGCAATCAACATCCTCCTTCCAAATTTTCCAGTTTTTCGATATTGATTCCACAGCTGTGATACGCAGACACTTCCGATCCCGGAGCCTCTATCCTTGAGATCGATTGGAATTCGGTATTTGCGGGAAATCTCATAATACAACGCGTACATTTTAACAAAGAAAACAAAAATGAAGAAGAAAGCGGCCCAAGCCGTGGCGCTGCGCAACAATAAGTTCGGCCATGAACTAACCCCCGATATCAGACTGAAAGGCTCGCCGCTGTTTTTAAAGGTATCTTTATATATTTCATCCCCGGTGAAAGCGGCCCTGCAAACAAAAACAACGAGAAAGACTAAAACAAATCCTAAAAATAAAAATCGAGCCCTAAAAAGTTTGAGTGCCGCCTCCCTGGCTCCAGAGGCGGCATTTACAAAGGAATCAGAGGCATTATCACCGCCTAGCTTCTCAAGAAACTTGCCAAGCATCTCCCGGTTCCGATACCGTTGGTAATAGTCCAAATGCTTTCTCCAACTTTGACCGGCGTTCTCCCAGGGACGGGCCTTTTCCTGTGTGCCATCGAACATCTTGGATTTTTGCACCATTTTCTGGTCAATATTTAACTTTGGATTGCGATGAAGAATCTCGTTTAACAGCTGCACAAAAAGTTTCATCCTCAATTCCCTTCGCTCAGAACTTTTTTCTTGGACGCTTAGAGGAAACAACCCTTCCGATTTGGATCGTTCATTCAATTCTTCATAAAACCATTGACAGAATGGATCATCCCGTTGCAGCTCCAGTTTCCGGAGCAACGTCTCAGAACCATGCTCCCCGCCGATATCTGCTTCAAAAAATTGAAGGTGTTCGGTGAAATAGTTGTAGTTTTCAGGACTCCTAAAGAGATACGGCGTCCAAAAAAACATGAGGATTATGAATGGAAGGATTATTAAACCTGCATAAAACGAAAAGCAAAGTGCGGGATCTTTGCCCGACTCCTCCCGAGTCTCTGGATGCAGACGTAAAGATTCCTTTCTCGGCGAAGGCGATGCTTTTCGCACGGAAAGAAAACTGTCCTGAACGCTCAGATCTATCGCCGAACTGTTTCCGATTTCGAAACGCCTGGGATTCACCTGTGCAATATCTTGCAAATTTGTTTCACCAAGGGCCGCCATTGCGGCGGCGTACTGAGCGGTTTGAGAACTGTCACGAAATGGCGGTATTTCTTTTTGCAAATCAGGATGAAGACTCAACCCATAGCTGCTGGCCACAATCAGGTTTCTTGTCCAGTGCAGCTCGCTGGTGTGCCACATTCTGGCATCCAGATCCGTGGTAAAAAAATAAACATCGGGAAATTTATCCCGAAGAGCCTGCAAAATCAGAAGAGTGTCATAGAGATCGCTCCCAACAATTCCAACAGCTTTAATCTTGTGGTAAGTTTGTTTTGGTTTGAGCTGGTTCTGAAGTTTTTCAATATACTCGGACGCCCTCCGCAGGTAGTCGAACTGCCCCTGCCCTTCAGCTTTGTTGGCATCTGGGGTCCAAGAAAGAACTTCCTGGACAGATTCTGTATTAAGTCGTTTTCGGCTGAGGTCACCTTTTTCGCTCGAGTTTTGCTTTCCGGTGACTGTCCTGCCGTCAAGACCCCGCAAATACACAAAACTGTGAAAATTTGTAGGGTTTTTTGCCTGATCTTTAGTGTAATTCGAAACAAAATTACTTAAGCTGCCAGATTTGTTGATCCAATCATCCATCGTGTTCGTGATATTAGATCTGGTTGTCCAATCGTTGAGAGTGGCGGCATAGGTCAAGGAAAGCATCCGGCCATAAAAGGTGTCCCACTCCGAGAGCAGCACCAGATGATTTGTCGGCCATTTTAGATCACAATTCCTCAGCTTCAATTCTTCAAAGATTTCATAGGCCATTTGTGAATCTGAAGAATTGTAAAACAACGCGTCCTTAAATCCACGGGCTTTGAGAGCTTTGCTGACCCCCTCCCGAGGAACATCGTTCGCCCCTTTCACTAAAACTTCATCCATGGCATTTGGAGTGGCTGAGAAAAGGGTGATTTTTCCAAGACAATTGGTCATTTCTTTGAAGAGTGATTCGTTCCTGTTTGTTTGATTCGTTCCGTTGGTTGAAATCAGCCAGTGAATATTCCCCCTCTCATATTCCTCTCTGAGCATTGCCCTTAGTGTTCCCGACCGCCTTGGGCCGATAAAATGCGCTTCCAAAGGGTTGTTTCGGTTCGTTCCGACATCAAGTAGCGGCTTCAATAGAAGTGGGATACGAAGTAGCGGATCATCCTCGAAAAAACCGTCTTCGAGCCAGAGAACCAACACGTAATCGAATTTATTTGTTGAGTGAACAGCAAAAGACCGCTTCTCATGCCATTCGTATCGGATATTAAAATTAATGGTTGAAAATATTGGCGGAGCTCCTTTTCCAGGTTCAGCATCACGCTGAAGCGACAGGTGATAGCCCGTTCCGATTTTCAAGCTGGCGATCAAGGATGCCTTGCCATCGGCATCCTTTTCACTTTCAGCCGCGCGGGTGTTTTTGAATGGTTCAAGAGAAATATTGGTGTTTAGAACGTTCGCAGCCCAAAGCCGCAGGCTATTTTTGGTCGGCCAGTCGATGGAAATATTTCCAATCTGTTCAGAATCCTCTGGAACATATCCCATTCTTCCCAGAGCGGAAATGATGGCAAAACGACTTCGAATGCGGCTCTCCTGATCTTCGCTGTAGGGCCCGCCGGGAATCATCACAGGGAGCAGTAATACGCGGTTTGTATCAATAGACCTTATCGCAATTTGGTTCGTTAAATTGCTGAGACTCTGAGCAGCACTGGACCCTTCAAGTTCGGGTTGAAAAGGGTCTTCCCACAGTCTCGCTTCCAACTTCTGTTCGCCAATCGTGCCTGATCGGTTAACAGGGTTGGCAGATGGCCGTTCTGTGGTCAGTTTTTTTGAAACAAACAAATAACCACCCAGCACAGTAAACAAAATTAGCAAGGAGTTTAATATTAGTTGAAAAAATGATTTTTTCTCAGAGTCGTTTTCTGACATAAGGGAGGTATTTGTTCTGTTTAAGCCAATGGCTGGGAACTGGGAACCAACTGGGTTTTCGCGAATGGCCAAACGCCTGCGGCGGAAGACAAACACCATTCACGCCCGGCTTTTCTAATCGAGCGGTGCGAAAGCCGGTTAAATCGATACTGGGAAAGACTGGATTAAAAAACTCAAAATATTCAAATCATGCGTTGCCATCTCGGCATTATCTCCATTTGATTTTGTTTGCCATCAACAGTCTATTTGGTTTGATCCAATGCCCAATGAAGAGAAAGAACTCTTGACCACCCGATACAAAATGCGACTGCTCCAAAATTGCGTTGCAGAGAATCAATATTGCCGAACGAACTCGAATTCTGTCGTAGCGATTGTTAATTCATATTACCCACTGCATTCAAGACAAAAATGTCAAATTAATGTTTTTAACATTCAAGAATGTATCATTGAACAGGGCAGTGATGAGGTTGGAGGCTTTACACCCATATTGGAAAAACCAAGTGGAATTATGCTATTGGTTGGCAGCGTCGCTGGTTCGCTCATTGGCATTTTGACTGCAATAGATCAATGCAGGTCGTCATGGTAATGCTGATCAGTTTTCAACAATATCTTGACCACTTTGTCCATGTTTTATTCGTCAATATGGCTTGTCCGGAGTGATCGGAGATCCTAAGGAAACTCTTTACAAAACTCACATGTTTCCTGGTGTTTACGCTCCTTCGCCAGCTTCCGTATCAACACCCACAATCCTTCGGCAGGGATTGGCCTGATGGTTCGGGATCATGTTACAATTACTTCAAGGTCTGGCATCTCCATGAAAACCACCAGCAACGGGTCAACACCGGCCAGGGCTGGGGCGAGAGTCTCGCCTATTCTCCTGAAGGAAACATCGTGGCGGCCGGAAATGCCAACGGCACCATCCGCATCTACAACGGGTTCACCATGAAACACCTCAAAGGTTTTAAGGCCCATAACCAGAGAGGGATTGTTCGCCTGGGAGTTCCGTAGGAGCTCTCGAAACCGGGTCATTCCTCGATCCGATAAAGCGCCTTTTTGGTCCGGAGAATCAGGCTTTTGTCCATCACAGCAGGTGAAGCCATGAAACCATGCTCGAGTTGATTCGTAACCACGGGCTGAAAATCTTTGCCCGGTTTAAATACCACCGTCGCCCCCTGTTGATTGCAAAAATAGAGATGGCCGCCGGCATAAACCGGGGAGGCAGAATAGTCTCCGCCCAAACGTTCCTGGAAATGAGCCTTTCCGTCCAGGGCATCAAGGCAGCTGATCATTCCGGTGTCGCTGATGAAATAGAGAAGGTCTCCAACCAGGACCGGTGAAGGTTTGGCCGGTGCCTGACGCAGGAATTTCCAGATAACGTTTTCATCCGTCACCTGCCCGGCTTCCCCGGGCCGGACCGCCCAGAGTTCCGGCTTTCCAAAGCCGGTGCAGATGTAGAGTAATCCATGCCCGAACACCGGCCTTGGAACATTGGAAAAACCGGGGTAATGAATTTTCCAAAGTTCATCCCCATTTTTTGGATCGTAACTGTAAAGATATTCCGCCGCAGGAATGATCAATTGATCTTTTCCACCAACCTGGATGACCAATGGTGTGCTGTAAGCCTTTTTCATCGAAGGCGCTTTGTTGATGTAACCGGTGCGGTTGGTCTGCCAGAGCAGCTTTCCGGTGTCAGCATCCAGGGCGGCGAGGTATTGGACATTGGTTCCATCGCAGGGAATGATCAGGGATTTTTTGTAAAGGATCGGGGAGCTTCCCGGACCATTTTCATGGTCCAGTTTGAGATCCTGATGTTTCCAGAGCACCTTTCCGCTTGCGGCGTCCACACAGGCGGTGCCGTAGTTTCCGAAGCTGACATATACCCTACCACCGGCCGCCACAGGAGTGGGTGAAGCGTAACTGTTGAGATCATGCTTAAATTCGGGTTTCTCCACCTGGAACAATTCGATGTCATGAAGGACTTTTCCCGTGTCACCGGCAACACCCATCAATCGGAGCGATTTTCCGCCGTCCAATGCCGTGGTGAGCCAGATAGTTTGGCTCTCAAAAACCGGGGATGACCAGCCTTCGCCCGGAATCACGGTTTTCCAACGCACATTTTTCTCCTCGCCCCAGACGGTTGGAACATTCTTGGAATCGGAATGTCCCTGCCCACCCGGTCCGCGAAACTCGGGCCAGCCGGCGAGGACGGAGATTGATGTGGAAAGGAACATCAGCAGAATCAAAATTGAACGGGGACGCATCGGGAAAAAGTCCCACAACTCTCCGTTGACGGGAAAGGAAATTTTGATACTTAATGATCTCTTGGACGGCACGTCATCCAGCAACGCCTGAAAATTGCCGGGGCCTGGTGGAAGTTACAAAACGCGGAAGCTATGCTCCGACTCAGAACCACACATTCCGTAGGAGCGGCCTGTTCGGGTTCAACGGCGAATAGGGGTCGGAACGAGGGATTTAACCCCGCCCCGCCCTCCGAACCGGACTGGCGGTTCTCCCGCATCCGGCTCTCCAGATCAGTCGTCGCTTATCGCGATTGCAAAGCCAAGCGTCGTGCTTTCGCCAGATTGAAATACCCGAGCTTGTCAAAGTAGGCATTCGGCCATTTCTGATGATCTCTGCCC
>Ga0163152_10005991_pt1 | contig 13990 bp, 14 predicted proteins | sample OliLakLV19MP8IB2_FD_148635 | JGI IMG/M metagenome (GOLD analysis project Ga0163152, IMG submission 148635) | Freshwater microbial mat bacterial communities from Lake Vanda, McMurdo Dry Valleys, Antarctica - Oligotrophic Lake LV.19.MP8.IB-2 | ecosystem: Environmental > Aquatic > Freshwater >... | reverse complement strand
CGACCACGCCGTCACGTCGGGGCGCGGGCGGGCCTTGCCGTCGAGCGCGATGCCGAGCACGCGGAAATCGTGTTCGCTCGCGCCGCGCGCGACGCGGGCCTCTCGGACGACGCGTTCGTGGCGCGGGCGGCGAACAACCCCGAGGCGCTCGACGCGCTCGTCGACACGCTCACCGTCGGCGAGACCTATTTCTTTCGCAACCCCGGGTCTTTCGAATTCCTGCGCCGGGAGGTGATCCCGGACATCCTTGCGCGCCGCGGCGCGACGCACCCTCTTCGCATCTGGAGCGCCGGATGCGCGTCGGGAGAGGAGGCGTGGTCGCTCGCCATGATTTTTGCCCGCGACGGACTCGAGAACGCGCGCGTGCATGCCACGGATGTTTCGCGGCCCGCCCTCGAGAAGGCGCGGCGCGGCATCTACGGCCCCTGGTCGCTTCGCGGCGGAGGGGCGGCGCTCGCGAAGTCCCGCCTCGAGCGTGAGGGGAACACGTGGCGTGTGCCCGAGGACCTCCGGCGCCGGGTCGAGTTCGACCGGCAGAATCTCGCTCTCGACGCGCTTCCGTCGCCCGCGCGGGGCCTTTGGGGCTTCGACGTGATCTTCTGCCGCAACGTGCTGCTCTATTTCTACCCGGCGATGGTCGCGCAGGTCTTCCGCAAGCTTCACTCCTGCCTCGCCGACGGCGGGTGGCTCTTCCTCGGGACGTCGGACCCGTCACCCGCTGGATTCGAGGCGGTCGTGCGAGACGAGGGCGTGTTCTACCGGCGTGCCGAGGCGCCGTCCGTCGAAACAACCGTCGCAGCCTCCGCGCGGCGACCGCGGCGAAAGTCTCGCGTTCCTGCTCCCGCCGTGCGGGTGAGCAAGCGTCCAGCGCCGCCGGCACCGGCGTTGCCCACGCAACGGCCGCCGCTCACGCCCTCGACCGATCGGCTCTCCGAAATCCGGCAGCTCGCGAACACCGACGAACGCGCGGCCGAACGCCGCTGCGCCGCCCTCCGGACGCGGGAGCCCGATTCGATCGAGGTCGCCTACCTGCACGCGGTCCTGCTCCTCGCGCTGGGGCGCGTGGACGACGCCGTTCGTGCCGCGCGGCAGGTGCTCTACCTCGATCGCTCGTTGGCCGCCGGACATTTTCTGCTCGCGACGGCGTTTCTCCGGCGCGGCGACGTGTCGGAGGCCCGGCGCGCGTTTGCCACGTCGGCGAAGCTTGCCGGGGCGCTCGCGCCGGACGACACGGTGCCGCTCGCGGACGGCGAAACCGCTGGACGCTTCCGCAACGCCGCCGCCTCTCAGCTCGAGCTCCTCGACGCGACGGAGGAACGTTGACGAACGACCAGACGATTCTTCTCGAACGTGCGCGGGCACTCAGCCGTCGCGAAGCTCCGCCTGCCGGCGAGACGCTCGACCTCTTGTTTTTTTCCATCGGGGAAGAACGCTTCGCGCTCGAGGCCCGGTTCGTGCTCGAGCATTCGCGGATCGCCGATCTCGCGCCCCTCCCAGGCGCGCCCGAACCGTTCGTGGGAATCGTCCCGTGGCGGGGCGAGCCGCTCGCCGCGATCGACATCCGCCGCCTCTTCGGCGGGGTGCTCCGCGGCATCTCCGATTTCCCTCGCATGATCGTAATCGGGGAGACGGAGGCGGAGGTCGCGATCCTGGTGGAAACGGCGGACGAGATCGCGATTGTGACGCGTGCCTCCCTCGCCTCGACGGTCCACGACTTCGGAATCGGCGCGACCTCGGATGCGCGCCTGGTCCTGGACGCCCGCGCGCTCCTCAACGACTCTCGCCTCATTCTCGATTGGGAAGGTGACTGAATGACCCCTGGCAATGACGTTTCCTGGTTCCGCTCGCTCGCCGGAAGGCTGGGCGCGACGACCGTGCTGCTCGCGATCCTCGCGTTCGCGATCCTCGGGGTGAAAGTCCAGACGGTCGACATGATGCGCGCCGAGATCGCCCGGGACGACCTCATGAAGGAGGGACGGTGGCGCTCCTACGCGCTCCTCGCGGAGGCGGGGCAAATCCCTCTCCTCGGCAATGACGAGCGGCTGCGGATGGAGACCGACGTCCGGAGAGCGCTCGTGGTGATGACCGAGCGATTCCGGACGCTACGCACCGGCGACCGGAGTCTCCGCATCGAGCCCGCGACGGGCGTTCTTCTCGAGGATATCCGCAAGCGGGAAACGGCCTGGCAGAACGAGGTGCATCCGCTCTTCCAGGAGCTCCTCCAGGCCACGACCGAGGAGGACCGACGCCGGATCGTGGCCCGCCTTCGGCCCCAGATCGAAGACAACATCGCGGCGTTGGGGGCCGCGATCCTCGAAGGCCGGCACCAGTCCGATGCCCGGCTCGAGGGATACGACCGTCTCACCTACGTGTTCGCGGCCCTCGTCCTCGCCGCCGCGGGCTTTGCGCTCCTGCTCGCCCGGAACGTCTCGCTCCGCGTGCGCTCCCTCGCCGAGAAGGCGCGGATCTACGCCACGGGCGAGATCGCGGCCGGCATCACCATCGGCGGTTCCGACGAGGTGGCGCACCTGGAGGAATCGCTCGACAACATGGCCGCCTCGCTGCGGAAGGGCGTGGACGACGAACGCGGCGCACGCGCAAGCCTCGGCAGGATGCTGGACGAAGTGCGCGACGTCAGCACCAAGCTCGCCGCCGCCGCCACCGAGATCGCCGCCGCGACGGCCGAGCAGGCCTCCGGCGCGCAGGAGCAGTCGAGCTCCGTGACCGACACGGCGGCGACGGTCGACGAGGTGGCCGCCAGTGCCGCGCAGGCGTCCGAACGCGCGCTGGGCGTCACCGCCGCCGTGCAACGCTCCGAGGAGACGAGCCAGGCGGGTCTGGAAGCGATGGAAGAGCTGCTCGCGTCGATGGATGTGGTCCGCACCCGCATGGCGGCGCTCGCCGAAGGGGTCCTCGGTCTCGCGGAAAAAGGACAGTCGATCGGCGAGATCATCGCAGTGATCAACGACATCGCGGAGCAGTCGCACGTCCTCTCGCTGAATGCCGCTCTCGAGGCGACGCGTGCGGGGGAGCAAGGAAAGGGCTTCGCCGTCGTCGCCGGCGAGGTCAAGGCGCTGGCCGAACAGTCGAAGAAGGCGACGGCCCAGGTGCGGAAGATCCTCGGCGACATCCAGAAGGGCACCCAGACCGCGGTCATGGGAGCGGAGGAAGTCTCCAAGAGCGCGACCGCCGGCAGCAAGGTCGCATCCGACACCGGCGCGAAGTTCCGCAAGCTCGCCGAGCACATCACGGAGTCCGCCGCGTCGGCGCAGCACACGGTCGCGGCCGCAGGGCAGCAGGCCACCGGCATGGCGCAGGTGCGGCAGGCGATCCGGCAGATCAACCAGGCCTCCCAGCAGAACGTGGTGGCCATCCGGCAGACGGAGCAATCGGCGCGCGACCTGAGCTCCATGGGCTCGCAGCTCCAACGAATCCTCTCGGGGACCACCCGCTAGACCGTGGACAAGGACGCCCTACTCCGGACCCTTCGCGCGACCTTCGCGGGCGAGCTCGAGGACCAGGCGCGCGCGCTGCAGCGCGACCTGGCTGCGCTGGAGCGCGATCCGGCCGACAAGGAACGGATCCGCGCGCTCTTGCGTGCGGCTCACACTGTGAAAGGAGCGGCGCGCGCCGTCTCGCTTACCGCGGTCGAAGCCCTCGCGCACGACATGGAAACGGCGCTCGCACCCGTGCGTGATTCCGTCCGCGGACTCGACGCGGCGATGCGCGAACGACTCCTCGGTGCCGCCGACGCGTTCGCCGATGCGGCTCGACGGCTCGCCCAGGGAAAAGACCCGGAGCTCGCGTCCCTGGAGGCGGCACGCGCGACGCTCTCGGGTATGAACGTCGAGCCTGCCAAGCCGGCGTTGCAGGTGTTGGAAGCGCCCCCGGACGACGCGCCGCAAGAGGGCGCCTTGCGCGTCGCCCCCGCGCGTCTCGACGCGGTGCTTCGTCACGCCTCGGATCTGCGGCTCGCACGTGTGCGGCTCGACGAGACGCTGGCCGGCTTCGACGACGTGCGCGAGGGAGCCCCGCCAGGAATGGATCGGCGTCTCGCGCGATTCGGAGAATCCCTCTCCGTCGGCCGGCGCTCCCTGGAGCGCGCCGCGCGGGACCTCGAGAACGAGGTCTACCAGCTCCGCACCGTCTCCTTTCGCGAGGCGACGCTCGGCCTCGAGCGCACCCTGCGCGACCTCGCCACGGCCGGCAAAAAGTCCGCCGCCTTGGTGCTCGTCGGAAGCGATGTCGGCCTCGATCGCGCCGTCGCGTCGGGTCTGCGCGCGCCGCTCGTTCAGCTCGTGCGCAACGCGGTGGACCACGGTTTCGAGCCGCCGGCGGAACGCCTTGCCGCGGGCAAGCCGGAGCGGGGAACCATCACCATCGCCGCCGCTCTCCGCGGCTCCGTCATCGAGATCTCCGTCCGCGACGACGGACGCGGGCTCGACACCGCGGCCATCCGGACGGCCGCGATCGCACGCGGGATCGAGCTTCCGGAGGGGATGACCACGGACACGCTCCACGGCCTGATCTTCCGGAACGGGCTTTCGACGGCGAAATCCGTCACCGAGGTGTCGGGGCGCGGCATCGGCCTCGACGTGGTGCGCGATGCGCTGGAAGCATTGCACGGCACCGTTGCGACCTCATCGATCCGCGGCAAGGGCGTCCGCTTCACCCTGACGGTTCCGCTCACGCTCGGCGCGCTTCGCGGGGTGATCGCAAGCTCCGGAGGCCGGCGCGTCGCGTTCGCGGCGACGAACGTCGAGAGAGTGCTGCGCATCGGGGCGGAAGACGTGCATCCGTCGGGAGGGCGCGAGGTCCTTCGCGTCGGCGAAGACATCCTGCCCATCGTCTCGCTCGGCGACCTCCTGGGCGCGCACGAGACTCCGTTCCGCCCCGCGAAAGCACCGGCCCTGGTGATCGCGGCCGCCGACCGCCGCGTCGTCTTCGCCGTCGACGAGGTCCACGCCGAGGGTGAGCTCGTCGTGAAGGGACTCGGCAAGCGAGTCCTTCGTGCGCGCGACGTGGCCGGCAGCGTGCTCCTGTCCGACGGAAAGATCGCGCTTCTCCTCAATGCCGCGTCGCTCGTGCGCCGTGCGTTCGGCGAGCGGCCCACTCGTTCCGCGGTACCCAAGGCGGTGAAGTCCGCGACCCGCAGGCGGGTGCTTCTCGCAGAGGACTCGGTCACCACGCGCACACTCGAGAAGACCATCCTCGAGGCGGCCGGGTACGAAGTGATCGCGGTGGCCGACGGCGAAGAGGCGTGGCGGCGACTGCAGGAGGCGGGGGCCGACGTCGTCGTCTCCGACGTGGAGATGCCGAGGCTCGACGGGCTCGCATTGACCGTGGCGATCCGCGCCTCGAAGCGGTTCCGGGAGCTGCCCGTCATCCTGGTCACCGCCAAGTCCGGCGCCGAGGAGCGCGCGCGCGGCGCCGAGGCGGGTGCGGACGCGTATCTGGTGAAGAGCTCCTTCGACCAGGCGCAATTGCTCGAGACCCTCACCCAGCTGCTTGGAACGGCGAAAGGAATCACCTCGTCATGATCCGCGTGCTCGTCGTCGAAGACTCCACCACCGCGAGAACGCTTCTCGTGAACATCCTCCGTGGCGATCCGGCGATCGATGTCGTCGGGGAGGCGACGAACGGCGAAGAAGGGGTCCGCCTCGCCGAACGGCTTCGGCCGGACGTGGTGACCATGGACGTGCAGATGCCCCTCCTCAACGGCATCGAAGCGACGAAACGGATCATGGAGCTCGCTCCCACGAGGGTGATCGTCGTCTCCGCGAGCCATTTCGACGACGTGAGTGCTTCGATGGAGGGCATCCGCGCCGGCGCGCTCACGGTGCTCGACAAACCGCAGGGACCCGGCTCGCCCGATTTCGAGAACCTCGCGGAGCGCCTGGTGGAGTCGGTGAAGTCGCTCTCGACGGTCAAGGTCGTCCGCCGGTGGAGCGAACAGCCGAGAGTTCGCTCGGTGCCCTCGGTCTCTCTCCGCGACGGCGCCGTGCGAATCGTTGCCATCGCCGCCTCGACCGGCGGGCCGGCCGCCCTTCACGGGATCCTCTCGCGGCTTCCGAAGAACTTCGCCGCGCCGATCCTCGTCGTCCAGCACATCGCCCTCGGGTTCGGGAAGGGGTTCGCGGAATGGCTCGGCGCCGCCGGTCCTCTGCGCGTGAAGATCGCCGGCAACGGAGAGCGACTCGAACCGGGGGTGGTCTACATCGCTCCCGACGACCTGCATGTCGGCGTTTCGGACGCGAACACCGTCCTCACCTCGAACCGGCCGCCGATCGCCGGGTTCCGTCCCTCGGGCACGTTCCTCTTCCGTTCGGTGGCGGAGATCTTCGGATCGAAGGCGGCGGGCGTGGTCCTCACCGGAATGGGAACGGACGGGCTCGAAGGCCTCCGGGCGCTGAAATCCGCGGGGGGAGTGATCGTGGCGCAGGACGAGCCGTCGAGCGTGGTGTACGGAATGAACGCCGCGGCGATCCAGGCGAACCTCGCGGACGAGGTCGTCGCGCTCGATGACGTTCCGGCGCGCCTGGTGTCGCTGGTGAGCGCTTGATGGGCGGGTTCGCGCGCGCGCGAGTCGGGAGACTCCGATGAGCCTGAAGGAAGATCTGGAGGAGGAGCGAGAAGCTCGCCGCCGCGTCGAGGGCGATGCGCGCCGGCTCGCGTTCCTCTATCAGGCATCGGCGGCGCTCGGCGCGCGCCGGGACGCCGACGGACGCCTGCGAACGCTCGCGGAGATCTGCGTTCCCGACCTCGCCGACTGGGCCGTCGTGGACGCGTGGGACGGGCATCGGTTGCGGCGCATCGCCGTCACGCACTTCGATCCGTCGCGGGCGGCGCTCGCGGAGAAGATTCGCGGATGGACCGACCTGGCGAGCGAGCGAGGCCACACGCGTGCGATCCAGACCGGTGAGAGCGAGAGCGCTCCCGAGCTGATCGCGCCGATTCGCCGGCGCATCGAGTCCGGCTGCGACGACGACCACGATGTGCGTCTTCTGCGGGAAACGGGCGCCCGGTCGTACCTCGTCGTCCCGCTCCGTGCGGACGCCGGCATCGTCGGCGCCATCACGCTCATCTTCGCCGAATCGGGCCGCCGCTACCTCCCGGAGGAGGTGGCGTTCGCAGAGGACCTCTGCCGCCGCGCGGCGATCGCCGTCGAGCACGCGCGCGTGCTCGGTGAGCAGGAACGACTCGTCTCCCAGATGCAGAGCCTGCTGGCGATGGTGTCGCACGATCTCCGGAATCCGCTCACCGCCGTGCTCACGGGGGCCACCGTGCTGCAGGGAAACGACGACGAGAGGGCGCGGAAACACGGCGCCCTGATCCAGCGCAACGCCGAGCGGATGCTTCGGTTGGTGAACGACCTCCTGGATCTCGCGAGCATCGAAGCCGGACATCTCGCCGTCACCAAGAAGCCGGAGCCCGTCGCGGCGATTCTCGATGACGCGTTGAACCTGTTGCACCCGCTGGCGGCCGAGAAGGGGATCGAGGTACTCGCGCGCCACTCCTCGGACGAGGTGTCCTGCGACCGCGGGCGTGTCCAACAGATCCTCTCCAACCTCGTCGGGAACGCGATCAAGTTCACGCCGCAGGGCGGCCGAGTGACGATGTCCGCCCGAAAGGACGGTGATCGCATGCGCTTCGAGGTGGCCGACAACGGTCCCGGGATCGCGAAAAGCGACCTCGGCCATCTCTTCGACCGGTTCTGGCAGAGCGATCGCGGCGACCGCCGCGGGATCGGCATTGGACTGTCGATCGCCCGCGGTCTCGTGGAGGCCCATGGCGGACAGATCGGAGTGGAGACCACGGTCGGCGCCGGCTCGACGTTCTGGTTTACGATCTAAGGGCCCCGGCGGATTTAGCGGATCCTCCTTCAGGCGGTCGTCGGTGAAGGACGGTCACTCTTAGGGCTCCGGCGGAAATTGTTGATCGCGGTCGAGAAAGCGGCAAGCGTCGAGCCCGCGATCGCTCATGCGTTCATCCACTCCGTCCGCGCCGTTGCGCCGCCTCGCTCAGGGTGAGGTTGGTAAAAAAAGCGAGGGCCGCGTCGTGATTGACGCGGCCCTCGCCGGACCCGGGAGGAGGTCCTTGGGGGACCTTGATCAGTTGGTGCGGCGGCGCAGCGCGAGTCCGAGTGCGCTGGCGAGGCCGAGGAGCGCCATCGACGCCGTGGGGATCGCGTCCGCGGGCGTGCCGCTCACGCTGCAGCCGAAGGGACCGCCGCCGCCGCCATCGCCGTCCGCTTTTGCGACGGTGATGGAGCCGCTGGTGGACGCCGACTGGCCCATCGCGTCGACGACGACGACGGTGACGGTGAGCGCGCCGTCGGCCTTGAACACGTGGTCCACGACGGGGCCCGTCGTGTAGTCGGCCGTGCCGTCGCCGAAGTCCCACACGTAGGAGAGCTTCTGGCTCTCGGGGTCGGTGGATCCGGAGGCGCTGAGAGTGACGGCGTCGCCGTCCTCTTTGCCCTCCGCCGGAAGGTCGAGCATCGCGCTCGGGGCGACATTCGGCAGGGGCGTGCCGATCGTCGTCTCGACGTACGCGAGCTCGAAGGCGTCACGAGCGAAGTGGGTGCTGCTCCACTCGTTGTAGTCGGCCATGTCGGAGCGCAGCACCTCCGTGATCGAGTCGGTGGAGCGCAGGATCACGAGGTTTGCGACCTGGAAATGGCGGTCGGTGTTCTTGAAAGTGGGATTGCGCTCGCCCTCGTTCGCGATGATCTGGTCGATGCCGACCCAGACCTTCTTCGCGGTGACCGTTTCGGGCTGGCCCATCATGGCCGCCGGCGGGTCCTCGGGATCCGTGCTGCCGCTCGGGTTGCGCAGGAAGAAGAAATCGTCGACGCCGGACGGCGGGAGGAAGCCCATCAGATACATGTCGAGCTGCGAGTAGCCGTAGCCGGGCGTCATGAACGTGTCGAGCTCGGTCGTGTAGTGGCCGCTGCCCGCGTCCTTCCAGTCGTTGCCTTCCATCCACGACCAGTCGGAGTCGAGGAAGTAGGACCAGTGCGACTCGTCGCGGCCGAGGAGCTCTTCGCTGACCGCGCCGTCCTCGTCGATGAAGCGCACGAACGCGCCCCAGCGGTGGCCGAACTCCTGGCCCCAAATCATGTCGAACATCAGGTCGCGATACTCCGGTCCGTACGACGAGTAGAGGTCGACCGAGTTCATGAAGATGAGGCCGTTCAGCGAATTCGCGTTGCCGTGTTTCTGCGAGCCGATGCCGTCGACGTCGTTCGCGATCGGCTGATAGAAGGCGAAAAACGCATTGATGTCCCACGCCAGGTAGAACGAGGCGTAGCCGGGATTCGCGTCGGGATACGCCGCGTAGAACGCGTCGAGTGCCGCGTCGGTGCCGGCCATACAGGTGCTGAACCACTCGTTGGAAAGGTCGCCGTCGCAGCCGTGCGTTCCGTCGTCCTGGAGGAAGACGACGTCGCCGACCTGCGTGATCGTCCAGCCGGCGACCGGTGCGACGGCGCCGAAGTTCGCGACGGCGTTCGGCCCGCGGCGGCGCGAGACGGTTTCCGTCGCGGCCGATCCGGCGGCCTTCGCGAAGGTGCTGCCCGTGGCGTCGAGCTTCCGGATTTCGGAGATAGAAGGGCGCGGCATTTCCGCGGCGAACGCGGAACCGGCGAGAACGCTTGCTGCGGCGACGAGACCCACGATGCGCATCGAACCTCCCAAGAAACCGACCCACTCACGACGACCTTGCGAGCGCCGCCTTGTGCAGCGTGCATGCCATCACAGCGTCGAAAAAAAACGCGTGGCGACGGGGTCTTGCGAGGGGGACACGGGTTCGTGACGAGCCGTGCGACCGATCGTCACACCAGTCTGGCGGATCTCAGCCAGCGCGGCCGACGATACGGGCCAGCTCTTCGCGGACGATGCGCTCGATGGCGGCGGCATCCAGCGTCGTCGAGGACGCAGACGGCGCAAACGGGGCAATGGAAACGGATTCATTCGTTTCCTGTGCGCGCGCAGCGGGCGGCGCGGACGCGGACGCGGGCTTCGCGCCGCGCGCGACGGGACCGAGCCCGGCGGCGGTGCGCTTCTCGAGGAGCGCGGCAACCTCGGCGTCGGGCAGCGCGTTCACGCGACCGATCGTACGTGCGGCGAGGGTGATCTTGGCCAGGTGCTCGACGAGCTCCATGCGGAGATACGCCTGCTCGACGTCGGTGCCGACCGTGAGCACGCCGTGGTTCGCGAGGAGCGCTGCGTCCGCATCGACGAGCGCGGACGCGAGCCCGTCTTCCGACAGGGGCGAGCCGGGCCGCCCATACGGAACGAGCGGCGCACCAGGGCCGAGCGACACGACGGCTTCCGCGATGATCGGCGTCGTCAGCGCGAGGCCGGCGACGGCGAAGCCCGTCGCGGTCGGCGGATGCGCGTGCACGACGCAGCGCACGTCCGGCCGCTCCTTGTAGCAGCGCAGATGGAGGTGCAGCTCGGAGAAGGGCTTGCCCGCGATGCGCTGTCCGTCGAGGAGCTTCCCGTCGGCCGAGAGCACGATCACGTGATCGGCGGAGATCAGCCTCTTCGACACGGCGGTCGGCGTGGCGAGGATGCGGCCGTCATCGAGCCGCACGGTCACGTTGCCGTCGTGGTTCGCGACCCAGCCCCGCTCCCACAGGAGCATCGAGCAGCGGCTGAGCTCCTCGCGAGCTTCCTGCTCGGTCATCGCCGCGTCGCACCATCGAGGACGGTGCCGTCGTTCATCTCTACGCGATCGACGACCGCGAGCACGACGGAGTGGATGGGGTCGCTGTCTTTGCCGGTGAGCTGGCGTGCGGTGTTGCCTTCGCGCGACGCGAGCACGGTGTCGCCTTCGCCGGCGCGCACGGCATCGACCGCGAGAAACACGCGACCGAGATCCTTGCCGGCCGTATCGATCGGCTGGCACACGAGCACGATCTTCCCTTCGTAGCAGGGGTGCTTCTCGACGGCGATCGCGTTGCCGGTGATGCGGCAGAGGATCACGTTTTGCCTTCTGGCCGCGCGAGCTTGCCGCCGGTGTACACGTCGTCCGCGATCGCGACGACCGCTGCGTCGACCGGCACGAACGTCTCGGTAAGCGCGAGCGCGGCCTCGCGGCCGCCGACCCACCACACGACCTGGCCGATGCCCGCGGAGAAGCGGTCCGCGACGACGAGCGGCTCGCCCTTCGGCGCAAGCGACGCGTCGACCGGCTGCACGAGGAGCAGCTTCACTCCCTGGAGCCCGGTGTATTTCTGCTCGGAGACGATCGTCCCGACGACGCGTGCCAGCTCCATCAGCCCATCCTTCTGGTGAGGTTCTCGACGAGATCGGCGTGCGGCCGCGGGATCACTTCGACGCCCGCGAGGAATCCGTCGCGTTCGGCGACCTGCGTCGCCGCGGCGATCGCTTCTTCGACATCGCCTTGCGCGCCGGTCAGCGTGAAGAAGCCCTTGCCGCCGATGCCCTGGCCGAGCCGGATCTCGAGCAGCGTGACGTTCGCGGCCTTCACCGCCGCGTCCGCCGCGGACACCGTCGTCGCGAGCGACAGGAGCTCGACGATCGCGAGCGCGTCGACGTCCTTCGCGAGCGCGGGGATGCGGCCAGCCATCGCGGCGACCACGCCGTCATGCACGTTCGCGAGCAGGAGCTTGTGGATGACGGTGGTGCCGCCGGTCGCGAGCCCTTCACGGTACGACTCCTCGACCTCGCCAACGTTGCCGGTGAACACGAGGAGGTATTTCCCGGAGGAGACCGGCGTCGCGGTGTGGATGCGGACGTCGGCTTTCTTCGCCACCGCATCGAGCACGCGAACGCCGCGGCCGATGCTGGAGAGCTCGATCAGGGCGAGCGCGGGGTGTGCAGCCGGTTTCACGGGCCCCGCAGGATATCCCGTCCGGGGGCGGGCGGGGTATGGTGGTTTCCATGAAGGCGCTCCTCGCCGTCGCGCTGCTCGCCGCGCCGCCCATCGACCAGATGAAAAACCTCGAGCGCGTGCGGTCGGACGCGGAGTAGCGATGGCGCTCTCGCGTGGCGAGCGCGTGTTCATTGGCGCCTTCGTCGCGCTGAACGTCGTGGTGCCGTTCGTCGCGAAGGACCTGTACCCCTTTTCGGTGTTTCCGATGTTCTCCAAGCGGTCGGAGACGCTCTCGCGCGTGGAAGTCTTCGGGCCCGACGGCGCGCAGCTCTCGTCGGACGTCTTCGAGACGCTTGAGCTCGACGTCTTCGTCGCGGAGCCGAAGGTCGGTTTCCTGATCACGTCGCTCGATCCTGGCGACCGCGCGCTTGCAGAATCCGAAGTGCAGGCGCACGTGAAGCGCGTGTTTCGCGAGCGAGAGATCGATCTCCCGTTCGTCGACGCGGAGCAGACCCTCACGACGATCGGCAGCCACGGCGGCGTCGTGACGACGCGCGTGCGCTGGCGGGTGACGAACGATGGGTGAACGGATCCCCGCGCGCCCCGGGCTCGTCGCGCTGCGCGTGACGCTCGTCGTCGCGGGCTACTACGCGCTCGTGAGCGGGATGCACGACTGCGGCCCGCGGCTCCACTACCTCAGCGTGCTCGGGCTCTCCGGCATCGAGCCGTGTGTCGTTCCGCGTATCGGATTCTCGCTGCTGCAGGTGCTGTTCGCGCTCGCGGCCGTTCTCTGGGCGCTGCAGAAAGCCGTGCCGTATTCCGCGTGGGCGGCGACCGGACTCTTCGTGCTCATCGAGTCGCTCCGCCAGGAGACGAGCCACTACTCCGATCACCAGCCCTACACGGTCACGATGGTGCTGGTGCTCCTTTGCGCCTGGTACCAGATCGAGCGACGCGCGATCCGGATTGCCGCCTCGGAAAGAAGGCTCGCGGAGGCCCTCGTTCTTCCGCGCTGGGTTCCCGCGCTCGCGATCTTCTATCTCGCGCTCACCTACACGCTCTCCGGCGTCGACAAGCTCGTGCACAGCGGTCCGTCGTGGGCCGACGGAACCGCGCTGCGTATGTGGCTCGTGCACTCTGGCGCCGCCGAACGTTCCACGCTCGGGGGCTGGATCGCGGCGTCGCCGCGAGTCGCCTTCCTACTGCAAACGACGACGCTCGCCGTCGAGACGCTCGCACTGCTCGCGACGCGCACGCGCATCACGTCGGTCCTGCTCGGCGTCACGCTGATCGGAATGCACCTCGCGACGTGGCATCTCTTCTCGGTGCACTTCTTCGGGAACATGGTGCTCTGCGCGGTCTTCCTCGTGTGGTACCCGCTCCGCAGGCCCCGTGCGTAGTAGGCTCGTCTCGTCATGAACGGAAAGAACGAGAACCAGGCCGATCCGTTCGCGCGCATGGAGCAGACCCATCGCCGCATCGAGGAGCGTCTCGCCTGCCTCGTACGTGCCGCGGAGGACCTCGGCAACGGCGAGCGGCGCATGGATGCGCTCGACGAGATCTACGACACGAGCGGGTGGTTCGCTCGCGGCGGCGCCCGGCACGTCGCCGACGAGGAACAGACGCTCTTCCCGCACCTCCGTGCATTTCCCGAATGTGCGCTGCTGCTCGCGGCACTCGAGAAGGAACATCGCGAGCACGAGGCGCTGGAAGACGAGCTGGGCCGTCTCGTCGGGAGCTGGAGCGACGAGGGTCCGGAAGTCGCGGACGAGACGCGTGCCGCGGAGATCGCACGAAATCTGGTGGCACTGTACCGCGCCCACATCGAGCGCGAGGAGAAGGACCTCTTCCCGATTGCGCAGAAGCTCCTGGCGCCTGCGGTCATCGCGGACCTCGGCCAGCAGATGATGGACCGCCGTTCCGACCGCGGGAAATCGTAGGCCGCCGTTCGATCAGGCGCGGCTGCGGGCGGCCGCGATCGGCGCGAGACGCTCGAGCTCCGCGGCCGGTGCGCCGCCGTCGAGCATCACGGCGTCCGACGTCACCGCGAACACGCGGCCCGCGAACGGCGCGTGCTGGCGGACGGAGCCGCCCGCGGCTTCCGCGAGCAGATCGCCCGCGCGCCCGCGCTCGCCCTCGCGCCCGC
>Ga0163152_10005990_pt1 | contig 13992 bp, 14 predicted proteins | sample OliLakLV19MP8IB2_FD_148635 | JGI IMG/M metagenome (GOLD analysis project Ga0163152, IMG submission 148635) | Freshwater microbial mat bacterial communities from Lake Vanda, McMurdo Dry Valleys, Antarctica - Oligotrophic Lake LV.19.MP8.IB-2 | ecosystem: Environmental > Aquatic > Freshwater >... | reverse complement strand
CCTCCATCGCCAAGCCCGCCGCTGCCGAGAATGACAAGGCCGTGCCCCCCTTAGTCCCCACGCCCGACCCCGCAAAATCCGAGACCGCCAGCGCCGAGTCAAACCCGAAGTCCGGCTCAGCCGGGAACGACAAGCCCGGTCCCTCATCAACCGCGACGCCAGCCCCTGCCGAAATCTGCGCTGATGCGCTGTGCAAAGCCATCGACAAACAAGGCCTCTTCGGCGATGTATTCTCAGACACGGGCGCCCACATGAAGCTAATCAAAGAGGCTCGTAGGAAAGATGGACTTAGCGGCGCCGCCAAGGTTGCGATCAAGGAATCCCTCTCGGAGCCGGGTGTTTGGACCACCTTCATCCTCGTCAGCCTTGGCGCGCCGTTCTGGCAAGCCCTGCTCGACAAACTCCTGGGCCTCCGCTCCAAAATTACCAAGAAGACGGAAGAGGAGCGCGCCCAACGCGCGGCCCAGAACCCAACCACCGCATAACCTGCAGCAAAAATCGCGGATTTTGCCCAGCCTCCGGATGATTCATCCCCATGGGCCGCCGCTGCGGTCCAGCGAGTTGCGCCGAAAACATTGCCGCCTCGCCAAACACCGCCACGCGTCCGCGCCCGTGCTTCAACACCGCTCCCTGCAGCCATCCGCCAATCTGCGTCCGTTCCGCCGTCAATCGGTCGGTCGAGAACGTTTCCGGTCCAAACACCAGCAGCGGTTCGCTTCCATCCGCTCGGAACGCCGAGCCCTGGAACGTCATCACCGCGTCAATATCGCGTGTAACTAAGTGCTCGCGCAAACGCCCGCCGGCCTTGTCGAAACGAATCGATCCGTCGCCGGCGTAGCCATTGTGAAACGTCACCCCGAAAGCCGTCGCCAATGTCGATGCCGCGGCTGGAAACGGTTGATGATCCGCAATCAACAGCAACGCACCGCCGTCGCGAACCCATTCCGCCACTCCCGCCACCTCCCGGATCGAAAAAGCCGGCGGATTCGGCGATGTCCACGAATTCGCATTCGAAGCATGAAGCGCGTTCGCCACCACAAAAACATCGCAGGGTCCGCCCGCCGCCCTAACCACAAACCCATCCTTTCGCAACAATCGCGCAAACGTCTGATACCGCCCGCGAACCGTATGAAAGTTGTGGTGCGCCTCGTCAATTCCGACAACCGGCCCTTTGCCCAACGCAAAGGCAGGCTTTCCGATCGGCGGATCAAACGCCGTATCGGCCACCTGCTGCCCGGAGGCGCTCAGCGCCGCCAATCCCAACAAACAGCGCCGCCTCAAGCCACTACCTCAATTCCAATCGGCGGCACCACCCGCTTGCCCAGACGCATCTCCAAAGCATGCCCGCCCGCCCCAATCTCATCAGGCAGCTTGAAATTCACTTCAAACCGCGGAGGCAGCGGATCCGTGCAAAAAAAGTCGATATCCAGCACCGGGATTCCGTCCACGCAAGCGCTGAATTGGTCCGGTTGCGTGACCTCTTCCAACGTAATCTTTACGGACCGCGTTTCAATGCGCGGCCCGCTCATCAGGTTGATCCCGTCGGACAGCGCCAGCACCCGCGGCACCAACGCCGGCTGCGGCACAATCCGCACCTTAGATGCCGGACCAGTCTCCTCGCCCCGCCATTTCAGCGTGACCGGCTGCAACCCCGTGCCGACATCGAACGGCAGACGCAAATTCACCTGCGCCATTCCGTCATATTCACGCGGCCCGATATACGTCAACTTCCCTCGTGCCCCGCCCACATGCACTTCGAAATTGATCAGGTCGCACTCCTCCGGCAAATTCTCCACCCACAATGACAACGCCGCGAACCGCCCCCGCGCCGGCGCCACCGGCTCCGAATTTTGTGCATTCGTGATCCGGCGGATCACAACTGGTTGACCGGGCTTCTTCGCGGACTCATACCAGCCCCGCTCCCGCTTCCGCAGCGTCGTCCACATATACTGCGTTTGCGTACCCTCCAGCGATAGCATCTGAAAATCGTTCGTCCGGCAAAACTCCTCCAGCTCCGTCGCGCCGATCCGCACCCCGCTCCACGTGTCATAACGCGCCGCCGTTTCCGGCAATCCATTAATCTGGCACCGCATATAGCCGCCCGGCTTCAACACTCGCCACGTTTCCCGCATGTACCCCAGCACCACTTCCCGGCTCGGAATATGTTGAAACACCGCGTAGCTGTATGCAAAGTCAAAGGACTCGCCCGCGAACATCTCCAGATTCGAGTTCCGCGCCACATGCGCATGGGCATGTGGAATTGCGGCAAGCCGCTGGCGCGCCCGCGCCACCATCTCGTCCGAAATATCCACGCCGTGTATTTCGCCGAAATGCGCCGACATCGGCAACAATAGCCGCCCCGGCCCACACCCAATCTCCAGCGCCCGCCTATTCCTGGGATCAGCCTCGGAGGGCAACCGCCGCATCTCCCATTCCAACCCATGCACCACCTCATGGGCGGTGTCCTGAAACTCTCCGTCATCCTGGTCGCGCCGCCCGAACGCCACGTAATAATTGGCGTCTTCCTTCGCGCGCGCGTTCCAATCCGCGCGCATTCTCTCCACAACGTCCGGTGTATTTTCAGCCATGTCAGTTCACATCGTGCCTGCACAAATTGCCCGCAACTAAATTGTCCTTCGATTCCACGCCCGGCGCGAATCCAATGCACTTGCGGTCCATTCGCCAACCGCGGATCGTGTTCCCTTCCACGCGGTTCCCCCGCGTCACCGCCGCCCGCTCCGCCCGCCGCCCAAAGTAAATCCCCGTTCGCAGCAAATCCGGCTCACCCTCAAAATGCGTACAACCCGGTTGCGCCGCCGTCTCACTGCAATGCGCCGTATGCAGCCGCGTCATTGTGTTCTTTCTAATCGCGTGCCCCGATCCGATCACAAAAATACCTCCGTACTTCATCCCCTCAAACCGGTTGCCCTCGATCCGAATCCCAACGGATTGCATATCCGGATTCGTGTTATTCATCACGATCCCAAAATGCCCGAAGGGCTGGTCCTTCGTGTTCACACAACTGTTCTCCGCCACCGAACCATGATGAAACCCGTCCAGGTCGAAACATTTCCCATTGATCTCCGTCATCCGGTTCCGCAGGTAGCTCGAAGAGTCCACATTCCCCGCAGTGTCGATGCCAACGGGCGTTCCCCCGCCCTCCACGTCGATGGCGTCCACCGGATACCCGACGCGCGAAATAACGTTGTCGACAACGTCAACCCCCGATGCGTGACCCACCTGCACCGCGTCCCGGCCAATCGTGTCGAACGTATTCCGCCGTATCACGCCCGGCCCATTCCGCACATGGTTATACCGCGAGTGCGTCCAAGCCGCATTCCCCAAAATCCCCGCGTAACTCGAATCCTCAATCACAAAATGGGCCGTCCCATCTTCCAGCAACACGCCTCCGGTGGCGTTATTCCGGCCCAACGAATTCCGCGACCCCGAATCCCGAAACTTACACCGCGAAATTCGAATCTTTCCCACGCCACTCGCCAAAATCGGAAACGCCGCGATCTCGGCGAACGACGAATCCTCGACAATCACATCCGCGCTTCCGATCAGCAAGAGCCCGTTCCCCTGGTAATGATCGGCAAACCGGCGGTCGGACGGAGGCAACGCCTGCCCCTGCGGAGCGGCCGCGCGATTGCCCGTAAACTTTACCCGCCGCACCACCACCCGGCATGGCCCCGCAATCGTCAACGCCGCCAGCGAAATGTCCTCCCGGATAATCACATCGCCCGCGCGGCAAACAATTGATTCCTGCCCCTGCGCCGCAAAAGAGCAGAAAACCAGCAACGACAGTATCCTGTTAACGATGGCCATTCATTTCCGGGAAGCGTCGAAGCCCCCGCTACAACAGGTTACCGTCTCCGCTCCCGACGGCGCATTAATCGGCGTAATTGGCGAGGATGCAAGCGGCGTCCGTCAACTCCTCCGCCTCGCCACCGGCCTGGAAACGCCTCCGGCCGGCGAAGTCCGTTTCGACACCGCCGCCCGCTACCTCGGCCCGCTCGACGTACTACAACTTGCCCCCGTCTCGACCCTCGCCCTCGATCACACGTTGGCCTGTGCCGACGCGCTGGTCCGCGCCCGCGCCATTACCGGCATTGACCGCCTGCGTCGCAGCGGAGCCACCATTCTCCTCGCCTCGCACGACCTCGAACTCCTCCACCAGATCGCCGACGAAGTCTGGTGGTTGAACGACGGCCGTCTCTTCGCCAAAGGCGACCCCCGCGAGGTAACGGCCCGCTATCTTCAGCACATCGCGGCGAAGCAGCGCGCCTGGGGCGAACAAGTCTCGGCCCCGCTGGCGCCCTCGCTCCGCCGCGGCGACGGCCGCGCCGAAATCGCCGCCATCGAAACCCTTGGCGCCAATGGCCATCCAACTCTAGTCGTCCAAAGCGGCGAAGTCATGTCCGTCCGCATCACCGTACGTTTCCAAAGCGCCGTTGACAATCCCGTCGTCGGCATCATGATTCGCACCCGCATCGGCTCGGAAGTATACGGCACCAATACGGAGTTGGAACGCTACCCGTTCGGCCCAATCCAGGCCGGCCAAACCATCCGCATCGCCTTCCGTTTCGCCTGCCAGTTGTGCCCGCAGGAATACACGATTACCGCCGCGTCGCATGACGCCAACGGCGTCTGGCACGACTGGATGGAAGACGCCCTGGCCTTCAGCGTCGCTGACAGCCGCTACACCGCCGGAGTGGCCAATCTCCGGGCCGAAGTGGTAGCGGAGCGCCTATAATTTGCTGCGATAGTGCGGGACGATGCGGTACCGCGCCATAATCTACCTATGCCTTTGATCGCCATTCTGTTCCTGCTCACGCTTCCCGTTCTCCCGCAGGCGATGGACAAGGCCAAGCTGGCCGGGATTGCGCCGCGGATGAAGGAGTTTGTGGATGCCGGAAAGGCGGCCGGAATTGTCACGCTGGTAGCGCATAAGGGCAAGGTGGCGCAGTTGGACGCGGTTGGTTACACCGACATCGAAACGCGCCAGCCGATGACGACGGAGAATATCTTCCAGTTGCATTCGATGACGAAGCCGGTGGTGGCGCTGGCGGCGATGCAATTGGCGGACGAGGGGCGATTGTCGCTGGCCGATCCCGTGGAGAAGCATCTGCCCGAGTTTCGCGGGCAGATGGTAACGGCGGCGGCGTATCCGGATGGCAGCAAGCTGACGAAGAAATCGGCACGGCCCATCACCATTCGCGATCTGATGACACACACTTCGGGCATGATGCTGAATCCGCCGCCGGGCATCGGGGAGTTGCATGGCGCGCTGCATAAATCGCTGGCCGATGTGGCGCTGGTGTTGTCGAGCAGACGCTGGAGTTTGAGCCGGGAAAGAAGTGGCAGTATTCGAATACAGGCATCGCCGCGCTGGCCCGGATTGTGGAAGTGATAAGCGGACAGCCTTTGGAAGTGTTCATGGCCAGACGGATTTTCGAACCGCTGGGGATGAAGGACACCTATTTCTTCCCGCCCAAAGAAAAGTGGCGCCGCATGCCGACCGCGTATGTTCTGCGCGAGGGCAAGCTGGTGAAATATACGTCGGACCCGCTGGGCGAAGGGACGATGAAGTTCCGCGACGGGGCGAAGTATTCGTTGCCGGAGGGCGGTTTGTACTCGACCGCGGCCGATTTGCTGGTGCTTTATAAGACCATCCTGAACGGCGGGGCGCACGGGACATTTCGATTATTGAGTCCGGCTGGATTGGAGTTGATGCGGCAATCGCACACGGGGGAATTGCGCACCGGAACGCCGGGCGCGGGCTGGGGGCTGGGGTGGTTTGTAATGAAAGAGCAATCGGCGGGACAGCCAATGACGGCGGGGACGTTTGGCCATGGAGGCCGGTACGGGACGTTCTGTTTTCTGGATCCGAAGAATGACCTGATCGGGATCTTTTTGATCCATCGGGAGGGCGGGAGCGACGAGCGGCAGGCGTTTGTGCAGATGGCCTATGCGGCGCTGCCGCAGTGAAACGCCGCCGGCATTCGTGCGATGGTTTCGCGGTTAAACTATCTCGTCGACTGCCGTCTACGCCTTTTGCTTTCGGCTCTTGGCAGTGACCTGCACGACGCCGAATTTCCGGCTCACCGGTACGAGCGAATTGCTGGCGGCCGGTTGCGGCCGGGGATGCTGAACGAATTCTTCATTCAACGAAGCCACAAACTGCTCAATCTGCCGCTGCATCTCTTCCATCTTCTCGCGCATGTTGAGGATGATCTCCACCCCGGCGAGATTAACGCCCAGTTCACGCGTTAATTTCAGAATGACTTCGAGCCGCTCGAGATCTTCTTCCGTATAGAGCCGCGTATTGCCATCGCTGCGGCTTGGCTTCAGCAAGCCTTCGCGCTCATAAAGCCGCAGCGTCTGGGGATGCAAATCGTACTGCAGCGCGACGGCCGAGATCATGTAAGCGGCTTTGGATCGCTTCGCCATGGGGATTACCTTTTATACCTTGTCCCACATCTCCGCGCGCGGATCTTCAGGATGCAATTCGGCGAGTTCACGGAGCAGTTCGCGGGTCCGTTCGTCGTTGGCTTTGGGGGGATGCACGGCGATCTGAACGATTTGATCGCCCCGAACTTCCTTGCGCGCATTGTAAACGCCCTTTTCACGGAGGCGGAACTTCTGGCCGTTCTGCGTGCCCATTGGGATCTTGAGCAGGGCGCGGCCGTCGATGGTGGGCACTTCGATCTTGGCGCCGAGCGCCGCTTCAGGAACGGAGACGGGGACCGTAATCTCAATATTGTCGGACTCGCGTTCGAAGAACGGGTGTTCGGCGACACGAATGTTGATGTAAAGATCGCCGGCCGAACCGCCGCCGACGCCGGCGTTGCCTTTGCCCGCCACGCGCATTCGCGTACCGGTGGAGACGCCGGGCGGGATGCGCGTGTCGACAAAGTCCATCCGCGCTATGCGTCCTTCGCCGTTGCAGGCCGTGCAGGCGCTTCGCATCTTACCGGTTCCATTGCAGCGAGGGCAGTTTAACGTGAACTTCATGGCGCCGGCCATTTGCGTCACGTTGCCGGTACCACTGCATTCGGGGCAGGGGACGGGACCGCCGGAACCGGCGCCGCTCCCCTGGCACGTCGAGCAGACATCGTGGCGGGAGATGTTAATACGAGCCTGCGTTCCTTTAATGGACTGCCAGAAATCGATGTTGAGGGTGTATTCGAGGTCGGAACCTTTTTCGGGCTCATGCGCCTGCGCGCCACCTTGGCCGCGTTGACCGAAAAACTGGCTGAAAATATCGCGGAATCCGCCGCCTGCGCCGGGAGCCGCTTCGGGACTTTGGGGCCTACGCCTGCCGCCACTGCCAGGCGCCTGCTGCTGGTTTAGAAAATCGGAAAAGTCGAAGCCGCCGAACCCCATGCCGGGGCCGCCCTGACCAGGCCCGCCTCCGCCGGGTACGCCGCTGTCGGAGTAAAAACCAACCTGGTCGAACATCTTGCGCTTCTTCTCGTCGCCCAATATGTCGTTGGCTTCGGAGACGGACTTGAACTTATCCTCGGCCGCTTTGTCGCCAGGGTTCAGATCCGGATGATACTTCCGGGCCAGTTTCCGGTATGCCTTGCGGATATCATCCTGCGAGGCGTCCTTGCCGACACCGAGAGTTTCGTAGTAGTCCTTCCGCTGAGCCATTTAGGTTCCTAAAGAGGCGGGGGCTTGCACCCCCGCCCATTAAGGCGCTGGTTACTTCTTGCCTTTGTCATCTACGTCGACGAACTCGGCATCGACAACTTCGTCCTTCTTCGCACTTTCGTCGGGAGGCGGAGCGCTAGTCCCGTTGGCGTCCGGACCGGGGCCGGCCGCGCCGCTCTGCGCCGACTTGTACATCATTTCGGCGAGCTTGTGGCTGGATGCGGTCAGCTTATCGATGGCAGAATTGATCCCTTCCAGCGACCCTTCATCGCGCGCCTTGCGGGCTTCCTCCAGCGCTACTTCGACGGCCTTAGCTTCGTCCTCGCTGACCTTATCGCGATGATCTTTCAGCGTCTTTTCCACGCTGTAAATCAGACCGTCGATCCGATTGCGGGCTTCCACGCCGTCCTTGCGCTTCTGGTCGCCGGAGGCGTTTTCCTTGGCCTCGCGAGACATCTTTTCCACTTCTTCCTTGCTGAGGCCTGACGAAGAGGTGATAGTGATCTTCTGCTCGTTGTGAGTGGCTTTGTCCTTCGCGGTGACGTTCAGAATGCCGTTGGCGTCGATGTCGAAAGTGACCTCGATCTGCGGCACGCCGCGCGGGGCGGGCGGGATATTGGCGAGTTGGAAGACGCCCAGCGAGCGATTATCGGCGGCCATGGCGCGTTCGCCCTGGTAGACTTTGATCTCGACCGACGGCTGACTGTCGCTGGCCGTGGAGAAGGTCTCGCCGCGGCGCGTCGGGATGGTGGTGTTGGCCTCGATCATCTTCGTGAAGACGCCGCCCAACGTTTCGATCCCGAGAGAAAGCGGCGTGACGTCCAGCAGAAGCACGTCCTTTACTTCCCCGCCCAGAACGCCTCCCTGCACGGCGGCGCCAACCGCCACTACTTCGTCCGGATTCACGGTCCGGTTCGGCTCCTTGCCGAACAGGTCGCGGACCATTTGCTGAACCTTCGGAATACGCGTGGAGCCGCCGACCAGAACGACTTCGTCGATCTGCGTGGGCGTCACCTTGGCGTTGGCCATGGCGCGCTTGCAAGGTTCCATCGAGCGAGCGAGGATGTCGTCGATCATCTGCTCAAACCGCATCCGGGTGAGCTTCATCACCAGATGCTTCGGACCAGTGGCGTCGGCCGTGATAAACGGTAGATTCACTTCCGTTTCGAGCAAAGTCGAGAGTTCGATCTTGGCCTTCTCGGCGGCTTCTTTCAGCCGCTGCTTGGCCATATTGTCGTTCGAAAGATCGATGCCGTTTTCCTTTTTGAAGTCGGCGATGATCCATTCCATCAGGCGATCGTCGATGTTATCGCCGCCCAAGTGCGTATCGCCATCGGTGGCCTTGACCTCCACCACACCGTCGCCGACTTCGAGAATGGAAACGTCGAAGGTGCCGCCGCCGAAGTCGAATACGGCGATGGTTTCATCCTTCTTCTTGTCGAGGCCATAAGCGAGCGCCGCGGCCGTCGGCTCATTGATGATGCGCATCACTTCGAGACCGGCGATCTGCCCGGCGTCCTTGGTGGCCTGGCGCTGGGCGTCGTTAAAATAGGCGGGCACCGTGATGACGGCTTTCGTCACCTTTTCGCCCAGATAGGCTTCTGCGGCTTCCTTCAACTTAACCAGCACCATGGACGAAATCTCCGGCGGAGCGTAGCGCTTCCCCTGAATTTCGACGCGGGCGTCACCGTTCTCGCCCGGCAGAACTTTGTACGGCACCAGCTTCATCTCGGCGGCGATTTCATTGAACCGGCGGCCCATGAATCGCTTGATCGAGTAGATGGTATTCTCGGGGTTGGTAACGGATTGGCGTTTGGCGACCTGCCCCACCAGCCGATCTCCGTTCTTGGCGAATGCCGTAACGGATGGCGTGGTCCGCGCGCCTTCCTGATTGGCAATGACGACGGCGTTGCCACTTTCCATGACGGCAACCACGGAATTGGTGGTGCCGAGATCGATGCCGATGATTTTGCTCATAAATGCCTCCGTGAAAATTTGGTGTCCGCGCCGGGGGCTCCTATGAGCCGCGCTCGGGCCGGATTGCGCTCATCACTAGTATGGAACCTGAGTGTTTATTTGTCAACCATGGGTTTAGTTGGAGGCACTCAACTCTCTGCGCAGGAACTGCTGGTTGCAGCGGCTTCGGACCTTGCCCCAGCAGTCACCGAATTGACCAGGGAAGTACTGGATAATCAAAAGGTTACGCTCCGTGTTTCGATCGGATCCTCGGGCCAATTGGCACGCCAGATTGAGCAGGGTGCGCCGTTCGATCTTTTTTTATCCGCTGACGAAAATTTCGTGCAGCAGTTGGTCCGCGCGGGGAAGGGGGATGCCGCATCCGTGCGGGTTTATGCCATTGGGCGGCTGGCATTGTGGTCCAAATCCGGGTCCATCCGCAAACTGCAGGATTTGGCCAACCCGGAAGTGAAACGGGTGGCCATGGCCAACCCGGCGCACGCGCCTTACGGACGGCTGGCGAAGGAAGCGTTGGAGCGGGCGGGCCTTTGGGCGATAGTTGAGCCGAAACTGATTCTGGCCGAGACGGTGCGGCAGACGATGCAGTTCGCCGGAACGGGCAATGTAGATGCGGCGTTGACGTCGTGGACGATGGCGCACGATAAGGGCGGTGTGCTGCTGCCGGATTCCCTGCGCCAGGCGGGAGTAGTCATAAAGGGATCGAAAAACGCCGTGGCGGCGGGGGCCGTATTGGCGTTCCTAAGGTCCGCCGGAGGCCAGAGTATTTTGGGGCGGCACGGGTTGCTGGCGGGGAATCCGGTCCGGGAGCCCCTCCTTAATGAACTCAAAAATGACAATGGTGACGGAAAGAACGGCGGGGCCGATAAAAAGGCCGAGAAACCCAAACGCTTGCGCCCCGCCAAGAAGCGAAATAAATACCAGTAGCGGGTGGAGTTGGACGCGTCCGCTGATGATCCAGGGCCGGATAATATTGTCAGCCATGCCAATGACGCCGGCGCCGACGGCGGCGACAATCGCCGCCTTGCCCCAGGTGCCCGTAAAGGCGAACGACAAGGCGACGGGTACCCATACAACGGGCGGCCCGACGATGGGGATCATGGAACAGAATCCGGCGATCACGCCCCATACCACCGGGGAATGTACGCCGACAAAGAAGAAAAGCAGGCCGGTGAGCGTACCTTGCACCACGGCCACGGCGCCGACGCCATAGACGTTGGCCAGGACGCTTTGGCCCACTTCTCTGACCAGCCGATCAAAGACAGCGTGGTCAAGCGGCAGGAACTGGCGGGTCTTGGCGAGCAGGCGTTTGCCGTCGCGGAGCAGGAAGAAGAGTACGAACAAGGCGATCACGGCGTTAAACAGGAACATCGCCACGTTGCTCAGCACACTTTGCATGACGCGCAGGAGAGTTCCGCTGATGGTTTGGATTCTCTCGGAAAGAAAGGTGCGCACCTGCTCATCGGCGGTTTCGGCATCCATGCCAAAGTAGATGAGCGGGTTGCTGCAGACGGTGATGATCCACTCCGCCCAGCCCCCGCCGGCGGCGCTCTTCGTCTTCAAGGCCGTGTAGGCGGCCGCGAGTTCGCGGGACATGGTGGAGACAATCCAGACGGACGGTATGACGATGAACGCAATGACAAGGATTAGCGAGAGACCGGCGGCCAGCCCCTTCCGGCGCGGCAAACGGCCAAGCAGGCCGGCGTGGACCGGGTAGAACAATATCGCCATTGCGCCAGCGGAGATCAAGGGCCCGATGAAGGGTTCGATAATGACGGCGCAAAGCGCCAGCGCCGCCCCGGCCAGCACGAAGAGAAAGACTTGCTGCAGATGGGTGCGGTCGATCATTGGATGCCCTTCCAGGGATCCACATCGTGCGCGATGCAGGCGACGCAATCGCCCTGTTTGACGATAGACGGCGCGCGCCCGGCGATCAGCATTCCGGCGGCGTGGGACAGAACGGGGACTGCGTCCCGATCGGGGCGCTCCAGGAAATGAATGCGGCCGATGGCGTCGCCTTTGTTTACGGTTTCGCCGACGTCAAAGCAACTTTCATAAAGGCCGGACTCCGGGGCGAAGCGATAATCCTCGCGATCCAGGGCCTGCACCCAGCGGACCGGTTGCTTGCGCGTTTCGACGATTCCTTTCAATACTCCGCAATGGACCAGCACATTGCGCAGGCCGCGTTGGCACAGCCGGTGTACGCTGGCCGGAACCACTTCCCCACCGCCCATTTCGGTGGTGATCACTATCTTGCCTTGGCTCTCCGCTTCGACGGGCAGCAGACCGGTCCCGGCGACGTCGGTATAGAGGAAAGCAACATCAGTGAGGAAGGCGTCGGTGGCGGTAAGCATTGCCTTGCGCTGGGCGAAATCGGGCACCAGATGCATGTGCGCGGTGGGCAGGAAGGTGAGGCTGCGGCCGCCGGTGTGGAGGTCGACGACGACATCGGCCAGCGGGAAGAGAACGGTCGATAGATAATGGGCGAGAATTTCGCTCGGAGTGCCTTGGGGATTGCCGGGAAAGCACCGATTGAAGTTCTTGCCGTCGAGCGGCGAGAGGCGGGTGGCGGCGTGGGCGGCGGGTGGATTCAGGCAGGGGATGAGGATGAGCTGGCCGGTAAGATCGGCGGGCTTCAGTTCGCGCCAAAGATTCAAGATTGCTACTTGACCGGGGTACTCGTCGCCATGGTTGCCGGCCATGAGTAGGACGGTGGGCCCGGGACCGTTGCGGAGCGAGGCGATGGGGACTTGCAGATTCGCCCAGCCGCCGAGGTTGTAGGAATATGGGATAGCCAAGTGGCCGTATTGCGCGCCGGGTTGGCTGAGATCAATGGTGGAGTGGATGGGGGACACGGCTGGATCTAGCGTATATCGGAATCTCACAATTCCGGCATTCGTTGTCAATTGAGCCGCTCCTTCAAGAACCGCTTCACATCGCGCCGCCCTCGAAGAACAGCCATGATGCGGACAGGTTTTGCCGTGGGCTGATACACCACCATGTAGGAGTAATGTGCGAAGAATCGTACGGGCCGAGGTGTTAAATCTTTGCGGGACAGCCCCTGTCCGGGCATTCGCCCCAAAGCGGTAAACAACTCGTGAAACTCGGCGTCGATGCGTATGGCGAGGTCAAGACTGTCACCAGCTATGTGGAGCCAGATTTCAAAGAGATCTTCCTGCGCCTCCGCGGAAACTTCGTATAGCGCCACTACGACTGCCGGTTAGCCAGCCACGCCGCCTTACGCTTTTCCATATCGGCTCTAGATTCCTCAGCGGTGAAGAACTCGCCTTTCTCGAACTGCTCGAACGCCCGTTCGATTTTGTCATGGATTAGTGCTTTGTGCTCCTGCAGCCATTCCTCCTCGGAACGCAGCATTTCGAGCGCCCGTCCGATAACGTCATCCGGTCCTTCATATGCGCCAGTCCGCATCGCTTGCTCGATCAGATGTTCGTGTTCAGGACTAAGGGTAATCATCTTGCCACCCATTATACGAAACCGCGCAATCACCAGTGGACCGGGACGGAATGGCGACGGATGGTCTCGTCGGTGGTAACCAGCGTCAAATCGTCGGCCATCGCTTGCGCGATGAGGATGCGATCAAATGGATCGCGATGGTGGCCGGGAAGCGCTTGCAGCGCGGATACGTGATTCGCCCGAATGGATAGTACTTCCGCTCCCAAGGCCTTCGAGGCCTTGAGCCACCAAGCCACCGGGTCATTGATCGCCAGTTGGCCTTTCCTGGCTTTAATGATTACTTCCCAATACGACGCCACAATCGAAGATCTCTCGAACCGGCCGTGAGAGCCGTTCCGGCTCAGCAAGCGCCCAAATGATCGTGCTGGTATCCAGGAGATATGGGCCGGTCAAATACGGCCTTCCAGGAACGCGTCGGCCTCTTTATCGGTAAAAGACTTCTCCCAGCCTTCCGTCCACTGGATCTTGCCGCGCATGCTCCCAAGTACCGGTTTCCCGCTGGCGCGCGGAGCGACGAGCTGAGCAACGGGATCCCCGTGGCGCACGATTATAATCTCTTCGCCGTTCTCCACCAGATCGAGGAGCTGTCTCCAGCGCCTGTGCGCTGCCAGTAACTTCCACGGATTCGGTCAACTGCCCGACCTGCATCGCCATGTCGATAGCGAGCGTATCGCCGGTGCGCAAGGTCACCTCATCGTTGACGCCTTTCTTGAAGCCGGCCGCTTCGAAACTTACGCGGTACTCTCCCGGTTGCAGGGAAAGTACGCGATAGATGCCGTCCGTATTGGTGGTCGCCGTGTTGGTGAAGTTCGTCGATTTCTGGATGACCCTCACGGTAACATTAGGTACCGTCGCGCCGGAGGCGTCGATGACGCGGCCGGTGAT
>Ga0163152_10005988_pt1 | contig 13994 bp, 19 predicted proteins | sample OliLakLV19MP8IB2_FD_148635 | JGI IMG/M metagenome (GOLD analysis project Ga0163152, IMG submission 148635) | Freshwater microbial mat bacterial communities from Lake Vanda, McMurdo Dry Valleys, Antarctica - Oligotrophic Lake LV.19.MP8.IB-2 | ecosystem: Environmental > Aquatic > Freshwater >... | reverse complement strand
CTAAATAACCTGGTCAGTGGCAAAGCCGGGATTTCCGCCGAAATGGCGATCCGTCTGGAAAAAGCATTTGGAGGCGGCGCGGAGACATGGCTGCGGATGCAGGCGACCTATGACCTGGCCCAAGTGAAGAAACATGTTGGGAAGATCAAGGTCCGGCGCGTGAAAGCCGCATTGGCATCGGCCTAAAGCCGATGGGCAGCCAGGTACTTTCCTATGCTCGCTGCCCGCGCACACAAGAACCCATTGTATTAATGGAACATGGGCGGTGCTCGGTCAATGCGCGCAGCCTGGAAAGCACCTGGCCGCCCCTTCCAACACGGGAGGAGAGAAGAAGAATACAGCTCGTTGGACGCGCGCACGATGGGAACCAGCCAGGCCAGGCCATCACAGATCTGGAGAGCCGCCACGCTTCGTATGCCAGAGGGCAAGGATTTCGACAGTCTTGGGTTCGGATGTTACGCGATAATAGAGATGGTAATGGACGCGAGGAAGGTGAATGCGACGGACACCGGCAAGTCTGACGTTCCGGGCCTGCGCCCCGATCGATGGCTGTGAGGCGAGAAGTTGGAGTGCACGCTCAAGCTCGACGGCAAATGCATCCGGAGCCTTCGTGCGATTGGCCACCCACCATTCGGCAGCTTCGACAATGGCCCTTGCCGCGCTGCTGACAATGCGGACGGAAAATGAACCGCTCACGATCGGCGAATCTGCTCCAAAACGTGCGACGCGCTTGTCGTCTCGCCTCGATCGGCTTCCGCGATAGCCGCGAGGAGCTTGGCCTCCTCCTCAGGGAGAAGTTCGAAAGTCTCATCCCCTTCCGGAGCCAGTACGGTCACCGTCGCTCCCTCAGGAAGACTCTTCGCATCGATCTTGATCGTCCCGCCATGGACTGTTCCAGTAGTAATCAACATAGTGGCATCCTAGCACTTCAGAGATAAGCCGTCCAACGTCCGGTGCGATCAGGGCTGGCCCGGCGATTCCCTGTGCTCGCGCAACGCGCGGTCGCGGACTCCCCTCGTTGGACGCACGCACGCTGGGAACTCGCCAGGCCGCCCCTCCGATAGAAGGTGGAGGGAGAGGAAGAAGTCGGTCGATGCGCGCACATTGAGATAGACCAGACCGACCCGAAAAAGTAGAATGCCCCTACTTTCTCAATCACGACCATTAAACAACCCCATGAGCGGCACAAGTATCATGCCCTTTATGAGTCCGCAACACTTTCCATCAATAACATCTTAGCAAATATCTGAAATTGAATCTTATGAATGGCGCAGCAGAGAGGAGCCTCTAATGCTTAAGTTTCAAGCTCAAACTTACAGAATAAACGACGTAGTTGGTTGGCACGACAGAAGGGAATTGAAGCTCGCCCCTGAATTTCAGAGGCGAACTGTTTGGACTCCTCGTGGAAAATCATTTCTTATTGACTCAATCCTTCGTGGAATGCCACTTCCACAATTTTTCGTAAGAGAAATTGTCCTCCCAAAGGAAAAACGAACGGTAAGAGAAGTAGTAGACGGCCAACAGCGCTTATCCGCTATCTTGGGATATATAGCAGGGGAATACAGCGTCTTGCTGATGCACAACGCGGAATTTGGACGATTAAAGTATGAGGAGCTACCTGAGGATACGCAAAAGACCTTTCTGTCATTCCCCCTCTCGGTAAACGTACTGGAGGGAACAGAAGATGCGGACCTTCTGGAAATATTTGCGCGCCTCAACTCCTATAGTGTGCCATTGAACCAACAAGAAAAATTGAATGCCATGTATGTAGGTGCCTTCAAAAAAGCCATGACAGATTTATCGAAAGAACACCTAGCCTATTGGAAGCGGCACCGAATCCTTACGGCACAGCCGATAGCGCGCATGAAAGACGTCGAGCTGACATGTGAACTCATCGCGGGAATGCTTTATGGGCTTCAGAATCAGAAGAAAATTATTGGCACCATGTATAAAGACTTTGATGACGGATTCCCACAGATTGCCTTTTTGAAGACTAGGTTTGCAGAGACCCTCCAAATCTGTCAGGACCTTCTCGGTGGAGATTTGTCCGGAACTATTTTTCAACGGTCCTCTCTTTTCTACTCTTTCTACATGGCCGTATACGACTGCTCCTATAGGCTGCAAGCCCCGGAGAATGCAACGCCAAGAATTACAACAGAGGATGGACGACTTACAGTTCAAAACCGTCTGGTCGGTCTGAGTGTGGCAATAGAGGATGAGGCCGGACGACAAGACTACTTACAATTCTACGAAGCGACTCGTCAATCAACGGACAAGTTATCACAGAGACGTACAAGGCATTGGGCATTAGTCGAGATTATTGCACCTGCATTCCTGAGCTAGCCTCCATGCCTTTAGTCGCGAAGATAAAAAAAGACTTCCTTGGCAACTTGAGTAGTTGCAGATCTTTATACAGGCACTGCCTAAGCCCGAGGGGCGCGCACACTGAAGCGGGCGTCGAGGCTGCATTCCTCCAAATGTTTCGGGCATGGGAATCATTCCTTGAAGACTGCTCACTGGCTTTCATGTGTGGCAGGCTTAGATGTGACGCCCTAAGTATCTCATGCCATATACGGACACTAAACGAAGAGACAGCACGAGGACTTATATATCAAGACCGCCCGTATGTTGAGTGGACCGACGTTGACAAAATTATTCAAAGATGGGACAGGCTCTTCCCTCCACTTAGCCTATTAGTTTCAGCCATACGCCCGGCAAAACTTGAGCTAAGTCAAATGGCAGCAATTCGCAATGCAATCGCCCATTCTTCATTGCTATCAAGGGAGAAATTTCAGAAAGTTGTACAGAGTCACTTTGGAGGTAAACCGACCATTTCAAGACCGGCAGATCTCCTAAACGCTATGCATCCGAAAGATACAACCCGAACATTTTTCGACCATTACACAGACGTCCTTGAAATCACCGCTACAAAACTAGTCGGGTAGGGAGTGGAAAGACGTCAGGAAAGTTCCGTTGCGAGGACAAGAAAAGGAATCGTCCAAAATGGGAAAAAGAAAAGAGGGCGGGATGAGCTGCCCCGGGTTTTGTGGACACCAGGTTAAGAGTCACTGACCCGTCGTTCGAACTCCAGCGGCGTGAGATAGCCCAGGCTCTGATGCAGCCGCTGGCGATTGTAGAACCCTTCAATGAACGCAAAGATCTCTCGGCTCGCGTCGTCCCGCGTTCGATATCGCTGGTGATGCACCAACTCATTCTTGAGCAGAAAGAAAAGGTGGCAGGGACCATTTCCCGGCCCTTTATTCGCTGGCAAAGCAGATCGGATGGCCAAGAAACTAGTCCTCCACAGCCGGAGCACTTCCCCTTGTTGTCACGCCACAAATATTCTTGTTTTTAGCCGACCTGGCGGATTTGTTACTCAAAATTGCAATGATTGCGGAATCCCGCAATCTCTTAATTTGTCTGAACTTCCCGATCTAAGATGCAGAGACTGTAAAGTTAGCGTAGTCAAATTTGTCAATGCGTTAAAAAACTATGGCTACAAATGCACATCATGCAAAAAAGAATGGCAACTTGCTAACTTAGTTCCCGCTTGGCATGAAAAATTCGAATACCATGGATTCGCCATTGCAAATGTAGAGATCAACTTTTGATGAAGAGATGAAACGATGCCAGCGTAAGAATAACGACGTCAGAAACCATTTCGCGGTGCGTAGCGTGGAGTTGGGGCATCTGGTTTCTTCGGTCTGTCTCATGCGTGTGGTTCGACGAACGGGCGAGACCAGCCAGACCGGCAGATCCCACGGTTAACCACCTCCGATGATTCCAACATGTACTCTTTACCCGAACTCCCGCTTGTTGAGACGCCCGCCTGACGCGGTGAACACAACCAGTTCGATTGGGTTCCGGATGTATTGAGACAGAGGCTGCAGGCCTTCGCCGAGGACGGCTGGTCGCATTCTTCTGGACCAAGCCGCTGTCCTCACCGAAGCACACGAGGGTGAAAACCATTTTTCCGATGACACGCGAAATGAGGAGCGTACACTTGCCACAGACTCACCCATCTGACTCGAAATTCGACAAGGCGTTGCTATGTTCTCCCCCACAGAGAGGACAAGAAAAGGGGTCGGGAGTCTTTCTTGATAAATCTTGCCTCAAACCATCCCGGATTTTGGGGTCAGGCATGGCTATTGACTTATGAGGACCACGAGAGAAATAAAGGACCCATTTCCCAACGCGTAACGGTCCGGCGCCTCCCTTGCCGCCCACCCCTTACTGCTCCCCTCTTGCCCAGGGTCATGGATACGCCTCCGACTTTGCAGTAGACTGAATCGTCCTACTTTTTGGTGTGTTCTTCGTGATTCGGCTGGTAGACGCTCGGATTCAACGCATCTGACTTTCGATTCAGGGGAACGCAGAGGAGGTAAGAACAGAATATTCAGGGGCAGGAGCGATTCAAGGCAGGAAAGGACAAATAAACATCTCTCTATTTCTGTAGCTTCACCTCTGCTGACTTGGCCGCATGCCGCTGTATATCGCGTTCCGGAATGATGATGTTCACGACCTCGCCATCTTCACAGATATCTGAAACATTGAGCACTCCGCTCAGCATCAGATCTCCAACTTCCTGTTCACTCATATTCAGGCGTTTCGCGGTATCTGTGGGAGAGAGGCCTCGTAGGCCGGGATCTCGATCAAGCGCTGTCATCCATTCTGAGGGCGAGTACTGTTTTCTCATGCAAAGCAGTCTATAGAAGGGTCCGTACTATGTCTACAAAACCCGGATCAGCTCAGGTGTGTCTTGGCGTTTTGGCACCAAGTCGGTGCCAAATCTATACATGGTTCCTTACTCATCTTTTCTGGCCCGGCCGTCGATTGAACAAGGTTACGAGTCACTGGCCCGTCGCTCGAACTCCAGCGGCATAAGATATCCCAGGCTCTGATACAGCCGCTGGCGATTGTAGAGCCCCTCAATGAACGCAAAGACCTCTCGGCTCTCGTCGTACAGCGTTCGATGCGTCTGGTGATGGACCAATTCATTCTTGAGGATGCTGAAGAAGCTTTCCGCCACGGCATTGTCGTAGCCGTTCCCTTTGCAACTCATGCTCAGTGTCGCCTCGGTGCCAGCTACACAGCCAGGTGAAAATGATTCGGCATGAGGCAGGAGCCAAACAGGGTGACGGAGAATTTTGATTTTGCCGAGGCGAGCAAGTCGAGGAAGGCCGCGTAGTCGCCGTCTTTATGAAAGACGGTCGCCCCACCGTTCCCTCGATTCAGAAGATGGTAGGCGTGCCCGGCTACTTGTCCCCACGGAGTCCGAGGCATGGAGCAGTACGGTATTGCGAATCAGCTTCCGCATCGCAAGAATAAGTAGCCTATCGCCTTTTCTTTTCTCCGATAGTCACTCGACAGGCCTCAGCGTCCCGAGCGGCCGACTGGGCTTTTTCCGCTTCTCAACGTCTTGATCGATCAGTTTCAAGACATTCAGTTGAGACTCTAACTCTCCAATGCGCTTATCCCGCTCACGAAGTTGTCTTTGGAGAGACTGGACGGCACTTGACTCTCCGGCAGGCGGATCGTTTCTGTGCACCGCCGCCACTGGAGCGGGGGGTACGGGGGGCACTGTGCCGCATGCGCTCAGGGTGATCGACAACAGCACGGCACCTCCCAGGCTGCCCCAGATTGTTCCGAATACAGAATTCATGGTCTTAGGTTTCCCACTAGACGCGACATCCAGCAAGAACATTCCTCTTCCTGACGGCACTCGGGAACGAGCAGAATAAAAAGACAGTGCCGAATCACTGACACCTCCTCCTCTGGCCTCGACAGGATAGAGAACTCTCTGAAGTGCTGCGGTGGATCACCGTCACCCACACGCAACGCTCGCATCCCCGCCATCATACGGCGGGGACTGGCCCTGTCTATCAAGGTCGCTTCAAATCGTTTCCGGTCCAGACCGATGAACATTTTCTGACAGTTGCCCGCTCTGTGGAGCGCAACGCGCTCCGGGCGAAGCTGGCCTCACAGGCGGAAGACTGGCAGCGGACGAGCCTCTGGCGACGAGATCGGGGGAACGGCATGCTGACAAATTGGCTCAGTGGCTGGCTTGTGGAGCGGTCACGTGATTGGGTAGCCCGAGTGAATCGCCCCAGACCGCATCGGAATTGTTGTCACTCCGGGTAAGCGTCCAACGAGGGCGCCTGTTCGGTAAAGAAGACTGGGTGCGGCGGGTAGCAAAACGGTTCGGAATGGAATTGTCGCTACGGCCACGCGGATGGCCGAAGAGATCTTGGCACAAAGACGTACGCCCACTTTTTCTTTATTCCATGATTAAAATTAACCTCATGATTTCCGCAATAGGTCTAGCCACCAATCCAGGATAACGTATGCCGTCTGGATCCCTCTTCTCACTCTACGCCTCGCGGTTCTATGCGCGGCGCAGAATTCAACATATGTCGGCTCTCACTGATGTAGGGATAGATCACCTTACGGAGGCGATTCACCACACCAAGCGGGCGATGTTCAGGCAACGCGTGTCAAGGATTGAACGAAAGGTTTTCGCAATTGCGATTCTTTTCCGGAGTATCGAATTCCTGCCGGGGTATCTCAATGGTCGCCACCCGAATGAAGGGCGCGTCTGACTCTTTCCATTCATCCTTGGAATTCTCCACACTCATAAAGGAGGCGCGTGGCTGAATCAGAAATTGCATGCAGGCCTTGCCACTAGCCAAGGTATGTCGCAACGCCTTCCTCAAGAAATTTGGTTCGGGATCAGAGGGAAACCCGTCCCGTATGTCGGGACAGGACAGACCGGGATCGGAGAAAGGTTTCGCGAAGAACTTGATCGCCTGGCGCTCGCGGCCTGTCCCCAATTGATAGGGCACCATAGACCAATATCGCGTCTGCAAGGGATTCTCGATTGTCTTCGTCGTAATTTGATGAGCATTCCAGGACCATTTAAATCCCAGGGTGAAGGGCAGCAAGACCTTATCGATCCAACTGGTACGCGTCATCTCGCGTTGAAAAACGAGGTAGTCCGTGGGATCATCAATGATAAACACCGAGTGACTGATCATCACGAAATCCTGTGTCGTCGCCTCACGTTCGATTTCAAGAATCTTTTCTCCCGGCACCCCCATCAATTTCACGGCCATTCCCCGTCCGTCACCTGTGATGTCGGCCTGACTGGGGTCGGCATTACTATTGAAAAGCGAATCCACGCCTCATACGTATGACCCGGTTGAAACACACCTGTGGCGATCCCAGGAGGGAGGCTACGATCCACATGGAGTTGCGCCTGTACGCAACCATGAGCCTTCGGGTGAGCATCTCGATGGCCGTGCCATATTTTCGAGGGGTCTCCTGAACGGCTTGTTCCATGAGGAGCGCGATCTTCTGTGCCACCTGCTCCTCATCATCGTGTAACTGCTCTCCGAGAAAGGTATCGATCCGCGGATAGGGGATCTGCGCATGTAGGCGTTGCGCATCGGACCTTTCTGAATGGGCGAGAGATGTGGGAGTCTTATCACAGACAACAAGGGTGCCCACCATCGCGAGCAACAGTGTGACAGGCATCTGCCGAAGCCATGTTCCACTCGTTCCTTCGATATCTGTGCGACACGGCCGCACCGAGTCATTTAGAAACGTCTTGTTCATTTTCCTACCCCGTTGTTCCAACCGCACGCAATGAACATATGAATGTTTACAACCGGCATCCGGTGAAATGGCTGCTACTCTTCCTCCCTATCCCTCACATCCACTAATGGCTGAGACACACAGTCCTCCTCAACCCTGATTAGTTCTCGCCTCAAGGCCATTTCAATCGTTGGATCGAGCGGGTTCCATAGATCATGATCATGGCTGGCAGACTGGGTATTCTCTGGTCTAAATTGCTCAAAATGAGAATCGTTACGGTAGATGACTACAGCCAAGAGGACGCGCCCAGCGTCAACACATCGTTGATCTCCTCTGGCTGAGGAACCCATCGGCCGTTATGTGAAACGAGTTTTCGTACGTACCAGAGATTTCGCGGGGCGATCCTAGAACATATGATTCGGAAGCTGGTCAAATCGCGAGTATTATTTGTGTTTTTTGAAAAAATTGGCCAGGCTACTTTTCTAGAATAAGACAAGCGGCAGAGAGCAAGAAAAGGGAGTCAGGTGTCTTTTTTTGACAGTATCACACTGTTTCGGCAGAAGGTTTCCTGTGTCAGGCATGGAGCTGGTTCATCTGGTTTCTCCGGTCTGTCTCCGGTGTGTGGGGCGACGAACGGGCGAGACAAGCCAGACCCGCGCACCAAATAGACCGCCTCTAAATCGTCCTACCCCTCACTCAACGCTCTCTCAAGATCACAGTCGTCTTTCGATTCACAACACAATTAGGAACTAGGTCGACCCTTAGAAAATAGAATATTCATCTTTCATCTACACCACTAAGAAAATCATGCCCCAGCGAGGATTGGTCAGCAATTTATTTGGCAGGCATCTTTGCCCCTTTACGCCTGGCTTCCGAAAGTCCAATCGCAATGGCTTGCTCTCTGCTTTTGACTTGCTTGCCGCTCTTACCGCTCTTTAAACTACCTTCCTTCAATTTATGCATCGCCCGCTCTACCGATCCCTGTGCACTCTTGCCATACTTGGCCATACGGTCCTCCATTCTGAGCATGGACCTAATTTCGAAACCGGAAGGTCTCGGCTTCTGATCGAAAAAATTAAAACAGGTCTCGACCTTGAAACACGGATTCATGCACTGGTTGACCGAGATCCGTAGCGGGTGGCAAGAGAAGTGTAGTCGTATACTAGGTGGGAGGGAACTAGATGTTGCCCTAGGGCAGAAAACTTTATCGAGGCCCTCAACAAAATAAACTTGTGGTCAGGAATGAGCACTGACATATGAGGACTGCGGGGAGAAGAAAAGTGGTCGAGGGAGAAGAGAAATTGGTGGGAGTCTTTTCATGACAAGATCACGACGGTTTCGGTAGAAGATCACCATCACCTCGCTACTGGAGAACTCGCCTATCATGTCCTCAACCACCGAGTCGGACAACTCCCACTGTTTGACAAGCCCGCGGACTACGCCGCGTTTGAGAAGAAATGGATTTGGGCCCAGGCATGAGTGTTGACTTATGAGGACCACGTGAGAAACAAAGAAGCCATTTCGCGACGCGTGGCAGGAAGCTGGTCCATCTGGTTGCTTCCGCCTGCCTCCGGTGCATGGTTCGACGAACGCGCGCGACCAGCCAGACACGCCTCTCCTCGCTCGCTCTTGCCATCAGCTATCGGCCATTAGTTCTCGGCTCTCCTCACAGAGCGATGGACCACGTCGACCGAATACCGTAGAATGCACCCGTTTCTTGACCTTGAACGCGACAAGTTCACCGAGTCATCAGTGACGTTGGCTGCTTTCTGATGTGACAACAAATGGGGCACGAAACATGACACGCATTGTGGGTGAAGTCGGCCGCATCACGTTGTTATCGATTGTTTTGCCATTGTTCAGCTGTTCCCCTGCCAATTCAGCTTCTTCGGATGTGCAGAAGGAATGGGAAAACTGCCTGCTGTCCGTGCTGCATACCTACAAGAAAGGCACAATCGCCACGCCGACTTCTGCCAGAGATCAGATGTGCGTGGGCATGATGTATGTGCGCGGCTACGAAGGCCCGAAAAACCCTGCCAAGGCGACGCCGCTGTTTCAGAAAGCCTCCGATGCGGGCAATCCCGTTGCCATGACCATGTTGGCCAACGCCTATATGCAGGGACATGGGGTCAATCGGGACCCCGCGCGAGCGCTTCAATTATTCCGGCAGGCGGCGGATCTTGGACAAACGGACGCCATGTTGACGCTGGGACAATTTTCCGCCAGAGGCACGGGTGTACCACAGGATCGCACCGTCGCCCGGCGCTATGTGAAGGCGGCCGCGGAGAAGGGCAATCTCGCAGCCTGGAGTGTCCTGCAGCTAGTTTTCGGTCCTGCCGCTGAGGATTTGAACAAAGCGATCGATCTGTATCAGGACAAGAAGGTTGCTGACGCCGCACCTTATTTCAGGCGCGCCGCCGATCAGGGCAACATTCGCGCTCAGTTCCAGCTCGGCTGGATGCTGGATAAGGGAGAAGGAATGCCGTCCGACCCGGCCAATGCCGCCGTCTGGTATCGCAAAGCCGCTAATCAGGGTGACGGAGAAGCTGCCGCTGCCTTGGGCCAATTATTCGAGAACGGGAAAGGCCTAACCGAGAATTATATCAGTGCTGCGGAATGGTACGCTCTCAGTGCGAAAATTGGTGACCCGATGGGGACTTTCTTCTACGGTCGTGCCTTTCAATGCGGCATTGGCGTGCCGCAAAACCGTGGCGAGGCGATTGTGTGGTTCTGGCGGGCGGAGGCCCGTGGCCATCCTGAAGGTGGCAGATGGGGCCGCTGGCTGCGCGGTGAAGGCAATGATATCGGCGCATGCAGTCAGCGGGAACGGGATGTCATGGGCATGTCTTCCAGCGATCCCGTTGGCATGACCTTCCACAATTCGGCCGAACGCCTCAACTGGCTCAGCGCAGATCATGCTGCCTCTGAGCGCGTGGGGGCATGGGTCGATTGGAGCACGCGCCGTAGCGAACATCAGGCTTGCACGATGGCGGGTGGTTCCAATTGCCGGGAGCCCGGGATCGAACCGCCGAGACCTTGATCGTCCCTAAGAAGAAACGGGATCAGGGCTTGTCATCCAACATGTCGCGGCGCGCGGCAGGGAGCTGGATCAGATGGTCTATCTGGTTTCTGTGGATCGACGAACGGGCGAGGCCAGCCAGCCACGAGGATCTCCGCTTGCTCCTAGCTGAGCTCTCAGCTCATACGCCATTAGCTCTTCTCTCCCCCTTTCCTCACACAGCGAGAAGCCAGAACGACTCCGCCGGCGTCAGGGCATGGGGAGCTTCACGCTGATGGCACCGCCTAAGTCCCCTTCTTGCGCGCCCTCCCGCGGATAGCCGGTGACATCTCGCTCGCCTTGTGGCGTGCCATGACATATTAAGCAATCTTTTCCGTAGAACAACGGCAGCAGCACCCGCATCGTTTTCCCGTCCTCCGTCATGGCACTCACGACCTGCCCTCCCTCCCGCGGGAAGGATGGCTCACTCATCTTCTTCATCTCAGTGGATTCAAACGCGTCGGGCTTGTTCTTCGGATTACGGACCAGGCTGTCAGGCGCCGTCTGCTTCATATACACACCGGACCACGATTGAAATCGCGCCCCCGTTTCCGTGCCGAACGTGGCCGGGATGAGTCCCTTGTATTTGAGCCCCGGCATGTCGATCACTATCTGGTAACTTGCCACCGTCTTCTTACTCTCGTCTAAAAGCCTCTCCAGCAAGGGCTTCGCCATCTCCGGCACCGTGGTGGTGGACAGATTCGCCAGGTCATGCCCCGTCCGCTCCTTGAATGCCACTATGGTCTGCTGCGCAAACACCTCGGGCGTGAACCCCTTCTTTCCCTTTGTTGGATCATTGAGCAAGAGCTGATTGTGTCCAATCACCACTCGTCCGACGTCGAGCAGCACCGCAAGCAGACGTCCCGTTTCTCGGACCGTCGATTCATTCTCCGCAATAGCCAGCGTCAATGCCGCGCATAACATCGCGAGGCAGACCACAGACACAACCCGAACCATCCAACGCGTACACATGGATCCTTCTCCTTTTTGTCTGTCATCCCCTCATAGGCAGGCATTTCTTCCCTATCCTCTGCAGAGCAGACTAGAACCAGTGCCCAAGGCCTGTCAAACAGGAACCAGGGGTAGGTCCCATCATCCAACATGGCGCGGCGCGAGAAACTGATGCATCTGGTCGTTCTGGTTCATCTTGTCTCTCTGGCTTTTCTGCTTTATGTGGCTCGACGAACACACGAGACCTTCAGCCCCACGCACCACGTAGATCGCCGCCACGCTTCATCTCACACAATGGACCAGACGGGCTTAAACACGTACAATCTCTCTGTCCCCCATTCATCTGTATTACGGTCGACGACAAATGAGTTTCAGAAACCGACGTACGCCACCCATCAGCTATCTCCTTCTTCTCCTTGTCACCTTGGGGATCACGCTTGCCCTATCGCCACTCTCACTGGTCCGCGATCGCACACCCGCCACAATGGTTCCCGCCCCGCAGACCGACGCCTGGTGGATAACCCAACATGAGCATGCACTGGGGCGCATCCGTCAGGGTAACATCGACCTTGTCATGATCGGAGACTCGATTACCCAGGGATGGGGAAATGAAGGGCGCCATATTTGGGACACTTATTATGGACACCGGCGGGCCGTGAATTTGGGATTTAATGGTGACCGCACCGAGCATGTGTTGTGGCGGCTGAACCATGGTGAGATCGATGGGATTACCCCCAAGCTGGTAGTCCTGATGATTGGGACCAACAACACCGGCGGGCATCATGATCCTCCAGAGGAGACCGCCGCTGGCATCCATGCGATTCTCACGGCCTTGCGCACCCGCCTTCCAACCGCCAGGATTCTCTTGCTTGGCTTGTTTCCTCGCATGGTCTCAGCCGATGACCCGATCCGTCGCATCAATAGGGCGGTCAATGATCACCTCCGCGCCTACGCCGACAACCAGCATATATTTTTCCTGGACCTCAGCCAGCACTTCCTCGACGCCCGTGGGCACCTCTCTCAAGACCTCATGCCAGATTTCTTGCACCCAAATGAGCATGGGTACCAGGTATGGGCTGACGGAATGGAGGATATGATCAGGAAACTACTGGACGAGTGATGTGGAGATCGCGAGATTCATGCAGCAGACATACTCGCTCGACAGAGCACTCATACCCACTACTGCAGACTGATGAGGCATCGCCGATCAAGATCCGCATCCTCTACCCCAACAACAGTGCCCGATTCGATCTGCGCTGCTACGTCGATACGCACATGCCTCTGTCCATCGAACTCCTGAGCGCCCATCCTGGATTCAGAGGTATTTCGGTAGAACGCGGAGCTGGCGACGCAATTCCAGAAACAAATGCGACGTATATTGAGATGTGTCACTTTCTCTCTGACTCGGCTGAAAACTTCATGCCCGCGTTCACTCCGCACGCTGCTGTGCTCCAAGGGGATATGCCGAACTACACTGATATTGAGCCTGTGACTCAGATCGACGAACCTCTCATTAGGTTTTTTGGTCATAGGTTTTGGGGTCAGGATTGAGCATTGATGAGGACCAGGGTGAAACCATTTCGCGGCGTCAAGGTAATACGGTGGGCATGTGTGACACTCACGGCATGAAGTCCTTCGAGTTCTCCGCTGAGCGGATGCAGTCGAAGAGGCCGCAGAAATGGATTGGCTTCGGGAATTCCCAGGACCTTGGCAAGTGACTTTTTGAGTTTCGGATGGGCTCGAGTAAACTTGACGACACGTCGAGCAAAATAGCCGGTCGTCAGCAGCACATACATCGGGCATTCAGACTACAGCATGTTCGATATGTTTATGACCTTAGGGTAAAGTCGGACCAGCAACAGGGGACAGGCTGGGGCCTATCCTTCTTCCCGCCCACTACGTATCGGGCCCACCTTGACGCCAGAAACTCTCCATTGAAACCGTCTCCTTGACGGAGGAAATGACCGACTCACTCCGGTGTCTTCGTACAACGAAATCCGGCGCTCGACCCTGTAGAAGCGGCACCATCATCGAAATCACCTGCATAAATGCCGGGGCTATTGCTTGAGCTGAAGTTCCCGCCACGTGTGATAACACGGCCTGTGTTTGAACCAGAGAGAATATAGTACCTGCCAATGTAGTGGGTTGCATGTTGAAGTCCCGAGGTAAGCGGACTAAACAAACTTGCAGATAAACTCACGCTATTTGATGACACTAATGTAGCTGCCATAGAAGTGAACTCAGCGGCGTCGGTCTCGTAAAAATTAGTACTCGCTGGTCCCGTATAGCTGACTGGCCTGCTGCCGGTTTCAAAGACACCGAGTTAAGTGTATGAATGAAACCGGAGGTGGGACATGGAGCGACGCAAGTTCACGCGAGAGTTTAAGCTGGA
>Ga0163152_10005984_pt1 | contig 14010 bp, 19 predicted proteins | sample OliLakLV19MP8IB2_FD_148635 | JGI IMG/M metagenome (GOLD analysis project Ga0163152, IMG submission 148635) | Freshwater microbial mat bacterial communities from Lake Vanda, McMurdo Dry Valleys, Antarctica - Oligotrophic Lake LV.19.MP8.IB-2 | ecosystem: Environmental > Aquatic > Freshwater >... | reverse complement strand
CTCAATCGACGCCTGGACGAGCATCGCCGCCGCGGTGGTGTGCTTGAACATCCTGCTGGAAGTTGCGAAGTAAGTAGTCAGGTTTCTGTTTACCCGGTTTTTTGGCAGCCTCTTACAGATTCCATTGCGATCCGGCGGACCCTCCCGTATAGCGCATGGTGAAACACTCATCGACTTCATCATTCACACGGTGCCGCGGCGTCAAGGACGTATCATCGCCGTCACCGCCCATGGCAATGACGGGCCGACGCAGTCAGTGTCGATCATGAAGAAGGGAGTCGCGGACTACATTCCAAAGCCATTCGCGGAGACCGGACAAACGCTTGAGAAGGCAATCCGCGAAATGCTCGAGAATCCGGATGGAGGGGCACCGAGGGATTCCGCACTATCGGCAGTCGACGTCGAACAAACGACACCGCTCAAGCCCTTCGGGGGCGGAGCGATGGTGTTCTATACCAACCGCGTGGAACTCTGCGAGGTTGTGATCTGTAGCGGGACCAGTGGGAATACTCGGCGTGCATTGCTCGATCTCATGCGATTGAAGAACGGGGACCGCTACGAGCACTACAGCTGTTCCCAGCTGGGCACGAGGTTAAAGCTGGCGAGTGCTGCTGGATTAATCCGTTCCACTCGAAACGCTATTGCAGCCGCGCTGCGCGACGGGGCTGGAGTTGACTGCAAGCCGGGGGACGTGATCCTCAGTGGAGGATCTGGGTATCGCCTCTCGAACAAGGTGATTGTCCAGGACGCTGGCCTGCCGGTGCCAAACGCTGATCAGGGACATCCTCGAAAAAAACGTCGGATTGATCCAAAGGGACATGTCCCCAATGTCCCCAATCCGCATGTCCCTAATGTCCCTGGTCAGGCGAACGTCCGGCGCACGTGGATTCTCGAGCAACTTCGAAACGAGGTGGAGTTGCTGGCTCCCGCAATCGTCGATCGGTTCCAGTGCAATATACGGACGGCGAAGCGCGATCTGAAAACGCTGAAGGACGATGGCCTCGTCGAGTTTGTCGGCACGACCTGCAACGGTTACTACCGGTTGTGCGACCCGGTGAACGCGCCGACGTGATCACGCCGGCATTCTCAGCAACCGCATTGCGCTGGCCGCCTCGGGCGCACCAGAGAGCACGGCTTCCAAGCAGGCGGTGATCAACGGTTCAAACGAGCGGCAGTCACCCCGATTTATAAGTCTAATAGTAGACAGAAGTTACGACGACGTTCTTAGACCCCCTTCTGGGGTCGTTCGGGGCAGACTCCTTTTCAGACCCCCGTTTACCCTCAATTCGACCCGGCTCGGAGTAGTCTCCGGCTCTGTCGCGGGGATTACGGCTCGGCCACCGGAGACACACGGAGAGCCACTTCGAGGGCCGGGGCGACCGGAGACCCAGGCTAACCGGCCGGAATCGCGTCTAGAGGCAGGGGAACCACCCCGGATTATCGCCGATTCGGCTCCTCAATCCAGCGAAGAGTCGGCTCACCCGAATTCGGGTAGTGGGGTCATTTGAAAAATCTTTTCGCGGATTCCGGTGCAGTCCCGATAGCGCGGTTCTGGGCCGTGCCATTACGGCGCGCGGCCCATGATGAACCGGTACAGTTTGACGAACACGTAGATGCCATATGCGACCCCAATCAGAGTGGCGGTCACGCTGGTGTGCTTCGCGAAGATGAAGTGGCCGACAAAGCTCGCCATCAGCACACCGATGAGCGCGGCTACCAGTCCTGCGACGAACAACTTAACCGCGGTGAGCATATGGCCGAACATATGACCCGCATTCTACCACGGGCGCACGAAAAACCCCGCCGGTCTGGCGGGATGAGGAGCTCAGTTCCTTATTCACCCCTCGGCTTGATCCACATCTCTTGCGGCCGCGTCGGGATCAAAGCCACGACTACGACAACCTTGCTTCAGTCCCCAATATCCGATTGCGTCGACCTGAAGCGCTCCGGGGCCACCATAATTGCGGTACACGTCGATTGGCGCGAATACGGTCCGTGCCTGCGGAACGGCCCACGGTGCCGCTATTCCGGCACCCAAACAGTAATTCCAGCCAACAAAAGCGGAGAGGTACGCGGCGACGAGCAGCACGAACACAGCCAGCGCCATCACGGCGCGTCTGACGATCCGGCGGGAGCGGGTTGAGGTCACGTGTGTCACGCTGACGTATCCCCGAATTGGCTCCTCCGTCCAGCGAGGAGGCGGCTCACTCGATTCCGGGTATTGGTACAGTTTGAAAAATCTTTTCGGCGGGGCCAGAGATTCACGTCCGACGAAATCGCCCCAAGACAATCCAACTGCCAGCGGCCAACCCCGCAATCAGAAGCATCGGAAACCAATGCGGGACCATTAGCCGAAAATCGCCGCTCGGCATGGTGCCCGCACTAAAACCGAATCGCGTTGGGGTGGCGATGTCTGTTCGCTGTTGAGTTCGTCGCCACCGGTCGCTCTGCTCCCAAGGTCCCATGTAATGGACGCCAAACTCGCCGACAGTCCGTGTGTGCAGCGTTAACGCAAGTCGGCCCACTCCCGACCAAATTCCGACGGGCTTTCCGATCGGTGCTCGGAACCAAATTTCTTCGCTGTACGCGAAGCTGCGCAGCCAAAGCCAGGCGAACAGTACGAGATTGAGAAGACAGAAGACCGCTACGGACACCCGAAGGGATCGTGCGCGCACCATCGGCGTTCCTTGAGATACCATCCTCGCATTCTACCACGGGCGCTTGAAAAACCCCGCCGGTCTGGCCGGGCGCGGTGGCCGTGCCACCCGCGTCCTATCACGGTTTGGCACGCCAACGGCTGAATCCACACAATCCCAGGTAGACGCCAACGCACGAGAGAATCAACAAGAACCATCCGAAGTCTTCGTGCCATTGCGCTCGCATTGACTCCCAAATACCGGCAACAACGGCGAGCAAGACGACTCCGGCAATTCCAAGGCAGATGACTCCAAGAACCCGCTCCAAATCGCGATGACGTCGATACCAAGTGAGCAACTCTGCTCCAGCAAACAACGTGGCGAGCGGTAGCGAACACAGACCGCCCACCTCGGTTTCACTGCTGCCGATTGCCGCAATCGACGAAGCAATCAGCAGAAGTGCAGCGGAGAAGTTGATCGCGAAGAAAGTTGTTCGCATCTCCGTATTCTACCACGCGCGCATGAAAAACCCCGCCAGACTGGCGGGGTGCGGAGCGGTTCGGCCTACGCCATCACTTCGTCGTACAGCCGCATTCGCGGCCTACCCGGTTAAGGAGATCAACTAATGCCGAACGTTCACAGGCCGGACTGCTCCGCGACGCGGTCAACGTTATCGCTCGGCTGAATCCTTGGATCGCAGAGATAATTTCGATCGAGGCGCACCGTGTCGTCAACGTCGCGAACGGTCATCCCGGCGAAGGCGGACATCCAGAGCGCCCGCTCGATTAGAGACCGCTGGAAGTAACTGAGTTCATCTTCTCCACCCAGGTCGGCAACGATCAGCTCGTAGTTCGCCCGCAGCATCCGGGCGACTTCCGTCCGCCCATCGAGCTTCGCGACGAACCCAGGCTCGAAGCGCGACGAGACCGCGTGAGCTTTTCCGTTCACGTACGCTCGATTCGTCTTCCGCTTGTACTTCTGGGGCACGTCGGATACCTATCTTCTCTATGTACACGTATACGGTACGCGTGTACACGTTGTAATAGCTAGTCCTATTCCCCCTCTATCTCGAAGATTTCTCGGGGGTAATTTCGGTGGGTCGGCGCAGAGAAAAGCCGCCCGGAGAGGCGGCTGAGGACGGGTCGAGTTTACGCGCCGACGGCTGTTAGAATTCGTATCGAGAATCCAACAGGCCGTGCGTGATTCCCCATATGCCTGATCCGCAAAAACTCAAGGTCGGCGACTTGGTTCGCTTCATCGCGATCCCAAGTGAATGGTCGCGTCCAGGCTGGTCAACTCACCCAGAGTCAGTCCGGTTCATGCGAAAGATGATTCGGCGTACGTGGCCGTCACGCGTATTCAGGATTGATGAGTACGGTACACCGTGGGTTCGCGCGGAGACCATCGAACGCGGCAAACGGCATTACCATGAATGGAACATCTTGGAATCGACGGGATGGAGACGAGTGAAGCGACGGCTACGACCGGAGGACTGAGTACACGGTTGGTCGCGAGACGCCGACGGCATCAGCGATGTCCGTGATCTTCTCTCCGTCCTCCTTCATCCGGCGGATCGCTCGAACCTGCGGCTCGGTCAACTGCTTCCTGACTCCCGGCTTCGATCCACCCCAGCGCTTGCCCGCCTTCCGAGCGACGTATTGACCGGCCCTCACTCTCTCGCCTCGTACTTCCGTCTCATACTGCGCTACGCTGGCGAGGACGTTGGCCATCAGGCGACCGGCAGCCGTCGATAGGTCCAGCCCGTCTTTCAAGCTGACGAGGTTGACCTTCCGCTCGCGTAACTCCTCGAAGAGAGCGGTCAGTCCCGCTGCCGTACGTCCGAGCCGATCGAGCCGCCAGACGACGACGGCCGACACCTGCCCCTTGCGGATCGCCCCTTCGAGCTTCATCCAGCCAGGGCGCTCCATCGTCTTCCCGGTCATCGAGTCTCGATACCACTTGACCGGTACGTCCTGAGCCTCCGCCCAGCGCTTCAACTCTGGCTCTTGAGACTTCGTATCCTGCGCTCCAGACGAGACGCGGACATAGATCGCAACGTGCTTCGCCATCACTCGACTCCTCGACACAGGGCAACGATACATCTGTACCGTAGTCTACTCGCTTGGAGTCGATTCGTAAAGCGTCATTTATACTTCATACGATTCGCACGCGCGTACAGTAGTCCTCAAGGGAGGCCCAGAATTACCGATAGATTCAGGTGGTTTTCCACAGCGAGGGTAGAGCAGTTGATACTTTACGACAGTCGCCGCTCAGTCGGAGCCGACCAGTACTCACTCAGCAACTACAAGGGGAGGTAGGGGTCTGGATCGGGCGGAGACGGGGGATTAGACTCGCCACGGTCCAGCACCCAGAGAATTCACCGATGGAGACGATGTTCGAGGATGAGTGTCGAGAGCTTTGCGATGACATCACAGGCTACGCCGAAAGTTCGAGGCCAACGTGGACCGGACATCCCGACCAGAGGAAATGGATCTCCGCGAAGCGATTTGAACTCTTCAAGGACTTCCCACTCTCGGGCAAAAAGGTATTGAAGTACCAGTACGTGTTCACTCCAACCACGATACTAATTGCGCTTTACATCACGATGTCGGGCGACGAGGCGGACGCAATTTGCGGCAAGCTGGAAGCCGCCAAAGCGGACATCGCGGAGCAATGTGGATCGCGGACGTCCTGGGATTACGGTGACCGAGGGAAGCGGAAAGGGAAACCAATCCGTCTCCGTATCCTTGGCCACTCGACTCCCATGGAGTTGGTGAAGTACGACGCCGATGAGCATCTCATTCGACATTTGGTCGAATTGATGCGGCGATTCCAAGAGGCAACCGTACCGATCGTCGGCGTCGCAGATTCTCCGTGAGGCAGCTCATCAGTGAATCACAGTCACCGCCGCGATGATGTGATTGCACCGGCTCAGCAGCCGAAGTACGCTCACGTCATCATTTAGAAAGGGCCAAATGCCGGATCAAACCGCGACACCGGTACCAGCGCCGACAACTGACGCAACGTCTGAGCCGACGACGGAACCGAAGGCGTACTGCGGCCTCGTGATGCCGATATCGGCGATCGACCTTCTCCCGGAATCTCACTGGTTAGAAGTTAAAGCCATCCTCAGCGACGCGATCTCCAACGCGGGTTTCGTAGCTCGACTCGTGAGTGAGGCGCCAGACGTTGGAACAATTCAGAAGAGTATCGTCCAGAATTTGTATGACGACACAATTCTCGTGTGCGACGTCAGCGCCCGTAATCCGAACGTGATGACGGAACTCGGAATGCGACTCGCGTTCGACAAGGCGACGGTGATCGTCAAAGACGATCAGACGCCGTACTCGTTCGACATTCAGAACATCGAACATATCGAATATCCGCGAGACCTGCGGTTTTCCAAGGTGGTTCGCTTCAAGGAAAAACTCACGGCGAAAGTTAAGGCAACCCACCACGAGGCAACGACGAATCCCGAATACAGCGCCTTTCTGAAGCAGTTCGGCAAGTTCACGGTCGCGAAGCTGGAAACCGTAGAAGTGCCGGGACTAACATTGATTTCGGACGAACTTCGCGAACTCAAACGACAGTTTGCGCGATTCAACCGAATCGTGAGTGTGTCCTCTCGCACGGCTCCGAACCTCGATTCCGTCGCATCGGAGATGCAGGCCAGGATAGTCCGAGAGACGATCGTCTCACTACTTGAGGAACAAGTCGATCTTGGTGGTTCGGAGGGGGTCGAGCGGATAGCATTGCGCATGTTCGAGCGGTTTCCGCACTTGACTCCTGAGACAGTCGATCAGTTGGCCGATGCCGCCGCTCGGCACTTGGGGAACTTTAGTACGCATTGATTTCGGCGTCCTTCCGCCTTTCGACGCCGGTAGTCTACTTACTTGTGGGCGTCGGAGCAGAACCGACGATCGGACCGACCGGCTGGTAGCGGCTCGACGGATTAACGAAACGATTCCCTACTAGATACTACGTAGAGAATCGTTTCGTTATTCGCGGGTCGCCGCGAGCCACCCACTTCGATCGCCGACCTTTCGCGTACGGCCGGTCTCAGCGAGTTCGGAGAGCAGAATCCGGACCCGAGTCGGTGACACGCAGAGTTTCTTTGCGATCTCCGGAGCCTTACCCACGATCCTCCGGCCGCGCCGGCTATAGAGGCAGCCGAGTACCTCGTATTGGGCATCCGTCAGCGGCGCACACGGCAGATCCGAGAGAGTCTCGCCGACGTTCTCCGTCGTGACGACATACGCAGGCATCCCTTCCGAGAGGACACTTCGCGCGCGGCCGATTGCCTGCCGAAGCTCCGACAGGACCAACGCGCAGTACGCTCGATGCCAGTCGTGATTGCGATAATGCGGAGTCCGGACCGTTACCCGCCGACCGCTCTCAGTAACCCCACTCCAGTAGTCCAGCGTCCAATCCGCCTGATCTTCGCTGAGGCGCGCGGCGAGCGATCCAATTGCAATCAGGTGACCACGGACGTCGCTGGGACTCACTCGTGGAGTACCGAGCACGACAATCGCGTCGCACTTGTTGATCCATTCATTCGACCCACGGGACGCTCCGCCGCCGAAGTATTCGACCATTTTCACGCGAGCGGCGTATGGTTGCCCAAGCGCTCTGACGAGTCGATCGTCGTCCACGAGCGGCTTGTGAGTAATGACTCCCACTCGTCGGTGACCGTGGTCGTACAGTAGACCGCGTAGGAGCGCTGCCGCTTTCGCGACGGATGTACCGCGATTCACGTCCGTCGGTATCTGGAGGATTGGATGCTGCCGCTTGATCGGTCCGCTGAGAGTCCGGTCTACAACTCGGTCACGGCTGATTGCCGCCAGGTCGCGAACGTCGGTCGTGGAGTTGTTGATCCAGATCGTCGCCGACTGCGGCAACGTCGCGTTGAGCCGTCCGCTCAGCGATCGTTTCAACGCTGGAGTTGCGGGGTGTTTTGTTGAGCGCGGCGATCTCGGCTTCGAGGTCGGCGATCCTTTGGAGCAGGACGTCGACGAACGCCCGCACTGCGGGGGTCATCTCTGCGGCGAGTTCGTCGGGAATCTGCAACCTTGCCGGCATGCGGGAGGTGTCGCAGATTTTTCAGTTCCGCAACAGACCGATTCCGGGGTGTGAACGGTTACGCCTGTGCCGGTCTGGACGGCCTATCTTCTGGATCTGCTCGTCTCATTCCTGCTTATCACGTTCTTGTTCGGGTTGCTGTTTAAGCTGTTGCCCGACGTCTCAGTAAACTGGAAGAGCGTTGGCATCGGTGCAGTCGTCACTGCGGTCCTGTTCATGTTCGGTAAGTACCTGATCGGCATGTATATACGCAGCGCCGGCATCGGTTCGATCTATGGGGCGGCGGGGTCGCTGGTGGTCGTCCTCGTTTGGACTTACTACTCGTCGCTGATTCTGTTTTTTGGGCGCGGAACTTATCCGGGCTTACGCCAAACGTAATGATCCTGTACCGATCATTCCTGCGGGGCGGAAATCACCGCCAGTGGTCGGCTCGTGACGGCGGGACTGGTGACGGGGGTTGAAAGTCACACATCCGTCAACCGCAGAGTTCGCAGTTGGCCTGCAAACGCCAATTCAGTGACTCTGGATCTCTTTCATCGGCGTATTCGAAGCAAACGGCGGCGAATTCGGAGGCCCCTGAGCGAATTGAAACACAAACTTCCAGTGCAGTATCAGTCCAGCCACTACGGCAAGGTGCCACACTTCATGCGCCCCGACGACCCGAGGAATGGGTATGGGCCAGTTCACGCCCAAGGCGACGGCGCCGAGCGTGTAAGCCACGCCGCCCCACAGCAACGGTGCGACAAACGAGAACCCGTACCGCCTCCAGAGTCGGATGAAGGAGATCAGTCCGCCCCAGCCGAATAGCAGGAAGATCGCGATTCCAACTCCGGATGGCAGGCTGCCTGAAAACACCGTCGTCAACGTGATCCCCGCTGCAGCGGCCAACCAGACCGCCAGGAGTGTGGCCCAACGAGTGATGCCCGTATCGAGGATCGCATGCACGAGGGTCATTGTTCCGGCGATCAATGCAAAGACTCCCGCGATATCCAGCTGCCGCATCACGTCACGTCCCGCGCCGGCCCCCAGCAGGTGATACACGGCACTCATCGACAGTAGGAACACCGACGAAAAAGCCATGACCGCGAGGCTGGCAGTGCAGATCCAACTCCCCCGGCCTCGTCGGATGAAGTAAACGCTCAGTATGGAGAAGGCGAATGCGGCCAACAGATGGGTGAAGCAATTCACCGGCTCTCGGAAGCCTGGAATCGAGGCTGCTTCGATGTCGTCCATTCGGAACCATTGACAGGGCCGAGAGAATTGAACGGTCGCGCTGGTCTTTGATGGACTCGGCGGTCGAACACTCGCGGCGCCTGTCGAACGTTGCCGAGGCGACCATCACGACGGGTCGCTGTCCGTCGCCGCCGCGGCACAGTCCGGCACAGGCGGCGCCGCCGTATCGGGCCGCGACGAGTGCGGCTCGATCAGCAGGCGGACCCGCTCCTGCGCCTCCGCTAACGTGGCAACGACGTGCATCGCGTCACCATCACCGAGGCGCTTGCTCGCTTTACTCAGATCGAATTGTGCGTTCCACATTCCCACAATCAGCTGTAACTCCGGAAATCGCCGTCGAAGGTGCTTGCACAGCAGGCGCGCGTGGATCACCGCCGCAGGAGGTGTCGCGGAAATGCACACGACGCGGACGTTGCTCCGCTCGACGAGTTCCACCAGTTCGCTGGCCGCAGGCGTGACGGAGACCAGTTTCACAACGTAACCGCTGGACTGCAGCAAGTCCGCTAGCATCATTCCCGCAATCGCATCGGCCTCATCATGAGCGGGCAGACAGAGGATGCCATGTCGTAACTGAGCGTCGATGGCCACATCCACCGGCGCCTCTGGCCGGCCCTCATCGCTTTCGCGAATCATCGCCTCCAGGCTTTGCAGTATGAACTTGTGCCTGGCCTCGTCGAGGTCACCTCGATGCCAATGAGTCTCGGACAACGCCAGCGCCGGGATAAGCAGCGTGTCGTAAACCTCGACCAGCGGCTTAGTTTCAAGTTCATCCTCGAACAACTCGATGGCTTCTTCCTGATCTCCCGCCAGCAGCCGCTGATAAATCCGCCGCTTCGGCTCGAACACGGGCTCGTTCCCCAGCAGAATGTCCAAGAAGGACAGTTGGGGCACATGCTTGCCGACGACCAGCAGGCACACGGTCAACGGGGTTGCCAGCAGCAGCCCTGCGACTCCCCACAGCCATGTCCAGAAGACGGCCGCCATAAGGACTGCGACCGCCGACATCCCCGTTTTCTTTCCGTAGAGCCACGGCTCCATGACGTTGTTGCTGAAGAGCTCCAGCATCACGAACATCACAATCGTCAGGATGGGCGCCGTCCAGCCCGTCGAAATGGCCATCGACAGACCGATCGGCATCGCCGCCGCAATCCAGGGGCCGATGTAGGGAACAAACCGCAAAACCGTGGCCAGGATTCCCCACAAGATTGCGTTGGGCACGCCGATCAGAGAGAGCCCGATCGCCACCGCAATGCCATAAGTGACATTGATGACGCCCAGCATCGACAGGTAGCGGCTGACGCGCGTGGCAGCGTCCTCCAGCATCTGAGTGGTCACAGTCAGCCGGCCTCTGCCCGCCAGCCAGATGAAACGATCGCGTAGATCCTCGCGGCGGGCCAGGAGGAAGATCACGAGAATGATGACGATGCCGGTGGTCCCCAGCACCTCCAGCAGTGTCCCAAACATCCCGCCGAAGATTTGCAGCGGGCTTGTCGGCGTGGACAGTACGCGAACGGAATACGGCCGATCGTAAGTCCCCTGCGGCGCCTCGGCCGGCTCCGCTGGCGGGAGTTTCTGGCCCGCGTCCTCGGCTGTTCTGGAGAATTTGCTCAGGGCATCGACGAAATAGTGATTGACCGAAGTCAGTTTCGCTTCAATGTTGCTTTGGTACTCGGGCACTCTGGGGGCCAGGTCAGTCACTTGGATCACGGCTATCCAAGCCGCAAGGCCCAGCAATGAAAAGCCCAGGGTCGCCGTAAGCACGACTGCCGGAATACGACCCAGCCGGCGCCGTTCGAGCCAATCGCATACCGGGCTGAGCAGAAAGCTCAGCAGTACGGCGAGCGTGAAGGGGACGAGCACATCCTTGGCCAGGTACAGAGCCGCCACGACGACGACGAGCGACCCCAGCATCCACGGGGACTTCGCGATCTGGTCAGGACGTTCCATGCGTATCGATACAGCTGTCTTGAGCCACTGCGTCTCAATCCACTTGCCGCTCTTGGAGCACGCAGAGTGCCAAGGTGAGGACGCAATCGCCAGCAGAATTGTTCAACGCTACCGGGCGACGTCGACGTCACCCCCCCCCAGCCAGCTGATCAACAGAATCACAAAGAGCGATCACAGCGTGGACTGTGCGTTCTGATGCTCTGGCTGAGACGACAAAACCTGCGGTCTGGATCAACACTCGGTTCCGTTGCAGGATTCACCCAATTCCGTAGTTTGTCGAACAGGAGCGGGTCCAACTGCTGTCGGGTCCGTGCGGAACAAGGACACCGCAGCCGCGGTCAGCGCGCCTTGGAGCACTGTGATTGCCACACTCGTTAAGGCAGTCCCCACAGCTGACGACCAGGATGACTTCGCTGTCGGCTGCGGTGCTTGTTCGTGATCGCCTGGTCCGGGGATTGATTCTGAATGTGGGGAAACGGTCCCAATCTGTTTTCGCGACGCAGGGGTGATTAATGCGCCTGCGATGAATCCCGCCGCAACGGCGGAGCCGGCAACGAGCCAGGGATGCTGCCGTGCACAGGCACGCACGTCCGCGACCCGCATGGCGGTTTGTTTCACCTCATGCAGGGCCTGGATCATCGCCGTTTTGGCATTGGCGGCTTGATCCTCCAAAAAGCGCCGCTCACTTGTGATGGGAGCTGGCGCCGGCCGCGCGTTCAGTGACGTTGTGTCCATAGCGTGTTTCCTGCAGGGCCTGACGTGTCTCATATTCCTTCACCGTTCTGGCGCGTGAAGCTCTCCGGTACGCGACCATCAGGCCGTACGTTCCACCCCCGAATCCGGCCAGCAACAGCCCTCCGGTCAGGAGATTGCCCACCCACAACCGGCCGCCAAATAGCACACTCAACCCCTCTGCGAGGCCGAAGAGCAGCAGGCAGGTCGCGGTCACGAACACTGCGCAGGCGACGACGAACCCTATTACGGACAGCGCCACCCAGAGCAGGGCATTCTGCAGCGACAGTTTGACGGTGTCGGACTTGGCGGACGCATAGTAATTCGCGTACTGGGCCGACGCCACATCCACCGAGCGCGAATATCTGCCTGAGCCGCCCGCGACGGCCGAGTCCGGCCCTAACGTCGCGCAACCTTCACCGGCCTACAACTGGTTGCCCGGCAGTTGGACCTGGCAAGAGAACCGGTACGCCTGGCGGCCCGGCTTCTGGGCGGAAGGCCAGCCGGACTGGGACTGGGTTCCGGCTCATTACCAGTGGACGCCGCGCGGCTACGTCTACATCGATGGCTACTGGGATTACTCGGTCGAACGTCGCGGCGTGCTGTTCTCGCCGGTATATTTCCAGCCGAGCGTCTATGGGCGGCGCGGCTTCTCCTATTCGCCGTCGCTGGCGATCAACCTCGCCGGGTTCATGAACCATCTGTTTCTGCGGCCGAGCTACGGGCACTACTACTTCGGCGACTACTACGGGGCCAACTACTCGACGTACGGGTTTTACCCGTGGTTCGCGTACGGCACCAGCGGCTACGGCTACGATCCGTTCTACGCTCGCCAACGCTGGCATCACCGTCGAGACAATGGCTGGGCGGACCGGATGGAATCCGACTTCCATCGTCGCCGCGACCACGAAGAGGCACGACCGCCGCGAACGTGGAGAGTACAACGTGAACTCATTGCCAGTGGCCGGTCGAACGACCCCGACCTGGTCGTGGCCCAGCCTTATGACGAGGTGCTGAAGGCGCAGGAGAGCCGGACACGTTTCCAGGCTGTGAACGAGGCGGAGCGTCAACGGCTGGCTCAACAGAACCGGGACGTCCAGGTGTTCCGCGAACAGCGGCAGAAGATCGAGACCGACGCGGGCGCCGCACAGCCGGACCAGGTGCGTCGGCCAGCCCGCGTGAAGCTGCCCAGGTCGCCCGTCGTGGCACGACCAGCCGATCAGCTCGGCCCGGATCACGTGGTCCCGCAGAGACATCAGGCCCCCGAGCCTGACCTCAAAGTCGAGCCGAAACCGAGACAGCCTCGCGGCGAATCGGGAGCGCGGGGCAGGTCCCAGCGGGAGTCCGGGGGCAACTCGCCAGGCGGATCCCAGAACAAACCGCAAGGTGACTCCCAGCAGCAGCCCCAGGGCGGATCGCAGGGCAGGTCCGGAAAGAAGTCGAAGGGGTAAGATTTCACCCGCTACGGGCTGACATAGACGGAAACGCGCGATTCCGGCGCTGTCGTGTAGCCCATCACCACGCATATCACACCTCGTGAGCCGTGGCGTGAGTCTGGCGGGGCCACACACGGCGCCCGGTGGGGCCGCATGGAGACCGACGTCAGATCAACAGGCGAGTCAGATTGAACTCTCTGATCCAGTGAGCCTGGGCGAACGACGATGGACAAGCCTCATCACAATACAACCGCTGCGATCGCTTCTATCTCTCTTCTCTAACCGGAGGATACTCAGATGCCAGACAATCGAATGAAGGTGGCGCCCGATACCGTCGCGTACGCGGACAGGGAGAACCACACGCTCGTCGTGGAGTTTGCCATCCCAGGAGCGCCTACGGAGACGATCGACGTCAAGATCCTGCAGGACAGCATCTACCTGGCAGCACCGGCACGGGACATCGAGTATGTCGCGGCCTTGGCTTTGGGGTGGCCGGTGAAGCCTGACAAAGCAGAGGCGAGCTATGACCACGGCCTGCTGCGGGTCGAAGTCCCGATCAAAGATCCGATGGAGGACGCTGTGAAGGTCGCCGTCAAAGCCGGCGGAGCGAAAGCCAAGACGAAGACTATCGAAGCCACGGCCAGCGCACCTGCTGCGAAGAAGCGCTGATTCGATGAAGCGTCACGTGTTCCGCCATAGTTCTGATCGCCGGTGACCTTTGGCGGAACACTGGAACGGTGAAGCTCTGTTTGCTGCCTCCCGTGCAGAATCATCGAGACGGCGTGGTCAACCAGACCCGCGGCGATACGGAGCGGGACAACGAGCAATTCTATGGCACACTGACAGAAGTGTGGAGACGGCATGCGACATCTCGAGGGGCACCGCACGGAGCGGATTGGCTGGTTGCGAGCGGCGGTGCTCGGTGCGAATGACGGCGTCGTTTCGAC
>Ga0163152_10005982_pt1 | contig 14011 bp, 13 predicted proteins | sample OliLakLV19MP8IB2_FD_148635 | JGI IMG/M metagenome (GOLD analysis project Ga0163152, IMG submission 148635) | Freshwater microbial mat bacterial communities from Lake Vanda, McMurdo Dry Valleys, Antarctica - Oligotrophic Lake LV.19.MP8.IB-2 | ecosystem: Environmental > Aquatic > Freshwater >... | reverse complement strand
AGCGAGTCGAAGGGCTGTCGGAGGTCGGCAAGCCCTTCGACTCGGCGGCAAACGGCGCCGCCTCGCTCAGGGTGAGGCGGTGCGCGCCTCTTCACCCTGAGCGAGCGAAGCGAGTCGAAGGGCTGTCGGAGGTCGGCAAGCCCTTCGACTCGGCGGCAAACGGCGCCGCCTCGCTCAGGGTGAGGCGGTGCGCGCCTCTTCACCCTGAGCGAGCGAAGCGAGTCGAAGGGCTGTCAGTTCCATCAAGCCCTTCGACCGGCGCTGGCGCGCCTCGCTCAGGGTGAAGGACCGAACGAGCGCCGCGACTTCCTTCTCGATCAGAACTCGCCGCCGGCGGTGACGCCGGTCCAGACCTGGAAGCGGTGGCCTGGGCCCTCGTCGTCCGAGTAGAAGATCGCGTAGGTCGCCATGCGCGTCGTCGCAAACGTGCGGCCGTCACGGCAGCGGCGAATGAGCTTTCGCCAGGTGCCGGTGTCGATCGAGAACATCTCGCGGCCGTCCTTCGCGTAGCTCTTCAGCGGCTCGACGCCGGGGTTGTGCGTGTGGCCGCTCACCATGAACGAGAGAAACTTCTCGTCCTTCGGGTCGACCTCGTTGCCGAGCGAGAGCTCGTGTTTGAGCATCTTCTCGAAATCCGGGAGTGCGGTCGGACCGAGACGGCCCGCGTCGCGGTCGGCGCTCGCGGATTTGAGCAACATGCGGATCACGCCGGCGCTGCCGATGGTCATGCGGCCGAGCGCGCGGAACGACGGGCGCGAAAGTGCGGCCTGCAACATGTCGATGCGGTCCGCGCCCTTCTTGTCGTGGCGCGAGAGCCATTCCTGCAAGAACTTGTTGGTCGCCAGCTCCAGGACGACGTGGGTGAGGATCGGCGTGAGCTTGTCCTTCCACATCTTCTTGCCGATCTCGGTGAGCGTCGGTGCGCCTTCGTCCACACTGTAGAGCAGCCAGTCGACGATCGCGCCGATCGGCCGAAGGTCGTCGAGCTCGCGGATGCGCTTGTAGAGCCGGCCGTCGTCGTGCGCGGGATCGACCGCGTTCTTGTACTGATCACGGAAGATGTGCGGCAAGCGCCCCGCGATGTCGAGCGTGATGAGGTCGCCGATCGTCGCGCGGTCGTAGAGGTCCTCGGTGAGAACCGAGCGTGGTCGCGCGAGATAGAACTCGCAGTTCGTGCCGTCGTATTCGTGCCCATGGCGGATCGCGACGCCGTGCTTCGGATCGACGAGCCGGTGCGGGAAGCGCCACGTCGCGACCGCGCCGTCCGTCCCCATGCCGAGCAGCTCGCGGACCGCGCGCGCGGCCGTCGGCGACAGGTTTACGAGGCGATCGTGGTTGCCGGGGAGATACACGAACTTCACCGGCACCGCGAACCCGTAGCGTTCGGGCGTGCGCCACGCGTCGCGAATCGCCTCCATCGCGGGCGTGAGCTTGCCGAGCAACATGCTCCCGTTGCGGTCTCCGACGCCGCTTCCCTCGTGCGCGACGACGGTGCCCGCGGTAGGTCCGGCCGGTCCGGTCGATGGACCGGCCGCCGACATGGGCTTCTGCGGAAGGGGAGAGCCGTCGCGGTTCAGGATGCCGCCGAGGATCCGCGCGACGACCGCGTCGAGCGCGCGTTCGTTCGGTGCGCGCAGGTTGAGCGGCGCCGCCGCCGTGTAGGGACGCAGCGAGTCCGGGTTGCCCTTGTCGATGTCGCTGGAGAACCAGCGCTCGGTGCGATTCAGCTCGAAGATGTCGCCCGCGAGGACGAACGTGAGCTCCTTCACCTTCCGGCCGGCTCGGATGTCGTCGTCGACGCGCCGCGCCATGCCGCGGAAGAAACGCTCCAGCGATTCCGCCGGCACGTTCGGATCGACGCGCACGCCTTCCGGCTCGAGGTGAATGTCCTGGAAGTGCAGGTCGGACAGGACGCAGATCACGGACGCCCGAGTTTAGCGCGTCGGGACGGGCGTCGGCGCGAACGGATTGTCCGTCTTCTTGAAGAGGAGCTTTCCGGTGCCGCCGTCGATCTCCACCTTGAACCGCTGGAGAAAGTTCAAGCCCAGGAGCCCGTCGATGAGTCCGTCGCCGCACGTGTCGCAGACGGCGACCGTCAGGTCCTCGACGTAGGCGTCGCGAATCCGCAGCGATCCGACCTTCACGAGCGGCGCGTCGATGTCCCCGGAGGCGGCGCGGAAGCGCACGCGTGGCCGCTTGTCGAGATCCTTGATCCCGAGCTCGCGTGCGAGCGACGACGAGATCGTGGTGTACGACGCCCCGGTGTCGACGAGGAACGCCGCCGGCACCCTCTCGTTGAGCAGCGCCTTCACGGGGATCGTGCCGCCCCAGGGACGGAACCGAACCGAACCTCGACCGCTTCCTCTGGGAGGAGCGGCGCCGACGAATCCGATTCGCGGCGCAGGCGCGCGATGCGTTGGGCGACGCGCTCGCGCTCCGAGTCGGTCTCCGTCTCGTGCATGAGTCCGGACAGGACTTCCGCCGCGTCGAACTTCCGGCCGACCCGCTCGAGGACGCGCGCGAGCGATCGCGACGAGTCGGCGCGCTCCGGAGTTCCCGGGGCGAGCTCCTGCGCGCGACGCAACATGGGCTCGGCCGCGGTGGGATCGCCCTTCCGCTCGAGCGCGAGCCCGAGCGTGCGATGCGCTTCGTACGAACCGGGATCGATCTCGGCGGCGTTGCGGAGGTGGTAGATCGCGCGATCGAGATCGAGGATGTCGTAGTAGAGGAGTCCGAGGTTCACGTGCGCGACGAGGTTCTTCGGGTCGACGGAAAGCGCGCTGCGATACGCCTCCGCGGCCTGGCCGGGACGCCCGGCCGCGGTAGAGCGCCGCGAGTCGCACGAGCGCGGCGGCGTCGCGCGGGTTCTCGTCGAGACGTGCGCGCACTTCGCGAATGGACGCGGCGTACTGCCCGTAACGCGCGAGGTCGAACCCCGCGAACGCGATCGCGGCGAGCAGCAGGAACCCGGCCACGAACGCGCCGCGCGTGAGCGCTCGTCCGCGGCGAATGCGTCCTGCTTCGCAGCGGATGCAGAGGATCCGAGCGCCTCCGATGGTCCAGCAATCCGCACACAGCGTCGCCGCGCACCGCTGGCAGACGGCGACGGCGTCTGCATCGGGATGGCGACGGCAATGAATGGCGGGCCCCTTTCTAGAGGGCGCGGGTGTCGAGCTCGGTGCCGCGATGGTCGATGAGCCGAACGCGTTTCATGCCGGGAGAGCGGGTGATGAGATCCTCGAAGAGCTTTGCCCGCGCTTCGGGGCTCGCGTCCTGAATTGTCGAGTCGACGATCCAGGTGACCGTCGTTCCGGCCGAGTCGACGGACTGGGTCCACACGCGGACGCCGTTCGACTCGAAGAGGATGTATTCGGGAAGAAACGGGGGCGGCAGCGGCGGCTTGACGCCGAAGAGACCGCGGTTCGACCACGCGCCGCCCGCGAAAAGCGCGACGAGCAGCACGCCCATCGCGATCTTGCGGCCGCGTCCGGTGCCGGTGTTGAAGTCGGGCTTCCGCTTCTCCTTCGATTCCTTCGTCGTCCGTTCCGGCCGCGGCTCCCCCTTCACGGGCGGCTCGGCCGGCGCGTAGCGAGTCGCGGTCGGCGACCGCGGCACTTTCGCGTTCGCGGCGACCGCCTCCTTCCCGAGCACGTCGCGATCGAGCGCGGCTTTCACGTCGACGCACGCGGCGAGGAGCCCCGCCTTCACGGGCCCCAGGTCGCGAACCGCCGCGGTGTTGCCACCCTTGAGCAGCTCCTGGAAGCCCGCGTCGAGCGCGTTGTGGATCTGCTGCGCTTCGGTGATTGCGCCGAGCGCGGCGCCTTCCGCCGTGCGCTTGTCGAGCCGCGAACCGCCCTCACGGAGAACGACCGCCATCTCGACGAGGCGGACTCTCGCCGCTGCGCAATCGCGGAGGTGACCAAGGATCGTGTTGTACATCGTGGTGCCGCGAAGCGCGGACGTCTCGGTCGCGGACAGCTTGGGGATCATCGCGCGAACCCGCGCCCCATCGAAGCCGGCGGGCAGACTCGCGGAGCGCCCGCTCGCGAAGAGCGACGCCGCGTCCGCGAGCTCGTCGAGCGATGCTTCCGAGATCAGGCGAAGCGTCTCGTTCTTGTCGCTCTGATCGGCGCCCGGCGAGGCGGAGCGCGCAGGAAGTGGAGCCGGCGCATCCGGAATTTCCGCGGACAAGATCAGATTCTCCGCGGACGCGGAGGAGGTTGGCGGAGCGTCGTCGTTCGAGAGCAGGAGTTCGTCCGGCTCCGCGGCCTCCGCGGCGTGTCCGTTGCCCGCCCCGTTCGTCGTCGCGTTGGGCGTGGCGGCCGTCTCGGCGCCCGCGCGCTTCAGGTAGAAATCGACGAAGTAGTCGATCGCGCGACGCTCGGGCTCCGTGAGCCCGACGAAGCGCAGCACGGTGCGCGTCTTGTCGGGGAGCGAGGTACGCGCCCAAACCTGCAGCGTTCCACCTTCGTAGAGCGTGAACACCACGCGAAGGAGGAGCCCCGCTTTTGGCGCCGGCATTCCAGCGGGCAACGAAACCAGGATTGCCTCGCGGCTGAGCTGCAGTCCTGTCGCGTCGACGACCGCGTTTCCGGTGGGGCTCGCGAGGCGAACGATCAGCTCGACGTGGGCGCGCGGAGCCGCACGAGATCCGGTAGCGCCGCGCTCGAGGCACCTCGCGATCTCCGCCGCTTCGATCGGCGCGAAGAGCACGTCGTCGGCGCCTGCGGCGAAACACGCGTCGCGCTTCGCGGAGTCGTCGGCCGAGAGCGCGAGTATCACCACCGCCCGGCCATCCGGGACCGCCTTCAGCACGCGGCAAACCTGCAGGCCGTCGATCGAGCCGTCTGCGGGCAGCACGACCGCGCCCGGCTGCGGAGAGTCCGCAGCCAGCTGCAAGGCTTCGTCGGTCGACGCCGCCATGACAACGTCGAACTCCGGCCGGTCGATGATGCCGGGGCGGGCTCGAGCGAGCAGGTCCGTGTCGTCCGCGAAGAGAAGCCGTGTTTTGTTTGCGGACACCGTTGGCGCTCAAAGTGTCCCCCTGCCAAACCGACGGTGTCAAACGGCTTTTGCCGGATCGCACCACCGGGGCTTATAGTCGCGCCACGCATGGGTCGCGTCGTCGGCATCGATCTCGGAACGACGTATTCGTGTGTGGCGACCGTGGAATCGGGCCAGCCGAAGGTGATCCCGTACAAAGGGAACCAGTTCACCGTTCCCTCGATGGTCGCGATCGACGAGAAGGGGAACAAGCTCGTCGGCCACGAGGCAAAACGCCAGTGGCTGCTGAATCCGAAGAACACGATCTACGGCGCAAAGCGATTCATCGGGCGCTCGTTCAGCGAAGGCACGGTCAAGAAGATCAAGGAGCAGTTCTCCTACGACATCGTCGCAGGCGAGAACGGCGACTGCCGCATCGTGATTGGCGATCGGCCATACGGCCTCGACGAGATCAGCGCGCTCATCCTCGACAAGATGCGCGACATCGCGCAGGAGTACTTCCAGGAGAAGGTCGAGAAGGCCGTCGTCACCGTGCCGGCCTACTTCAACGACCGGCAGCGCCAGGCGGTGCGCGATGCCGGCGACATGATCGGCCTCGACGTCGTGCGCATCATCAACGAGCCGACGGCGGCCGCGATCGCGTACGGACTCGGCAAGCACCTCACGGCGAAGATCCTCATTTTCGATCTCGGCGGCGGAACGTTCGACGTCTCCGTCGTCGAGATCCGCGACAAGATCTTCGAAGTGAAGTCGACCGGCGGCGACACGTTCCTCGGCGGCGTCGACTGGGACGATCGCCTCATCAAGTTCGTCCTCGAGGATTTCCAGCGGAAGAACGGCGTCGACCTGTCGAACGACCAGGTGGCGAAGATGCGCATCAAGGACGCGTGCGAGGACGCGAAGCTGAAGCTGTCCGCCAGCACGCAGGTGCCGATCAACATCCCGTTCATCGCGCGCGGGCCCGCGGGTCCGCTCACGCTCGACGCGATGATCACGCGCTCGATGCTCGAGGAGCTCACGAAGGATCTCGTCGAACGGACGATCACGATCGCGCGTCGCGTCCTCAAGGAATCCGGGCTGCAGATCGACGAGATCGACACGCTCCTGCTCGTCGGCGGCATGACGCGTGTGCCGAGCGTGCAGAAGGCCGTGACCGAGCTGCTCGGTGGTCGCACGCCGTCGAAGGGCGTGCATCCCGACGAAGCCGTCGCGATCGGGGCGGCGCTTCTCGCGGACATGCTCGCGTCGCAGAACGCAGACAGCATCGTGCTCCTCGACGTGCTGCCGCAGTCGATCGGCGTCGCCGCCGCCGACGGGCAGTTCGTTTCGATCTTCCGGCGGAACACGTCGATCCCGAACTACAAGAGCCGGCAGCTCACGACGAGCCGCGACAACCAGACGACGCTGAACCTGAAGATCTACCAGGGCGATGAAGCGCGAGCCGAGCAGAACGAGCTCCTCGGAAACTTCCTCTTCTCGGGCATTCGCGCGAAGCCGGCCGGCCAGGTGCGCGTGGACGCGGTGTTCAACCTCTCGCCTGAAGGCATCTTGCACGTCAGCGCGAACGATCCCGAGACGGGGACCGAGATGGAGACCACCCTCCAGGTGTCCTCCGGCATGTCCAAGCCGCAGCGCCGCAAAACGATCACGGCGTAGAAGAATCTTCCCCTGTGTTGTCAGCAGGTTGAGAGGATTCTCTCGAAAGGGCGTGCGATTTCCGTTGACGCTTAATTATACATAATTTATTACTACTCTCGCATCAGTTAACGTCATTTATGCCTCAGCGCTCGATCCGGTGGGACGAGCGCAATGCGAGGCGCGAGAGGGTTTCCCATGAAGAAGTCGGTCGGGCTGGTCGCGGCAGTGGCGGGAGTGGTGATGGGCTTGAACGCGTCGGCGGGCACGACGGATCCGCTGAGCGAGGACACGCGTCCTTCCGCAGCCGTGGCGTTGGTGAAGCCGGTGATCGCGCGAGCGAGCGCGACGGAGATCGACGGCAACGACCTTGCGGTCGACGAGCTCCTGAAGATTGCGAGCAACGAGGACGAGAGCCTTCGTCTTGCGGCGGTCGAAGTCCTCGGTGAGATGGGCTCGACGCGCGCGCGTGCGGTGCTCGGCGTGATCCTCTACTCGAACCGCCTTGCGACCGTTCGCGCGTCGGCGGCCGATCAGCTCGGCAATCTCGGCGACGGCGAAGCGGTGTTCGCGCTCGCACTCGCGCTCGAGATGGAAAAGGACGCCGAAGTTCGCGACGTGATCGCGGCGAACCTCGAGCGGAACCTGCCGATCGAGAAGAACCCGGAGCCGATGGCGACGCCCGGTACGCCGGAAGTCGCGATGGCGCACGCCGGCTGAATCAGTTGTTCAAGGCTCCGGCCTGGATCCACGCGAGAACGGCTTCGTAGGTCGCATCGGTGTCGTCCCACTGCTGCGACCCGCCGTGGCCGGTGCCGAGGCCCTTCGTCAGGAGAAGGCTGGTCGCCGGGGTCGCGGTGGTGACGACGCTCTCGGCGGAGATTTCGGCGTAGGCGGCGGCGGTGGTGATGGTCATCGCCGCGTCGGGAAGCTGGAGACCGCCGGTCGAGCCCTGGTTTGCGCTGCTGTGGCAGGAGACCGAGCCGCAGTCTTCTTGCGCGAGCGCGAGGTAGGCACCGCCCGAGAACGTCCCGTCGAAGCCGTCATCGTCGTCGCCTCCGGGAGGGCCGACATCGATCGGACTGCTGCCGGCGCACGCGACCGTGAGTGCCGCGAAGAGAAGTAGGAGCAGCGACAGGTCGAGAGCGCGCTTGCGGAGGGGCATTCCGCCGATTCTAGCTGCAACGGCCGTCAGCGTCAGCCGTTCGCGCGGCGAGCGGCTTCCTCTGCCTCACGCTTCCGGCGGTTCATCGCACGCGTCATGTAGCCGTAACCGATGAGCAGCGAGAAGAAGAGTGGAGAGGCGGCGATGAGCGCCATCACGGGCTTGAAGAAGCTCGCGGCGTTCAGCGCCTTCATGAAAAACGCGTCCATGCCATCCACGCGGACGAGCAGCAGGAAGATCACCAGCGCCATGCCGACCGACAGCAGGCTCGTCATGATGAACGCCCGGATGCGCGCCCCGCGGAGGAGGTAGGGCTTGTCGAGCTCGTGCGCGGCGATGGAAGGGGCGTTGGTAGCCATGGGGTCGAGCGTTATAGCGCGCTCGCGCGGATCCGCGCAATCCGTCGCGGCGGCAGGCGAGCTGAACGGCGCTCGGTTGCCGCCGCTCGCGCGGATCCGGGAAGCTCAGCCGCCCCAGGCCTTCTTGCGAACGGCCGCGAGGGTCTCCTCGTCCGGCGCGCCGTCGATGACGAGCACGTTCGTTCCGCGCCGTTCGATCTGCACGACGACGGGCTGAGGGTCCGTGCTCGTGAAGTGGGCGAAGCCGTCCGAACCGACCGGCGCCTTTTTCGGCGCGACGATCCTCGTGGCGCCGTCGTACTTCTCGGGAACGATCGCGGCGTAGCCTTCGAAGAACTCCCTCGCGTCCTCCGGCGTGTCCCACGCCGTGCGCAGCACGATCATCGTTCCGGCGTAGCCGGCGCCCTTCTTCTTCTGGAAGGCGCGGTAGCGATCGCCGTCCCAGCCTTCGGCGATGGTCTGCGCGCGATCGACGTCCAGGAAACCGGACATCATCACGCGGAACACGAGCTCGCCGAGCACGTCGTTGTGCACCTGCGTCCAGCCATCGAGCTTCAGCGGCATCGGGACGGGCGTCGGGTCGTCGCGCTTCGTCGTGTACTTCTCCGGATGAAGGATCTGTTCCGAGCTGCGCGGCAGGTCCTTGTAGATGCCGGTGACGGGCTTGAACGAGCCGGTGCCCTTGATGCGCGAAACGAAGTCCGCGCCGTCGGCATACGGGAAGAAGAGCGCCTCCTGAAAATACGGGGGCGCACCGGAAAACACGGGATAGAGCGGCGAAGCCATTGCGGAGCGGAGCCGCTCGCCGACGCCGGCCGTGGACGTCGCGCTGCTGCCGCTGATGTACGCGAACATCGAAATGACCGCGTCGCCCTCGACGACGGCCTGGCGTGCGGACGTCGCGTCGGAGTTCTCCGGGATCGGCGTGAGGAACGGCTTCAAATTGAAGTGCTGGTCCTGGAGCGCGTGCGTGAGCTCGTGCGCCATGATCGGCGCCTGCGACGTCGCGTCCATCCACGAGGCGATGAAGAACTTCTGCGTGAACGGGTCGTAGTAGCCCGCGACCTGCTCTCCGTAGAGATCGAGCAGGAACTTCCGCATGTCCATCTCGACGGGGATGAGGCCGAGGCGCTTGAGCGCGGCCTCTTGCCCCGCGAGCTCCTCGTCCTTCATCTCTTCGCGAATTCGCGAGTCGACGTAGGAGACGATCTGCTCGCGCGTTGCGACTTCCATCGCGACGGGCCTCTTCACCGGCAGCTCGCGGAGGGTGGCCATCTGCGAGAGGATCTTCTTGCCGAGCGCTTCGAGCTCCGCGGGCTTCGACGGCTCGGCCTGCGCGCGGAGTCGCTCCTCGAGCTGTTCCGCGCTCATGTCCTCGACCTGCTTCATGCCGTCGCTCGCGGATGCGGAGAGAACGCCCGCAGCGAAGAGCGCGGAAACGGCGGTCGCGGCGGCGAGGAGACGGGTCCGCATGTCGGGCCATGCTAGCACCTTCAAAAGGATGCCCGGGCGCGAGCGAGCAGCACGCGGTCTCCGGCAAGCGGACCCGCAAACGTCGAATCGCCGGCGCCGAATCCGGCGTAGGCGGCGAGCGAAAGCGTGATCGCGTCACGCGGAATCCACGCGACGTCGGGCGCGAGCAGGCGGCTGCCGTCGTCGAGGCAATGCGCGGCCACGACTCGCACCGCGATCGTCTCGCGGAGGAATCGGCGCTCGCTGATCGCGAAGACGTAGTCGCGCTGCCGGCTCCTCCCGATCTCGTTGAAGAAACCGCGCGACCATTCGATCGCGAGGTAGGTATCGCCGGCGCGCTCGATGCCGGCGACGCCGCGTGCGTAGGGCTCGTCGAGGACGGTGCGCCGCTGCACGACGCCGAGGGCCGTCGTCGTGCGCACGAAGCCGGCAGGCTCGATCCATACGGCTTCGCCGAAAACGCCGAGCGCGTCGATCACCGGCACCGGCACTTCGATCGCGGCGTCGGCGCTCAGCATCTGCATGCGCGGATACGCGAGCGTGACCTCGCCGCCGAGCCGATTCGCGGCGAAGTCCACGTCGAGATCGGCGCTCTCGACTTCGGGGATCGCGAAGCGGCCGCGATACGCGGACAGGCCGAGCTCGCCATTGAGGAACGGGAGGTCGCCAGTCACGCGCGCCGCCAGCGGCATGTTCGCGAACGTCGCGGGCGGCAGCGGATCGCGCAGCGCGAGATCGATGGTCCATGTCGGGTCGTTCGCAAGAAGCTCGGCGGCGGGCACGCCGCTCGTGCCGAGCGCGTCGCGCGCAGAGATCGGCGGCAGCAGCGCCGGCTGGAACGAGTGCACCGCGATCGCTTCGACGCGCACGCGCTCGCCGAGAGGCACCAGCGCGCGGACCATCTGCGAGCCGCGCGGGCTGCCGAAGCGCAGCGGATCTTCGAGATCCGGCGGGCTCACGACGGACGCCGGCGCCGCGACGAGGCCCCGTCCCCAGCGCACGCTTTGGCGGCCCAGGCGCACCCAGCCGGTGCCGGTCGACCCGAGCCCTCGCGCTTCGACGAAGAGCGCGTCGCCGTCGAGGCGCCACGGCGGATCCGGCGTGCGCTCCCCGATCGTCGCGCGGCGCGCACCCGGTTCCGCGCGATGGATCGCGCGGCCGTCGGCGACGACGCGAAGCCGCGGCTCGGGCGCTCCTTCGAGGCGGACGGCGGCGGACGACTGGATGCGCTCCCAGAGCGCGTAACCCTCGCGAGGGAACGCGCGGCGCGCATCGCTCTCGACCCAGCCGCTCGCCTTCCACTGCCCTTCCGAATCCCGCGAAGCGGGCGGCGTGCCGCGGGGAGCGGCCTCTTGTGCGCCCGCAATCGCGGGGAAGAGGAGAAGCAGCCATGCCGCTCGCACGGCTACTTCGCGTCTTTGAGCTTCGGGAAGTCCTTGTCGCGGAAGGACGCGGTCGAGCCCATGGGCTCCTTCTTGTCGAGGAACTCCTTCACATCGATCTGCTGCTCGAGGCCCGTCGCCTGATCGCGCGCGGAGACGTGGAGGATGCCGTCGGCGTCGAGCCGGAAGGTCACGTCGATCTTCGGCTGCATGCGAGGCATCTTCGGGATGTTCGTCAGCGTGAACTTCGCGAGGAAGGTGTTCTCTCGCGCCTTGTTGCTCTCGCCCTGGAGAACCACGATCTCGACCGACTCCTGCTCGTCGCGAACGGTGGAGAACGTGCGCGTGAGCGATACCGGCACCTTCGTGTTCTTCGGGAGCACGGGAGAAAAGAGATCGCCGAAGCTCGCAATGCCGAGCGTGAGCGGCGTGACGTCGAGCAGGAGAATCTTCTCGTCGCCCTCCTCGAGCGAGTGCGCCTGTAGCGCGGCGCCGACGGCGACCGCTTCATCGGGGTTCACGTCGGTGCGCGGGGCCTTCCCGAAGAACGCCTCGACCGCGCGGCGCACCATCGGCATCCGCGTCATGCCGCCGACGAGGATCACCTCGTCGACCTCGCCTTTCGACAGCTTCGCGTGCGTGAGGCATTGCTCGCACACGCCGATCGTCTGCTGCACGAGGTCCTTCACGAGCTCTTCGAGCTCGCCGCGCTCGATGGTGACCTCGAGGCGGTCGAGCCCGAGGAACGAAGGCAGCGAGATGAGGGCGGTCGGCTCCGTCGAGAGCGCGATCTTCGCGTTCTCCGCGGCCTGGCGCAGACGCAGCAGCGAGAGCTTGTCGACGGTGACGGTCGACCGCGGGAGCACGTGTTTGCGGATGAGGTGTGTGACGAGCCGATTGTCGAAGTCGACGCCGCCGAGGTAGCTGTCGCCGTGCGTGCCGACGACTTCGTAGACGCCTTCGGAAATGTCGAGAACGGAGATGTCGAAGGTGCCGCCGCCGAGGTCGTAGACCGCGACGCGCTTCTCGATGTCCTTGCCAAAGCCGTAGGCGATCGCGGCCGCCGTCGGCTCGTTCACGAGGCGGAGCACCTTGAGTCCGGCGCGTTCCCCCGCGTCTTTCGTCGCCTTGCGCTGGCGATCGTTGAAATAGGCCGGCACCGTGATCACGACGCCGGTCGGAGCGGCGCCGAGTGAACCCTGCGCGAGGTCTTTGAGATAGGTGAGGATCGTCGTCGAAACGTCGCCGGGCGTGGTCGTCGCGCTGCCCGCGCGAATGCCGATCTCGCCATCGGAATTCTTGATGACCTGGTAGGAGCAGACCTCGGCCGCCTTCGATACTTCCGGCGCATCCGCGGCTCGTCCGATGAGCCGCTTCGCGGAATAGACGACCTCCGAGGGCGCTTCAATCGCGTCGAGCTTCGCCAGGCGGCCGACGATCGCGCCCCCGCTCCGGTAGGAGACGTACGAGGGCGTGGTCGGATTGCCGACGTCGTCCCGGATGACCTGCGGCTTTCCGTCGATGACGACGGCCACGCAAGAATTTGTCGTTCCCAAATCGATTCCGATTGCCGGCATTCAGACTCCGTCCATCACGTCGTGAAAAACCGTTTCGATCGCTCGATCTCGTCCAGCTTGCGCTGGATGTCCGCGTTGCCCGGATCGAGCGCCAGCGCGACCTTGAGGCCGACCGTCGCGGCGAAGAAACGTCCACTGGTTCCCAGGTCGATCGCCAGGTCGTACCGCTGTTTCGCGGCGGCGCGCCGGAACTCCAGCGTCTCGCGGATGCCGTGCGTCCGGTCGTACGCCTCGCGCTTCCCTGGATCGCGCAGCGTTTCGTACGCCTTCGTCAGAAGTCCGTAGACCTCCTCGACCTTCGCGTCGATCTCCGGCGTGCGGAAGCGGTGATAGCGATCCGGATGAAACTCTTTCGAGCGCCGGTGGTAGTGCTTCTTCACCTGGTCGGGAGTCGCGGTGGCCGCGTCGATTCCGAGAATCTCGTAGAGGTTCTGCTTCCGCGCCGTCGCGAGGAATCCGTCGAGTCGCACGAGACCTTCGACGACGAGTGGGTCCTTCACGTCGCTCGGCGCGGGCTTCGGCGCCTCGGGCGGCCGCTCCTTCTCGAGGATCGAGAGCTCGACGAGGATCTCGGTCGCCTTCGGGCGCGGATCGCCGCCGCCGAGATCGAGGAAGGAGATGCCCATCCCCGGCGGCAGCGACTCGCTCGGCGCCTGTTCGGGCTCGATCACGCGCATCACTTCGCCGTCGAACGCGATGCGGCGTCCGCTCTTCGGAGCCGTGATCGTGAGATGGAGTCGGGTGCGCAAGGGCAGCGGCTCGAGCGTGCGTACGTAGGCGCCCGTCACCGACAGGTCGGCCACGTAGTCGTTGGAAGAAACGGCTCTTCCTTCGATCTCGAACGGCAGAAAAACGTCGTGACGCGGCGCATTGCGCCGGTGGTCATCCACGGGTCGATTGTCCTGCCGCCAAACGGAAAAGTCTAATCGTGACGGGACGATCGCTCGGGTTCGCCTCGCGGGCGCTCTGGGTGCCCACTTGGACTGTCCGAGCCGGACGCTATAGTCCGGCGCGGAAATGGCCATCGACAAGATTCGCGTCCGCGGTGCTCGCGAGCACAACCTCAAGAACATCGACGTCGACATCCCGCGCGACAAACTCGTCGTCGTGACGGGCCTCTCGGGCTCGGGCAAATCCACGCTCGCGTTCGACACGATCTACGCCGAGGGACAGCGCCGTTACGTCGAATCGCTCAGCGCTTACGCGCGGCAGTTCCTCGAGCAGATGTCGAAGCCGGACGTCGACGTGATCGAGGGCCTCTCGCCCGCGATCTCTATCGAGCAGAAGACGTCGAGCCGCAATCCGCGATCGACCGTCGGCACCGTCACCGAGATCTACGACTACCTGCGCCTGCTCTACGCGCGCGTGGGAATCCCGCACTGCTACCAGTGCGGGATTCCCACGCGCGCGTAGAGC
>Ga0163152_10005974_pt1 | contig 14016 bp, 15 predicted proteins | sample OliLakLV19MP8IB2_FD_148635 | JGI IMG/M metagenome (GOLD analysis project Ga0163152, IMG submission 148635) | Freshwater microbial mat bacterial communities from Lake Vanda, McMurdo Dry Valleys, Antarctica - Oligotrophic Lake LV.19.MP8.IB-2 | ecosystem: Environmental > Aquatic > Freshwater >... | reverse complement strand
ACGACACTCGACGCTGGGCTACCAGTCACCGATGCAGTTCCTGGATGAGTGGCGTCTGGCTCAACACGAGGAAAACCTGGTAGCATGAAACCCGCCTGATGGAAGACGAAAAACAGAGGGAAGCTCAGTTGATCTGACCAACCTAACCGAAATCCAGGTTTGGGTGCACTACCAGTTCTTTTCCTTATTTCCTAACGCAGAACCTCGGACCGTTCTGTAATGGAAAGAAAAAGCGCTCTGAGGAGGGTCAGGTATGTGGCTCACACCCAACATTCACACCGGGGGGGATCGGACACGAGATGACAAGAGCAAACTTGATAAGGAGGTCTCATGAGGGTTTCCAATCTTTGCCGAGTCCAGGGTATTGTTCTCGTGATCAGGCTGGCTATCGTCGTCGCCTTAGAATGCTTTATTGCTCCCAATGCTGCGCATGCAGCTGGACAGACGCAGGACTTTGGTGACAGCGGTACAGCCGACGACGCCGTGCGGCGTGTCTTGCTTGCCACCTCCCCAATTCCCAAGGACATTTTCGAGATCCGTCAGCGGCTGGAAGCGCACGGCGGCAACCTGAAAGCGCACCTCGTCGTCAATGGTGGCCATGACAATCCGACCCGCACGACTGAGGCCGCAGAAAAGTTCATGGCCTTTGAGACCTACTCAAACGCCACGCCGGGGAAAACCGTCGACGAGGATGAGTTATTTTTTGGATTTTTCCTGGGGGAGGACCACGGTACCTTAGTGGCTCGCCCGGGCTTCGTCGAACTCATTGCCTGGGACCGTACCAAACAGGTATATAATTTCTGGGAACTGCTTGGCACAGGGTGGCACTATCGTGGCGACTCCAACGATGTGTTGACCGATATCATGAAGATCAACGTCGCAGACGCCAGTCCACAATTTAAAGATCCCCCGGTGCTGCGTTGCTCTGGTTGTCACACCCTCGGTGGGCCGATCATGAAAGAGCTAGCGGAGCCCCACAACGACTGGTGGACCCGGGCCCGAAAATTCAATCTAGGTCCATACACGTTGCAAGCCGGGATCGACGCGACGAACCCGGCTCACGTCGCCGCACGCCTGTTTGACGAGGCTAAGGAGGCGACCGATGCGGCCAACCTTAGTACTCAGGTGAAGAAAGGGATCGATCGGCTACTCAGCGCCCGCGCCAAACGCGGAGGTGATGGACAGAATTTGAGGCAGCAGCTCCGCTCATTGTTTACCTCCATGGAAATAAATCTCGTCAGTGATCGCGTCTCACTCCAGGAACGCATGCGCAAGAACGAGGCGGTCGAACTTTCGCAGGAGTTTTTCGTCGACTCCCGGTTGGTAGAAAAGAGTCAACCCATCCCTGTGAAGATCGCACTCTACAAGGACGCACTGATCAATGTGGGCTCGCAGTTCGCACCCGGTGAGACCCTTGGCCTGATGGAGACGCACCACGCCTTTCTCGTGCCAGCGCGGTCGTATATTGATAATCAGATGATTCGTACGCTCCTTCAGCAAGGGATTCTGGATGACGAGCTGGTGGCCGACGTGTTGGCTGTGGATTTCACCACGCCGGTATTTTCGGCAGCGCGGGCGTCCCTGATCAAGTTTGTGCCTGACACAGCCGAGAATATTGCCGATCTGCGGAAACAGTTGATTGCTGCGCTTGAGAAGGCTCCGCTGGACGATCGCGTTGCTAAAGAGCTTCTGACCAACCTGACCGATCCCGCCCGCACGGCTGCCGCTCATCGGCAGGCCGCCGCTGCGTATCTAGCGATTTGCGCCAAGACAGGCAACTCGCGCGACGTCGCGGTGGATTGGCTCACAGTCGCGTCACAGCGCCGCCTGGAAATCGCAGCGGCGGAGACCGCAAGGCATCCCGAGGGGAAAATTACGGAGCCTGGCTTTCGCATGATTTTCCCGGTTCATAAGCAGCAGGCGAAGGTCGGCAAGTTCCGGCTAGACTCCAAAACGGGACGAGCGGTAAGTGGTACTCCGTAGAGGCGTTTGTAGATACTGAACGAAGCTGCCGCGGCTGTAGACTTGGGCGACCGTTCATTGTCGCAGTTGGGCAACCACAAAAAAGGAGAAAAGCACGTGGCATCGAATACACGAATCGACGGGTCTGTGCCCAACATCGCCGCGGGCGCAAATATCGGAACCATTTTTTCCCGCGGATGGGCGGTTGACTATGATTGGGGTTCGGACAAAGCGCTTGCTTCTGGACAGCCGCGGCGGCTTGCGACCCTGGGGTTTCCCGGACCGTTCGACCAAGACCTCGACGGTGTGCTACGAGGTCGCGAGGCGTTTTCCGATTTCATCTATCTCTTCAAAGCCGGGCAATATATTCGGCTACGTGCTGCAACGATGACGCCGGACGGATTGCTAGCACCAATCGCGTCAGCCTGGTCGTTGCCGGCGCTCTGGACTGGCGTCGATGCGGTTTTGCCTGGCAGTGGCAAGAAGATCAACTTCGCCTATTTTTTTCGCGGCACCGAGTATGGCCGGTATGACTGGACAACGGACAAACTCTCTCCTCCATTTCCGAAAACGATTACGACCGAATGGCACACCACGGCACCATTCCTACGGGATTTCGATGGCGTGATTATTGGCCAGGGTGGCTTCTCCACTAAAGCGTATCTGTTCAGAACCAACACCGCACAGGTAGACGATGAAGGAAAAACTGTTTCAGCGGGCACACTTGGCAGTCATGCGGTCAACGCACCTAGCTACATCCGCTACGACTTTGATGCCGAGGCGACGCAAGGCGCGGAAACTGATCCTGCACATGTGGTAGCGAGTTGGAACGGCCTCCTTCCTTTGCTGGACGCGGGACCGGCCATCGACCTCGCGATCACCTGGTGCAATGCTGGCATCGCGGGGCTGATGACGCCTTTGGTCCCCATCGTCGCCAACGCGCTCGCGCATCATTTCCGCACTGCGACACCGACTCCGGCGCAACTTGCTGCGATCACAACCCGCCTCACGGCTGTGCGTGATCGGCTGATTTCAATTCCTGACCGATTCCGGTGGACGGCAGGGCTGGCCTTCGCCGCCCAGACGACGCCAGGGTTGCTCACCGAAATCGGGGATGGATTTTCAACCGTGCACGGACCCAACGGCCGTGCCGCCGTCATGATCCACGAGGCAGTCCACTTCACAGCGCTTGGCGGACCGGCGATCGATGTGCCGGAATGGTCCGGCGAGATTATTAACGGTACGCCATTCGGGATTGATTCTCTAAGCGGTCGCCCGTACCAGGGGATCACAACCGACGAGGCCCTCACAAATCCTGGTTCCTATGCATCATTTGCCCAAGAGATTGCTTTATTGGGGACTGATGCTCGCTTTGGTGCGGCTCATCCGCAAGAATAAACGTAGCCAACTGCCTCAGCGGAATCGCGCACAGCCATGAGGATTTGAGCGTTCTGAACCAGTCTTTAGGGTCGATTATATTTATCTCACTGTCTATGGGCTCGTTGGAGCATGAAGCTCAAGGGGCGTACACTCAGCCACGAGATGTCCGAGAAGATTCGTCGCATGGCGGTGCAACGCGTCAGGGAAAGCGAAAACCCAGCGTGTTGATCAAGCGCTTCGGGTTGAGTCGCACCTGCATCTATCCGTGGATTCGCGCGGCCCGCGAACAAGGAGTGCGCGCATTGGCCGCGCGCCCGCACTCCGGGAGGAGGCCTGCGCTCACCCTCGGCATAGGATGAGGGTCCGCCGGTGGATCTACGCAAGGACCCGCGACAGTAGGGATTTTATTTTTGACTCTGGACGCGAGATATCGTGTCCGGAGGTCGTGCCTGGCTAACGAAATATTCGATCAAAACTCGTTGTCGCTGCTCAAGACTCCAGATACTCCACTCTGGAGTGTGCCCGAGATCGTGACGCCCCTGCCGCAGCGCTTCGACGCGCTCTCGTAATGCGTCTCGGAAAATCGGTTCCTCCGCCACGAGTCTGGCGGTTTCTGCAAGTCAAGCCTGTATTCCCCGAAGCGCTTGAGATGACTGTCCCACATGGACTGAAGAAGGCGAGATCCAATCGCCGGACTCCGTTCCGCCCCCCCCTCCAGCTCCCGGAATGTCCGAGACATATCCACCGCATTCTGCACAATGACGCATGCACCGACCAGGTCGTTGTAGGGTAAGCGCTTCTGTTGCTCAACCGGATCATTTTCCGGGATCACATCACTGCCGAACGAGAGTCACTTCGCAAACCCGTTGTAGCTTTAATTGTCACCTCCTGGGGAAGCTCTAGCTGCGAGATAAACGTGAGCGCTTTCCAGTTGCGGATACGCGGCATGAACTGAATGCCGAGCAAGTTCGTGAAGGCGAAGACCGTGGCCGACTGGCCTTGGGTATCGGAGTGCTCCGTGTCGGGTTTCACACTCAAGCCGGCTCCGAGCAGTGCCTCGATCACATATACGGCTTCCCAGATGCCCGGTGGGATGAAATGGCGAAAGACGGCAATATATTTATCCGTCACATGCCGATACGCAACCACCCCCATTTTGCGGTAGTGAAAGTGGTAGCCGGCGCTCAGGTTCTCAGCCTATGTCTCGTACGTGCCATCAGCGGCGACAGTCTTGGCGTGACCTCACACCTCCAGAAGCTCCAACCGGAGATTCAGTTCCGACAACTCACGAGTGGCCACTTCCAACTGCTCGATCGTCATGTGCTTGCGATGCACGAGAGACAGCATGTGCGCGCTCACGGGTGAGGTGAAGTGGCTGGCCGCTTGCGTGGGCCCGAGATTGCACCCCATCGCAAAGAGTGTCTGGAAGTACCGTTCTGGTGCCTTCTTCAGCTTTGGCATGGTCCCGGCGACGGGCCAAAAGTGGCGGGTAAAGTGGCTCCAATGCTCGATATTTGGTCGGTACATCAAGCAGTGTGCGTGGTGGCAGACGGCGATTGAGCCAACGCTCCAGCGCGATCGCCGAAAACGGTGTCTCCGACCGACGACGCGTTTGAGTACCGGTTCACCCTGTTCGTTAATCGTGACATCATCTTCGAGCTCGGGGAGGGCGGCGTCGACCGCGCCGCCACAATGGTCAGTTCCTGCTTCAGCGCGTCCACCAGACCAGCTGCTCGAGCTCATCTGTGGCCTGCGCATGAATCGTGGCCATCCGGCACATGGTACAACTGCTCTCCGCGGGAGATGGAGAGCGAACACCCCATCTCCTGGGTCGGGGACGCGTGGCACGCGACGAGCTCACGTGGAAAAAGTTTTAGGGTAAACCGCGGTTATGCTGCACGATCGCGTGGGCATGGTTCCCTCCCTGCATCGTGGACCAGGAAGGATACGGCATGGCGTTGAGACATTCTACGGCGATGTGTCAGCCATCAAGAAACAAAGGGAGGTACCGATTTGATCGAATGTTTTATTATCCCAGCATGACCCCATTCGAGGTCGCAAAGAAATTGCAACATTCAGGCGCGAGATGAAACACTTCTGCTTGCGGTCCCGGCTGAGGAGGTGGGGAAGATCAAGTGCGATGAAGCGATCGATACAGTTTGATGTGATAGTTTCTACTCCGTCCAGCTCCTAATAATAATCCCCCTGGACCTCCATGATATGTATCACTCCTCGTATATGAGCGATGCGGGCTTACAATTAACCCGTCATACTGATTGGAGCCACCTCTGAGGCCTCGGCGGGCCCATGTTATCCATCCCTCAATGGTAATCCTGTTCCAATGTTATCCTTCGAAAACCCAGGATTAGCTGTGCTCTAAACTCAGCCCGATTGGAGTGGCAGTGCGCTGTGACGGAGTTAGAGTCAGGCCGTCCGGTTCCATTGAATCCTAGTCGCAATTACGGTATGTTTGGGGCACAAGAAAGGTTTGGACTCCAGCAGCAATCCAGCTTTACCTGATAAATCGATGTATTTATTAGCCGAGGCGCCGTGGTAAACGCTTTTCGCTCATTCTCTGAGCCAAGACTCTGCTTTACCTAAATATTTCTTTGCGAGACTCTCCAGATGCCATTTCCCTCCACCTTTCCAACGCTTTTAAATCCCGATCCCGCCTTGAATGCAGCATTGGTGGCTGCGTTGGCAGAGACACAGGTCAGATTTTCCTCAGCTAATGTGCTCTCCCGGCTAGCCATCTCCGTCGCAGCTGTTGACGAAACGGCGGATCCGCTAAGCATTAGACATGCAGGTATTCAGGAACGAGTCACGCATTACTCCGCCAGTCTCTTGAAGGTAGCTGCTTTGTATGCGGCCTTTCAACTGCGACAGAGTGCTAATAATTTCTCTGTTTCTGTGGCTGAGCCTACACCCGCAGAGTTGTTTGCTCACATGCGCGCGACCTTCGACCCGGCAATTGAAAGTGCTGTTCCTCTAATTTCCAGCGATCCAGTAATTCAGTCTTCGATGAAGGTTCCCAAGTATCAGTCCATCTTTGTTGCAATCCCACTCGTGGATGGTGGGTTTTCGGTTGTCTTCAGTGCCTCTTTTCTTAATAGCATTCGCGACATGATCGTGAACAGCAGTAATTCGGCCGCGGCAACGTGCATCGAGCAGTTGGGATATAGCTGGATCAACGGCGTGCTGAGTAGCGGTGGTTTTTTCAATCCTCTGACGAAGCAAGGTATGTGGCTCGTCGGAACGTTTACGGGATCATTGCCGTATGTGCGCATCCCCAGTGCTAACGATGGTCTAGTGGCCCAAGCGACGACCTGCTTTGATATGGCAAATTTGTATGCCCTGCTGTTTCAAAAAACGGCCATTGATGACCAAGGTCACGATAAAATTTGCGACGAGATGCTTCAATTGCTCGCGGATACGGCCTCGGGGCCAGACCCTTCATGGCTAAAGGCAAGAGCACGGGAAGGAATTGCAGGGTTGAGTAATGACATTGTCATAACCCATACCAAGATCGGTTTGGGACCATTGAAACGGGAGAACGGTGGGTTCGACGTTGCTTCCGAGGGTGCTATTGCGCGGCATATCCCGAGCGGCCAGACATTTATGACAGTTTGGCAAAACAGCCGGAATGATATCGTTTCGCTGAACGCTATTACGTTCCTCATCGACCGGACAATCAAACACTCGCTCGGAATACCGTAGACGGAAAGAACGGGTCTCTTCTGATCCGAGCCAGCATTATCAAACTAACAATACTTGGCATGACGCGGCACTGAAAGGAGCAAGAAATGTCTTTGATGTTCAATCTGGTTGGAGGTGGTATCGGTGTAATGCCAGACCCAGAAGACAACCCCGATAATCACCTGGTTCCACACCATGAGGCAGGCACGCGAATCAGCTTCGAGGTACTCAATGTCGGAGATATCGTTGGCAACGCTAAGGTCGGAGTGAAGATGGACGACACGTTCGTTCCCGACTGGCAGTCTCAGAGTCTCGATCCTAGCCAAGGAGAAGTCGGGTATGTAAGACTGGGACGATTAACTCCAGGGACGCACAGGGTGCTCGTCTACGTAAACCCGGGCTCAGGACAATTGGACCACAACGAGAACACTTTCGATGTTGAGTGAAATTAAAACATGACTCTCACAGAAACAATTCAAAAACGGAAAGGGCGAACACCATGGCCGTGCAACCGCTCTCCTGTCCCGGTAGCAAAACCAACGCCGTGCAACTGACCAACGAGTTCACGACGCCAGCGGGCATCGGCCATCCGACGAACACTGGGAGTTGCCAGATCTTCATCGATGCCCTGGACGTGCAAGGCAGTTCTCTCATGCAACTCGCGTTGAATCCGGGCGATCGCCGAGACTGTTTCTCTCCGCCGGACGGTGCGGTGAGCATGTGGGTGGTGTGTAACTCCGGCTGCTCGGGCCAGGGTGAGCTGACCTATGATACGCCAATATCCTAGGAGCTTTAGGCTAGGCAATCGAGGCGAGCCGAGTGAGAGGGGGATCCGGAAATTCGGACAGTGTGGTACGTGGTAGCCTGGCTTCATCCCAGCCACCAGGTGGTGGCGAACCAGAGGAGTGAGGCGATGAAGAGCACTCGATGGATAAGTTTAAGTGTTTACCACTAAGGACTGCCCGCCGCGCATGCGTCGACAAAGAGGCTAGGGGCCCGTTTTGTGATGGGCCAGCCAGTGCGGGATGTAACAATCAGACCGTATATTGAGATGGTAAATACCCAGCGGATCAATGGACTATGGTGTACCGCTCAGGCCAGAACGTTCAAAAGCTAATTACCCACGCAAAGAAGACCATGCTTATGACCCTGACCATTTTGTGCAGAAGAAATAGGAAGACCACCTGAGAGGGACAGTGATCCTCTCCAATTCGAGTGGATCCTTAACGAAGGTAAATTGCACCATTAGTAGCCTGACACCTGGTGTGCAAAAGTGGAGGTGTTAACATGCTTAAGGTAATGGTTGAGGGAGTCGGTATCTCGGCATCTTGTCCAGGAGAGGTAAAGGTTGGTGTGATGACGAGAATACAGGGCGATGTGAGTTACCACTTGATAAATGGTGGAGGCGAAGATGAGTTCGTCAATACGCTTCTCGAGTTGGTTGATACTGTCGGCCATGCTGAAACTCAATCGGAAACGTCTCGACGGCTTCGCGCGGGCGAAACTATTCAGGAGAATCAGACAATGTTTCTGAACGTGAGTTACGAACAGGCTGGTAGCATTGGCGTGACGATGCGGCTTTCCTTAAGCGGAGCGACAACCGCTAGTTATTTCGCTGAATGTAGCTTGGTCGTGAATGGCAGAACGAGTTGAAATGAACGCCGTTTATTCGGGGGGGGGTCCCACCTGTTCTGGATCGAAATCTCGAAACTTTCCGCATGACTAAACAAAGACCGCAGGAATTCTGCAGCTGCCAGGAATGGGAAGCCCAGTTTCAGTCCGTTGGCCGAGCTGTTGCCAGAGCGAACGTCGCCCGAGCTGCTCTATCTAGAGACGGGGTGAGCTGCCCTGATGTCTATGGGAAAGCGGTCAACTGTTGCAAGATGTCCTTCCGATCAGTCGCGACATCAGTGCCACAGCGGTTCGGCCACGGTGTTTCGCATTTGGCGGATCGGATGAATAGAGGCTTGGGCGAAGAACAGGGCTGCTTTATTAAGGGCTGTCCACGAGACTGGGAGGCATTACCGGAGCCAGCCGCACCCCTCGCCATCGGCATTGATCGTGGTTATGTCCATTCACGGGATCAGACCAGTCGGCAGTCGGGCTGGTTTGAGGTGATCGTTCGGCAAGAGCATACCGTCCGAGTGCGGCGGGAACTGTTTTGGATTGGTTCGACGGTGCGACCAAAAGCGCAATCGCCGGTTATTCGAGTTACTCAAATCCCAGTGCATGCCGATGAATCAGGCGGTGACGTTCTTGTAGGATGGCGGTGATACGGTGCGCGACTTGCAGCTGTATCTGAACCAGCAAGCCGAACACCTGTTGGACTGGTTTCACGTCACTATGCGGTTGACGGTCATGGGGCAGCTGGTCAAAGGATTGGTTGGTGGGCGATCTCGACGCGATTGAAGGGCTGTTGCACGCGGTGAGAGAATTCGGCAGCTACATTACGGTCAACCATTCCTTCATCCCCAATTACGGAGATCGGTATCGCCATGGCGAAAGGATCTCGACGGGGTTTGTGGAATCCACCGTCAATCTGGTCGTGAGCAAACGGTTAGTCTAAAGACAGCAGATGCGATGCAGTGAGCGGGGAGTCCATCGGTTGCTACAAATCCGTACCCAGGTTTTGAACGGCGACTGGTACGAGAAATGAAGAGGCCGGTATCCAGGTATGACGCCACTATCCGGTGTGGAACTGGCGGCTTAGCCCCCGTTTTTTCCTGGTCTCCTAGGGGAGCGGAGGGGGTAGGGTATATCTTTGTGGGACGTAAAGTCCAAGCGGACTATGACGGTGCCTTCAGAGGGTTGCCTCGCTCGGTATGGCATATGGCCTTCAGCCCAAACGAAACGCACCTGGCGGCGGCGTTTGACGGGGGTTTCCCGCCAGTGATTTGGAGTCTCAAGGCAGAGAGGTGGGTCGATTGGGTATGCTAGATTGCGAACCGAAATTTTAAAACAGCGGAATGAAACGAGTTGGTTGGACTTTTCCCCCAGTCAAGGATATACGTGTAGGGTGAGGCCGAGGAACCGATATACAGACACATGCACCGTCTGGACATTTTCACGCCAGGCAAGCCGAGCGTCTCGGCAAATTGCAGATCTAGCGCGATGAGCCGTACTGCAAGACCTGTCCAAATTTTCCATGAAGACACACCACGCGTTGAAGCATAAAGGCTTCATCTCCCACAGCCACGCGGCGGATGGGCAAAACACATCCGCATTGTTCGTCGAGTAGTCGCCATGGAACCTGAAGATCAGAAACCAACTCAAACCTATGATGCCTTCATCAGTTACTCGCGGAAGGATGCGGCCTTCGCGAGCAAGCTAAAGAAGTCATTAGAAGATTACACCCCTCCGGCGGATCTGAAGGTCCCACAACGCCGCCTCAATATTTTTCTGGACAAGGAAGACTTCACGGGAACGGAGTATCAGCGGTCGCTGGGAAAACACCTCAAATACTCAGCGAAGATGCTGGTGATTTGTTCACCCAATTCCCGAAACAGTTGGTATGTCAATGATGAGATTCGGCGGTTTGCGAAGACAACAGGCACGGAGAACATTGTCCCGATCCTTCTGTCCGGTATTCCGAATAACGAAGCCAGGTCAGGCCAAGAAGTAGAAATGGCATTTCCAGACGCACTCTGCGAAGTGATGGCCATGCCCCTCGCCGCTGAATATCGAGGGTTTCAAGCACAGCACGATGAATTTCACAAGGGTAAGTTTGAAGGGTCCTGGTACACGACCCTCTCGAATATCTATGGCATCAACCGTAGTGAACTGGAACAGAGAGACAAAAAAAGACAGGCACGGATACGCAATCGTTGGATCAGCGGCCTTAGCGTGGTTTCAGTCATTCTAGCCGGACTCACAATTTGGGCGCTGATCTCGCGCAAAGAAGCGGTCGAACAACGTCAAGTTGCTGAAAAGCGACAGAAGTTGGCCCTATCTCGCCAGCTAGCCGTGCAAGCTGTCACCCATTTAGATGGTAAGCTTGACCTAGCAATGCTATTAAGTGTGCAAGCCTATCTGACTTATAACACTGGGGAAGCGTACGGCAGTTTGCTTGCTGCGCTAGAACACAGCCCCAATCTCACCACATACCTCTCCCACTCAGTGGGGAATATGGGAAGTATGGCCTTTAGTCCAGATCGCAGGACATTGGCGGTAGGTAATTGTGTCAGAGATGCAATAAGCAAAAGCTGCGCTCAAGGCAAGGTCGTCTTACTGGATACAAACACATATCAATCTCTTAGTCCTACACTCATTGCCCATTCTGCTGGCATAACTGGCTTAGCCTTCAGCCCCAATGGAAAGATGCTGGCATCGGTCGGGGAGGATGGTGAGATCATGCTGTGGGATTTGAATAAGCGACAGCTGAGTGGCGAGTCCCTTTTTAAGCACACAAAAGGCCTAGCCTGTGTCGCGTTCAGTCCCGACGGTAAGATGTTAGCATCAGGGACCATGGACGGAACAGTCTTCCTCTGGGAACTAGGGACGCAACAGCCCGCTCGACGGCTCAAAGAGTCAGGAAGTCCGGTTTGGAGCGTGGCCTTTAGCCCAGCCTCAAAACTGCTAGCTTCGGGTGGAGACGATAACTTTGTTGTCTTGTGGGATGTCGAAGCTGGAGAGTCCCAAGGCACACGCTTGGTGCATGGCGATCACGTGCGAACCGTCGCATTTTACGCAAGCCCGGATGGCGAGAGGGTCCTTTCTTCCAGTCTTGATACAGCAATTAGTGTTTGGGATGCCAAAAGCAGACAGGTTGCTTACCCAAAATTCGGTGGCCATACTGAGTATGTCGAGAGTGTGGCATTTAGTCAGGACGGAAAATTATTGGCCCTGGCAGATAAAGATGCAACTCTCATTCTATTGGACATCGAGAACAGGGCAGAACTGAATCTACCACTGGCAGAACGTGTTGAAAACAATATCGTAGGAAATTCTTTGCGCCAGGAAAGTTGGGAGATGAGTCGGCTGCGACCATTTTCAGGCCATACGACTGCTCCCAATAGACTCACATTTAGTGATGATGGCAGCCTGCTGGCTTCGGCAGGGCGAGACGGAGTCATCATCCTCTGGAATACAGCACAGATGAGTCCTCTTGTGCAGTCTCTCCCCACCAATAAGGCCAAAGAGCAAGATACCCCAGCGATCCGTAGCGAATGCAAACGGCAGGATGGTGAACAGGAATGCTCGATGAGTCCCGATGGTAAAATAATGGCACGAATAATGTTCACCTCGATTCGATGCGCTGCGGGTGCGGAGGAAAAGGCATGCGTAGATGTAGGAATTCGTCTGTGGGACACGGCCACAGGGTTCCCTATTGGTCCCACTCTACGTTCTCTGGAGAGACGTTTTAGGGGTGAGGATTTTCATATTGAGTTTACCGCCAACCATAAAGTAAGGGTCCTGAGTAGTGAAACGGAATCAATGCTAGAATGGAGTATCGATCCAACTGATCTGCAAGGACGTGCCTGTATCATCGCCAATCGCAATCTGACTCAAGATGAATGGAATCAATACCTTGGCGATGAAGCTTATCGCAAAACGTGCCCGAATTTGCCATGAAGACACACGAATCATACAAGTACAAAGCCTTAGTCTCATACAGCCACGCGGCTGATGGGAAGATTGCACCTGCACTGCAGGCACGAGTGCGCTAGGGAGAGCATCACAAAGCCGGGGTCACGCCGCTGCCTGCTGGAAACGCGGATCCCAATCACGGAACACTGCATGTGGGTCGCCATTTAATACCCGGGTTTCGAGTCTGAAGAAGTAAGTGAGCCCTCTCCGGCGTCCATTGCATCTGTTGTTTTTCACGATGCGATTGTTGACAACTTGATTGATGGTCGACTCCACCGCCGTGCTGATGATGTCACCGTGATGATACCGTTCGCCATATTTTGATATCCCCGCACCTGCGCCATTATGGTCCACTAGCAGCCTAGCTGCGAAATTACTCTAAGGAGCCCTTCTGAGGCGTGCTGCGAGTAAGAAACCACGAAAAAACGCCATCCAGTCCAAATTTCGTGTTTTGTTGCGTACAAATCCTACCTGCATGCGCAATTGCAAGATATCTGATCTCCAGGCCTCCGTATTGTACGCCGCCAAGACGCCGAGGGGACCATCCCTGGCTGGCAGGCTTCCTCACGCAGTTGCGCCGGGGAGACCCGTCGCCGATGACCGTGCGGGGCTATCAGAGCGATCTCCAATTGTTTCTTCGCTGGTATGAGTCCCCGGCGCTGGAACGGCTTTCCGTGCTGGATGTCAGGAATTACCAGCGTCAACTGGCGGGGGGGGTTGCTTAAGGCCAGCGAGTATCAACCGCAAGCTTGAGGCGTTACGCCCCCTCTGCCGTTGGGCGCATCACGATGGAAAACCGCCAGCAAACCCGGCGGCGCAGGTGACGATGGCGCGGACGGTCCGCGTCTTCGCCCCGTGGGTCTGACCGAAGCGGAGGTGACGGCACTGCTGCAAATCCTGCTGCAGGCGGGCTTGCACGTGAGCAAGATCGCCGCTCTGCGGATTGCTGACGTTGGTACTGCGGGAACGGGCGGGCTCCGTCAAAGTCCGGCAGGGTAAGGGAGGCAAGCATAGGGAGATACTTTTGAACAGCAGTGTCCGCCGCGGGTTGTGACAGGTGCCTTATGGCGACAGCGGGTGGAGTTCTGGAGAACGACTACAACACTGTCCCCATCCCGGAATTTGCTTATGTTGATTCGCACCCGGAATACACAAAATCCGTTAATGCATACATCGAGTGCCAAAAACTCGGCGAAGACAAATTCAGAAATTGTTTTGTTGGAATATTTGAGAAAATTAACCAAGGAGCCTTAAAATGACAGCAATGAGCTTCCCCCGAAATTTCGTCTTCCACGGGTGACGTATAATCGCTGTCACCATGAAAGGGGAGACGATGAAGATACCGAAGCAGCAATACACCTCCGAGTTTAAGAAATTGGCAGTCACGCGAGT